>VFQR01002472.1_pt1 | contig 11724 bp, 12 predicted proteins | sample 3512321 | NCBI WGS metagenome assembly VFQR01 (sample SAMN10412374, study PRJNA504923) | tailings metagenome | isolation source: Relicate 3 Philex TSF1 revegetated site | place: Philippines: Tuba, Benguet | collected 2017-08-29
TGAAGAAGGTGATCGTGCTGATGGAGCACACCGCCGGCGGCAAGCCCAAGCTGCTCAAGGCCTGCAACCTGCCGCTGACGGGACGGCGGGTGGTGGACCTGGTGATCAGCGAGCTCGGCGTCTTCGCGATCGACAAGAAGGGCGACGCGCCCATGCGGCTGGTGGAGCTGGCACCGGGCGTGACGGAGGAGGAGATCCGCGCGAAGACCGAGGGCGACTTCGCGGTGGCGGTGGCGGCCTGAAGGCCGCTACGCTCCCGGAAGATGGCGGGGGAGGACTCCATGCCGGGGCCGGAGGACGCCGACGCCATCGCCCGGTTCCGTGCGGAAACCGCGAAGGTCGAGGCCGAGGCTGAGAAGCTTCGGGCCGAGACGCAAGCACTTGCCCGGGCGCCGTGGAGACAGCCTTCGATCTACATCCCGCTGCTGCTCGCGATAGCAGGGGGAATCGGCGGGCTTTCAGCCGGCTATTTCGACTGGAAGATCAGGACCAGCGAATTCGCCAAGCAAGAACTCGAGATGCAGCGTCGCATCCTGACGCTGCGCCAGGAGGAGTTCGAGCTGGGCAACCTGCTGCCCCGCCAACGCGCAGCCCTGGAGGCCCAGACGGCCGCGCTGCGCCTGGAAGCCGAGCGGCTCGCCCAGGAGGTGGCCGCGGCGCAGGCCGCTCTGGCTTCCCAGGGCGCCGCCGGGGCGCAGGCGGCCGCTTCGCTCGCCGATATCGGAAGCCGCGTGGAAACGACGACCGCGGCGCTGGATCGCGCGCGCTATACCGTCTTTCTCCATTTCCGCGGCGCGCTCTCCCGCGATGTCATGCGCAACCTGCAGCAGAGGCTGGTGACCATAGGCTACCGGGCTCCCGGCATCGAGCGGATCGATTCGAACTTCGGGAACGACATCCGCTACTTCCATGCCGACGACAGGGACGCGGCCGATGAGATCGCCCGGATCGTGCGGGAGGCGTTCGGCGGCGACTGCACCCTGCGCCAGCCGCTTGCGACAAGATCAATGAACCTGCCCGCCCCCCGCGGCAACATCGAGGTCTGGATCGGCTCGACCATGGGCCAGTGCACGTAAGGCCGGGCCTGATCAGCCCATCGCCAGCAGCGCCACCAGCATCACGCTGCCGAGCGCGATACGGTACCAGCCGAAGGGCGTGAAGCCGATGCGGGCGATCACCCGCATCAGCCAGCGCACCACGAACAGCGCCACCACGAAGGCCGCCACGAAGCCGACGGCGATCTGAGTCAGGCCGTCCGCATCCAGCTCGTTCCGGGCCTTGAACAGCGAATAGGCGGTCGCGGCCAGCATCGTCGGGATCGCCAGCACGAAGCTGAACTCGGCGGCGGTGCGGCGATCCACGCCGATCAGCAGGGCGGTGATGATCGTGGCGCCCGAGCGGGAGGTGCCGGGGATCATCGCGAGCGCCTGGCCGAAGCCGATCAGCAGCGCCGCGAGCGGCCCGATCTCCGGCACGGAGCGGATGGTGGGCTCGGGGCGCAGCCGCTCGATCGCGATGATGACGATGCCGCCGATGATCAGCGCGGCGCAGACCACATAGGGGCTGAACAGCAGCCGGGTGATCGTCCCGTGCAGGGTCGCGCCGATCACGGCGGCCGGCAGGAAGGCCAGGATCAGGTTGATGGCGTAGAAGCGCTGCGGCCCGGGATGCCAGGCATGCAGCACCAGGCTGACGAGCGTCCGGCGGAACAGCACGATCACCGCCAGGATCGCGCCGAGCTGGATCGAGATCTCGAACACCTTGCCCGGCGGCCCCTCGAAGCCGATGACCAGCCCGAACAGGATCAGGTGGCCGGTGGAGGAGATCGGGAGGAACTCGGTGAGGCCCTCCACGATTCCCATGAGAAGGGCGGAGAGCAGGGCGTTGGAATCCATGCGCGCAGCTTAGCCGCGGGGACCGGAGCCGGGGAGGCGGGGGCGGGGCGGCGGCGCGGAGAGCCGAAGTGTCAAGTTATCTTGACAAACCCCTTCCCTATTCGTGAAGGCTCCTACATCCTGTGCACCGGGAATTGGACAGTCACGCATGCGCATCCTGCTGGCCGAGCCGCGCGGCTTCTGCGCGGGCGTCGTGAGGGCGATCGAGATCGTGGAGCGCGCTCTCGCGATCCATGGCCCGCCCGTCTATGTCCGGCACGAAATCGTCCACAACCGGCATGTGGTGGAGGATCTGCGCGCCAAGGGGGCCGTCTTCGTCACCGAGCTGGACGAGGTGCCGCCCGGCGCGCTGACCATCTTTTCGGCGCATGGCGTGGCGCGCGCCGTGGAGCGCGCGGCGGCGGAGCGGCAGCTCGACGTGCTGGACGCCACCTGCCCGCTCGTCACCAAGGTGCATGTCGAAGGACGGCGCTACGCGAAGGAGGGCCGCGCCGTCATCCTGATCGGGCATGACGGCCACCCCGAGGTCGAGGGCACGCTCGGCCAGGTGGATGGGGAAGTGCATCTGGTGGCCGACGCGGCCGATGTCGCGGCGCTGCCGATCGCGCCCGACCGGCGGGTGGCCTATGTGACGCAGACGACGCTCAGCGTGGACGACACCAGCGCGGTGATCGCGGCGATCAAGGCGCGCTTTGCCGACGTGGTCGGGCCGGGCACGCGGGACATCTGCTACGCCACGCAGAACCGCCAGACCGCGGTGCGGGATCTCGCGCGGGAATGCGAGGTGGTGCTGGTGGTCGGGGCGGCGAACAGTTCCAACTCCAACCGCCTGCGGGAGCTGGCGGAGGAATGCGGCGCGCGCGCCCATCTCATCGCCGATGCCGGCGCGCTGACGGCGGCGATGGTGCGCGGCGCGGCGACCGTCGGCGTCACCGCCGGCGCCTCGGCGCCAGAGCGGCTGGTGGAGGATGTCGTGCGCGCGCTGCGGGCGCTCGGGGCGGCGAAGGTGGATTCGCTCCCCGGCATCGTGGAGGACATCAGCTTCCGGCTGCCGGCGCGCTTGCAGGCAGCGGCAGCCGAGTGACGCTCAACGCCTCGCGGGGCGTTTCTCCCAGCCGTGCTGAGCGAGGATGTCATGGCTGGCGGCGAGGTCGCCGTCCGGGTCGGTGCCGGGCTGGCAGGCATCGGTGATGATCTCGAGCACGGTCAGGCCGGTGTAGCCGATCTCCTTCAGTGCCGCGGCGGCCGGGCCGGGCTGCACCATGCCGGTGCCGAGGCGGTCATGCTTGAACACCTCGTAGCCGCTGTCGCTGATGTGCACGTTCTTCACGCGCGCACCGAGCATGCGGATCGCCGCGGCCGGGTCCTCCTTGATGTAGGCGCTGTTGCAGACGTCGAAATTGATGCCGACGGAGGCGTCGATGTCGTTCGCGACGTCCAGCATGTCCTTCGCGGTGGGCAGGAAGGTGAAGGGCACGTTCTCCAGGATGATCTCCGTCCGCGAGCCCTTTGCGTGCGCGACGAGTTCCTTCATGCCCTGCACGAACCAGTTGCGCATCCAGGGGACGGGCGGGTTGATCAGCGAGTTCACGGGCCCGGGGATGGCGCAGACAAAGGGGCAGTTGAGGTAGTCCGCGAGGTCCACCGCTTCCTTGTAGCGGTCCAGCGTGTAGCGCCGCATGATCGGGCAGGTGCTGTTCGGATTGTTGTCGAGCAGCGGGTAGCAGAAGCTGGTGATGCGGTAGCCATTGCCGTCGAGCCAGGCCCGCAGCTCCGATTTCTCGGCCGGATTCATCGAGGACGGCCAGAGATGCGGCGGGAAGATCATCAGCTCGAAATTCCGGTAGCCCTGCTGCGCCAGGTGCTTCAGGGCGCCGAAGCCGGAATGCGAGTAGAGGAAGGGGAAGGTCGAGGCGGCGACGCGCAGATCAGCCATGGTGCGACACTCCTTCGTTGCGTTGCGGCGGGCTCAGAGCATCGCCTCCAGCCGCGTGTTGACGATGAGTTCGGCGACATGCGCCTGGTCCGGCAGGCGCAGCAGCAGGCAGACGAGTTCGGCGACGGTTTCCGGCTTGAGGCGGCCGGCCGCGGGCGTGGCGCCGACGAGGCCCGCGATCAGCTCCGTATCGATCGCGCCGGGGCAGAGCGCGGTGGCGCGCAGCCCATCGGCGTGGCCGGCGAAGCGCGCGGCATGCGTCAGCGCCATCAGCGCATGCTTGGTCATGGCGTAGCCGAGCGGCGCGGAGGGATCGCGGATGCGCTTGCCATCCGTGCTCGCGATGTTGACGAGGCGTCCCTGCCCTGAAGCGCGCAGATGCGGCAGCGCCGCGCGCATCACATGGAACGGCCCCTTCACATTGACCTGCCACATCGCGTCGAGATCGGCTTCCGAGCCTTCCTCGAAGGTCACCTTGCGCAGGATGCCCGCGTTGTTGACAAGGCCGTCGAGGCGGCCATGCGCGGCGACCGCCTCGGCGATCCAGCTCGCAGCGGTCTCGGCGCGCTCGGCGTCGTAGCGGTGCCAGGTGGCGCCGGGCAGATCCACGCGTGCGGCGGCGCGCGCGGGATCGCGCACGCCGCAGGCCAGCACGAAGCCCTCCGTGTGCAGCCGCCGCGCGATCGCGGCACCCAGGCCGCGCCCCGCGCCGGACAGCGCGATGACGCGGCCGGCGGCGGGCAGCAGCCCCTCCATCAGAACAGGCCCTGGTAGTAGCCGCCGTCGTTGACGATGTTCTGCGCCGTCATGAAGCCGGATTGCGCGCTGCACAGGAAGGCAACGAGATCGCCGCACTCGGACGGATCGGCGAAGCGCCCGGCCGGGCAGGTCTTCAGCCGGTCCTGCACGATCGCCTCATAGGTGGTGTTGCCGCGCTTCGCGTGTCCGTGGAGGTTGACCTGCAACGCCTCGGTGTCGAACAGGCCGGGGCAGACGCTGTTGATGGTGACGTTGTGAGGGATCAGCTCGCGCGCCATCGCGGCGATCGCGGCGGAAAGCCCGGCGCGCGCGGAATGGCTGTGGGCGAAGCCGACCTGCGGGAACTTGATGAAGCTGACGCTGATATTGACGATGCGGCCGAACTTCCGGTCGCACATGCCGGGCGCGGTGCGTCGGATCAGCTCGACGGCCGTGAAGAAATGCTCGTTCCACCATTTCGCCCATTCGGCGCGGTCCCACTGGCGAAAATCGCCGGGGACCTGGCGCGTGCCGGGGCTGGTGACGAGGATGTCGGGCGCCGGGCAGGCGGCAAGCAGGGCATCGTGGCCGGCATCGCTGTTCACGTCGCCGGCGACGGTGGTGACGCGCACGCCATGCGCGCGGCGGATCGCCTCGGCGGTTTCCTCAAGCGGTCCCGGCGTGCGGGCCATGATGGTGAGGTCGCAGCCCTCCCGCGCCAGGCTCTCGGCGCAGGCGCGGCCGAGGCCCTTGCTCGCGGCGCAGACGATGGCGTGGCGGCCGCGTATGCCGAGATCCATGTCAGCCGATCCCGAGCTCGGCGAGGCCGCGCTTCAGCCCTTCGAGCGGCTCGCCCTTCAGCGGCTGCAAGGGCATGCGCGGCACGCCGCCACCGGGGAAGCCGAGATGGTCCATCGCCGCCTTCGTCGCGGGATAGAGCGTGCGGCCGCCGGTGACGAAAAGGTCCGTCAGCCTGCGCGACGTCGCCTGGAGCTGCTCGGCCTCCGCGAGCCGCTTCGGATCGCGCGCGGCGAAGTAGAGCTGCGTGGTGCCGCGCCAGACATTCGGGAAGCAATCCACCGTGCCATCCGCGCCGGCATGCACGGCGGGCACGCCGAACACGCTGGACGGGCCGCAGAAGACGCGGATGCGGTCCTTCACCGCGAGCAGCGTCGCGTAGAAATTGTTCCAGTCGCCGCTGCTCTCCTTGATCGCGACGACCTTGTCGAGATCGGCGAGGCGGCTGGCGAGCGCTGGCGAGATCGCGTTCACGGCGTTGCCGGGGATGTTGTAGGCGATGATCGGCAATGGCGAGCCGGCCGAGACTGCCGCGTAATGCGCGAAGATCTCGTCATCCGTCAGCTTCACGAAATAGGGCGGCAGGACGAGGATGCCGTCGGCGCCGGCTTCCTTCGCCGCCTGGGCGAGTTCCAGCGTGTCGGCGACGCCGACGCAGCCGGTGCCGACGATCACCGTGCCGCGGCCGGCCGCGCCCTTCACCGCTTCCGCGTAGAGCGCCTTGCGCTCGGCCATGGCGAGCGACCAGAACTCGCCGGTGCAGCCGCAGGCGACGATGCCGGTCGCGCCATCATCCAGCAGCCGCGCGACATTCGCGCGGAAGGCTGCGGCATCCACCTGCCCGCCCTTGTCGAAAGGCGTCGTGATCGCGGGCATCGGCCCCGACCAGTCCACGCTGTTGCGGTCCATGATCGTCCTCCAGTCACGCCTCGGCGGGCGCGGACGCGGCGAAGGCCGCCTCGATCCGCGTGCCGGCCTCGGCATCGAACAGGTGCAGGCGGGCGGTGCGCAGATCGAAGCGCAACGTCTCGCCGGTGGTCAGCAGCCGCGCCGCATCGGCGCGGATGGTCAGCGTATCCCCGCCGGCGAGATCGAGCTGCGCGATCTGCTCATGCCCATGCGGCTCCACGAGCCGGACGCGCGCGGCGAAGGGGCCTTCGCCGATCACCACATCCTCCGGCCGCACGCCGAGCACGAGGCTGCGCGCGGCGGGCGCGGCATCGGCGAAGGGCAGGCGCAGCGCGGGATGCGCGAAGGCGCCGGCTTCGGCAGCGCCGTGCAGCAGGTTCATGGTGGGGGAGCCGATGAAGCCCGCGACGAAGAGGTTTGCGGGGCGGTTGTACACCTCGGCCGGCGTCGCGATCTGCTGCAGCACGCCCTCATGCATCACCGCGATGCGGTCCGACATGGTCATCGCTTCGAGCTGGTCGTGCGTGACATAGACGAAGGTGCGGCCGACGCGCTGGTGCAGCTCGATCAGCTCGGCGCGCATATGGGCGCGCAGCTTGGCATCGAGGTTGGAGAGCGGCTCGTCGAGCAGGAAGACGCGCGGCTCCCGCACCAGGGCGCGGCCGAGGGCCACGCGCTGCTGCTGCCCGCCCGAGAGCTGGCGCGGCTTGCGGGACAGGAGCGGGCCGAGATGCAGCATCTCCGCCACGCGCTGGACATGGCCGGCGCGTTCTGCCTTCGGCACGCCGCGCTTCTTGAGCGGATAGGCGATGTTCTCGGCGACGGTCATGTGCGGATAGAGCGCGTAGGACTGGAACACCATGGCGATGTCGCGCGCGCCTGGCGCGACCTCGTTCACCACGCGGCCGCCGATCGCAATCGTGCCGGAGGTCGGGAATTCGAGCCCCGCCAGCATGCGCAGCGTGGTGGTCTTGCCGCAGCCCGAGGGGCCGAGCAGCGAGAGGAACTCGCCGTGCCGGATCGTGAGGTCGAGCTCCCGCACCACGACATTGCTGCCGAAGACCTTTCGGACGCGTTCGAAGCGGACTTCGCCATCCATCGGAGCGTTCATCCCTTGACGCCTCCGGCGCCGAAGCCGCGCGTCAGGAATTTCTGGAGGAAGGCGAAGATGATGATGAGGGGCAGGCTCATCATGACGGCGGCGGCCATCAGCAGGGACCATTCGATGTTGAAGGCGCTGATGAGCATGCTCATCACGCCGGTGGTGAGCGGCCGCGCCGCATCGGTGTTCACCAGCACCAGCGCGTAGAGATACTCGTTCCAGGAGAGGATGAAGGTGAACAGGCTGGTCGAGATGATGCCCGGCAGCGCCTGCGGCAGGATCACGTCGAAGAAGGCGCCCATCCGCGTCGCGCCATCCACCAGCGCGGCATTCTCCAGGTCGTCCGGGATGCCCTGCATGAAGCTGCGCAGCAGCCACAGCGCATAGGGCAGCGCGAAGGTGGTGTAGGCGATGACCAGGCTCAGCAGCGAATTGGCGAGGCCGAGCCAGACCATCATGAGATACAGCGGCAGGATCAGCACGACCGACGGAAGCAGGTAGGTGAACAGCACGAGCTGCGCCAGCGCGTCCCGCCCGCGGTAGCGGAAGCGCACCAGGGAATGCGCGCCGAGGGTGGCCACCCCCACGACGAGGATCGTGGTGGCCGTGGAGAGGATCAGCGAGTTGCGCATGTAGAGCAGGAAGGGCGTTTCCCACAGGAGCCGCGCGTAATGCTCGAAGGTGATCTGCTCCGGCCAGAAGGTGGGCGGGATGCGGAACAGCTCGAACTGCGGCTTCACCGAGGTGATCACCATCCACACCAGCGGGAAGGCGGTCACGAACACCACCGTCCAGGCCAGCAGGTTGAACGCGATGCGCTTCACTTGCCGTCCTCGCCGCGCGTGCGCAGGGCGCGGAAATAGAGCAGCATGAAGACCAGCATCACCAGCATCATCGCGACGGCGACCGCGCTGGCGCGGCCCATCTCGTTCAGCCCGAACGCCTCCTTGTAGACCATCAGCGGCAGCGTCTGCGTGCCGATGATCGGGCCGCCGCCGGTCAGCAGGTAGATCAGGTCGAATTCCTTGAAGTCCCAGATCGCGCGCAGCAGGACCACCACCACCAGCACGTCGCGCAGTTGCGGGAGCGTCACGTCCCAGAAGCGGCCCCAGGCGCCGGCGCCGTCAATCGTCGCGGCCTCGTAGAGCTGTTCGGGTATGGTCTGCAACCGCGCGAGAACCGCGATGACAACGAAGGGAAAGTACTTCCATGCGCCGACCAGCACGACGCTCGCCATCGCGTTGGGCATGGAGCCGAGCCAGTCCAGCGGCATCTCCAGCAGCCCGATCCACATCATGGTGTGGTTGAGGATGCCGTAGAGGTCGTTGAACAGCCAGCGCCATACCAGAACCGCCACCACCGTCGAGACGAAATAGGGGAACAGGATCAGGCTGCGCGCGAGCGAGCGCAGGAAGATCGCCTGGTTCAGCATCAGCGCCGCCGCGACGCCGAGCACGATCTGGAGGATGAGGGTCAGCACCGTCCAGATGAAGGTGTTGAGCAGGCTGCGCCAGAACTCCGGCGAGTTGGCGAGCGCGGCATAGTTGCCGAGGCCCACGAAGCGGCCCTGCAAGGTCGGCGTGTAGATCGAGAACAGGCTGAGATAGATCGCGGAGACCAGCGGATAGACGATCACCGCGCAGAAGATCAGCACCGTCGGCGCGATCAGAAGCACGCCGAGCAGCGCGTATCCGCGATCGAGCGGATTGCGCGCGGCCCGGTCCGCCGCCGTCGCGGTCTTGGCGGGAACGCCAGTCATTCCCGCCATGCTCCTCAGGCGCGCATCAGCTCGGCGAGCTTCTGGGCGGTGGTGGAGACCACCTGCGCCATCGGCTCGTTGTTCAGCACGTAGCGCTGCACGGCCTCCGACAGCGCGTGGCTGGCGATGATGCGGCCGGCCTGCACGTTCGGGCGATGGCGCGTCGTCTCCCAGCCGAGATTGTGGCCGGCGGCCGCGCTCTCGCTCATCAGGTCCACCATCGCGCGGTACTTGTTGATCAGCGCGTTCTGCTGGTACTCGGGCATCGCCGAGATGGTCTTGAGCACCGGCAGCACATGGCCGGGCGCGGCGTGAAGCTGGCGGATATAGCCATCGGCGCGGAACAGATGCGCGGCGAAGCGCTTCGCCGCATCCATGTTCTGCGCAGCCTTCGGGATCATCACCGAGGGGAAGTCGTTGAAGGTCCAGTGCGGCACACTCTCCGAGATCGTCGGATAGCGGTGGCAGGAGAAGGCATCCGCGATGCGCGGATTCTGCGCGTTGACGTTGGCGAGCACGCGGCCGGTGTAGATGCCGGTCGCGGTGGCGCCGGAGACGAAGGCCGTCAGGCTGTCGCCCCAGGAGTAGTTGGTGGCGCCCGGCGGGCAGAATTCGCGCATGGATTTGTAGAATTCCAGCGCGTTGCGGAAGGCGTCGGTCTCGACATTCACCTGCAGGTCCGGCGTGAAGATGCTGCCGCCCGCGCCATGCACGAAGCAGATGAAGATCAGGCTGGTCATGGAGTTGCGGCCATAGGGCAGCGGCGCGCCGAACACGCCGCCGCGCTGCATGCGCCGGCACGCGTCGCGCAGCTGGTCCCAGGTGCGCGGCGCGGCGGTGACGCCGGCGGCCTGCGCCAGGTCGGTGCGGAACCACAGCATGTTCGCCGCCGAGTTGCCGATGCCGGTCCCGGCATACTGGCCCTGGGTGATCTCATAGATGCGGTTGGCGCCGTCATAGTAGTTCTGCGGGCCGACCGCGTTGATCACGTCGTTCAGCGGCTCTAGCAGGCCGTTCTGCCAATAGGTCGCCAGCGCGAAGCTCGGCAGATGCGTGACCACGCTCGGCACCTGGCCGGAGGCGAAGGCGGCGGCGAGCTGCGCGGGGTAGCCTTCGTCGCTCGTCGCCTCGAAGGCGACGCGCACGCCGGGATTGGCCTGCTCGAAGGTGCGGATCTGGAACATGTAGGCCTCGCGCTGGGCGGGCGCGGTCTGCGGCGACCACCAGCGCAAGGTGACGCCCTGCGCGCGCGCGAGCCCGGGGGCGCCGAGCGCCGCCGCGCCGCCGGCCACGCCGCCAAGCAGCGCGCGGCGGCCGAGGCCGATGCTGTTGCGAAGGGTCATCCGATGTCTCCCCGTGTCGGTCTCTCTGGACCTGGCTGCCCTGCGAACAGCCGTGCGCAGAGTGAACAGGATCATGCCCTGCTTCACAAGAGGGGCATACGCAGGGCGCACGCCACAGGCCCCCTTGTTCGCTCTGCGAACGCCATGCACAGTGCCTCCATGCCGAACGACGACGCCCTGCTGCATGAACCGCTCGACGCCGAGCCCCTGCTCACCGAGGAGGGCGAGCCGCGCGGCGCGGAGCGCGAACTCGTCCACTCCGTGCTGCGCCTCTTCGAGGTGCTGAAGGCGTTCCGGCGTGAGCGGCCGCGCATGACGCTGACCGAGGTCGCCGAGCAGACCGGGCTGACGCGCGCCAGCGCGCGGCGCTTCCTGCTGACGCTGGTCCATGCCGGCTATGCCGAGACGGACGGCAAGCGGTTCGCGCTGACGCCGCGGCTGCTGGAGCTGGGGCATGCTGTGATGGCCGCGTCCTCGGTGTGGGACATCGCGCGGCCGGTGCTGGCGGCCGTCTCCGAGAAGCTCGGCGAGAGCTGCTATGGCGGCGTGCTGGATGGGCCGGAGGTGCTCTACGTGCTGCACATCCCGAGCTCGCGGCACCTGATCAACGTGGATCTGCGCGTCGGCAGCCGCACGCCGGCCTATTGCACCTCGATCGGGCGGGTGCTGCTGGCCGGGCTCACGCCGAACGCGGCGGAGCGGATGCTGGGCGCGCTGAAGCCGGAGCCGCGCACGCCCAAGACGGTGACGGCCAGGCCCAAGCTGATGGAGTCGGTGGATGCCGCGCGCCGCCAGGGCTGGGCGATCGTGGACGAGGAGCTGGAGCTGGGGCTGCGGTCGCTGTCGGTGCCGCTGCGCGGGCGGGGTGGCGTGATGGTGGGCGCGCTCAACATCTGCGGCCCGACCTCGCGCGTGCCGCTGGAGGAGCTGCGCACGAAGTTCCTCAGCGAGATGCTGGAGGCGGCCGCGCGGATCCAGGCGGCGATCGAGTAGGGCCCGAACGAAAGGGCCGGCGGATCGCTCCGCCGGCCCTTCCAGGTCACGTCACATCCGCTCAGCTGTGGGCGAGGATCGCCAGCAGGAGCAGCGCCACGATGTTGGTGATCTTGATCATCGGGTTCACCGCCGGGCCGGCGGTGTCCTTGTACGGGTCGCCCACGGTGTCGCCGGTGACGGCGGCCTTGTGGGCATCGCTGCCCTTGCCGCCGTGGTGGCCTTCCTCGATGTACTTCTTGGCGTTGTCC
>VFQR01002473.1_pt1 | contig 11721 bp, 9 predicted proteins | sample 3512321 | NCBI WGS metagenome assembly VFQR01 (sample SAMN10412374, study PRJNA504923) | tailings metagenome | isolation source: Relicate 3 Philex TSF1 revegetated site | place: Philippines: Tuba, Benguet | collected 2017-08-29
GAGGGCAGCCTCCGGGGGGACATCCGCGTCGAGCAGGCCCAGCTCCTCCCCCTGGTACAGGAACGGCGTGCCGCGCAGCGTGAGCAGCATCGTCGCCATCAGCCTCGCCACCCGCTCGTCGCCGCCGTGGCGCTGGCGGTGGCGGACGACGTCGTGGTTGGACAGCACCCACGTCGGCCAGTGGCCCGCCGCATCGAGGTGCTCCAGCGTCCCGGCGATCCGCCGGCGCAGGCTCCGCGGGTGGGGCGAGGCCCAGAGGAACGAGAAGTTGAAGCTCATGTGCAGCTCGTCGCCGTCGCCGTAGTAGCGGGCGACGGCGCGCTCGTCGAGCAGGTAGACCTCGCCGACGGAGGTGCGCTCGCCGGGATACTCGTCGAGCACCGCCCTGATCCGCCGGAGGCGTTCGTGGGTCACCTCCACGTCGTTCAGGGTGACGTGGTCGCGGCCGGCCAGGACGGCCTCCTCCGGATCGTTCGCCGTGAGGTCCTTGCCGATCAGGTGGACGACATCCATGCGGAAGCCGTCGACGCCGCGGTCGAGCCAGAACCGCAGGGTGTCGAGCATCGCCTCCTGCACCTCGGGCACGTCCCAGTCGAGGTCGGGCTGCGTGCGGTGGAAGCAGCGCAGGTAGTGCTGCCCGCGGACCTCGTCGAAGGCCCAGGCCGGCTCGCCCTTCGGGAACGCGGCCAGCCAGTTGTTCACGGGCTCGTCGCGCCACACGTACCAGTCCGCACGCGCGTTCGTGCGGTCGCGCCTGCTCTCCTGGAACCACGGGTGCTGGTCGCTCGTGTGGTTCGGCACCCAGTCGAGGAGCACCTTCAACCTCCGCGCGTGCGCCTCGGCGATCAGGCGATCGGCGTCGGCGAGCGACCCGAACAGGGGATCGACGTCGAGGTAGTCGCTGACGTCGTAGCCGTTGTCGACCATCGGGGAGCGGAAGATCGGCGAGAGCCAGACCGCGTCGGCGCCCAGCCAGGCCAGGTGGTCGAGGTGGTCGACGAGGCCCTGGAGGTCGCCCACGCACCCCCGGGCCGCGGGCTCGCCCCCGGTGCCGCTGCCCCCCGACGCGAAGCTCCGCGGGTACACCTGGTACACCGTCGCCTGCCGCCACCAGGGTCCTCCGCGCACGGCGGCACCCTACCCAGGCTGCTCCTGTCCCATCCCGACGATCCCGCCGGGGGAGGGATAGCATGGCCGCCTACGTCAGATCTCTAGGTTCGGGAGCCCTACCGTGAAGAAGGGTCGTCACCGCCGCTTCGAAGAGGCGCGGAAGCTCAAGCAAGCAGGTCCCAGCGCGTTCGACCTGGGGTTCGGCGGGAACGGCCACGCCGAGCGGTCGGAGGACGACGAGTACGCGGCGCTCGCCGAGAAGTACGGCGTCACCTTCGACGAGGACGACGAGGACGACGACGACTGACGTCGCCCCGGGCACATCGCCCCCGGCCGGCGGTCCGGCCACCCCACCACCCCCATCATGAGCACTCCCCTCCGCAACGTCGCGCTCGTGGCCCACGTCGACCACGGCAAGACCACCCTCGTCGACGCGCTGCTGCGCGCCACCGGCACCTTCGCTGCACACCAGGCGGTGGTCGAGCGGGTGATGGACTCGAACGACCAGGAGCGCGAGCGGGGGATCACCATCCTCGCCAAGGCCGCGTCCGTCACGTGGCGCGACGTGAAGATCAACCTGGTCGACACACCCGGCCACGCCGACTTCGGCGGCGAGGTGGAGCGGGCCCTGACGATGGTCGACGGCGTCCTGTTGCTGGTCGACGCAGCCGAGGGCCCGCTGCCCCAGACCCGCTACGTGCTGCAGAAGGCGCTGGCCCGCGACCTGCCGGCGATCGTGGTGATCAACAAGGTCGACCGCCAGGACGCGAGGGCGGCCGAGGTGCTCGACGAGGTGTACCAGCTGTTCATCGATCTCGACGCGGGTGACGAGCACATCGACTTCGAGATCGTCTCGGCCGTCGCCCGCGAGGGCCGGGCGGTGCGCGGCCTCGGCATGCCCCCCGCCGACGCCGATCTGAGCCCGCTGCTCGACACGATCCTCGCCTCCATCCCGGCGCCGGAGGGCGACGCCCACGCGCCCCTGCAGGCGATGGTCACCCAGCTCGACGCCAGCGAGTACCTCGGTCGCCTGGCCATCGGCCGCGTGGTCAACGGGGTGATGCGGCGGGGCGAGACGGTCGCTCTGCTCGAGGAGGAGACGGCGGAGGGCCAGCCGCCGCTGAAGCGCAGGCTGACGCAGCTGATGTCGTTCCAGGGCGTGGGCAGGGGCGAGGTCGACGAGCTCGCCGCCGGCGACCTGTTCGTCGTCGCCGGGTTCCCCGAGGTGGAGATCGGCGACACGATCGCCTCCGTCGACGTCCCGGTCGCCCTGCCGCGCCTCGTCGTCGACGAGCCGGTGCTGCGGATGACCTTCGGCGTCAACACCTCACCGCTCGCGGGCAAGGAGGGCAAGTACCTCACCAGCCGCCACCTCGTCGACCGCCTGGAGCGGGAGATCCTCGGCAACGTGTCGATCCGTCTGTTCGAGACCGGCACGCCGGACGCCATCGACGTCGCCGGCCGCGGCGAGCTGCAGCTGGCCGTGCTGATCGAGGCGATGCGCCGTGAGGGCTACGAGCTGCAGGTCAGCCGGCCCCAGGTGATCACCAAGGAGGTCAACGGCGCCCGCTACGAGCCCCAGGAGCGGGGGGTGTGCGACGTGCCGGACGAGTACGTGGGCACCGTCACCCAGGAGCTCGCGCCGCGCAAGGGCCGGATCACCGACCTGCGACCCGGCGACGCCGGGCGCACCATCGTCACCTTCGAGTGCCCGAGCCGCGGCCTCATCGGGTTCCGCTCGCTGCTCCTCACCGCCACGCGGGGCACGGCGATGCTGCACCAGCACCACCACGGGTGGGTGCCGTGGGCGGGCGAGCTGCCCGACCACCGCGGGGGCGCGATGGTCGCCGACCGCCTCGGGATGACCACCGGCTACGCGCTCGACAAGCTGCAGCAGGTGGGCCAGTTCTTCGTCGAGCCCGGCGAGCAGGTGTACGAGGGGATGGTCGTCGGCGAGTGCGCTCGCGACGACGAGATGGTGGTCAACGTGGTGCGCCCCAAGGAGAAGACGAACATCCGCACGCACAGCCACGACGACGCCGTGAAGCTCCCGGCGCCGAAGATCCACACGCTGGAGACGGCGATCGAGTGGATCCGCGAGGACGAGCTGGTCGAGGTGACCCCGCGCAGCATCCGGATCCGCAAGCGCCACCTGGGCCTCGAGGACCGGCGCAAGGCGAACAAGCGCGTCAGCGCTTGATCGCCTCATCCAGCGCGGCGAACAAGCGCGTCAGCGCTTGAGCTAACGCGCTACCAGCCCCCGTCGTCGGCCCATCCCTCGGCGGCGCCGCCGCCGTCGGGGCCGAACGTCTCCGAGGTCATCCACCCGCCGATCATCGGCCCGAGCAGCATGCCGCCGAGCAGCCCACCGCCGAACCAGCCGGCGCGGAAGGTGGCCGGCGTGCCGACGTAGACCGGCCGCTCGCCCTCCAGACGCAGGGCCGGCTCGCCGTGGCGGCCCGGGTGCTGGAGCTCGGCGGGCGGTGGCGGCTTGGGGCGCCCGTCCAGCACCGCCCGCACACGGGCCATCGCCCAGCTGGCCTCGTCCACCACGCGCTGCACGCGGACGAGGTCGACCTCGGCAGGAGGCTGCTCCATCGCGGCCTGGGCCACCCGGTAGCGGTGCACCGCCGCCTCGTAGTCATCGCGCGCCTCGGGGTGCAGCGCCACCTGGGGCTCGAGGCGGAGGACGTCGTCGGCCAGCACCGACAGCTCGGCGCGCACCATGGAGGGGTTGACACCGGGGCCGTCGACGTCGGGGCCGGACCCGACGCGTCGGTGCCGCGGTCGGGACGAGCGGCCGATGCCGGTGACCGCCCTGGCGACGAGGACGAAGAACACGAGCGGCAGCAGGAGGAACACCAGCGCGGCGATGCCGCCGCCGTTGCCACCGGAGGAGGTGGTCGCGACGACGCAGCCGCCGAGCACGACCGGCAGCGCGGGAGCCACGGCGCGGGCGACGGAGACGGTGGCGGATCGAGTCATCGTGAGCCGCCTACCCCGCCGAGCAGCTCGTCAAGCGAGGCTCACCCGTTCGGTCGGGACCGGCCCGCGCCCGGCGCCGCCGGGTCCGCGGATCCGCGAGGATCCGGGGATGCGCGTCGCCGACGTCCACCTCGACGAGCTGCGCGAGCGCGGCTTCACGGTGGTGCCGGGCTTCCTCGCTGCCGACGAGCTGGAGGCGGCGCGGACGTGCCTGTGGGCGCACCACCCGCGCCCGGAGGAGTACCACGCGGACCCGGATGCCCACCCCCGCTACGCGCGCAGCCAGTTCGCGGGGTTGCGGACGTTCCCGTTCGAGGGCTGGGCGCTCGCCCGGCTGGCGTTCCACCCCGGTCTCGTCGACGCGGCCGAACGCTTCCTCGGCAGCGCCGACCTCGAGCTGTACAAGATCGAGCTCTGGGCGAAGTACTCCGGGGCGGTCGACTACGACCAGCCGCTCCACCGGGACTTCGGCAACCACTCGCTGGTGGTGCCCCGCGCCGACGGCTGGGGGGCCCAGCTGACCACCTTCGTCCTGCTGTCGGACGTGGGCGAGGACGACGGACCCACGGTCGTGGTGCCGCTCGAGCACACGCGCGACGTGCCGATGATCCCCGAGGTCACGGAGCCGGATTGGCCGTTCTCGTTGCCCCGCGGATCGCTCGCCGCGGTGGAGCGCCCCGTCACCGGGCCTGCGGGCTCGCTGTTCATGTACCGCACCGACGTGTTCCACCGGGCCTCCGACTTCCGTGGCCCGGGCCGCTCCCGGTTCGCGCTGCTCGCCGACTACCAGGTCCGCGGTCGACCGTGGATGGGCAAGCTGTGCTGGCCCGACGTGGCGGCCCACCCGGCCTTCGTCGACGCCGTGGTGCGGATGACCCCGCGCGAGCGCGACCTGTTCGGGTTCCCGCCGCCCGGCCACGACTACTGGGACGAGCAGACGCTCGTCGACGTCGCCCGGCGCTATCCGGGCATCGACCTCGCTCCCTACGCGGAGCGGCGCACGGCGGGGTGGGGGAGCGGGGTCGCCGTGGGGCGCTCGAGCAGCTCCACGAGCTGCGCGTAGACCTCCTCGCCGACGAGGCCGACGATCTCGTCGTGGAGGTAGACGTACACCGGCACCGTGCCGACGAACGCGTGGTCCGACTCCGTGCACCACCAGTGGAACTCCTCGCCGCCGCCACCCCAGTCGCGCCGCTTCCACTCGCGGAGCGTGGACGTGACGTGGCCGAGGTCGTCGGTGGTGTGGTCGAGGCGCAGGGGCAGCTGCCAGCACACGTTCGGCTTCCAGTCCATCGGCCGCTCGCCCGCGGCGAGGGCGGCGCGGTGGAGGGCGCACCCGGCGCCGCCCGGGAACCCCGGCCGGTTGAGGAAGATGCACGCGTCGTCGACGAGGCGGGTGACGGTGGCGCCGTCGTCGCCCGCGTCGAGGAAGCCCTTGCGGGCGGCCTTGCGCTGGAACTGCCAGTGCTCGCCGGTGAGGCGGACCACGGCACGCACGACGGTCTGCACGTCGTCGTCGTCGACGAAGTGCGCGCCGTAGCTGCAGCAGCCCTGCTCGAGCTCGGGCGCCGGGCCGTCGAGGACGCCGAGGCACCCGGCGCCGTAGATGCAGCTCCAGTTCGAGCGCATGAAGGTGGCGTCGACCATCCACGTGCGCCGCTCGTGGAGGTCGTCGAAGCTGACCCACTCGTGCGCGTCCAGGGGGGCATCGAGGTGCTGGTCGGCGGGGGAATCGGCCACGCCGGCACGATAGAGCGTCGGTAGGCTCGACCGGGCATGACCCCGCCGCCGCGCACCGCCGACCAGCTCCGATCGACGTTCATCGACTTCTTCGCAGCGCGCGGCCACCACGTCGTCCCCTCGGCCAGCCTCATCCCGCACGACCCCACGGTGCTGTTCACGGTGGCCGGGATGGTGCCGTTCAAGCCGTACTTCGTCGGCGACGAGGCGGCGCCGTACAAGCGCGCGGTCACCTCGCAGAAGTGCGTCCGCGCCGGCGGCAAGCACAACGACCTCGACGACGTGGGCCGCACGAAGCGGCACCTGGTGTTCTTCGAGATGCTCGGCAACTTCAGCTTCGGCGACTACTTCAAGACCGATGCCATCCCCTGGAGCTGGGAGCTCGTCACGGAGGGGTTCGGCTTCGACGGCGACCGGCTCTGGATCACGGTGCACGACAGCGACGACGAGGCCGAGGCCATCTGGCACGAGCAGGTGGGCGTGCCGATGGAGCGGATCCAGCGCCTCGGCGACAAGGACAACTTCTGGCAGATGGGCGAGACGGGGCCGTGCGGGCCCTGTTCGGAGATCCACATCGACCGTGGCCCGGAGTTCGGCCCGGAGGGGGGACCGCTCCACGACCCGCACGGCGACCGGTTCATGGAGTTCTGGAACCTGGTCTTCATGCAGTACAACCAGGCGCCCGACGGCTCCCGCACACCGCTGCCCAAGCCGTCGATCGACACCGGCGCGGGGTTGGAGCGGATCCTGTGCCTCCTGCAGGGAACCGACGCGGTCTGGGAGACCGACCTGATGCAGCCGCTCATCGAGCAGGCCTGCAGCCTCACCGGCAAGGCCTACCGCGCCGGCGACTACGACGACCGCACCAGCTTCAGCATGCGCGTCCTCGCCGAGCACGCCCGCAGCAGCGCCATGCTCGTCGGCGACGGGGTGTTCCCGAGCAACGAGGGCCGCGGGTACGTGTTGCGGCGGATCATCCGCCGGGCCGTCCGCCACGCCTACCTGCTCGGCACCGAGCGGCTCGTCAGGCCATCGCTCGCGGAGACGGCGATCGACGTGATGGGCAACGCCTACCCCGACGTGGCGAAGCACCGCGACTTCATCGTCGGCGTCCTCGTGCGGGAGGAGGAGCGGTTCCGCCAGACCTTGAAGACCGGCCTCGGGATCCTCGAGGACGAGCTGCGCGGCGGCCCGGAGCGCCTGGCCGGGTCGACGGCGTTCATGCTCCACGACACCTACGGCTTCCCGCTCGAGCTCACCGAGGAGATCGCCGCCGAGCGCGGCGTGGGCATCGACGCGGAGGGCTTCGAGACGGAGATGGCCGCCCAGCGCGATCGCGCCAAGGCTGCCCGCAAGGGCGCAGCCGTCGACGACCAGCGCCTCGACGCCTACCGGGAGATCGTCGAGCAGTTCGGCGTCACCGAGTTCCTCGGCTACACCGACGACACCACCGAGTCGCGGGTGCTCGCCGTCGTGCCCGTCGACGCCGACGGTGAGGACGGCCCGCTCGTCGAGGTGTTCCTCGACCGCACGCCGTTCTACGCCGAGAGCGGTGGCCAGGTGGGCGACACGGGCACGATCACCACCGAGACCGGCACCGCGCACGTGCTCGACACCACGTTCGCCCTGCCGGGCCTGCGCCGTCACGTGGCCCGGGTCGTCTCGGGCACGATCCAGCCGGGCACGTCCGCCACCGCCGCCATCGACGCCGCCCGACGCGACGCCACGCGCCGCAACCACACGGGCACCCACGTGCTCCACCACGCGCTGCGCGCCGTGCTGGGCGACCACGTCAAGCAGGCCGGTTCGCTGGTGGGTCCCGACCGGTTGCGCTTCGACTTCACCCACTACGCCGCGCTGAGCGACGAGGAGATCGCCGAGATCGAGGCCGTTGCCAACCGCGAGACGTTGTCCAACGCCCCGGTGCGGGCCTTCGAGACCACGAAGGAGGAGGCGGCGGCGATGGGGGCCATCGCCTTCTTCGGCGACAAGTACGGCGACCTGGTCCGGGTGCTCGAGGCCGGCAGCTCCATCGAGCTGTGCGGCGGCACCCACGTGCGGGCCACCGGCGACATCGGGATCATCAAGATCGTCGCCGAGGGCTCCATCGGGTCGAACCTGCGCCGCATCGAGGCCGTCACCGGCGCCAACACGCTCACGCTGCTCCAGCGTGACGAGCGGGTGCTCGCCGAGGCGGCGCGCCTCGTCGGCGCCGGCCCCGACGACCTGGTCGAGGGCGTGCAGCGCCGGCTCGACGAGATGCGCGCGCTGCAGGACGAGGTGAAGGCCCTGCGGGCCCGCCTCGCCACGGGCCGCGCCGCCGAGCTCGCCGCGGCGGCCGCCGAGGGGATCGTGGTGGAGCGGGTCGACGGCCTCAGCCCCGGCGACCTCCGCGACCTGGCCGTGGCCGTCCGCCAGCAGCCGGGGGTGCGCACCGTCGTCCTCGGCGGCGTGTCCGACACGGGCGGCGTGTCCCTCGTGGGTGCCGTCACGCCCGGCTCGTCCGTCCCGGCCGGCCAGCTGATCAAGGACGCCGCCCGCGCCGTGGGCGGGGGCGGGGGCGGCAAGGGCGACGTGGCCACCGCCGGCGGGAAGGACGCCGCCGGCCTCGACGAGGCCCTGCGCATCGCCCGCGCAGCCGCAACCGGCTGACCACCCGTCGCGTGCGCGCCCTCGGCATCGACCTCGGCTCGAAGCGCATCGGGGTGGCCGTCAGCGACCGCTCCGGCACCATCGCCTCACCGCTCACGGTGGTCGCCCGCTCGGGATCGGTCGCCGCCGACCACCGCCGCATCGCAGCCCTCGTCGAGGAGGAGGAGGCCGAGGTGATCGTCGTCGGCCTGCCGCTCAACATGGACGGCTCCAGCGGCCCGGCCGCGGTGGCTGCCGTCGCCGAGGCGGAGCGCCTGGCTACGGTGGTCGGCGTGCCGGTGGAGACCTGGGACGAGCGGCGCACGACCGTCACCGCCGAGGCGGCGCTGATGGCGCAGCGGATGAGGGCCGAGGCGCGCCGCCGGGTGGTCGACAAGGTGGCTGCGGCCGTCATGCTCCAGGGTTGGCTCGATGCGAGGGGTGCCCGCCGATGGGATGGGTGAGCCTCGAGGAGCGCGGTACGGGTGGGCCCGACTGGGAGCACGACCCCTGGGACGACCCGGACGTCATCGTCGCGCCCGTCGTCGAGCGCAGCCGCCGCGCGCACTGGTCGGTGCGCGGCCTCGTGTACGTGCTCCTGGCCATCGGCATGGTGGCCGTGCTGGTGGCGGGCGCCGTCGCGTGGTGGTACCTCAACGAGATCAACCCCGAGGGGGATCCAGCGGCGGCGGTGAACTTCACCGTCGAGGCCGACGAGGACCTGTACAGCCTGAGCCTGCGCCTCGAGGAGGAGGGGTTCATCACCAACGCCCGCGTGTTCCGCTGGTACGTCGAGCGCCAGGGCGGCTTGGAGCTGACCCCCGGCTACTACGCGCTCCGCCCGTACGACCACATGGGCAACCTGATGCAGGTGCTGAGCACCCCGCCCGAGCGGACCTTCACCTCCGTGACGTTCCCGGAGGGCTTCACGCTCGCCAGGGTGGCCGAGCGGCTCTCCCAGCGCGTGCCCCGGCTCGCCGCGGAGGACGTGCTCGCCGCGGCGGCCAGCGGGCAGGTCCGCTCCGAGTGGCTGCCGGCGGGCTCGACCAACTTGGAGGGCCTGCTGTTCCCCGACACGTACCAGGTGTCGAACGGTGAGTCGGCGCTCCAGGTCGTGCAGCGGATGGTCGACCTGATGGAGCGGGTGGGCCGGCAGGAGAACATCGTCGTCGGCGGGTACGTGCAGGGCCTGTCCGCCTACGAGGTGCTCATCGTGGCCTCGATGGTGGAGCGGGAGGCGAAGGTGCCGGAGGACCGCCCGCTCATCGCCCGGGTGATCCTCAACCGGCTCCGGCGGGGGATGCCCCTGCAGATCGACGCGACCGTCTACTACGGCCAGAACGGCGACCTGCCCTTCTCCGTGCTCCGTCAGATCGACTCGCCGTACAACACCTACCTGCACACCGGGCTGCCGCCCACACCCATCGCCAACCCCGGCCGCGCCTCCATCGCGGCCGTGATCGAGCCCTCGCCGAACCCGCCGGAGGGTGGTGCCGAGTGCCGCAACGTCGCCAAGGCCGACTGCCAGTGGCTGTACTACGTGCTCGCCGACGAGGACGGGCGGCACACGTTCGCGGTCACGCTGGAGCAGCACGAGGCGAACGTGCAGCGGGCCCTCGAGGCCGGGCTGCTCTGAGATGGCCGGCAGCCGGATCACCGCCGTCACCACCGTCGCCGGCGTGATCGGCTGGCCCGCCCGGCACAGCCTGTCGCCGGCGCTCCACAACGCCGCCTTCGCTGCGGCCGGTGCCGACTGGGTGTACGTGGCGTTCGAGGTGCCGCCCGGGGGTGCCCGTGGTGCCCTGGAGGCGATGCGCGCCCTCGGCATCGGCGGGCTGTCGGTGACGATGCCCCACAAGGCCGAGGTCGCCGACGCGGTCGACGCGCTCGACCCGGCGGCTGCCGCCCTGCACAGCGTCAACACGGTGGTGCGCGAGGACGACGGCTCGCTCACCGGCCACAGCACCGACGGCGCAGGGTTCGTCGCCTCGCTGCGCGAGGCGGGCGTCGACCCGCGCGGCGCACGGGTGGCGGTCCTCGGGGCCGGCGCAGCGGCCCGCGCGGTGGTGGATGCGCTGGGGCGTGCCGGTGCTGCCGAGCTGGTGGTGGTGAACCGCACGCCCGACGCGGCCGAGCGCTGCGCGGCGCTGGCCCCGGTGGGGCGGGTGGCCGGCCCCGGCCCGGCCGCGGCCGACGCCGTCCGCGAGGCCGACCTGGTCGTCAACGCCACCTCCGTCGGGATGGGCTCGGCCGAACTGCCGCTCGATGCGCGGCTGCTGCACGCCGGGCACGTGGTCGCCGACCTCGTCTACCACCCGCTGCGCACGGCGCTCCTCGACGCGGCAGCCGCGGCGGGGGCGTGCACGGTGGACGGCCTCGGCATGCTGGTGCACCAGGCGGCCCTGCAGCAGCAGCTCTGGCTCGGGGTGGCGCCCGACGCGGCCGTGATGCGCACGGCCGCCCTCCGGGAGCTGGCCGCGCGGCCCGGATAGCCTGCGGGCGATGCTGCGCTTCCTCACCGCCGGCGAGTCCCACGGCCAGGCGCTCGTGGTCATCGTCGAGGGGCTGCCGGCCGGCCTCGCGGTGACGGTGGAGGACATCGCCGAGGAGCTGGCCAGGCGCCGCCTCGGCTACGGGCGCGGGCCGCGACAGCGCTTCGAGGAGGACCAGCTCACCCTGCTCGGCGGCGTCCGCCACGGCCGCACCCTCGGCTCGCCCGTCGCGGTGCAGATCACCAACAGCGAGTGGCTGCGCAGCGACAAGTGGCACGAGGAGATGTCGCCGGCTCCCGGCGCGACCAAGCAGCCCCTCACCCAGGTCCGCCCCGGCCACGCCGACCTCGCCGGCATGCAGAAGTACGGCTTCACCGACGCCCGCGACGTGCTGGAGCGGGCCAGCGCACGGGAGACCGCCGCGCGCGTGGCCGCCGGCGCGCTGGCCAAGAAGCTGCTCGCCGAGCTGGACGTGTCGATCCTGTCGCACGTGGTGCAGATGGGTGCCGCCCGGTCGAAGTCGGCGGAGCGCCCGGGCCCGGCCGACCTCGCCCGTGTGGACGCATCGGCCGTCCGCTGCTTCGACGCCGCCGCCGAGGAGGCCATGGTCGCCGAGGTCCAGGCGGCCGCGAAGGACGGCGACTCGCTGGGCGGGGTGGTGGAGGTGCTGGCCTACGGCGTCCCGGTGGGCCTCGGCAGCCACGTGCACTGGGACCGCAAGCTCGACGCCCTGCTGGCAGCGGCGGTGATGAGCATCCAGGCC
>VFQR01002474.1_pt1 | contig 11716 bp, 7 predicted proteins | sample 3512321 | NCBI WGS metagenome assembly VFQR01 (sample SAMN10412374, study PRJNA504923) | tailings metagenome | isolation source: Relicate 3 Philex TSF1 revegetated site | place: Philippines: Tuba, Benguet | collected 2017-08-29
GCACCACGGTGGCCGGACCGGTCTCGGCCGACTCGGCGATCTCCTTGACCGGGGCGTAGTGGGTGCCCGTGAAGTACTCGGTGAGCCGGCTCACCAGCTGCGCGAGCACCAGGCCGATCGCCACGGCGCCGAACACCCGCCAGCCGGCGCCGCCCATGAGGTCGACACCCTCGCCGGCGGCAGCGGCGTCGGTGGTCTCGTTGCCAACGTAGATGAGGGCGACGGCGAGTGTGCCGACGAGCGTGATCAGGCCGGCGACGAGGAAGCCGCGGTTGATGGGCTTGAGCGCGTCGGTCTCGTTGGCGCGGGCCTTCACCGCGAAGACGCCGGCGATCGAGCCGATGACGCCGATCGCGCGGGCCGCCACGGGGAACACGAGGCCGAGCGCGGGGTTGAGGCCGATCGAGTTGAACGCCGAGACGCCGAGGATGATCGCGGCCACCAGGGTGACCTCGTAGCTCTCGAACAGGTCGGCGGCCATGCCGGCGCAGTCGCCCACGTTGTCGCCGACGTTGTCGGCGATGGTGGCCGGGTTGCGCGGGTCGTCCTCGGGGATGCCGGCCTCCACCTTCCCGACGAGGTCGGCGCCGACGTCGGCGGCCTTCGTGAAGATGCCTCCGCCGACGCGCAGGAACAGGGCGATCAGCGAGCCGCCGAAGCCGAACCCGACGAGGATCGCCGAGCTCGTGTTCTGGAAGGCGATGATGATCAGCGACGCGCCGAGCAGGCCCAGGCCGACGGTGAACATGCCGGCGACACCGCCGGTGCGGAAGGCGACGGTGAGCGCGCGGGGCATCGAGCCGGTGAGCGCGGCCGCCGCGGTGCGGACGTTGCCCCGGGTGGCGAGCGTCATGCCGATGTAGCCGGTGAGGGCGGACGCGAGGCAGCCCAGCAGGAACGCCACGGTCCGCCAGAGGCCGGACTCGGCGAAGCTCAGGGCGGTCGACCCGTCGGGTCGGTCGATGGCGGTCGAGGTGAGGAAGACGATCACCGCCAGTGGCACGAGGATGACGGCGATGGTCTTGAACTGCCGCTTCAGGTACGCCCAGGCGCCCTCCTGGATCAGCGCGGCGATCTCGCGCATCCGGGGGGTGCCGTCCTCGGCGGCGAGCACTGCCCGGACGAGGTAGAAGCCGACGGCGATGGCGAGCAGCGCGGATGCCGCGGAGAGCAGCAGGACCGCCCACTCACCTCCGCGGAGCTCGAAGACTTGATAGCCGCCCTCAGCGGCGAGGATGGTTGCTGGCACCGTTGACCTTGTCGGGTTCGGGGCGCGTCCGCGCGTGGGCACGCCGTTGGTGGAACGGCGCGAGTGTAGGGACTCCGCGATGTGACCGACGAAACGTCGTTCCCGCGATCGGCAAGTTCTTCCTGGTGGGCCACCGGGAGTACCGTGCACCGCAATGGCGCACGCGATCGACAAGCCGATGCAGCGAGGGCCCGTCACCGGCACCGCCAAGGGTGTCCGCGGCACCCGCAAGCGGCTGTTCCTGCTCGACCTCTACGGCACGGCCGTCGGCAAGAAGTACGTCATGGCGATCACCGGCATCGCCCTGATGGGCTTCGTGGTGGCCCACACGGCGGGCAACCTCAAGATGTACGTCGGGCCCGAGGCCTTCGACGAGTACGCCGAGTTCCTGCGCCGCCTGCTGTACCCGATCGTGCCCCTCGAGTTCTCGCTCTGGCTGCTGCGCGCCGGCCTGCTGGTGGCCCTGTTGCTCCACCTCCACTCGGCGTGGTCGCTCACCGTCATGAACCGGCGGGCCCGCCCCGTCAAGTACCAGAGCGCCCGCGACTACCAGATCGCCAACTTCGCCAGCCGGACGATGCGCTGGACGGGGATCATCGTCCTGCTGTTCATCGTCTGGCACATCCTCGACTTCACCATCGGCACCACCAACACCATCGGCACCACCGGCGAGTTCAACCGCCACGAGGTGTACGCCAACGTGGTCCGCAGCTTCGAGCGGGTGCCGGTGTCGATCTTCTACGTCCTGGCCAACATCGCCCTGGGCGTGCACCTGTACCACGGCGCCTGGAGCATCTTCCAGAGCATGGGCTGGAACAACCCGAAGTTCAACCGGTGGCGGCGCCACTTCGCCACGGGCTTCGACGCGGTGATCGTGGTCGGCAACGTCTCGTTCCCGATCGCCGTGCTGGCCGGCGTCGTGGGCTGAGCGAGGAGGAGCGGTTCACATGACGATGACCGAAGCTCGCGCGGGGGCGACCACCGACCCGAAGCTGCAGAGCAAGCAGCCCCAGGCGCCCGTCGCCGACATGTGGGAGACGTTCAAGAGCGACATGCGGCTCGTGAACCCCAACAACAAGCGCAAGTTCAAGGTGCTGGTGGTGGGCACGGGGCTCGCCGGCGCCTCGGCGGCGGCCACGCTGGCCGAGCTGGGGTACCAGGTGGAGGCGTTCACCTTCCACGACTCGCCGCGCCGCGCCCACTCCATCGCCGCGCAGGGCGGCATCAACGCGGCGAAGAACTACAAGGGCGACGGCGACTCCATCCACCGCCTGTTCTACGACACCATCAAGGGCGGCGACTTCCGCGCCCGGGAGTCCAACGTGCACCGCCTGGCCGAGGTGAGCGTCGACATCATCGACCAGATGGTCGCCCAGGGCGTGCCCTTCGCCCGCGAGTACGGCGGGCTGCTCGACAACCGCAGCTTCGGCGGTGCGCAGGTGAGCCGCACGTTCTACGCACGCGGCCAGACCGGCCAGCAGCTCCTCCTCGGCGCCTACCAGCAGATGGAGCGCCAGGTCGGCCTCGGCAACGTCACCCTGTGGAACCGCGTCGAGCTCATCGACGTGGTGGTCATCGACGGCCGCTGTGCCGGCATCGTCACCCGCGACCTCATCACCGGCGAGGTCCGCTCGCACGCCGGTCACGCCACCGTGCTGTGCACCGGTGGGTACGGCAACGTGTTCTTCCTGTCCACCAACGCGATGGCGTGCAACGTCACCGCGGCGTGGCGCGCCCACCGCAAGGGCGCCTACTTCGCGAACCCCTGCTACACGCAGATCCACCCCACGTGCATCCCGCAGTCCGACGAGACGCAGAGCAAGCTCACGCTCATGTCGGAGTCGTTGCGCAACGACGGCCGGGTGTGGGTGCCGAAGAACGTGGGCGACGAGCGGGCGCCCGCCGACATCCCCGAGGACGAGCGCGACTACTACCTCGAGCGCCTGTACCCGAGCTTCGGCAACCTCGCGCCGCGCGACATCTCCTCGCGCGCCGCGAAGCGGGCCGTCGACAGCGGCCGCGGCGTCGGCCCCCTGCGCAACGGCGTGTACCTCGACTTCTCCGACTCCGTCCACCGGCTCGGCAAGGAGGTGGTGGAGGAGCGCTACGGGAACCTGTTCGAGATGTACGAGCGGATCACCGGCGAGGACCCCTACGTGGTGCCGATGCGCATCTACCCGGCCAGCCACTACACGATGGGCGGGCTCTGGGTGGACTACGAGCTGATGACCACCGTGCCAGGGCTGTACGCGGCGGGCGAGGCCAACTTCAGCGACCACGGCGCCAACCGGTTGGGCGCGTCGGCGCTCATGCAGGGCCTCTCCGACGGCTACTTCGTGCTGCCCGCCACCATCGGCAACTACCTGGCGCCGATGCTCAACAAGCCGATCCCTGGGACCGACCACCCCGAGTTCAAGGCGGCGGAGCAGGCGGCGCGCGAGCGCTACCACGGCTACCTCGCCGTCCGCGGCACGCGCTCACCCGACTGGTTCCACCGCGAGCTCGGCAAGATCATCTGGGACTACTGCGGCATGGAGCGCACCGAGCAGGGCCTGGAGAAGGCGCTGTCGGAGCTGCCGGCGCTGTACGAGGAGTTCCAGAAGGACCTGCGCGTGCTCGGCGACGACGTCTCCGTCAACCAGACGCTCGAGAAGGCCGGCCGCGTCGACGACTTCTTCCAGCTCGGGATGCTGATGTGCCGCGACGCACTCGAACGCCGCGAGAGCTGCGGCGGCCACTTCCGCGCCGAGTACCAGGACGCCGAGGGCGAGGCACTCCGCGACGACGAGAACTTCGCGCACGTCGCCGCGTGGGCCTGGAGCGGCGACCCCATGCAGGCCGAGCGGCGAGTCGAGGAGCTCGAGTTCACCGCCGTGCACCTCGCCACCCGGAGCTACAAGTGACCCACCTCACCGACATCAAGCTGAAGATCTGGCGCCAGGCGCGCCCCGACGCGCCGGGCCGGTTCGAGACGTACCTCGTGCCGTCCATCAGCGAGGAGGCCTCGTTCCTCGAGCTGCTCGACGTGCTCAACGAGCAGCTCATCGCCGAAGGGCGCGAGCCGGTCACCTTCGACCACGACTGCCGCGAGGGCATCTGCGGCACGTGCTCGCTGATGATCGACGGCCAGGCGCACGGGCCCCAGCGGGGCACGGCCACGTGCCAGCTGCACATGCGCAAGTACGCGAGCGGCGCGGAGATCGTGGTCGAGCCGTTCCGGGCCGCAGCCTTCCCGATCATCAAGGACCTGATGGTCGACCGCTCGGCGCTCGACCGGATCATCGAGGTGGGCGGGTTCATCACTGCCGACACCGGCGGCGCACCCGACGCCAACCTCATCCCGGTGCCGAAGCCGGTCGCCGACGCGGCCATGGACGCCGCCGCCTGCATCGGCTGCGGGGCGTGCGTGGCGGCGTGCCCGAACGGGGCGGCCAACCTGTTCACCGGCGCGAAGGTCACGCACCTCAACGTGCTCCCGCAGGGCCAGCCCGAGCTGTACGCCCGTGTGGAGGCCATGGTGGAGACGATGGAGGAGCATTTCTGCTCGTGCACCAACCACGGCGAGTGCGAGGCGGCGTGCCCCAAACGGATCTCCATCGACGTGATCGCGCTGATGCACCAGGACTTCCGCAAAGCGAAGTTCGCCAACCGCCGCTCGCTCGCCCGCGCCTGACCCGCCCCCACCCGACCGTTTGAAGGATCCGGCGACACCTGTCGTCGCGAATCCTTCAAACGGTCGTGACGCGGGAGGGGTCACGCGGCGGGGGCGATCACCGCCTCGTAGCGGTTGGTGGCCACCTCGTCGCCGTGCTCGAGCGACAGGTCCAGCCACAGCTCGCCGGTCGCGCCCGGGACGAGGAACTGGATGGTGCCCACGCGCACGCAGTCGTCGGGCGGCACGTCGCCGCGCCAGGTCCAGGTGTGGTTGCCTCCCGGCCAGCGCAGCACCGCCCGGCACTCGACGGACTCCAACAGCCGGTGCAGGTCGCTGACCACGTGCACGTCGAGCGCCAGCGCGTCGCCGGGAGCGACCTGCTCGGGGAGGCGGTCGGCGACGACGATCACGGGGCGGCACGCGTCGGTGAGGGCCGCATAGGCGGGCTTCGGTCGGCGGCGGTGGTCGAGCACGGCCGTGGAGATCATCGGTGACGGGTCGGCGAGCGACGAGCAGCAGAACCCGCCCGTCGGCCGGTACTTGAGGCGGCGGAGGGTCTCGATGTGGTGGCGCAGCAGCTGCGCCTGGTAGCGCAACGTCGCCTCCCGCCACTCGTCGAAGGTGGCGTGGTCGTCGGGTGGGAGATGGCGGAGCAACGCCTCCACGTCGCCGCCGTGGTGGTGGCGGATCCGCTCCCAGTCGAGCAGCGGGAAGCTGTCGGCCCCCGCGGCCTCGGCCATCCCCGGCGTGTCCGGCACCGACTGCGCGCCGAAGGCACCGACGAAGCGGACGGCGTTGGGCACGACGGCGGCGAGCCCCGACAGGTCCCGCTCGTCGCCGCGCCCCCATCCGAGGCGCAGGTGCCGGTCGGTGCCCTCGAGGCGCGGGAACCGTGGCGGCAGCCCGCTCGCCACCACCACCGGCCGCGACTCGTCCGCCCGCTCCAGGGCTCGCTTCACCGCGGGGTCGAGGATCGCCGTGTTCCACGTGGGCAGGTGCCTGGCCGCGGTGGCCGCGGCCCGGCGCAGCGGGCGGCGGCGGACGGCCGCCGCGGCCGGCGTGGCCGTGGGGTCGTCGTGCGCGCACCAGAGCGCGATCGACGGGTGGTGCCCCAGCACGTCCACGGCCGCACGGGCCTGCTCGGACGCATGGCGGCGCGCGGCACGCACGTGGCGGCCCGTGAGCGGGAGGTCCTGCCAGACGAGCACGCCGAGCTCGTCGGCGGCGTCGTAGAGCGGGCCGGGGGCCACGTGGCCCCGGCAGCGGACGAGGTCGAGGCCCGCCTCTCGCGCCAGCTCCACGTCGTGGCGCACCGCTGCGGCGGCGATGCCCGCCACGTCGAGGTGCGCCGGACCGAGGTTCACGCCCTTCGTGAACAGCCGCTCGCCGTTGACCGTGAGGATCCAGTCGTCGAAGGCCACCTCGCGCAGGCCGGTGCGGACGCTGTGGCGGTGGCTCGGCACGCCGTCGACGGCGACCACCACCGCCACCTCCACGAGCGGCTGGTCGCCGAGCGACCAGGGCCACCACAGCTGCGGCTTCGCCACGTCGAGGTTCCAGGCGACCTCGTTCGCGCCGGTGGCGAGCGAGTGCTCCTGGGCCGCGGCCACGGTGCCGTCCACCAGCGTGGTCACCCGCACGGTGCGCGGCTCGTCGCTGTCGAGGCGGGCGGCGAGGCGGAGGTGGGCGCGCGTGCTGTTCGCGTCGCGGCACAGCACGCGGCAGCGGTCGATCCGCACGGGCCCCGTGGTGTCGACGGTGACCTCCCGCCACAAGCCCCCCGGGTTCCAGGTGCCGTCGACGAACGCAGGGTCCTGGTACGCCCCGGTGAGGTTGCGGCGGGGCGTGCCGTCGGCCGGCGCTCGCGAGCAGCTCACCTCCACCGCCAGCACGTGCTCCTCGCCGAGGCGGCACAGGTCGGTCACGTCGAAGCTGTGCGGGGCGAAGTAGCCCTCCGGGTCGCCGAGGTAGGCGCCGTCCAGCCACACGTCGGCCTGGTAGAAGATCCCGTGGAAGGTCACCACGACCCGTTCGCCCTCCGCCGGTCGGGGGTGGGTGAACCGGTGGCGGTAGAGCAGTGGGCCGTCGCTGTCGCGGAACGGCTCGTGCAGGCGCCAGTGGCCCGGCACGCTCACCAGCGGCCAGTCGCCGTCGTCGAGGTCGAGCCCGACACCGTCGCGGCGGAGCTCGTCGTCGGCCACGCGAGCCCGCCACGCGCCGCCGAGTTCCATGCCCGCCAGCGTACTCAGCGACCATCGCGGGTAGGGTCGGCCCATGACGCGCCCCTCTGCTTCCACGCTCGGCGAGCTCCGTGCATCGGGCTGGCGGTCGGAGCCGGTGAAAGAGGAGATCCGGCGCAACGCCGTCGCCAAGATCGCAGGTGGCGAGCCGCTGTTCGAGGGCGTCATGGGCTACGAGCACACCGTCATGCCGCAGCTCGAGAACGCGCTGCTCGCCGGCCACGACGTGATCTTCCTCGGCGAGCGCGGACAGGCCAAGACGAGGATGATCCGCTCGCTCACCAACCTGCTCGACGAGTGGATGCCGGTGGTGGCGGGGAGCGAGATCAACGACGACCCGTATCACCCCGTCAGCAAGCACGCCCGCGACCTGGTCGCCGAGCGCGGCGACGACACGCCCATCACCTGGGTGCACCGCGACGACCGCTTCGGCGAGAAGCTGGCCACGCCCGACACCTCCATCGCCGACCTCATCGGCGAGGTCGACCCCATCAAGGTGGCCGAAGGTCGCTACCTCTCCGACGAGCTGACGCTGCACTACGGCCTGGTGCCGCGCACGAACCGCGGCATCTTCGCGATCAACGAGATCCCCGACCTCGCCGAGCGGATCCAGGTGGGCCTGCTCAACGTGCTCGAGGAGCGCGACGTCCAGGTCCGCGGGTACAAGATCCGCCTGCCGCTCGACATCATGCTCGTGGCCAGCGCGAACCCCGAGGACTACACCAACCGGGGCCGGATCATCACGCCGCTGAAGGACCGCTTCGGCAGCCAGATCCGCACGCACTACCCGCTCGACACCCGTACCGAGGTGTCGATCATGCGCCAGGAGGCACGGCCCGGCTCGGTCGGCGACGTGCACGTCACCATCCCCGACTACCTGGAGGACGTGGTGGCCACGTTCAGCCAGATGGCGCGGGCCAGCAACCAGGTCAACCAGCGCAGCGGCGTCAGCGTCCGGCTGTCGGTGAGCAACCTGGAGGTCCTCGGTGCCAACGCCCTGCGCCGCGGCCTGCGCGCCGGCGAGCGCACGGTCGTGCCCCGTGTGTGCGACCTCGACGCGCTCGCCGCGTCGTCCGGAGGCAAGATCGAGATCGAGTCGCTGGAGGAGGGCCGCGACGGTGTCATCCTCGAGAACCTCGTGAAGGGCGCCGTGCTCAGCGTGTACAAGGAGCGGGTGTCGCCCGACAAGGTCCGCGACGTGATCGCCTCGTTCGAGGAGGGGCTGGTCGCGCACACGGGCGAGGACATCGCCTCCGCCGACGAGGCGCAGCTGCTCGAGCAGATCCCGGCGCTGCGCACCGCCGTGCTGGAGCTCACGGGCGGCGACGAGTCGCCGGCGGCGGTCGCCGCGGCCATCGAGTTCGTGCTCGAGGGCCTCCACCTGTCCAAGCGCCTGAACAAGGACGCCGCCGGCGTCCACGCCACCTACCGCAGCCGCAGCTGACCCCGACGGTTCGGTGTCTCCCGCGTCGCGTGCGGGAGCTCCTCGGCACACGCCGGCGACCACCGCAGCGAGTGGAGCCCTCCTCCCGGATCGAGACGCGGGAGTGACCGAACGGTCAGGAGCGGGCGTGGGCGAGGGCGGACAGATCGGTGGAGGTGAACCGCGTGAGGGGGAGGGAGGCGGCCAGGTCCGTCGCCCGGCGGGCGGCGCCGTCGAGCGCCTCGGCCCGCGCGTCGAGGTCGGGGCCGGTGGGCCGGAAGGTGACGGCGAGCGGGCGGTCGGGCCCCTGCTCGGCCGTGCGGTGCAGCAGCGGCTCGACCTCGCTCCCGTCCGCGCCGCTGACGGCGATGCCCAGCTGATCGCACGCGCCGGCCATGTCGGCCAGCTCCCGGTCGGCCCGACCGGGGATCGTGACCGTGCCGTCGCGCAGGGCACGCAACCACGTGTGCCACCGCAGGTGGTCGTCGCGGCGGGCGGCCTCGGCGGCCACCACGTCGTCCCGGGGGATGACGACCGTGCGCACGTCGAGCGACGTCGCCACCGGGCGCGGCCCGCGGAGGATCCGCCACGCGTCGCGCCACGCGACGAGCAGCGTGTCGACCACCCGACCGTGCCTCGGCGGGTCGGACGGGACGAGCCGGTGGGCCATCGCGAACGGGGCCTCGAACGGCACCCAGCCGTCGACGTCGTCCCCCATCGCGTCGGCCACCAGCTCCACCCATCGCGGCCACCAGTGCAGTGCGGTGCGCTCGTCGCCGAAGCCGCCCTCGTCGTCGAACCACCGCGGCACCTCGGGCGAGAGCAGGCAGAGCCAGAGCGCGCACCGGCCGCCGTGCAACGTGGCCGCCGCCGAGCGCAGCTCCTCCACCACGCCACCGTCGAGCGCGCCGGCGCGCGGCTGGGCCCGCGCCCACGGCACCGTCACCCGCACGTGGGCGAGCCCGAGGCCGAGCGCCGTCTCCACCTCGTCGTGCAGCGCCTCCCACCGCGAGCCGACGACGGCTCCGGTCGAGGCGCCGGTCGAGCCGGTGGTCGCGGGAGCCGGCTCCTCGCTCACCCGAACGGGGAGCGGGTCCAGAGCTCGCTGGTGTCGTTGAGCACCACGGTGGCCGGGCGCCCACCGAGCTCCAGCACGTCGATCGGGCCGGGGAAGCCGCGCAGCTCCACCTCGCCGTAGGGCGTGGCGGTGACGCCTTCGGGCAACCGCTCCAGCTGCATCGTCGGGATGAGGATCTCGAACGGACCGGCGATGTCGCACAGCCGCGACGCCAGGTTGACCGCGGAGCCGATGTAGTCGTCGCCCTCGAAGAGCAGCGCGTACCCGCTGGCGATGCCCACCCTGAGCGACAGGGGGGCGCAGACCTCGGCGGAGCGGTCCTCGAGCTCCAGGGCGAAACAGATGGCGTTGCTCTGGTCGACCGAGACGATCATGCAGCCGTCGCCCAGCCACTTGGCGATGCGCACGCCGCGCTCGCTCGCGATCTCGCGGACGAGGGTGCGGAAGGCGCCGAGGATCCGCCCTGCCGCGTCGTCACCGAACGCGGCGGTGTAGTTCGTGAACCCGGAGAGGTCGACGAACGCGAAGGTGCGGGGGACGCGCATGGCGCTGCTCATGGTACGGCCCCGGACCAGGATGTGCGTGGACGGATCAGCGGGCCCGGCACCACCGACGCTCCACGTCGACGGCTCCGGGGTAACGTCCCCCCATGGCAGCCAGGTTCACCTACTCGCGCTGGGACGGCACCCAGCGCGGCTTCGACCTCGACGCCGACGCCCTGTTCGACGAGCTGAACGACGACCTGCTCTACCACGGCGACATCAACAGCGCGCTGCGGCGGATGCTCCAGCAGGGCCTCCACGACCGCAACGGTGAGCGGGTGCAGGGCCTGCGCGAGCTGCTCGACCGCCTGCGCCGCGAGCGCCAGGAGCGTCTCGACCGCTTCGACCTCGGCGGGGTGTACCAGGAGATCGCCGACGAGCTCGACGACATCGTCGACGAGGAGCGCCACGCCATCGACAACGCCACCGCCGACGCCGAGCGCAGCGGCGACGAGCGCCGTGCCGAGGCGGCCCGGTCCAGCGCGATGGAGCGCAACTTCCGGCTCGACATGCTGCCCGACGACCTGGCCGGCAAGGTGCGCGAGCTCAGCGCCTACGACTTCGAGTCCGCCGAGGCGGCGCAGCGCTTCGAACAGCTGATGGACAAGCTCCGTGAGCAGCTGATGCAGCAGATGGTCGACCGGATGAGTGGCGCCGTGCAGAACATGACGCCCGAGGACATGGCCCGCATGAAGGACATGCTCGCCGCGCTGAACGAGATGATCGAGCGCCGCGAGCGCGGCGAGGACCCGCAGTTCGAGCAGTTCATGGAGCGCTTCGGCGACTTCTTCCCCGAGAACCCGCAGAACCTCGACGAGCTGCTCGAGCAGATGGCGCAGCGGATGGCGGCCATGCAGGCCATGCTCAACTCGATGACGCCCGAGCAGCGGGCGCAGCTGCAGCAGCTGTCGGACCAGCTGCTCGAGGACATGGACCTGCGCTGGCAGATGGACCAGCTCGGCCAGCACCTGCAGGGGATGTTCCCGCAGATGGGCTGGGGCCAGAGCTACGACTTCGAGGGCTCCGACCCGATGGGCATGGGCCAGGCGATGCAGACGATGCAGGACCTGGGCGACCTCGACCAGCTGGAGAACCTCCTCCGCAACGCCACCTCACCTGGCGCGCTGGCGGAGGCCGACATGGACCGGGTGCGGGACCTCATGGGTGACGACGCGGCGCGCTCGCTGCAGCGCCTCGCGGAGCTGACGAAGATGCTGGAGGAGGCCGGCCTCATCGAGCAGAAGGAGGGGCGGCTCGAGCTGACGCCGAAGGGGTTGCGCAAGATCGGCGCCAACGCCCTGCGCGACCTGTTCGACAAGCTGGCCAAGGACAAGATCGGCCAGCACCAGATGGACCGCCTCGGCCAGGGCCACGAGCGCACGTACGAGACGAAGCCCTACGAGTACGGCGACCCGTTCAACCTCGACCTGCACCGCACGATCCGCAACGCGATCCGTCGCAACGGGGCGGAGACGCCGGTGCGCCTGGCCCCCGACGACTTCGAGATCGAGCGGACCGAGCACACGACC
>VFQR01002475.1_pt1 | contig 11714 bp, 9 predicted proteins | sample 3512321 | NCBI WGS metagenome assembly VFQR01 (sample SAMN10412374, study PRJNA504923) | tailings metagenome | isolation source: Relicate 3 Philex TSF1 revegetated site | place: Philippines: Tuba, Benguet | collected 2017-08-29
CGGCGCGCTGTTCGTGACGATGCTGCTGACCGCGGTCGTGACCGCGGCCCTCACCGTCGCGGCGCTGCACTACAACCTCGCCGGCACGCTGCTGCGCTAGGCGCGGCGAAGCGGGGGAGCCCATGACCGCGTTCCGAACGCTCGACGACGCCGACCTCGCCGGCAAGCGCGTCCTCCTGCGGGTCGATCTCAACGTGCCGATGGAGAACGGCCGCGTCGCCGACGCGACCCGGATCGAGCGCGTCGTCCCGACCATCCGGGAGATCGCCGACAAGGGCGGCCGGGTGATCCTGCTCGCCCATTTCGGCCGCCCGAAGGGCCGCGACCCGAAGGAGAGCCTGAAGCCCGTCGCCGCCGCCGTCGGCGAGGCCCTCGGACGCCCGGTCGCCTTCGCCGACGACTGCGTGGGCGAGAGCGCTCGCGCCGCCGTGTCGGCTTTGAAGAACGGCGAGGTCCTGCTCCTCGAGAACACCCGGTTCCACGCCGGCGAGGAGAAGAACGACCCGGCCTTCGCCGAGGAGCTCGCGGCGCTCGGCGACCTCTACGTCAACGACGCCTTCTCGGCGGCGCACCGGGCGCACGCCTCGACGGAAGGGCTCGCCCGGCTGCTGCCGGCCTATGCGGGCCGGGCCATGGAGGCGGAGCTCGACGCGCTCACCCGCGGCCTCGAGGCGCCGAAGCGCCCTCTCGTCGCCATCGTGGGCGGCGCCAAGGTCTCGACCAAGATCGACCTCCTCGAAAACCTCGTCGGCAAGGTCGACTCGCTGGTCATCGGCGGCGGCATGGCCAACACCTTCCTGCACGCGATCGGCATCGGCATCGGCAACTCCCTCGCCGAGCGCGACCTCGCCGCGACCGCGCAGCGCATCCTCGACCGGGCCAAGGAGACCGGCTGCGCCGTGTTCCTGCCCGTCGACGCGGTGGTGGCGGGCAAGCTCGAGGCCGGCGCGCCGCACCACACCTACGGCATCGACGCGATCCCGGCCGACGGCCTGATCCTCGACCTCGGGGCGCAGTCGGTGGAGCGCATCAACGCGGCCGTGTCGGATGCGGCGACCCTTGTCTGGAACGGGCCGCTCGGCGCGTTCGAGACACCGCCCTTCGACCAGGCGACGGTGGTGGCGGCCCGCCATGCGGCGGAGCGCACCCGCAAGGCCGGGCTCGTCTCGGTCGCCGGCGGCGGCGACACGGTGGCGGCGCTGAACCACGCCGGGGTCGCCGACGCCTTCACCTACGTCTCGACCGCGGGCGGTGCCTTTCTCGAATGGCTCGAGGGCAAGGCGCTGCCGGGCGTGGAGGCGCTGCGCAGACGCACAAGGGGACGCGAGGATGACGCATAAAGGAACGAGAGGCTGGAGGAACCGATGAACCACGAGCAGCTGACCAAGATCGCCGAGGCGATGGTCCAGCCCGGCAAGGGCATCCTGGCGGCGGACGAGAGCTCCTCGACGATCAAGAAGCGCTTCGACGCGATCGGCGTCGAATCGACCGCCGACAACCGGCGCGACTACCGCGAGCTCCTGTTCCGCTCGACGGAGGCGATGAAGAAACACATCTCGGGCGTCATCCTGTTCGACGAGACGCTTCGCCAGAACGCGAAGGACGGCACGCCGCTGGTCAAGCTCATCGAGCAGGCGGGGTCGATCCCCGGCATCAAGGTGGACGCCGGCGCGAAGCCGCTCGCCTTCTGCCCGGGGGAGACCGTCACCGAAGGTCTCGACGGCCTGCGCGAGCGCCTCAAGGAGTACCACGGGCTCGGCGCCCGCTTCGCCAAGTGGCGCGCGGTGATCGACATCGGCGAGGGCATCCCGACCTGGACCGCGGTCAAGACCAACGCCCACGCCCTCGCTCGCTACGCGGCGCTCTGCCAGGAGCAGGACATCGTCCCGATCGTCGAGCCCGAGGTGCTGATGGACGGCGGTCACGACATCGACCGCTGCGCCGACGTGACCGAATGGGTCCTCAAGACGGTCTACCAGGAGCTCTACGAGCAGCGGGTCTTCCTCGAAGGCACCGTTCTCAAGCCCAACATGGTCATTTCCGGCAAGAAGGCTTCCAAGCGCGCCGGCGTGGAGGAGGTGGCGGAGAAGACCATCCGCATCCTCAAGCGCTGCGTGCCGGTGGCCGTCCCGGGCATCGCCTATCTGTCCGGCGGCCAGTCGGACGAGGAGGCGACGGCCCATCTCGACGCCATGAACCGGATCGGCGGCTTCCCGTGGAAGATGACCTTCTCCTACGGCCGCGCCCTGCAGGCGGCGCCGCAGAAGGCCTGGTCCGGAAAATCCGAGAACGTGCCGGCGGCGCAGCGCGCCTTCTCGCACCGGGCCAAGATGAACGGCCTCGCCACCCTCGGCCAATGGAAGAGCGACCTCGAGAAGAAGGCCGCCTGACCGTTTCGGCCGCATTCGCCCGCTAGGGACCGGGGCCGAAAGGCCCCGTTTCCGTTTTCCGAACCGACATCGATGACCGAGCCCGCCCGCCTGACCCTGCTCACGCCTCTCCTCACGGAGGCCGACGCCTTCGCGCCCCGCCTGGGCGAGGCCTGCGCGGCGGGTCCGGTCGCGGCGGTGATCGCCCGGCTCGCCCCGGCCGACGAGCGCACGCTGATCAAGCGGGTGAAGGCCCTGGCGCCCGCCGCGCAGGAGCACGGGGCGGCTTTGGTGATTGCCGCCGAGGGCGAGCTCGACCTGCCCCTCATCGCCGCCCGCGGTGGCGCCGACGGGATCCACGTGGCTGCGGGCCATGCCGGCGCGCTCCGGGAGCGGCTCAAGGACCGCATCCTCGGCGTCGGCGGCCTGCGCTCGAAGCACGACGCCATGGCCGCCGGGGAGAGCGGGGCCGACTACCTCCTGTTCGGCGAGCCCCGCCCGGACGGCTCCCTGCCGCCCCTCGATGCGGTCGTGGAGCGGGCGGCCTGGTGGGCCGAGATTTTTCAGACGCCCTGCATCGGCTTCGTCCCCGCCCTCGACGCCGTCGCCCGGATGGCGGAAACGGGGGCCGAGTTCGTCGGGCTCGGCGACGCCGTCTGGGAGCACCCGGAGGGGCCTGCGGCCGCGGTCCGGGCGGCGCTCGCGGCGATCGGGGCTCCGCGGCCGTGATCGCCCGCCTCGCCCTGCCCCTGTGGCTGCTCCTCGCCGGGGTGGCCTCGGCCCAGACCGGCGAGGCGGCTCCGCCGGAAGCGGCCGCGCCACCCGCACCCGAAGCGGCCGCCCCCGCGGCGCCGGAGCAAGCGCCCGGACCCGAGCGCGACCTCGCCTATGGCGCCTATCAGCGCGGCCTCTACCTCACGGCGCTGCGGGAAGCGACGGCCCGGCTCGCCCGGGACCCGGACGACGCCGCCGCCATGACGCTCGTCGGCGAGCTCTACAACCAGGGCCTCGGCGTGGCTCAGGACCCGGTCCGCGCCGCCGAATGGTACCGCCTCGCCGCCCGCCACGACGACCCGCACGCCCTCTACGCCCTCGGCATGATGGCCCTCGACGGCCGCGGCATGGAGCGCGATCGCGAGCGGGGCCGCCTGTGGCTCGAACGCGCCGCCGCCCTCGGCGAGCCCTCCGCCGCCTACAACATGGCTCTCCTGCTGATGACGACCGGCCGCTCGGAGGACTTTACCCGCGCGGCGGAGCACCTGCGCACCGCCGCCGAGGCGGAGATCGGCGACGCCCAGCACGCCCTCGGGGTGCTCCACCTGCGCGGCCGCGGCGTGGCCCAGGACCCGGGCGAGGCCGCCCGCTGGTTCAGGCGCGCCGCCGACAACCGCAACGTGGCCGGGCAGGTGGAGTACGCCATCCTCGTCTTCAACGGGGAGGGCGTGCCGAAGGACGAGCCGCTCGCCGCCCGCTACTTTTGGCGCGCCGCCACCCGCGGCAACGCCATCGCCCAGAACCGGCTCGCCCGCCTCTACGCCTCGGGGCGCGGTCTGGAAAAGAACCTCGTCGAGGCGGCGGCCTGGCACCTCGTCGCCGTGGGGCAGGGGCTCGAGGACCCCTGGCTCGAACGCGCCCTCGCCGGCCTCTCGGCCCCGGAGCGCGAGAAGGCCGAGCGCCTCGCCGCCGAGCGCGCCGATGCCGACGCCCGTCCTTGACGCGGCCGGCGCCCCGTGGTCTTGACCCCCGCCCGGCCGCCCGCGGCCCGACCCTCCCGAGAGCCGCCCCGCCGCGCGCCCCGGCGCCCGTGCCCGCACGCCGCGGGCGCCAGGAGATTCCGATGATCCGCTCGCCCCTGATGACCGTGATGACCGACGCCGTGATGAAGGCGGCGCGCTCGCTCAAGCGCGATTTCGGCGAGGTCGAGAACCTGCAGGTCTCCCGCAAGGGGCCCGGCAACTTCGTCTCCGCCGCCGACCATCGGGCCGAGCAGATCCTGCTCGAGTCGTTGCAGAAGGCCCGCCCCGGCTACGGCTTCACCATGGAGGAATCGGGCATCCACGAGGGCTCGGACAAGACCCACGTCTGGCACGTCGACCCTCTCGACGGCACCACCAACTTCCTCCACGGGGTGCCCCATTTCTCGATCTCGGTCGGGCTCGAACGCGAGGGCCAGATCGTCGCCGGCATCGTCTACGATCCGATCAAGGACGAGGTCTTCGCCGCCGAGAAGGGCAAGGGCGCCTTCCTCAACAACCGCCGCATGCGGGTCGCCGCCCGCCGCGACATGGCGGACGCCCTCGTCTATTGCGGCCTGCCGCATATCGGACGGGGCGACCACGGCCTGTTCCTGCGCGAGATCTCGGCGGTGATGGCGGTGTGCGGCGGCCTGCGCCGCATGGGCTCCGCCGCCCTCGACCTCGCCTACGTGGCCTGCGGCCGCGCCGACGGCTACTGGGAGCGCGAGCTCAATTCCTGGGACGTCGCCGCCGGGATGCTGCTCGTCCGCGAGGCGGGCGGATTCGTGTCCGCGGTCGACGGCGCGGACGACGTCCTCGCCAAGGGCTCGGTCGTCGCCGGCAACGAGGTCGTCCATCGCGAGCTCGTCGGCCTTCTCCGCCAGGCCGCCCGCTGAGCCGCGCCTTCCTTCGGACACGGGATCGGCGTATCGCCGCATCGGCTTGATCCCCGGGAAGGGGGCGGTCACATTGGGCCGGACATGCTGAGCAGAACGGACATCGGGGACGGCGCACCGCCGCTCACGCCGCCGCGGATCTATCTGATCCGCATGGCGGCGTTCCTCGTCCTCGCCGGCTTCCTCGTCTTCATCCTGCACCGGACCCTGTGGGCGGCGTTCCTCGCCAACCCCTTCCTCAACGGCCTCATCGTCTTCGTCCTCCTCTACGGGACGGCGCTCGCCTTTCGGCAGGTGACGCGCCTGTTCCGCGAGGTGCGCTGGGTGAACGAGGTGCGCCGGGCCGAGGACGGTGCGGCCCCTGCCGCTCAGCCCGACCTCCTGGCGCCGGTGGCGGCCCTGTTCGGCACCCGCGCGAGCCGGGCCGGCCTGCCGGTCGCGACCTCCCGGGCGCTCCTCGATTCGATCGCCGCGCGCCTCGACGAGCGCCGGGAGACCGTTCGCTACCTCGCCGGCCTCCTCGTCTTCCTCGGCCTGCTCGGCACCTTCTGGGGCCTCATCGAGACCGTCGGCTCGGTCGGACGGGTGATCGGCGCGATGCGGACGGGGCCCGACGCCGCCGTCCTGTTCGACGAGCTGAAGAGCGGGCTCGCCGCTCCCTTGAGCGGCATGGGCCTCGCCTTCTCGGCCTCCCTGTTCGGCCTCGCCGGCTCGCTCGTGCTCGGCTTCCTCGACCTCCAGGCCGGCCACGCGCAGGCCCGCTTCTACACCGAGCTCGAGGACTGGCTCGCGACGGCGACCGTCGAGCCCGCGACCGAGCTCATGCGCCCGGGCGCCACGCCGGAACTCGCCATCGCCCTCAACCGGCTCACGCAGGCCGTCAACGAGGGCGCCGGCGGGCGCGCCGCCACGCAGGCGATGGCCAACCTCGCCGAGGGCATCCAGGGCCTCGTCCAGCACATGCGGGCCGAGCAGCAGATGATCCGCGACTGGGTGGAGGCCCAGGCGGCGCGGGAGCGCGAGCTCAAGCACATCCTCGAGCGGCTGAGCCGGGAGCGGATCTCGTGAGGGCCGCCGCCGCGGGAGCACGCTGATGCCGGTCGCGATGCGGATGGGCCGGCGGGGCGGCCGCACCCTCAACTACTGGCCGGGCTTCGTCGACGCGCTGTCGACCCTGCTGCTCGCCATCGTGTTCCTTCTGTCCGTCTTCATGATGGCGCAGTTCTTCCTCGCCCGGGAGATCACCACGAGGGACACGGTGCTCGACCGGCTGAACCGCCAGATCGCCGAACTCACCGACCTCCTCGCCCTCGAGCGTTCGAACCGGAGGGACGTGGAGGAGAACGTCGCCGCCCTGCAAACCACCCTGCGCGGCGCCGAGCAGGAGCGCGAGCGCCTGCAGGGCGTGATCGCGTCGGGCGCCGGCGCCCAGGCCCGGGCGGGCGAACTCGGCGCCGCCCTCGAGACCGAGCGCCAGGCCACCCAGCGGGCGCTCAGCCACGTCGAGCTCCTCAACCAGCAGATCGCCGCCATGCGGCGCCAGCTCGCCGCCCTCGAGGACGCGCTCGCCGCCTCCGAATCCCGCGACCGGGAGAGCCAGGCGCGCATCGCCGACCTCGGCAGCCGCCTCAACGTCGCCCTGGCGCAGCGCGTCCAGGAACTCGCCCGCTACCGGTCCGACTTCTTCGGCCGCCTGCGTCAGATCCTCGGCAACCGCCCCGACATCCGCATCGTCGGCGACCGCTTCGTGTTCCAGTCGGAGCTGTTCTTCGCCCCCGGCCAGGCGGTGGTCCGGCCGGAAGGGCAGGGGGAGCTCGACCGCATGGCGGCTCTCCTCCTCGAGCTCGAAAAGGAGATCCCGCCGGACATCCCCTGGGTGCTGCGGGTCGACGGCCACACCGACGTGCGCCCGATCGCGACCGCCCAGTTCCCGAACAACTGGGCCCTCTCGGCCGCCCGCGCCATCGCCGTCGTCCAGTACCTGATCGGCCGTGGCGTCCCGCCCCAGCGCCTCGTCGCGGCGGGCTTCGGCGAGCACCAGCCCCTCGACCTCGGCACCACCGACGAGGCCTACGCCCGCAACCGGCGCATCGAGCTCAAGCTCACCGAGCGGTAGCGCCGTCCACAGCCCCGTCCGACCCGCCTCTGGTGGGCTCCTTAGCGCCCCATTAACCCCCTTCCTGTCGGAGTCGGGCGCGGTCTAGAGTGACGGTGATTCGCTGCTGCTGATCCCTCCCCGGCGGGAGGGACTCCGTTCACGCGTTGACTTCGGTGGGCGCGATCCCGCTCGGATCGTGCACGGTGCGGTGTGGCCACAGGCCACGGACTCGTGGAGGGCGACGAGTCATGGCGGAATGCAAGGGGCGGCGGACCGGACCGGGCGCGCCGGCGCTCGCGATCCCCGCGGCCGCGATCCTGGCCGCCTCCGGGAGGCCCGTCGGCGCCGCCGACCTGTCCTGGCACAACCTCCTGTCCTCCGCCCGCCTCGACCCCTACAACGCGGTCAGTTTCGCCCTCCTGATGGGGCTCCTGATCTTCGCCATCACCACGGCGCTGCTCCACCTGCGCGAGCGGGGCCGCTGGGCGCAGCGCGAAGGCGCCCTCCGCGCGGAGCTGGCCGCGCTCGCCGGCGCCGACGACCGGGCCGCGCTCCTGCTCGGCTCCGAGGCGCAGATCCTCGTCACCTGGACCGATCGGACCGAGGAGCCGCGGGTCGAGGGCGATTCCGGGGTGGTGGAGGCGAAGTCGCCCCGGCGCGTCCTCGCCTTCGGCACCTGGCTTCCCGGCGCCGAGGCGGCGACCCTCGAAGGGGCGGTCGAGCGCCTGCGCTCCCGCGGCGAGGGTTTTCGCACCATCCTGCACACGAGCGGGCGCCGTTTCGTGGAGGCGGAGGGGCGCACCGTCGGCGGCAGCGCCCTGCTGCGCCTGCGCGACGTCACCGGCGAACGCCTCGAGCGGCTGCGCCTCGAGGAGGACCTCGCCCGCGACCGGACCGAGATCGCGGGCCTGCGCGGGCTCCTCGACGCGGTGCCGCAGCCCGTCTGGCTGCGCGACCGGGCGGGCGCCGTCGCCTGGGCCAACCGCGCCTACCTCGCCGCGATCGAGGCCGAGAGCCTCGGCGCCGCCCGCGCGCGGGGGCTCGAGCTCCTCGACCGGGCCGCCCGGGAAGAGGCGGCGCTGCGCCGGCGCGAGGGGCGCGCCTACGCGGCGCGTCTGCCGGCGGTGGTCGCCGGCACCCGGCGGGTGCTCGAGGTCACCGAGGTCCCGGCCGGGGACGGCGGCAGCGCCGGCATGGCCGTCGACGTCTCCGAGCTCGAGGCGGTCCGCGCCGACCTGCAGCGGCAGACCGACGCCCATGTGCGCACCCTCGACCAGCTCCCGACCGCGGTCGCGATCTTCGACGACAAGCAGCGCCTCGTCTTCCACAACGCCGCCTACCGCCAGCTGTGGAAGCTCGACCCGGCCTTCCTGGAGCAGCGCCCCCTCGACGGCGAGGTCCTCGACCGCCTGCGTGCCGCGCGGCTCCTGCCGGAGCAGGCCGACTTCCGCAGCTGGAAGGCGCAGCACCTCGCCGCCTACCGGGCGGTGGAATCGCAGGAGACCTGGTGGCACCTGCCAGACCGGCGCACCATCCGCGTGGTGGCGAACCCGCGTCCCCAGGGCGGCCTGACCTACCTCTTCGACGACGTCAGCGAGCGCATGGACCTCGCCTCGCGCTACAACGCCCTCCTGCGGGTCCAGGGCGAGACGCTCAACACGCTCAAGGAAGGGGTCGCCGTGTTCGGCACCGACGGCCGGCTGAAGCTCGCCAACCGCGCCTTCGCCGACCTCTGGGGCCTTTCCGCCGACGACGAGAAGCCGCCGCACGTCGACGAGGCGGTACGGGTCTGCCGCGCCGCCGCCCCCGACGCCGCCTGGGACGAGATCCGCGCCATCGTCGTCGGCTCGCGCGACATGCGCCACGGCTTCTCCTGCACGATCGAGCGCCGCGACGGCACCGTCCTCGACTGCACGGCCCAGCCGCTGCCGGACGGGGCGACCCTCCTCACCTTCGTCGACATCACCGCGAGCACCAACGTCGAGCGGGCCCTGACCGAGAAGAACGAGGCGCTGGAGCGAGCCGCGCAGCTGCGCGACGACTTCGTCCACCACGTCTCCTACGAGCTGCGCTCGCCGCTCACCACGATCATCGGCTTCACCCAGCTCCTCGGCGACGAGACCGTCGGTGCGCTCAACCCGCGCCAGCGCGAATATGCCGGGCACATCATGCGCTCCTCGGCGGCGCTCCTCGCCATCATCAACGACATCCTCGACCTCGCCTCGATCGACACCGGGTCGATGGAGCTCGCCCGCGAGCCGGTCGACATCCGCGAGAGCATCGAGGCCGCCGCCCGCGGGGTCGCAGACCGCCTCGCCGAATCCTCCGTCGCGCTCGCCATCGACGTGCCGGCGGACATCGGCAGCTTCCTCGCCGACCGCAAGCGGGTGAACCAGATCCTGTTCAACCTGCTCTCGAACGCCGTCGGCTTCTCCTATCCGGGCCAGACCGTCCGGGTCGCCGCGCGCCGGCGCGACGGCGAGGTCGAGCTCCGCGTCAGCGACGAGGGGCGGGGGATCCCGCCGGAGGTCGTCGAGAAGGTGTTCGAGCGCTTCGAGAGCCACACGCTCGGCACCCGCCACCGGGGGGTCGGCCTTGGTCTCGCCATCGTCCGCTCCTTCGTGGAGCTGCACGGCGGCCGGGTCGAGCTCGCCTCCGCGCCGGGTACCGGCACCACGGTGACCTGCACCTTCCCCGCCGCCGGCGCGCCGCAGAGGGCCGCAGCGTGAGCCGCCCGGAAACCGCCCGCCCCCTCATGTCCGAACCGCTCCCGTCCACCTGGGACGTCGCCCTCGCCGACGAGGCCGCCACCGCGGAGCTCGGTCGCCTCCTCGCGGAGGAGCTCCGGCCCGGGGACCTCGTCACGCTCTCCGGCGGGCTCGGCGTCGGCAAGACGACGCTCGCCCGGGCGCTCGTGCGCGCCCTGTCCGGCGACCCGCGCCTCGACGTGCCGAGCCCGACCTTCACCCTGCTGCAGACCTACGACACGGCGGCGGGCCCCGTCGTCCACGCCGACCTCTACCGGATCGGCGGCCCGGGCGAGCTGCGCGAGCTCGGCTTCGACGAGGCCGCCGAAGGGGCGATCCTCCTGGTGGAATGGCCCGAGCGGGCGGGCTCCGCCCTCGAACGCGACCGCCTCGACGTGGCGCTGGAACTCGACGGCGGCGGACGCCTCGCCCGCGTCACGGGCTGGGGCGCTTTTGCGGCGAGGCTCGACCGGCTGCGGGCGGTGCGCCGCATGCTCGACCGGGCCGGCTGGGGCGCCGCGCGCCGCACCCCGATCCAGGGCGACGCCTCGACCCGGGCCTACGAACGGCTCACCGCCGCGACGGGCGAGACCGCGATCCTGATGATCGCCCCGCGCCGGCCCGACGGGCCGCCCGTGCGCCGGGGCAAGCCCTACAGCGCGCTCGCCAAGCTCGCCGAATCGGTCCACGCCTTCGTCGCCGTCGACCGCGGCCTGCGCGCCCTCGGGCTCAGCGCCCCGCGCATCTACGGGGAGGACCTCGAGGCCGGCCTCCTCCTCATCGAGGATCTCGGCGACGAGCCGGTCGTGCACGACGGCGCCCCGATCCCGGATCGCTACGGCGAGGCCGCCCGGCTCCTCGCCCGCCTCCACGCGGGCACCCTGCCCGACGCCCTTCCGGTCGGGGACGGGCGGCAGCACGTCCTGCCGGCGTACGACCTCGAAGCCCTTCTCATCGAGGTCGAGCTCCTCCTCGACTGGTACGCGCCCCATATCGGCCGCAAGCTCGTCCCGGCCGCGACCCGGGCGGAGTTCGTCGCCCTGTGGTCGGACGTGCTCCAGGAGGTCGTCGCCGCGCCGCCGACCTGGACCCTGCGCGACTTCCATTCGCCGAACCTGATCTGGCTCCCCGAGCGCGACGACGTCGCCCGGGTCGGCCTCATCGATTTCCAGGACGCGGTGCTGGGCCATCCGGCCTACGACCTCGTCTCCCTCCTCCAGGATGCCCGGGTCACCGTCCCGCCCGACCTCGAATTGGCGCTCCTCGGCCACTACGCTCGGGAGCGGGCCGCCTCCGACCTCGGGTTCGACATGGCCGCGCTCGCCCGCGCCTACGCGATCCTCGGCGCCCAGCGGGCCACCAAGATCGCGGGAATCTTCGCCCGCCTCGACAAGCGTGACGGCAAGCCGCAATACCTGCGACATCTTCCCCGGGTCGAGGCCTATCTCGCGCGAAACCTGGCCCACCCGGTTCTCGCGCGCCTGCGCGTCTGGTACGAGACGCACGTTCCGCGGTTGACGGCCGCGTAGCCGGCGGGCCGCCATGCCACAGAACCCGATCGATACCGCGATGGTGCTCGCCGCCGGGCTCGGCAAGCGCATGCGCCCGATCACGGACCGCGTGCCCAAGCCCCTCGTGGAGGTCGGCGGCAAGGCGCTCCTCGACCACGCCCTCGATCGCCTCGCCGAGGCGGGGATCGCCCGGGCGGTCGTCAACGTCCACCACCTCGCGGACCAGATCGAGCGCCATCTCCGCCGCCGGGAGGCGCCGCCCGCGGTGACGATCTCGGACGAGCGGGACGCCCTTCTCGAGACCGGCGGCGGCGTCAAGCGCGCGCTGCCGCTCCTCGGAGGAAGGCCGTTCCTCGC
>VFQR01002476.1_pt1 | contig 11710 bp, 8 predicted proteins | sample 3512321 | NCBI WGS metagenome assembly VFQR01 (sample SAMN10412374, study PRJNA504923) | tailings metagenome | isolation source: Relicate 3 Philex TSF1 revegetated site | place: Philippines: Tuba, Benguet | collected 2017-08-29
AATAGCCTGATGTCTAATAATCAACAATTAGCCTTATCTATTCAGCCTATTATTAGCTACCCGCGTCAAGCACAGGTGGGTAAAACTTACCTAATGACAATTGATTTGCAATCGTCTGAGGATGAGTGGCCTTATGAGGAAGAAGAGTATCCAATTTACTGTATCTTGGATACTTCGCAGTTGTTTAGTTGTCAGCCTTTGGGTGAGCCAGCTGTAGTTTTACACCGCTTTGGCGGGAGTTATGGAGCAGCGGAGTTTTTGCTGACAGCAGCGCAAGAAAAGATGCAGGGAGAGATTACAATAACATTAGCGAATGCTTGGGGGATGCCAATTAGGGTGCTGAGTCTTGGTAAAATTAGCGTTACTCAAGTGGTAACTAAGAATGAAGAAACTGTTGTAACTTACAAACGTCCAATTGATGAGGATCAGAAGTTGGAGAGAAATTCAGATATTAGATTTCGCCGCAATCCTTACATTATTGGTCGTCCAATTCATGAAAGAGAGAAATTTTTTGGTCGTGAAAGTTTATTCCATTTTATTGAAGATAATCTGAGCCAAGGGGCAAAAGTTATCTTATTGTATGGTCAAAGACGTATTGGAAAATCTTCTGTACTCCAACAAATTCCAAATTTTATTCAATCTAATGAGTTTATTTTTGTTCAATTTGACCTACAAGATAAAACTTATTCAAGTCTAAGCAATATTATCCATGATTTGGCTATAGCCATTATCGAACAAATTGATATGGATATGGATATGGATAACCTACAAATCCAATTAAATGCACAATTAGAAAAAGACATAAATTCATTTTCTGAAATTTTTCTGCCGATTGTTTATGAAAAAATAGGGTATAAAAAAATAGTATTGCTACTCGATCAATTCGATTTTGTAAATAATGATGATAACGATATTGATATCGATAAACAGCACATATTTTTTCCCTACTTAAAAAAAGTGTTAAAGGATCATGATAGATTATTTATTATTCCAGTAATTGAAAGATATCTTAATGATTGGCCAAGCTTACTGAATTTATTTAAGTATGTACCAATCCAAGAAATTGGATTGTTAGATGAGATTAGCGCTAAACGTATGATTACTCGACCTGCTGAAGGGATTTTGACATATCAACCAGAAGCAATAAAGGAAATTTTACAACTTTCAGCGGGACACCCATGTTTTACTCAAGTTATTTGTTCTGTTCTTTTTGAACAAGCAAGAGAAAATAATAAATGGATTATTGAACGTGGTGACGTAGAAGGGTATATTTTATACAGAGCAATTGAAAAAGCCGATTCATTTTTTCAGAGTTTTTGGCAGCTACTCACCAACGAAGAAAGAATCATTATGTCAACTGTAGCCGAAACTCAAAAGATAGCTATTGAGGAAGCAAGAATAGTTCCAAAAGAACCTTTCGATTTGCTCAGTAGAAATGGCATAAATCGTATGGAACAGCTATCTGAAGCATGGGAAAGACTAATTGAAAAGGGTTATTTATCTGATAATGGACGCAAATTCAAAGTGGAATTAATCCGTCATTGGGTACTACAATATCATCCATTACAAAATCAAATAGAAATTTTCAAAATAAATAATTCACAAACAGAATTACAAATACAAAATGAACAAGAAGATATTGTTAAGAACCTAATGGCAGTAGCAAATTATTGGTGTCAACAGGGACAAAACCAGTTAGCATTACAACTTTACGAACAGGCTTTAGCAATAAAGCCTAATGATTTTAATATTTCAGTGTCTTTGGCTGAGCAATATTTACAAGCGAAAGATTTTGAAAAATCCCTAGAACTTTACGAACAACTTTTACAAGCGGATTATCAATCTTTTAAGGAGGGATATTGTAATGCACTTTCCGAATATGGACATTATTTAATAATTCAAGGAGAATACGCTCTTGCAAAGGAAAAGTATCACAACATTTTAGAGATTGAACCAAACACAAGATCCGCTATACAGAAAATTTTAGAAATTGAAACTCATGAACAAAAGTCAGTAATTGCTAATGAAGTATCTTCTAACCAGGGATGGGTTAGCAAGGCAATGGCTTTTATTCGACGGATAATTGAAAGGTAATTTTTTACGATCGCCACCACCTCTCACACGGTAAAATTAATTGCCTAAAATTATTGACAAATAGTGACTTTTATGGGTTTCGACAAAAAAGTGGTTCTGCAATCAACAGAACCACTGAGCTTTTGCAAAATTGTGATGACTTAACGAACTGCGCCTTGAGCAGAAGCAGCGTCAATGGGTTTCATCAAGTACAGCCGTAATAACTGCCAGCCAGTGGAGACGAGAATTGGCAGTTTTTGGAAGAATTGCAGGAATTTGGGAGTATTGGAGTTAGCGATCGCACTCAGCTTATCGTTATTGTTTACACAAACATCCAACCGTTCATAAAACTCTGGATTTTCCACATCCAGCATCAACGGGAATACTCTACCTGCGGTTTCGTTGGTCTTCTTAATTACATGGATGTCGTATTCTCGCGCATCCAGTCCCAAGGTCGCATAAAAGTCCTTGCGTTGGATGTCATTGAGATACATTGTTGCAAACACTGACAACAAGAAGAACCGACTCCATAGCCGTGCCTTCCAATCATTCAGCATTTTCGGTTGGGATTTCATCACCGCATCGAAGAAATCACCGTGACGGTTTTCATCTTGACACCAGTTTTCAAAGAACCGGAAAATCGGATAAATCCGGTCTTCGGGATGTGCTTCTAAATGACGGTAAATGGTGATATAGCGCCAGTAACCAATCTTCTCAGAAAGATAAGTAGCGTAGAAGATAAATTTTGGCTTAAAGAAGGTATAGTTACGGCTCTTAGTCAAAAACCCTAAATCTAGGGACAGATTAAAGTCAGACATAGCTTTATTCAAAAAGCCAGCGTGACGTGCTTCATCCCGTGACATCAGGTTAAAGCACTCTGCCAAGACGGGGCTTTTGTCTTTCAAACGACGGCCGAGTTCTTTATACAGCAAAAACCCAGAAAACTCTGCTGTACAGGAACGTTCTAGAAATTCAACAAACAACCGACGAGTGTCTCCATCAATATGATCCCAGGATTGTTCAAACTCGGCATCCCGAACAAAGTGATGGCGGTTGTAGTCAGCGCGAAATTCTTCGAGAATGGCTCTTAACTCGTCTTCATTGACGGAAATATCCATCCGCGACATTTCATCAAAATCGGTAGTATAAAACCGAGGTGTTAACAGAGTTTCTTTCGCGGGGACTTTAATTCCTGGCCGTATTTCTTCAAAGCCTGGTTTTTTGAGGGAATCTACCATGTCTTGATTGCAATGAGTGTCTTTATTATCTTGAGTACACCAGAAAGGCAACGTTAACAGTTGACTGTTGATTGTTGACTGTTGACAGTCGCTAGTGCGTTGCTCTGGTTTTTTGAGTAAAAGCAGCTAGCTCTCATCAGTCAAAAATTAACGGTGTCGGGGCGTCTTTTATCCCATCCCTAAAGGAAATAGGTTTTACTGACACCTTTTTATCTGTTCTGGTAACGCTCAACAGCCGACAAATAATTCATTTGTATAAAGTTCAGTCTACCAAGGCGCGGGTGAGAAATAAGTAAGCAAAACGTTAAGAGTTGCAACAAAAAGAAAGTGGGGAGGCGGGAAGATGAGGGGGATGCAGTTCGACTTCTCTACGAGACGCTACGCGAACTTGTACTGAGCGGAGTCGAAGTACGCTCACCAACCGGGAGATGAGGGACAGTAGCAGGGGGCAAGGGGCAGGCGATAATAATAACTCACCAGTCCCCAGTCATCAATCATCAGTCATCAGTCATCAGTCCCCACTTTTACAGTCATTTTCTGTGGTTCTGACTACAATAAATAAAGCGGCCTTATCAATAAGTTGCTTATCTTTAAATTAATAATCTATGACTGGCACTATCAGTAACTACTTCTAATTACTTTACTCCAGAGCTTGCACCGTTATTAACAAATGTAGACAAGGCACTTTACATAACAAAAAAATCAGGGTTTAAGCGGGATACTCAGCAGTGCCAAATTAAAAAAATTCTCATCAAATAACTGGCGCAAGATATGAACTTAGCTATTCATACTGCTCTCAAATAAAACAGTATGAAACACCTATTTTAAACAACAAGAGCAAATCCAAAGGGTTGACAACAAGATGAATCCTGAAAAGAATCAGCACCAAGACCGACTTCTTGTCTCTTACATCTTGTGTGGAGTCGGATTTTTTGGCTTAGGAGGACTACACCGCTTATACAATGGCAAAATCGGCACGGGATTGTTATGGCTGTGTACTTTTGGTTTATTTTACATTGGACAAGCTGTGGATTTGCTTCTCGTCCCTAGTATGGTTGACGAATACGAGGCCAATCTCAGACTAAAAGCAGGTGTATCGCCATTTGGTGTACCTTTAAATGAGCCTACAGCGATCGCTACTCAAGTTCACTCCCCAACTGGCAATCAACTAATGATTAAACTCATTGAAGTGGCGGAAAGCAGGGGTGGTAGTCTCACTGTCACCCAAGGAGTAAAAGGCACAGGAGCTGGCTTCGCTGAAGTAGAAAAAGCTCTCAAAGAAATGTATAAATCAGGTTATGTAAAAATCGATAACGACCCCATTACTGGAGCCGTTACCTATCATTTCCATGAACTTTAAAGGTTGTAGGGAGATATGGGGACATGGGGACGCGGGGACGCGGGGACGCAGGGACGCGGGGACACGGGGACACGGAGACACGGAGACGCAAAGACGCAAAGACGCGGAAAATAGGGTTCGGATAAGCAGTATGAACTTCCCTTGTGGTCTGGAAAAAGGTTAATAGGTAAGGGGTAAAGGATGTATTTGAAACCTTTCCCCTTTTCCCTTTCCCCTTTTCCCTTTCCCCTTTTCCCTTTCCCCTTTTCCCTTTCCCCTTTCCCCTTTTCCCTTTCCCCTTTCCCCTTTCCCCTTTCCCCAAACCGTATTCGGGACACGGAGAATAACCAATGCCCTATGCCCTATGCCCTATGACTAATTTGTACTTAGCCACTTTTGACCGTTTAAACGCTGCACTAGGCCAAATACCAAGAGGTCTAGTGTAGTTTTGCGCTCATCAATTAAGAATGACTCAAGAGTGCTGGGTTGTTTGCCTTCATTACAAGAAAAACCCTTTTTCCCTTGAATATCTTCTTCAGGAAAATACAAATTAAAATTGTACAAACCGTTTTGCCAACTGCCGATAATTTGCCAGGATTCTTCAGCTGATTCAAAGCCCTTGATTGGAACCTTTTGCTTAGCAAAAGCCACTTTTAAATCTTGTACGCCTTGCTGAGCGATGGCTTTTTGTAAAGCTGGCAAATAGTCTTGCTCAATAAACTCTACAAATGGTTTATCTTCAACAGATGGGGCTTTTTCTTTCTTAGGGGCTTTAGCTGCGGCGGCTGGTTTTTCTTCTCCTGCGGGGGCTGGTTTTTCGCGTTTGGCTGAAGCCGCAGCAGGTTTAGCAGCATTGGGGTTATCTTCGGGGTTTGCGGCCTTAGGATCTGGCGTGTTGGCAGTAGGGATGTCTGTCGCTTGGGATGAGTCTGTACTGGGAGCCTTTTCTTCAGCGACACTGGGAGCCTGCTTGTCAACAGTGCTGGGAGCTACCTCTCCCGCTTCATTGTGATTCGGTTCTTCTGCCATTACTCAGGTCAATCCTTTAATCTTGCTTGATTGAGCGATCGCTCACCTTGAGATATCGGGTATTTTTATTTTGACATACTAGTGTCGTTGGGGAGATGGGGAGTTGGGGAGTTGGGGAGATGGGGAGATGGGGAGATGGGGAGATGGGGAAGAGGGGGAGATGGGGGAGACAAGGGAGACAAGGGAGACAAGGTAGCAATCTTTCTCCCTTGTCTACCTTGTCTACCTTGTCCTCTTCCCATCCCCAATGCCCCATGCCCCATGCCCCATCCCCTTAAATCCCTTTAAATCCCATATTAGTTTCTACCTGTTGTTGTGTTTGCATGGAATTGACTTTGGCAGAGGCTATTCTGTTATTGGTTTTACGTCTAATGCCAAGCTGGCTGAGGGATATGCCTAATAAAATCAAGCTACCGCCAATATATTGAGCTAAGGTAGGTACTTCACCTAATATCAAATAGGCTGCTAGAATGCCTGCTATTGGGCTAAATGAACCGATTAAGGAAGCCATAGATACAGTGGAAGTTTTTAGGCCTTTAATCCAAAATGACTGACCCACTACTACAATCAATCCACCATATAAAAACATCCACTGCCAAAGAAATGGCGAGAGTACATCAGCAAAATGATCTCTACCATAAAGTACTAAAGCAATAAAGAAAAAGATTACTGTTCCTAGTGCAGTGCGAAAGATGCTATAGATTCCTAAAGGAATCTGCGAAAGGTATTTCTTGCCAATAATTGTAGAGGCGGATACAGCTATCGCTCCAGCTACTGCCAAAAGTTCCCCTAAACCTAAACTCAAACCCCCCATGTTCATCATTGCTTGTTGTGGGGGTTGGAGAATAATAGTTAGGATAACGCCAACAAAGGCTGCGATCGCTCCTGCAATTTCCCAAAGATGTACTTGTTCGCTCAATAACCAAATGGATAAAACCAAAGTTAATGGTGGTTCCAAGCGTCCAACTAAGATAATGTTGTTTACCCCCGTCAGTGCTAGTGCTTGAAAAATTAAGCCAGGGGCAAGCGCTCCTGATAGGATAGCTACTGCTGTTAGACTAATCCAATCTTTCTGGGAAAGCTGCTTTAAAGTCGTTTTGTTCCACTGTCGCCCATAAATTACAATTAGAAGTATCAAGGCACAGAGGTTGCCTACGAATAAAACATTACACAAAGAAATGGGATTGCGAGTGCCCATAAAATGTTGGGCACCAATTTCTGTAAGCTTGCGGGTGACTGCGCTAGATGCTCCAAAAATTAGCATTGCTAGCCAGAGATATGTTTGTCCGGAAATTTTTCGAGGAATGAAGCGGGGTATTTTTTTAGCTCTACTCACAATCACATCACCGCAATCAAGGCGTTTTTCATTATCTTAATTTGCTTTATTCCACTTAAAAATGAGGTTTTGCTGAAAAAATACTTAAATTCACCTTTCAGTTGTGACCACCATTGTTCCCTGAAAAAATGCTGAGAATTGAGTAAATTTTATTGAGTCAGAAATTCAGGAAACTACTGCCTCAGTTTCATTTGTTGTTCAGTCCCAACTGCGATGCTTTGGTTGTGCGGGACAAATAAAACTTCAGGAGCCACAAATGAAACTTGCGCCACTACTTACAAGCGTAGCCTTAGTTGGTTTTTTCACGGTTTGGGATGTGCCACTCAAGGCGATTAATCCTTCATTAATTCAAGCATCAGCGGCCGAACAATTTTCTGTCTCCCAAAAACTAGATTTGCTCAATAAGAGTAAAGGTCAAATTGGTAGCGGCGACCAACTGCGTCGTTTCTTTTACGGTGACTTAGAACCAATTGGTATCCAACCAGGTGGAGCAGGTCATGTAGTTAATCTCTATAACAAAGCTAATGATGTCACATTTTCTTACTGTTCAACTTATGATGTAATTGTCGCCATTAAAAAAGGCAAAGTGACAAAGTTCGATCCCAATGAAGTGAAGTAACTTAACAAGCGATCGCCTGGAAAAATTAAATTATTTATTAACAATAACCCCGACTTTTTTGAAAAGTTGGGGTTCTGTGGTTTTTAATTCTAGCCTTGGTATTGTTCTACTGGAGTGCTAATAACATCATTTAGTTTTAGCTCTGGAATTGTTGTATAAATTTACATTTAGCTTAAGTAAAATTTCATAATTTAGTTGTATACAAATAACATACATTTTTAGTAAAATCTTTTTATCTTAAGCTAAATTAGGGAGTTGCTACTTACAGTTATTTTTTAGATAAATACCTCAGATTCTGATTTCTGAATTCTGAATTCTTAATTCTTATTTTTTAAATTATTTTTCTCAGTCATGCAATAGGCATCCATGAGCAAAAGCAATGATGACGAAGGGTTTTTACATAACCAAACTTGGCAGCGCGAGCGACAAATCATAGCACGTTTGTCTTCTTTAAACTATCGAACTGGTGAACTGGGAAGCTATTTGCATAACATTGCCTGCGGAGTCAGCGAATTAATTAGAGTAGATTGGACAGTTGTCACTTTTTGTCAAGAGGGATTTGAAACTGTTCTAGCAAGTAGTTTGGAAATGGCGGAAGATGCGCCCCGTGTTTATGCTTTGCATGGTCGGCTAATTGCTACAGTTTTGCAAACTGGACGTACATTAGCGGTTAAAGATGCTGTGGCCAATTCAGAATACGGCAAACCTGCACCTGGTTATCGAGCATATTTAGGAATACCGTTGCAAACTTCCCAAGGGGAAGTATTTGGTACTATTTGTTCTTTTCATCGCCAGCCACGGGAGTTTTCTGGTGATGAAATCCAAATTGTGGAATTATTTGCAGAACGAGCAGCCACCGCCATTGACCACTATCATCTCTATCAGCAACAGTGTCAATTTAATCATATCTTGGAGGCCGAAGTAGAAAAACGCACGGCAGAATTAAAAGCAGCCCAAGCCAAATTAGTAGAACAAGAACGACTAGCAGCTATTGGTGAATTTGCTGCTATTATTGTCCATGAAATTCGTAATCCCTTGACTACAATGCTGATGGGATTAAAGTATTTCCGCAAAACAATTCTAACTGAATCGGCTCAAGAACGATTAGCATTAGCCCTCAGCGAAGCTAGCCGTTTAGAACGTTTATTGAGTGAAATTTTACTCTACGCTAAACCCCAAGTTTTGCAACTTTTTGCATTGGACGTAAATGAATTCATTGGTGAGTTACTTTTATCCATCCGTGAAATGCCAGAAATTGTAGAACGAAAAATTGAATTTATTCCAGCATCGTCTCCGATCGCAATTTTGGGCGATAAAGACAAACTTAAACAAGTATTTATTAATATCGTGCGTAATGCTTGTGAGGCAGTAGCCCCAGGAGATGTGATTAAGTGGACAGTAGACTTTGCTCAAACAGATAAAGTCTGTATTAATGTCCAAAATAGTGGCGAACCAATTCCATCGGAAGTTATCGCTAAGCTTGCTACGCCATTTTTCTCTACAAAAACTGGTGGTACTGGGTTAGGACTTGCCATCACCAAACGCATAGTAAATGCTCATAATGGGGAGTTATTAATCTTTTCTGAACTATTAACAGGAACTACTGTAACTGTTAGGTTACCTGTAGTAGCGCCACCGGACTAAAATAGCCGTAATCTTTTTTTCTTTCTCTGTGTTCTCTGTGTGTCTGTGGTTTAATATTGCTCAAATGCAAGATTATTGCAAACACTTCTTACTTTTCCGACTAAAATGCACTTTTCTAACTTTCTTTGACGTTTTGTTTTGGCATGAATGTTCTCGCTGTTCAATGTCAACTTCTTTAATTCACATTAAGCGTAATTTATTCAGTAGTATGCTATTATTACCAAATAAAAGCTAAGTACATTTACATAAATAATGAAATTTTAATGCTAATGTAAGATATTAAAACACTCAGGATGTCAATACTTCTGGTAAAACCTTGATAGATAAATAATTAAAATATTTATGATTTTTAGATAAGGGACTTCCAAGTAAAAAAATATTCCATAGAAGATTGTTAACTATTGACTGTTGACTGTTAACGGTTCACAGTGCGTTGGACGGCTTCCCAGGCTTTTACCCCTCCTCTTAAGCAAGCTACGCACAGCGGCGACCACAGGAGAAGCAATTGGCGTTCAACCCATTAACTGGAATAATTTATTTTTGGAGTTCCCTAACTTATTTGATGAAAAAAAAATATATATATTTAAAATTTGAAATCAAATGAACAATTATCGATACCAAGTTGGTGGTACTCTCACCAGTGATTCTCCTAGCTATGTTGAGCGCAAAGCAGATATAGAACTGTACAATGCTTTAAAACAGGGTGAATTTTGCTATATTCTCAGCTGTAGACAAATGGGTAAATCCTCATTGATGGTCAAAACAAAACATCGCTTACAACAAGAGGGTTTTCGATGTGCCACCGTTGATATGACTAATATTGGTTGTGAGAATATCACTCCCGAACAATGGTACAAAGGAGTAGCGGGGGATTTATGGTTAGGTTTTCAGTTGTTAGGAAAAGTTAATTTAAAAACCTGGTGGCAAGAAAAAAAAGATATTTCTTTGGTGCAAAAACTCAGTCATTTTATTTCAGAAGTACTCCTAGATAAGTTTCCTAACGAAAGATTATTTATTTTTATTGATGAAATTGATAGTATTCTGAGTTTAGATTTTCCAGTTGATGACTTTTTTAGCTTGATTAGGTATTGCTACAACCAACGAGCAATTAATCCAGAGTATCATCGAATTACCTTTGCAATTTTCGGCGTTGCTACACCTTCAGACTTAATTTTATATCGAAATCATACTACCCCATTTAATATTGGCAAAGCTATAGAAGTAAATGGTTTTACATTTGAAGAAGCTCAACCATTGGCTTTGGGGCTGAATATTCAAGGTAATCATGCCCAAAAAGTCTTACAAGAAATCTTGTCTTGGACACAAGGGCAACCATTTTTGACCCAAAAATTATGTCGGCTGCTTGTGAGTTTATCTCAAGACGAATTGGGTAGAAAATTGAGAATTCCTCCAGGAACAGAAGAATTTTGGATAGAAAATGTAGTGCGATCGCATATTATTGAAAAATGGGAATCCCAAGATGAACCAGAACATCTGAGGACAATTCGCGATCGCATTCTCAGAAATGAACAATTTGCCGCTAGATTGCTGGGAATTTATCAACAAATCCTCCAAGGAGTTAAAGTACCTGTTGACGATAGCCGAGAACAGGTAGAACTGTTACTGTCTGGTTTGGTGATTAAAAAGCAAGGTTTTCTCCACATCAAAAACCGCATTTATGAAGAAGTTTTCAATCTAGAGTGGGTTGGAAAAAAATTAGCTAACTTGCGCCCCTACTACGAAAGTTTCAATGCATGGGTAGCCTCAAAGCAACAAGATGAATCTCGCCTCTTGCGCGGTCAAGCTTTAATTGACGCTCAAACTTGGGCCAATGGCAAAAACTTGAGCAACTTAGATTATCAATTTTTAGCTGCGAGTGAAGAATTAGACCGGCGAGAAGTGCAAAAAGCATTAGAAGCTGAACGTGCCAAAGAAGTTGAAGCCAGACTAGCAGAAGAACAAAAAAGACTTGCTCAACAAAAAAGATCTTCTAGAATTGTTGCACTTTTGCTTCTCGGTATGACCATCAAGTTGGTGATTTCTATTTTATGGGGAATGTCGCTTTTAGAAAAAATCGACGCTTTGCAATCACGGTTAAGATGTAACCAGATAGACCATCAAAGCTCAGTTAAAACAATTTGCAATTAACCAAACAAGATATCAAAATCGCTGTAGAGACGTTGCATTGCAACGTCTCTACATCTTCTAGGTATTTTTAGTATCAACCACCAGCAACAGCGGGGACAATACTGACTTCATCACCATCATTGAGCCGTGTGTCTGCACCTTTTAAAAAACGAATATCTTCGTCATTGAGGTAAAAATTCACAAACCGCCGTAGCTTTCCTTCTTCATCACATAATCGCGATTTAAATCCAGGAAAGCTTTTTTCTAATGAATCCACAAGTTCAGCAATAGTGCTACCACTGGAT
>VFQR01002477.1_pt1 | contig 11710 bp, 10 predicted proteins | sample 3512321 | NCBI WGS metagenome assembly VFQR01 (sample SAMN10412374, study PRJNA504923) | tailings metagenome | isolation source: Relicate 3 Philex TSF1 revegetated site | place: Philippines: Tuba, Benguet | collected 2017-08-29
GAACCTCCCGGCGCTGATCTCGTCGACGGTGGCGGCCATCTTGGCGAGCACCGCGGGCGGGTGGAACGCGAGGCAGGCGACGAGCGGGCCCAGCGCGACGCGCCACGTGACCGCGGCGAGGCCGGCCAGGGTGGTGAACGCCTCCCACGGGCCGCGCTCGGGCCTGCCGTCGCCGCGGTAGAGCAGGTGATCGCCGACCCACACCGATGCGAAGCCCGCCTCCTCGGCGGCGGCGGCCATGCGGACCAGCTCGGGCCAGCGGACGACGCGCTCCACCTCCGGCAGCTGGATCCCCACGCGCACCGCCACGGCCCGGGAGGGTAGCGTCGCCGCCGATGGGCGAGCGGCGCGTGCTGGTGACCGCCGACGACCGGACCGGCGCGCTGGAGGCGGCCGCGCTCTGCGCCGACGCCGGCTTCTCGGCGGTCGTGGTGGTCGGCGGCGGGCCGGCCGAGCACGCGGTGGTGACCGTGGTCGATCTCGGCACCCGCCACCTCGCGCCTCGCGCAGCGGCTGCGGCCGCGGCCCGCGCAGCGGGGACCGGGCAGCACGTGGCGCACAAGTGCGACTCCGCCCTGCGCGGCAACTGGCCGGAGGAGCTGCTCGCCCTCGCCGCCACGCGACGGGTGCTGCTGGTGCCCGCCTTCCCCGACGCCGGGAGGACGTGCGACGGGGGTGTCGTGCGGGTGCACGGCCTCCCGGTGGATCGTGGCGACCACGCCGCCGACCCCAGGTCGCGTCCGCGCACGGCGCGCCCCGCCACCCTCCTGCCGGGTGCGCCCGAGCTCGGTGACCTCGACGCCGTGCGGGCCTGGGTCGCCGGTGACGGCGCCGGCATCGCCGTCGCCGACGCCCGCACCACCGAGGACGTGCAGGCAGCCGTCGCCGCCGCGTCGCGGCACGCGGTGCTGGTGGCGGGGCCAGCGGCGGTGGTCGGGGCGTGGGCTCGCGATCGGGCGGGTGCCGTGCCGCCGACGCCCGCTCCGTGGGCGATGCCGGGGCCGGTCGTCGTGGCCTGCGCGAGCAGGCACCCGGTCGCGCTCGTGCAGATGGAGGCGCTGCGCGCCGCCGGCGCGGTGGTGGTGGAGCCGGGCGGCGACGTGCCCGCCGCCGCCACGGTCGTCGCCGTGGTGGCGCCGGCCGGCGCCGGCGGCGCGGAGGTGGCCTCCTGCGTCGGCGGGGCGGCCCGCCTCGCCGCTGTGAGGCTGCGCGCCGCCTCGCTCGTGGTGGTCGGTGGCGACACGGCGGCCGGCGTCGTCGGCGACGCGCCGGTGCGGGTCCACGGGTCGCTCGGCGTGGGGGTGGCCTGCGGGCGGGTACGACTCGACGACCGCGACGTGGCCCTCGTCACCAAGCCCGGCTCGTTCGGCGCCGCCGGCACGGTGGTCGACCTCGTGCGCCACCTCCTGTCGTGAGCGGGCGTCGGCCGATGGCCGTGACGATGGGGGACGCGTCGGGCGTCGGGCCCGAGATCGTGCTGCGCCGCCACGCGTCCCACGGCCTCGGCGACGTGGTCGTGTTCGGCGACCTCGCCGTCCTGCGCAGGGGCGCGGAGCTGCTCGGGCTGGACGTCGAGCTCGCGGCGGTGGCGCTGCCGGTGGCGGCCTCCGTCGCGGGCGCGCCGCTGCGCGTGGTCGACCTCGGCCTGCTCGGCGCCGACGGCCTCCGTCCCGGGCAGCTGGATGCGGCGGCCGGGGCGGCCTCCCGCGCGTACGTCCTCGCGGCCACCGGGGCCGCACTCGCCGGCCACGTCGCCGGGGTCGTGACGATGCCGATGAGCAAGGAGGCCACGCAGCTCGGCGATCCCGGCTTCGTGGGCCACACGGAGCTGATCGCGGCCGCGTGCGGCGTGGAGCGGTACACGATGATGCTGGCGGCCGACGACCTCGCCGTCACGCACGTGAGCACCCACGTGGCCCTGCGCCAGGCCATCGAGCTGGTGCGCCGCGACCGCGTGCGCGACGTGATCGAGCTCACCCACCTCGCGCTGGCTCGCGGGGGGCGGCGGCCGCGCATCGCCGTGTGCGGCCTCAACCCGCACGCCGGCGAGCACGGCCTGTTCGGCGACGAGGACGAGCGACACATCGCGCCGGCCGTGGCCGACGCGGTGGCGGCCGGGATCGACGCCAGCGGGCCCCTCGCCGCCGACACCGTCTTCCACCGAGCGGTGCACCGACGGGAGTTCGACGCCATCGTGTGCATGTACCACGACCAGGGGCACGCGCCGATGAAGCTCCTCGCCTTCGAGCACGGGGTGAACATCACCGTCGTGCTGCCGATCGTGCGCACCTCGGTCGACCACGGCACGGCGTTCGACATCGCCTGGACGGGGCAGGCGTTCACCGGGTCGCTCGACGCCGCGCTCCGCTGGGCGTGGCGCCTGTCAGACGAGGCGCCGGAGCGGTGACTCCAGTGCCGTCTCGGCGGCCAGGCGGAGGCTGACGTCCACCGGGTGGCACGCGCCCGCGCTGACGATCGCCGGGTTGATGTCGAGCTCCGCGATCTGCGGGTGGTCGTACACCAGCCGGCCGATGCGGACGATGGTGTCGACGAGGGGCCCGGTGCCGATCCCGGCCCGGGCCAGCGCCGCCCCGGCCCGCGAGGTGCGCACCAGGTGCTCGGCCGCCGCGTGGGAGACGGGAGCGAGCCTGCTCCCCTCGTCGCCGATGAAGTCGGCCATGATCCCACCGAGGCCCACGGTCACCACCGGTCCGAGACGTGCGTCGGTGGTGCAGCGGATGCGGACGTCCACGCCGGGCGGCACCATGCGCTGCACGGTCAGGTGGTCGGCGTCCGCCCCCAGGCTCGCGCGCATCACCGCCAGGGCCTCGCGCACGTCGTCGTCGTCGCCGAGGTCGAGGGCCACGCCCGCCTCGGCCGAGCGCCCGGGGCGTCGCCGTCGGGCCTTCACCGCGACGGGGTAGCCGATCCGGCGCGCGGCGTCGACGACGGCCTCCCCGTCGGCCGGCAGCACGCTCGTGGCGGGCACGGCCACCCCGTAGGCGTCGAGCACGCGTGCGATCTGGAGCGGTGCCGCCATCACCTCGCCCGCCGCGTCCATCGCGTCCAGCACCTCCGTCGCGTCGGCGGGTCGGACGTCGGGCAGCTCCTCGGGGGTGACGCCGGCCTCCGTGTCGAGCCAGCGCCGGTACGAGTACATCCGCCCGAGCGCGGCCGCCGCCGGCTCGGGGAACGCGAACGACGGCACGGTCGCGCCGTCGGCCACGGGGCCGTCGCGCCGTCCGAGCATCACGGCCACGACGGGCTTCGCCGGCACGGCCTGCTCCACGGCCGCCTGCTCGATCTCGGCGGCGGGGTGGTCGGCGGCGAGGATCGGCGGCGCGTGGATGACCAGCACCGCATCGACGTCGGCGGCGGCGAGCGCGTCGGCCACCGCCGTGGCGAAGTCGGCGTTGGTGGAGCGCCAGTCGAGCGCCCGCGGCGGCTCGACCACCTCGAGCCCGGCGGCGTGCACCGCGGCGGCGGCGAGCACGCCCGGGCTGCGGGCGTTGGTGAGGATGGCCACGCGGGGCCCCATCGGCACCGGCTGCGACGCCAGCACGCGCGTGGTGTCGAGCAGGGCCCGCACCGTCGGCACCTCGATGAGCCCCGCCTGCTGGTACAGCGCCTCCGTGCCGGAGCCCGTGGCCGCGGGCCCGGTGCGCACGGCCACGATCGGCTTGCGACGGGCCACGCGACGGGCCAGTCGCGCCAGCTTGCGCGGGTTGCCGAAGGTCTCCGTGTAGAGGCCGATGACCGCGGTGCGCTCGTCGTCCTCCCAGAACTGGATGAGGTCGTTGCCCGAGACGTCGCCCTTGTCGCCGAGTGAGACGAACCACGAGAAGCCCATGGACAGCTGCGCGGCGAACTGCAGCAGCGATGCGCCCAGCGAGCCGGACTGCAGGGAGATGGCCACCCGGCCCGGAGGCAGGTCGACGGGCACCAGCGCCGACTGCACCGTGCCGGCGCCGTCGATCGGGCTCGAGGCGATCCCCATGCTCGCCGGGCCGATGATCCGCATCCCGTTGCGGCGGGCGCGGTCGACGAGCGCGGGCACGTCCACGTCGGTGCCGTCGGTGGCGGTGATCACGACGGCGCCGCGCACCCGCTTCGCGATGCACTGCTCCACCACCTCCACGAGGGTGGCCGCCGGCGACGCGATCACGGCGAGCCACACGTCCTCCTCGATGTCGAGCACGGTGGGATACGAGCGGCGCCCGCCGACCGTGGCCCGGTGGGGGTTGACCGGGAACACGGGCACGCCGGTGGAGCCGATCGTGTTGCGCCAGAGCTCGTGGCCGATGGAGCGCGGCGTGTCGGAGGCGCCGATGACCGCGATGGAGCGGGGGAGGAGCAGGCGGGCGACGGACCGGCTGTCGGCGCGGTGCTCGCGGTCCTCCACCGAGTCGACGTAGCGGTCGGTGTCGTCGAGCGCGAACTCGAGCTCCATCACCCCGCTGTCGAAGTGCCGCCTGACCGGCCAGCCCGCCTTCGAGAACACCCCCAGCATCGGCCGGTTGTCCGCCAGCACGTCGGCGGTGAAGCGGCTGATGCCGTTGCTGCGGGCGATCGCCGCGAGGTGCTCGAGCAGGAGGGTGGCGATGCCCTTGCCCTGGTGCACGTCGTCGACCATGAACGCCACGTCCGCGTCGGCGCGTCCCGGCCACCGCTCGTAGCTCGCCCACGCGGCGAAGTCGCCGCGCAGCTCGAGCACGAGCGCCACGCGATCGACGAAGTCGACCTCGGTGAAGTGCCGCAGCTCGGTCTCGGTGAGCGTCGGCTTCGGCGAGAAGAACCGGCGGTAGAGGTTCTCGCGCGGTTGGCGCTCGTGGAACGCGAGCAGGCGGGGCGCGTCGGCGGGCGTGATGGCGCGGACGTACCCCGTCTCGCCGTCGGCGAGGACGACGCTCGTGGCCCAGTCGTCCCGCCGGTCCGACCTCGATCCGGCGCGCGCGCTCACCTGGCGCAGTCTGGCAGAGCTCAGGCGGGTGTGGCGGGGGCGAGCTCCGGCTCGGCGGCGGCCTGCGCGGCGCGGATGCGCTCGGTCGTCAGCTTCCGGCGCCCGACCACGAACAGCGTGGCGTAGATGGCTGCGTCGGCCAGGTACACCGAGCGCAGCGCCGCGTCGCGGTCGGTGAACCGGCTGACGACGAGGATGATGACGCCGCCGAGCGCGGCGCCGAGGGGCATCATCCCCCAGGCGAAGAAGCGGTAGACGCTGTTCACCCGCCCGAGCAGGTGCGACGGGATGATCCGCTGGCGGAGGCTGACCGTGATCACGTTCCAGAGGGTGCCGAGCAGTGCCGTGACGCCGAACAGCACCATCACCACCGGCCAGCGAGGCACCAGCGCGATCGTCAGCCCGACGAGCGCCGAGCCGCCGAGGGAGACGGCGAGGCAGGCTCCGGGGCCGAACCGCGTGGACATGGCCGAGGCGAAGACGCCGCCGGCGATCCCGCCGATGGCGAAGCCGAACCCGATCACGCCGAACAGCAGGGGCCCGGCGTGGAGCACCTCCTGCGCGAACAGCACGAGCGTCGCGCCGCTGACCATGCTGGCCAGGTTCATGAACCCGAGGATGACCGCCATCGGGCGCAGCAGCGGGTGGCGCCACAGCCACCGCACGCCCTCGGCCAGGTCGCGGCGCCAGTGCTGCGGCGGCGCACCCTCCGGTCGCTCGGCTCGGAACGTGCCGGGGATCGCCGCGACCAGCGCCGCGGCGACGAAGAAGCTCACCGCATCGAGGAAGAACGGGAGCGAGAAGGCGACGATCAGCAGCAGCGAGCCGAGCGGCGGGCCGACGAAGGTGTTGGCCACGCCCTCGGCCGCCCACATCCGGCCGTTCGCCCGCTCGAGGTGCTCGCGGTCGACGATGGACGGCATGAGCGTCTGGCCGCTGTTGTCGCGCAGGACCTCGGCGGTGCCGAGCATGAGCGTGGCCACGAGCACCAGCGCGTAGAGCCCGGTCTGGGTGCCGGCCACGTCGCGGACGTCGCCGGGGCCGGGCAGCACGCCCTGGTGGCCGAGCACGGCGACGGCCACCACGATCGTCACCAACCCGCGTAGCACGTCCATGGCGACCATCGCCCGGCGGCGGTCGACCCGGTCGGTGATGACGCCCGCCGGGAGCGTGAACACCAGCCACGGCAGGCGCTGGGCCATGGGCACCAGGGCGACGAGGAGCGGGTTGCGGGTGACGGCCGACGCCAGCCAGGGGTAGGCGACGAGCGACGTCCCGTCGCCGAGGTTGGTGATGGTGGTGGCCGTGAACAGCTTGCGGTAGCTGGCCCCGAGGCGGGTCCTCGTCACGACCGGTCCCCCTGACGACCGCCGAGCCGGTTCGTGGGGAACACGCCCACGTACAGCCCGTACTCCCGGTCGCCGCTGCGGGGCAGCCGGGTGAACTCGAGGGTCAGCGCCATCAGCCGCTCCGTGAACTCGCGGGCCAGGTGCGCCGGGATCCGGGCGTGCCGGTAGGTGAAGCCGCCGGCATCGTCGTCGACGTGGGCGCGGGCGTCGTACTCGGCGCACACCTCGTCGACGAAGGGTGGCCGATCGGCGACCGGCACCCCACCGGAGCCGTGCGGGCCCGCCCCGAACGTGTACGTGCGGGCCGTACGCCCGTAGAACCGCTCCTCCACGGCGCGCACGCGTCGGGTGCGCACCACCTGGAGCAGGCCGGCCTCGACGAGCACGTCGACGTGGTGGGCCACGCTGCCACGCGGACGGCCCACGATCTCGGCGAGCTCGGTCACCGACATCGCCCGCTCGAGGACGAGGTCGGCGATCAGCGAGCGGAGCGGGTCGGCGATGGCCCGGAGGCGCTCCGGGCCGTCGATGGGGAGGTCGTCGGCGAGCTCGTAATCGAGGTCGACACCGTGTACGTCCGACATGATTCGGACGTTAGATGAACATCGGACGTTCGGCAAGGGTCGGACGTCGCCCAGGTCGCCGCGAAGCAGAGTGCGCCGACGACCACGAGTGCCGCCGCGCTGTCGGCGTCGGCACCGGCCACGGCGGCGACCGCTCCCAGGGCCACCACCGCGGCGGTGGTGGTGCGTAGCACCGCCTGGTTCCTGCCGGCGGAGGCCGCCAGCAGGCCCACCCCGGCCGTCGCGGCCGCCAGACCGGCCAGGGCGCTGCCGCCGAAGTTGGCGACGCTCGTGCGACGGCCGGAGAGCGGCGTGGAGAGCCCGGTCCGGGCCAGCACGAGCAGGCCCCACAGCAGCACCGCCATGCCGGCCAGTGCGCCGAGCGCGGCCGCCGCACCCGGAACCCGTGGTGGCTGGCGCGGCACCGGCACGTGCGGCATCCGGCGGTGCCCGCCCACCCAGCGGTTCGGCCGTGCGCCGAGCGGCCCCGGTCGCACGAGCAGCGATCCGGGGGCGTCGGGCCGGGTCGGGGCGTGGGTGAGGAAGGTGACGATGTGGCCGTCGGTGGCGTCGAGGAGCTCGGCCCGTGAGCGTCGCGCCACGTCGCCGCCCCTCCGTCAGCCCGACGCCGCGCCGCCGTCGAGACCGGTGTTGTTGACCAGACCGGCCACGCCGTCGTCGCTGAGCTCGGGCGAGGGAGCCTCGTCGTGCTCGTCGGGCTCGTGGAGCTCGCGCTGGCGGGCGAGGACCTCGTCGACCGTGGGAGGGTCGTCGACGACGGCGTCGTCCACCGGCTGGGCGCCGCGCTCGCCGTAGTCGGTCATCTCACTTCACCACCAGGACGGGCACGTCCGCGTCGCGCAGCACGTCCTTGCCGACCGACCCGCCGAACAGCCTGGCCACCCAGCTGCGCTCGTGCGAGCCGACGACGATCACGTCCACCTGGTGCTCGCGGGCGGCATCGAGGATGGCGTCGGCGGGGTCACCGACGTCGCCGACCACCTCGGCGCCGTCCAGACGGGCTGCGGCGACCACTTCCTCGGCGCGCTCCTCGGCCTGCTCCGCACTCGGATGGAGGTGCTCGCCCGAGCCGGTGGGCGGGGTCGCCACCATCGGCGGCACCGCGTACGGCATCGGCATCATCACCGGGTAGGCGTACCCCCACCCGTACTGGTTGGGGTTGGTGCGGTCGACGTTGACGACCAGGTACTCGGCGTCGTCGCCGAACAGCCGGTGGGCGTGGCGCGCGGCGTCGACCGAGGTCTCGGTGTCGTCCGCGGCGATCAGGACCTTCGTCATGGGCGCCGTCTTCCCCACACCGACGGGCGACAAACGGCCCCCCGTCGGGGGTACCGTCCGGACCCGTGGCCCCCCGTCGCGCACCCACGCCGGCGGATCTCGCCGCGCACCGCGGCCGCAGCGTCGACGACCTCGTCGGCCGCGACGTGCGGCTCCTGTTCGTCGGCATCAACCCCAGCCTCTGGACGGCGGCGGTGGGCGCCCACTTCGCTCGGCGTGGGAACCGCTTCTGGCCGGCGCTGCACGAGGCGGGGATCACGCCGCACTGCCTCGACGTGAGCGCCGGCATGTCGGCCGACGACGCGCGACTGGTCACCGACCTCGGCATCGGCATCACCAACCTCGTCCCGGAGGCCACGGCGAGGGCCGACGAGCTGGACGGGGAGCAGCTGCGCGCGGGAGCTCGCCGGCTGGCGTCGGTGGTCGCTCGCGTCCGCCCGCGTGTGGTGGCGGTGCTCGGTCTGACGGCGTACCGCACGGCCTTCGGGCGCGCCAAGGCAGTGGCGGGCCGCCAGCCCGAGGACCTCGCCGGCGCGGAGCTGTGGGTGCTGCCGAACCCGAGCGGGTTGAACGCGCACGAGACCGTGGCCTCGCTGGCTGCCGCCTACCGCGAGGCGGCGGTGGCGGCGGGGATCATCGACTCGGTCGCTCGCCCGAGCCCCTGATCGCGTCGCGCACGCGGTCGGCGATGGCCACGAAGGGGCCGACGGCCATGTTGCCGAGCCGGCTCTCGGGGGCGGACGCGTGCGGGTGGGTGGGGGCGATCGCCTCCGCAGCCCGCACGCGCGAGGCCATCTTGCGCAGCTCCTGCCCGCTCTTCGACCCCACGAGGAGCGGGAACTCCTCACGCTCCTCCAGCTCGGCGTGGCGAACCACGGCGTCGCGGACCTGTGCGAAGGTGGACATGAACTCGGCGCTCGCCGGGTCCAGCGCCTCCAGCTGCGCGAGGGCCTTCTTCGCCCGGTCCTCCTCCTGCAGGCGCGCCGCCACGACGCGCCGTCCGTCGTCGCCGATGGACCTCACCGCGGGGTGGACGACGATCTCCTCGGCCGTCTCGTGCACGGCGAGGAGCCGGACGAGTGGCTCGAAGGCCTCCGCCCGGGCCGACGGCGACGCCAGCTCCACCTGCGACATCAGGTCGCGGATCGTGTCGTGCTGCTGCAGCAGCAGCGTGATGACGTCGTCGTCGTCGTGCGTGGCCATGGGCGCGGGCTACCCCGCGCCGGCCCTCGGAAACCCGCCCGTCAGGCGGAACCTGGACCCGTGGACACCAGCTGGTTGCGCAGGTGCTGCGCGGCGACGGCGCCCTCCCGGTACACGGTGATGAACCGGGCCAGCTCGCCGGGGCGCATGCCCTCGAGCTTGTCGAGGTCGACGCGCTCGTAGGCCTCCAGCGCGTCGAGCAGCGTGCCGATCGGGCCCGACTTGTCGAGCAGCGCGTCCGAGACCACGGGAGCGAGCGGCAGCTCGCCGACCAGCTCGTCCATCGACACGCGGAACAGCACGTCGATCACCGACAGCAGGCCCGCGGTGTAGGCCGCGTTCATCAGGTCGCGGTCGTCGACGAGGGCGCGGGCCATGTGCGCACGGGTGGCGGCGAGGAGGAGCACCTCCTCGTTGCCCTTCGCCCGCTGCGCCATGGTCACGAGCGTGGCCAGCTGGCGCACGCGCTCCACGCCGAGCAGCACGAGCGCGTGGTACACCGACTCCACCCGGGTGGCGAGGCCGATGGAGCTGCTGTTCACCAGCGCGAGCAGCCGGTAGGCGAGGCTCGGGTCGGCGACGACCAGCTCCTCCAGGCGCTTCAGGCTCACGTCGTGGCGCTGCACCTCCACGAGCAGCGCGATGGCGGCGGTGCTCGAGACCGACCGCCCCTGGCGGCTGAGCACCTCCGGCTTGGCGAAGAAGAAGCCCTGGAACAGGTCGAAGCCGAGCTCGAGGCACTGCTGGAACTGGCCGGTCTCCTCCACCTTGGCGGCCATCAGCTTGGCGTGAGGGGCCTGGGCGTGGAGCTCGTCCAGCTTCTCCGGCAGCCGCTCCGGCGAGACCGAGGAGACGTCGACCTTCATCACGTCGGCGAGGCGGAGCAGGTCGGGCCTCGGCAGTCGCTCCCGGCCGAGGACGTCGGTGAGCGCGATCGTGTAGCCGGCGAGCTTCGCGTCGATCACCGCGAACTTGTGCGCACCCTCGATGTCGACGTCGTCGGCGAACTCCAGCACCACGCGGTCGGGGGGGAGGGTGAGGTGCAGGCCGCTCGAGAGGAAGCCGGCGTCGACGCAGATGTGGCCGGGCATGCCGTCGAGCAGCTGGTCGAGGCCCCACTGCAGCAGCGTGTGCTCGACGAGCTCGCGCGTGGCGTGCTCGGAGCGCGACAGGTCCGCGGCGTTGATGGTGCTGCTGCGGTGGAGCAGCTGGTACGCGACGGCCTTGCGGTGCCGGTCGAAGACCGGCTGACGCCCGATGTAGACCTGGTTCTGGAGCTCGGGGTCCACGTCCACGATCGGGGGGGAGGTGTCGGGGGAGAGGGACATCGCCAGCACAGATCGGCATCACACCAGGGGGAGGTGAGGGTGATCTTCGGGTGGTCGCGCGTGGTCGTGCGCGGCGTAGTCTCCGGCCGTGGCCGGGTTGAGCGACCCCGCGGTGCAGGACGACCCCTTCGCGCACTACGCCGAGCGCCTGGCCCGGTGCCCGGTCTGGCACGACGACGGCCTCGGCCAGTGGGTGGTCGGTGGCCACCCCGAGGCCCGCGAAGCGCTCATGGACGTGGCCACCTACTCGAGCCGGCCCGACCGCACCCGGCGCGGCGGCGGGGCGGCGGTCGCCTACCACCGCACGCTCGCGGAGCGGGGGTGGGCGCGCCAGCTCACCCTGCAGCGCACCGACCCGCCCGTGCACACCCGCTACCGCAAGCTCCTCAACCGCGTGTTCACCCCGGCGGTCGTGCGCCAGCTGACCCCGCACATCGACGCCATCGCGGCCGAGCTGATCGAGGGCTTCGCCGGGCGGGGCTCGTGCGAGTTCGTCGCCGACTTCGCGCTCCCCATGCCCGGCATCTTCATCGCCGAGCAGCTCGGCCTCGACCGCCGCGACTACCGCACCTTCCGGCGCTGGGCCGATGCGATGCTGGCGCTGGCCCAACGGCCGGACATGTCCGTCGAGGAGGCGCTGCACGAGGTGGAGGTGGAGCTGGAGGCGCAACACTTCCTGGCCGCCGTCTTCGACGAGCGGCGGGCCGCTCCCGGCGACGACCTCATCTCGCTGCTCGTGCACGCGCACGGCGACGACGAGGAGCCGTTCACGATGGGCGAGCTGCAGGACCTCATGCACCAGCTCGTCACCGGCGGGTTCGAGACCACCACGGCCGCGCTCTCGGCGGGGATGCTCGTGCTGGTCCGCCATCCGGAGCTGCAGCAGCAGCTGCGCGAGCGGCCGGAGCGGCTACCCGACTTCATCGAGGAGGTGCTGCGCTACGACAGCCCGGTGCAGGGCCTGTGGAGGACCACCACCTGCCCCGTGGACGTCGGTGGCACCACCAT
>VFQR01002478.1_pt1 | contig 11709 bp, 16 predicted proteins | sample 3512321 | NCBI WGS metagenome assembly VFQR01 (sample SAMN10412374, study PRJNA504923) | tailings metagenome | isolation source: Relicate 3 Philex TSF1 revegetated site | place: Philippines: Tuba, Benguet | collected 2017-08-29
AAATCCGTTGTATTCGGCAATCAAAATTGTGTAAATCTTCTTCTTTTATGTAAAACAAGAGTATTTGCTGATGGCGTGTAAAGCTTGCTATGAATACGATAGAGGCGAATTCAGTTGATAGTTGAAAAATGAAATGTTCCAGTTTTACCCTTGCTAATGGTTAAACCGGAACAGGCATCTAAGAGAAATAGGTCGAATGAAAAACGATAGAGAAGGACAAGCGGCTATTCTCACCAATGCGGATTACTCGAAAATCCGCAGCAAGATTATAAGCCGCAAGTACAAGTTACTTTTTGATTTAGCTTGGTATACTGGCGAGCGCTGGGGAGCGATTGTCAAGCTACGAGTTGCTGACGTTTATACCCAGGATGGTACACCAAGGGAGTATATCAATTTCCGGGCTAGAACCCGCAAGGCTAAACCAAAAACTCCAGATAAAGCTAAATCCACCCAAAAACCTAAAGCCAAACACACAAATCGACAAGTACCAGTGCATCCAGTTTTGGCAGAGCTATTGTCTTCATACAAGCCAGACCCAGGTGTGGAGTGGTTATTCCCCTGCCGGACGGGTGACAAGCCCATCACCTTGCGATGGGCTGATGATATTTTACGGTCTGCGGTTGATAAGGCTGGATTATCAGGTAAAGGCGTTTCAACGCACTCCACCCGCCGAACTTTCATTACTAACCTGGCAAAGAATGGTATCAACTTGGCGATGATTAAAAAAATTACTGGGCACGCTGACTTGAAGGTACTTTCGGCTTACATCGAGGTCAGTGAAGATGATATGAAAAACGCCATCGCCACTTTATGACAATCCGCCCAACGCCGAATAACCTTAGGACAGTAATCACTAACGCGATCGCCATAAAACCAACTTGGGCGATCGCGTTTTTCATGCCTTGCTGCTAAGCTGTATTGACGTGTCACACGTCAATAGAGAGTTTTTATGAACAAAGGCGGACACACTAAAGGGACTTGGGGAAGTGGTAGCACCTGGCGAAGTGGGCCCACTAAAACAATTCGAGTGCCAATTGCTTTGGAAACTCAAATTATGGAATATGCCAGGGCAATAGATAGCGGTATTGACGTGTCACACGTCAATACGGACGATTTGATAAAGAAAGCGATTGACCGCTACATCGAATACAAACGGCTCAATTACCACCCTAACCAGAACTCGAAGCAACTCGACACCAGTACCCGCGCCTGGGATGAGCTACGGAAATTTCAAAAACTGGTGCGAGAGAATCCGCAAGCACTAGGCATTTACGATACTTGCGAGTAGTACTGTTGCGAGTTATAATGTCAGGCTTTCGCTAGCTGATGGGGCCAGTAGGGTTTTGCTAGTCGCTTTTTGCGATCGCCAGATTTGAGCCAGACGCCATCGGCTCTAATGTCTGTGATGATGGCGAAAGTCTCCGCGTGCTTGCCCTCTAAGATTACTACCTCGTCTCCCACCTCAAGGTTGTGGCGGGGAGACTGTTCGCAGGGTTGTAAGTCTGTAAAGGGTAGTCCAACCGTCCCTCGCCCTGGAACCTGACAGCTGACCTCTGAAAGCCTATCAAAGATTAGGAAAGCTGTTACTTCTCGCTTGAATGACAAGCTCCAATAGACACCTTTCTCTTGAAGCAGTGGCAGTAGGGGTAATTCTGATTTTGTTGCTGAGGGGGAGGGTGATGAACAATTATCATCAACGACAATCACCCCATCAGCACCCCCATCAGCACCCCCATCAGCACCCCTAGAATTGTTGTGTGGCATTGCTTCTAGCTTTTGCTGATTGCAGGACGGCGAAAATTTCTCACTATTTTTTTCTAAATCAACTTTTTTTGAAGGTGTTTTTTCTGTACCTAGATAATCACCAAACTCTGAATCGGCTTCTGTACATAAGTTTTCAGGGTGCTGGTGGGGGGTGCTGGTTGGGGTGCTGGGGGGTGCTGGAGGGGTGCTGGTGTATTCTGCAATACTTTCATGCTGAGGAGGGGAAGGTGGGACGATTGTCACTGGCTCTAAAACTAAGAAGTACTTAGTGGCATACCCCTCTCTCCGCTCGTAAGAAATCAGCCCATCAGCAGCCAGCCCTGATAAACTGTTGCGAGTATGACTGTCTGAGTACCCGATGGTGTGAGCCAATTCCTTAGCCGTAAACCTGATGTTCCGGTTTTTGCTGAAGAAGTCTAAAAATGCATCTTTGGCTGACTGCTCCGAGACGTTCGACCCCTGGTCTGGTTCTTCTCCCAGGAAGGTGAAGCTGATATCTTCAGGATTGAAGTACATCCGGTATTTTTTCCCCGAAGACCTGGAGCGTGATTTGTTGATTTCTAAAAGGCGATCGTAAGGTGTCGCGGTTTGACTGTTGTCTTTGGTGAGCGTCCAAACTTCGCTGACTGCATTTCTAATGGCAGTCGTACCGCGAACTCCGCCTTCCCGGTTAGTGTGGTGGATTATCAAAAAAGTGGTTTTGTGTTGGGTAGCCAGTCCGGTCATCTGCAATATGGGGCGGGCGTACTCCATCTGAGACTCTTGGTAGATGGAATATCTGTTGGCAGTTGAGAGCGAATCAAGCACCACAAAGTCTGGTTGAAACTCTTGTAAATCGTGAATCAACGCTGGCATGTTCTCAGCGCTCCAGCCAAAGCGGGTTCTAACATATTTACCGATGTCGTCTTCAGAGTAGCCAAGGGATTCTAGGGCTTGCATCATGTCGCCTGGGCTTTCGTCTCCTTGGTAATAGAGAATTTTTCGTTTTTCGCCTGTGGCAATAAATTTACCGAATTGAGTACCTTGAATCATCACTTTGGCGATACCGTAAGCAAATTTGGTTTTACCAACTCCACCATCTGCTGCCAGTAAAATTGTGGTACTCTTTGGCACTAATCCATTGACTAGCCACTCTCGAACTGTAGAACCTGCTAACTCCTTAACCTCTTCATAAGTGAGTAATTTAGTACACTGAGCAGTCAGACTTTTTAGATAAAAATTCTCTAAGAAATTAGCTGTAACTGAATGTTCTTTAGCTAATTCATGAAGTTTGAGGAACCTAAATGATGGCTCGACCACTCTTGTATAAATGTGTGTCACTTCTTCTAGTAGTCGGTCATGCTTCCATCGCTGATATTCTTCTTTTGTAGGTGCAAGCGGTGTGTCAATTACTGCTTTGATTTCGCTATTAATCTTTGCATAAATGTCTACCAAATCCTGTGTTTCGTCATAGCCTAAATTTACGATTTTATAGCCTGCTTTTATTGCCTCTCGGCGCTTATGTTTCTTGATTATTGTATATGCGTGATGGTCGATGTTTAACGCTGTAACAGTGCGGTCAACAAGGGTAGCTAATTTATTCCTGCCACCTATTCTTTCTAGATAACCATGTTCTAATAACCAAGCGGCAACGTGTATCAGGTCTGTTGGCTTACCTTTTTTACAAAGACTTAAGCAAGCCCGATAAATGTCTTGATGGGCACCAATGTAAAAATGCTCTGGTTTTAGTCTGTCTTTGACTTGATTAATTGCATAAGGGTCTATTAATATGCCCCCTAGTGTCGCTTCTTCAGCTTCAATATTCGCCGGCAAAAGTCTATTATCGTTGGGTCTGAAGTCTAATTCTTCGGTGTAAGAATAGGGGATTGCTATCATTTCTCTACCCCCTGTTCGCCTATTTTTGTGTTAAGATAAATTCTAGTTAAAGCACTAAAACTTATCAGAATAACTAGATTGTTCTCTGCTTTCCTGATAGTATTCATTTGATTATTCTTTGTTTTTTGATACAGGCGCTCACCGCCGAAATGCTAGTGAGCGTCTTTTTTTTTGCGGGTCAATTAATCATTCTTTCATTTATTCGTCATCTGGTATCCCCTCCACATCTATTCGGAAAGCCTTGGCAAGAGTTTTCAAAGAGACACCCAGTTCGCGAGCGAGAGCAACAGCATTGTCAAATCGAGGGATTTTTCTGCCGCTTTCCCACTCAGCGATGGTTCTGTAACTTAGGTTGATTTTGCGCCCTAGCTGTTCTTGAGACAGATCAAGGCTCTCTCGCAGGCTTTTCAAGTTGGGTTCCGTGCCTTGTTTTTCATCCATGCTACACCAGAGTTGCAACACTTTGGTGTTGACAAGAGAACTTATCAACACTAAAGTGTTGAATTAAGGACAAATAAAACTCAGGCATCTCCCACTGCGATGCCGCATTTTTGATGCCTGAATTTTCCCTAGTGTCTCACCCAGTTGAGAGTCTGCAATAAGACCCACTTCCCCGCATACGGTTATGCGGAAATTGTGGAGCTGTGCAGCACACCCTGTACCTGATGCCCAATGCCCAATACCCAATACCCCAAGACAAACAGAGATAGCAGCCTGTAGCCATTGAGGCGATGAAAGACCTGCTGGAGTAATAACTGATGCCCAATATCTAATAACTGATGACCACTCCCAAACAGACAGAGATAGCAGCCTGTTGGCACTGAGCCGAGGAAAGACCTGCTGGGAGAATGACCCGATTAAAAATGCCAACACAACATTATGTCTAGTGAATCATGAATGAGCAGCCCAGGATTCGCTGTATACCTCACATTTCCCATTACGCAGACCCGGCAGAATTCCATAAGATTCTCGGCGAACTAGACGAGAAAAAACCCAACTGCCCCCACAACGTGGATGCAGCTGAAACCCTAGCCAAGCCCCCAGAGAGACGTGGCTGGCAGCAAGTCTACGCTGACGCCGTGGAGCAATGGGACGAATAGACAAAGGCGATCGCTCCTGGGAGGGTGCGATCGCCAAAAAGCAATAGTTTATGAATCGAAAATAAATCGAAAATAAGGAGATTTTACCCCAAAAATGTCGAAACCACTAGGTCACTACACTAGTTACACCCCAGGTGATGGCTCTTACTTAGAATCGCTTCAAGAACGCTATGGCAGCATGTTCGAGAAAATCAGTCGGAGAGAAAAACTTTTTCTGATTTCTGGACTTGCATCGCATCTGTGCGTTCTTGAACCTGGCGAAACCCGCGACGAAATTTACAAACTCAGCGTGCAATTGCAAATACAACTCGAAGAATCCGACCAGAAAGGGCTTCTCGAAGCGCTGATAGCCCAAGTTCGCTGGGGTCAAAACCATGAGGAAGAGGCTAATGACACAACAAGTGTACACAACTCCTGAAGCCGCAGAGCTTACAGGAATCAAAGAAGCCACAATTCGCAGTTGGTTACGCCGTCATCCTGAAGTTTTTCAAATGGATGTGCATCTTGTCATGGATGAACACGGTCAAAAACTCTGGACAGAGGCGGGGATTGAAATTTTGCGATCGCGCCGGACTGCATCGAAAAATGCAACGGGCAATGATGCAGAATCCGATGCACCAGATGATGCAGTTAACTTTCTGGAATCACTCTTAGAAACAGATGCACAAGTGCTTGCCCTGGAATACTGGCGACAACTGCCAGGGCGAGTACTGCAACGCATCAAGCGAATGAGAGAACAGCCAACGCCAGAGGAACGCGAAATCGTTACAACCTCCATCCGTGCAGCGCTCAACGTCGGTACATCTCATCTGTTGATGCCCACTTATCAGCCAATGTTGCTGGAAGGGGGAGAGGATGAACAGGACTAAGCCGCAGCAGGGAAGTAAGGTTGTACCGTTCACAGGCGAATTGTATCAAGCACCATCGCCAACAGACCAGCAAAGCAACATACCTGCTTTACTGGTGATTCTCGCCTGTGCAGCAGCAGCTGGGTTAAGTGTCGGCGCAATGCTCACTTATCAAAGCACCAGCCAAACCGAATTGCGCCAACTCAAAGCTGACCAACAGCAGCTGCAACAAGTCAAAGAAAAAGCTTGTAACTAGAGGTTAACCATTATGGGAATGTTAAGCCGGATTACCGGACAAGGTAACAACGAGAAATCCAGCAACAGCAGCCTAGCCACTGGCGGCCATGCAATCAACAAAGATGTGGTGTTGAATCCCACTGCACCGGATGTCATCAACCCAATGCAGTCGGGTAACTGGTCAACAGTTCGCAGTACGCCCATCAACCACGATCCGCGTTACTTCACAAAAGAAGAAGCCGACGCACTCAAAACTGTTGCTACATCTAAGCAACAGGGTGCAAGGCACTCCAAACGTGCTTACAAATCTCTCAAGAAAATCGAGAACGCGGACGCTCAAGTTCATGCCGCACACCGGGGATACGTTAGGGGTGTGGCTGATAGCGAACTCGTCAAAAAACGGTCTGATGCAGCTACAGCGCGTCATCTCCATGCAATGCGTCCTGAGTACGCAAAACTGGGTATGGGGTTAGACCGCGCCGAAAACAATGCCCAGCAACGCATTGATGAATTACGCGCCAAAGTGAAGGCTCAATACTAGGGGAAATATGGGACAAGTTAAACAAATCAAAGGACTATTGGGAGACTTCATAGAACATCTCAAGGAGCATGATTCAGGTGAAACACCCGGAATCAACGATCTACGTCAAGCACCGCAAGAAGTTCGTCAAAAGGTGTATGAAAGTTTCGTGGACATGATGGACGCAATTTACGAAACAATACACGGTCAACAAGAGAAAGAATAATGGCTAGGACGATGCACTTTACAGCTTATTTCCTGCTGGGGTGTATCGCCTCCAGTTCTTTATCGTGGCTGGGGTCGATTCACGCCGCACTGTTTCGGGTGATGTGGTTCATTTATGGGCTAGTGGCAATTGGATTAATCTTGGCGCTGCTGCTTGATGATGCCTTTCGCCCAAAGCTGAAGCTGAGCGAAACCGACTATTACGCATTATTAATTGCTGTGAGTGCAGCGGTAGTCCTGGGGGGTGTGGTGCGATGGTTAGTCAATGGATGAAAGTAAATTGCTTGCTATCCTCAGCTGTGACAAGCTGGCTTGTCGCCCTCGCCCCAGTGCCCCCACTAGCCAAAACAGTCGCCTACGGATTGAGCATAGCCGCTGCATATCGACTCGTTGAAGAATCCAGAAATTTGATTTTTGATGATGCCAGACAGTCAGCATTTATGGCTATGAACCAAGAATTGGAGCAGCTAGAAATCGCACTGCACACATCCAATCAAGAGCAAAAACTCTATCGCGCCTATGCAGTAGATGATGACGCGACTTACCCGCCGGAAGTTGAACAGGAATTGAAAACCAGCCTAGAACACTTATATAAAGAGCCAAGCGCTGACCATCCTGGGGAAACTTCACCTTCAACTTCAATCACCAAGGGCTTCTATCTGGCTGTGAAGTCACTGCTTGAAGTTAAGGGTGAAACCTACGTTATTGAAAAGGTATTGCGATTGGGCGGCGGGCAATGGGCAAAGGGTAAAGAGCAATTGCAACAGATATTAGAGGAGGGAGAAAGGAATGGATGGTAATTTCCGGCTCACGTTCACTGCCACTAATGAGTACCCAGAGGAAACCATTGAGATGAGCAAGATTGAATTGCAGGCACACTTCCCTAAGCAGACAGAAATGCTTGAAAATTCACCGTGCAGCACCGTTGCACTACCAAGTAAAAAAGGAGATTGCACAGTCATTATTGAAAAACTCTAGCTAAATCAAAAGCGATCGCGTGAACGGTGCGCGATCGCCTTCCATTTCATTTAGGAGATAGATGTGACCAATATTCCTGAGCCTGTATGGACAAAAAAGCTAAACAAATTTGTGCTGAGAGAATACCCAAAGCTACCTAATTTTCTAAATTGTTCAATCGCATATCTTGACAAAGAAGACTCTGAAGGGTTTTATTTTTCGTTTGGTAGTTGGGGCATGGACAGAGAAGAAATTACAGAAGAAATGTGCTTGTTATGCTGTCAAGCATTGCTAGACGCAGACGCTAATGTTTCTTTTTGTTCGTTTAAATCCGATCTTGAATACGCTCAAAATTACTTTTATGAGATTGAGGATGAGTCTGAAGAATAATAAAAAAGGTGTGTTAAATGTTTGGTTTTGACGGTGAAGTTAAAGGTTTTCAATCTGTTATTGAGAGAATTGCACACAATTCTCTCAACATAAAACTTGACCATAAAGAAATTAGAGCATACGCCCGATGTATGCTGAAAATCCTACCCGAATTAGACATTAATTCTAGGTTTAAACCTGAAATCCAAACTTTACTAGCAGCAATTTCTACCAGCGGACTGCCTCACTACGACCGTTCTTTTTTGGCTTCAAGAATATTGGAACTATTGAAAGATGATGCTTTTTTGAAGTCATCAAATGAGGAGTCTAATATTTTTAACCCTGAGAACTTCTGAATTCGCCTGATGAGCCGGACTGACTCGTCGGCGAAACGCGATCGCACTTGGATCGCGTCGCGGTCTGAGTCCAAATCAGACGTACAGCACATATACACAGCAGCTTAGGGCTTTTGAAATGAATCAAGCTTTTAGCTTTCGTGCGTTCACAAGCTCGGCTGCTGTGACTGTGCTGTTTTCTTCCCTATGTCGCCGTCAGTTACCGCTGACGGCATTGCCTTGAGAGTGAATTAGGCTGATTGGGCCTTCGGGTGATTCGCAGGCATGACATCAGGGACATAACGACTGAACCACCCAGGAGGAACTGAATGATTAAAATTTTGGGACTTGATGTGAGCAAGTCCTCAGTTTCGGCTTGCCTGCTAACACAAAAGCCCGAACAGCCGCGTCAATTTTATTATGAATGTCCGTTTTATCGCTTTAGTGCCAATGCCGAAGGAATAAAAGCCTTATTGGGGCTAGACGCGGACATTGCAATGATTGAGCCAACAGGCAACAATTACAGTAAACTCTGGGGCACTCACTTAGCCCGTGCCGGAGTAGAAGTGCGTCTGATTGGGCACAAAGAACTAAAAAATTACCGGGACAGTCATCTAGGACTACCAGACAAAGATGACGACGCTGACGCCCTAGCACTCGCCTGCTACTACTTTGACTACCATACTGAACCACGGCGATTTGTCCAAATTCGTGACCAGACAATAGTCAAAATTCGGGAATTAGTACTCAGGCTTGCTCACCTCAACCGTGTACAGTCACCAATCATCAACCGTGCCCGTCAGGATTTAGCTTGGCAGTTCCCAGAAGTGGCACATGTGCGCTCACTTCGGGGTGAATCTGGTGAAGTGCCTTTGTTATGGGGTTGGCTAGCTGGTGAAAGGAAGTCTACACGCTACGATCGTCTTTACGCTCAAACGGCTGGCTTGGGGATTACAGACACGGTTCGCCAACATGCAAAGCGTATCTGTAATCTCCAACGCGAAGAACACGCCATAGAGGGAGAGTTGCGAGAACTGCTTGGCGATTCCCGGTTTGAACCTTACCGTCAGGTTTTTAAAAAGTTTGGTTTTGGCGATCGCCTTTCCTCTGTGCTGATATCCCAGATTTACCCCATCGAGGGATTCTTGAATGCAGATAGAAAACCAGAGGTGAAGATACGCCAGGGGCGAAACTCCAAAAAACCTACTAAACGGCATCTTTCACTGCGGAGATTCCAGAAAGCTTTGGGCACTGCCCCGTCCCTGGTGGCGTCAGGTGACAGCAAGAAAACTAAGGTTGTGGGCGGTTCTGATTTGTGCCGTAAGGCTTTGTGGCAATGGGTCTACACTCGCATTGAGCCAAGGCGATCGCGTCTAAAAGACGATATTGGTGAACAATTGGGTAGTCAACTGGATGCCGAAAAAGCGTCTGGTCGTCCGGCGAAGTTGATTAGAAACCGAGTTGCGGCCAAAGCAGCACGACTGTTATTCAGGGAATTGGTTAAAGCTTTAACGTGACAAAAAGGGAATTTTGACTAGCTAGTGTCGATCGCGTTCCAAATCGTAAATTACTTTTTCTAAATACCAATTATCTGATCTACCTGGCTGGCGTCGCCTCTGTTGCAATAAAAGGCGTTTTGCTGTAGCTACATCACCTTTGAGCAATATGAGTAAGTCACCTTGCAATTCTCTGTTTCTGGGGTCGTTACGGTATGATTGAGAAATTTTGCCAGATGGTTGGCGTGGGCGTTTTGCATCAGGCTTGCGCCACTCGATGTATATCAGTTGCAGTATGTGGATGACTGCGATTGATACCAATAAACAAAAAAACGCTACTTGAATAATGATTAGAATTTCCATAGTGAATTGAGTTGGTAGAGCAACTCATTCCACCATCTACGGGTTCCATTGATGCAAGCATCAGGGGATACCCGTATTTTCCCTTTAATTCTTTTTTGTATTTTCGAGTACTGGTATTTATAGCCTGCCTCCAAAATTGCTAGAGTGAACGCACAGATATTAGACCTCTTGCAATCAATTGCTTTTTGGACTCTTGTGGTCAAAGGGAAAATACCAAACCTTTTCCCTACTTCTGCAAGAAGTCTATTGAGGAATAGAAAATAGGTTTGGATAACCTATGCTTTAACTGCGATAGGATATCGAGTCCTATTCTTATAGAGACGTTGGAATTCTAACGTCTCTACATCTGGATTCATACTGCAATCTCCCCACTGGAGTCAGCCTTTTATGCTTATTTACTTTGCTGTGATTTTTGAAGTCTATTCTAATTTTGAATTCTGAGTTCTGAATTCTGAATTCTGAATTCTCAATTGGTTCTTACTTCAAGCGCCCAGACCCAAAGAGCCTGAGCGCTTGAATATTAGGTTGCAGACAAACTTCTGCGGAGTGGGAGAATTACGCGGTCATCATGTGCATAGATCTGCAAGTTTCTGCACATTTGCGGCAAGCAGCAGCACATTCCATCATTTTAGCGTCATCGCTCATCATTTCACAGGCCATAGCGCAGCGATCGCACATTTCTGCACACAGCATACAAGTGCGTCCCATGAACTCAGAACCGCCCATCATCATGTTCATACACATCATGCACATTTCAGCGCAATCACGCATCATGCCCATCATGCTCATCATGCTTTTATCCATGTGCATACCACTTTTGCTCATGCAGTGAGTCATGGTTTCCATGCACATTTTCTGACAGTTCATACAAGCGTCCATACAAGCTTGCATTTCTGAAGTCATGGTTTCCGTCATCATCATCATCATAGGAAATACCTCTTGATTTTTTGATGCATTAACAACGTCCTTCTCAGGACTACTTATAACATTAGTCGTAACTTTTTTATGAGTCAATGGGTTTTTTCTTGACAATTTATAAGCCTACTATCCCGATATAATTACCGGTAATTGAAATGAATTCTCCAGATATTTAGTGTTGTTTTTTCAATAATTCATAGATACTAAGGCTTACATACTCCCACTTGAAACTAGGGTTTCATCTAGCAAATCAACTTTGCCTGGGGATCAAAAGTTGGAGTGGATTTGAAGAGAAAATAATGTAATTTTATTTAACAAATAACTAAAAAAATGTTTATTAACTGACAGCTACATTGCAACTGGCATCAGGTAGAGATAATCGTAGGGGCGCATAGCCATACATTGGTGTCAACTTAACGTAAAACCCTTGTATAAGCCGGATTTTGAATTTACTAACTTACCATCATGCTTGGCGTTACCCCACCCCGACTTTGCTGGCGTAAAACCTTCCATCCCCGAACTTCGGGGACGATTGAGGGGCGGAGTAAAACGTTTGTGAGATAAGGATTTGAGCTTAAGTGGACACCAATAATAGCCATAGTCCTCTACTTGGAATGGGCTATCTACTCAATTATTGCGCCTTATCTCTACATCCAGTCTGCGCTACTTACTGCCTAATTTAAAGAAAGAGCATTTTCTAAA
>VFQR01002479.1_pt1 | contig 11708 bp, 13 predicted proteins | sample 3512321 | NCBI WGS metagenome assembly VFQR01 (sample SAMN10412374, study PRJNA504923) | tailings metagenome | isolation source: Relicate 3 Philex TSF1 revegetated site | place: Philippines: Tuba, Benguet | collected 2017-08-29
AGGCCTCGGCGCTGGTCCAGTCGGGCTGGGCGATGATGCCGACGCGAAAGCCCTGCGCCTCCAGCACGCGACCGATCACGGCCATGCCGAAGCTGGGGTGGTCGACGTAGGCGTCACCGGTGACGAGGATGACGTCGCAGCTGTCCCAGCCGAGTGCCTCCATCTCGGCCCGGCTCATGGGCAGGAAGGGCGCCGTGCCGAAGCGTTTCGCCCAGTAAGGGCGGTAGCTCGTCAGGGGCTTGGCAGGCCGGTGGAAGAAGGAGACGTCGATCGGTGCATTCATGGGGGGGCTCGGCCCTGCACACGACGGGCAAAGCAAACCGGCGATTTTACCGGCGCCCCCCTTTTCGCGCTTGCGCGGTGCTCACTTGGGCTTGAGCGACCAATCCGGCACCGTATCCGGCGGCGGACGCACGGTACGCCGGTTCTCCAGGCGCTGCGCCGCCAGCCGGGCGGTGAGCTTCAGGCGCGACAGGTCTTCCGGGCTGGCCCGGCCGCTGGGCTCGAAGCTGAAGCAGCACAGCGTGCCATAGACCTCACCGTTGCCCAGCACCACCGGCGTGCTGATGTGCGTGCCGATGGGAAACGTGAGGTTCTTGAGCAGCGGTGCGGCCGCCGGGTCCTTGCGCGCGTCGGCGATGTACTGCGGCAGGCGGCCGTCCACCACGCGCTGGCACCAGCTCTGCTCCAGCGGCTCGCCCTGGCCTTCGGCCAACAGGTCGACACCCGGCGCCTGCGCCACGTGGCGGAACACGCGTTGGCCATCGACGAACTCGGAGACGAAAACCACGTCCATGCCCATGCGCTCGCGCAGCAGCCTGAGCACCTCGCCGATGGAGTGGTCCAGTGCCGCGTCGGAATGTTCGGCGGTGGCCACCAGCAGTTCGGAGACCCGAACCTCGATGTCATCGGGCCCGAAGCCCGTGGGAGCGAAAGGATGCCTGTTCATGGCCGCCATTTATAGCGGGAGCGCGGGCCGAAAAGCGGTTTCAGGGTGTATCGCCACCGGCTTCGGCGTGGTCGATCAGCCGGTCGACCATGCCCAGCAAGGCTTTGCGTTCCGACGCATTGAGGCAGCCCATGATGTCGCGGTTGCGCCGATCGATCAGCGCCATCACGCGCTGGTGCAGCAACGCGCCGCGGCGCGACAGGCTCAGCACCACGGCGCGCGCATCGCTGTCGCTGGTGCTCTTGAGCACCAGTTCGCGCTCGACCAGCATCTGCGCTGCGCGGCTGGCCTGAGCCTTGTCAAGGTGGGCATGCGCCGCCAGGTCGTTCACCGACAACGGGCCGAACGCACCCACCGCCGCCAGCGCGCGCGCCTCGGCCACGCCCAGCCCGAGTTCGTCTGCGTAGGCCGCTGCGGTGGCGCGGTCGCTGAGCTTGCCCAGGCGGTGCAGGCGCCAGGTGAGCTGCTCGTCCAGCGGCCTGACGCCGTTACGGGCTGGCATGCAACGGCTCCTGGAGGCAGCGTTGGCGAGCGTGTTCGATGTGGGCCAGGGCCGTCGGCGCGTCGGGCAGGCGCGCCAGCAGGGCCAGGCTCAGCATGGACAGCAACAGCGGCGCCTGTGTCTCGCCCACGTCGCCCAGCGCGCGGCACAACGCGGTGTAGCTGGTGTCGAGGTCGGTATCGGTCATGCCATCACTCCGGTGGTCTTCAGCGCCTGGGCGATCCGCCCGCCATCATGCCCGTGCCAGCGGCCCATCACGTAGCCGTCGGGCCGCACCAGCACCAGCGCGGGTTCGTCGGCGCGCCGCAGGCCGTGCCGCTGCCAGGCCTGCGCATGCACATCCATCGTTGGCGTGATGACCAGCGCCTGCACGTCGGGCGGCAAGGCCGGCGCGGCACCGCCGAACACGAGGCACACAAAGCCCTGGCCGTAGCGTTGGCTGAGGTGGAAGTCGCCGTGCTCGCTGCGCAGCAGCGCCTCGGGCGCGGGCGCACCGGGCGCCGCCAATGCGCTCGTCCAGCCTGGGTCCTCGCCTGCGTTGAGCGGCGAGCCCACGTATGCGATGGGCGCCGACTGGCGCGGGTTGATGAGCGCGCGCACGTGCGGGTCGCCCACCGCCAGGCGCAGCGCGGCCTCGCGCATCAGGCGGAAGGCGAAATCGGGCGGCGCCATGAACTCGGTGCTCTTGGCGCCGTAGGCCAGGTTCTCGTGCGTGGCGTGCACGCGCTCGGTGCTGTAGCTGTCCAGCAGGGCATCAGGCGATCGGCCCTGGATCACGCGCGCCAGCTTCCACGCCAGGTTGCCCGCGTCATCCAGCCCCGAATTGAGCCCGCGCACGCCGAAGATCGGCACCAGATGCGCTGCATCGCCGGCGAACAGCACGCGCCCGTGGCGGTAGTCGGGCAAGGTGAGGCACTTGGCGTTGTAGATGGAGATCCACAGCGGCTCCCAGGGCTCGGTCTCGCCGATCATCTGCAGGTGGCTCTGCACGCGCGGCAGCACGTTTTCGGGCTTCACCGCCTCGACCGGGTCTTCGTCGTCGCGGATCTGGTAGTCGATGCGCCACACGTCGTCGGGCTGGCGGTGCATCAGGATGGTCGACCCGGGGTTCGACGGCGGGTCGAACCAGGCCAGGCGCTCCACCGGGCGCTGGGTCTTCTGGCGGATGTCGACGATCACGTAGCGGCCTTCGTACTGCGTGCCTTCGAGCTGCAGGCCGAGCTGCTCGCGCACCGTGCTGCGCCCGCCGTCGCAGGCCACCAGCCAGTCGGCACGCAGGTGGCGCTCGCCGTCGGGTGTGTCCAGCGTCAGCGCCACACCATCGCCGGTGGGCACAACGCTGCGCACCCGGTGATTCCAGCACACGGCCGCGCCCCCGCCCATCGCCTGGTGGGCGTATTCCTCGATGTAGAACTGCTGGATGTTGACCATGGGCGCGAAGCGCTGCGTGGGCTCGCTGGGCATCTGGAAATGCAGCACCTCGGTCTGGCGGAAGTGGCTGCGCCCGCCCACCCAGCCCAGGCCCTTGCCCACCAGCGGCGCATCGGCCCCGACCCAGCCCAGGATCTCCTGCGAGCGGCGCGAGATGCAGATGGCTCGGCTGCCGGTGCAATAACCCTCGTCGGCCTCGATGACCACGTTGGCAATGCCCTGGCGGGTGAGCAAGGCCGACAGCGTGAGCCCGACCGGCCCGCCACCGGCAATGGCCACGGGAACACGATCGGGAAGCGGGGTTGGCATGGGGGGGCTCATTTGGTTGCGGACGCAACTATATAGGGATTCCCATGTCCAGACGATCACCACCCGTCGCTACCATGAACGCATCGACCCCAAGGAGATCCCCATGCCCCTGTTCGACACGCTGCGCATCGATGCCGATGCACAGAACCCGCGCATCGCCCGCCTGCTGCTCAACCGCCCGGAGCACTACAACGCCATCACCGACCAGACACCGCGCGACATCCGCGCCGCAGTGGAGTGGGCCAACGCCGACGACGGCATCCATGTCATTGTGGTGGAGGGCGCCGGCAAGGGATTCTGCGGCGGCTACGACCTGTCCCACTTCGGTGAAGGCGACATCGACCACCCGTGCCAGCAGGAACGCCACCCCTGGGACCCGATGGACGACTACGCCTTCATGAAGCGCAACACCGAGGACTTCATGAGCCTGTGGCGCAGCGCCAAGCCCACCATCGCCAAGGTGCACGGCGCCGCCGTGGCAGGCGGCAGCGACATCGCGCTGTGCTGCGACCTGTTGGTCATGGCCGAGGACGCACGCATCGGCTACATGCCCACGCGCGTCTGGGGCTGCCCCACCACCGCGATGTGGACCTTCCGGCTCGGCCCCACACGCGCCAAGCAACTCATGTTCACCGGCGACGTCATCGACGGGCGCACCGCCGCGGCCTGGGGCCTGGCGAACGAGGCCGTTCCGATCGACCAGCTCGAGGCACGCACGATGGCGCTGGCCGAGCGCATCGCCGGTGTGCCGCGTTCGCACCTGGCCATGCACAAGCTCGTGGTCAACCAGGTGCAACTCGCCATGGGGCTGGAGCAGACGCAACAGCTTGCAACCGTGTTCGACGGCATCACGCGCCACAACCCGGAGGGCCTGTGGTTCCGCCGTTACGCGCAGGACCAGGGCTTCAAGGCCGCGGTGCAGTGGCGCGACAGCGGTCGGCCGATTCCCGAGGGCGACGAAGCGCGTGAGTCGATCCGCGAGATGGAGGCACGGCGCCGTCGGGGCGACTGATCGCACCGTTCATCTCGACACAGGTCTTACGGAACCTGCTCGAATGTAAGCGGGCACCAACCTAGCATGGGCACTCCCGTTCCCCACACCACACAGGAGAGTTCCATGGCACTGCAGTTCGGCAAACGCGACAACGAGCAAGCCCGTCCGTTGGGTTCCGGCATGGCCAGCCCGCGCACGGGCACCAGCGGCTACAGCAACGGCGCCCCGATCAACAGCACCCCCGAACCGCAGGCCCAGCCCGCTGCGCCCGTGGCCGCAAGCGCCGCACCCGAAGGCGGCAGCAAGCTGATCGTCGGTCCGAACATCAAGCTCAAGGGCGTTGAAATCCAGGACTGCGACACGCTGTTCGTCGAAGGCACGGTCGAGGCGACCATGGACTCGCGCGTCATCCAGATCGCACAACAAGGCATGTTCAAGGGTTCGGCCGAGGTCGACGTCGCCGAGATCCACGGCGCCTTCGATGGCAACCTCACGGTGCGCCAGAAGCTGGTCATCCACACCACCGGCAAGGTGACGGGCCGCATCCGCTACGGCAAGGTCGTCATCGAGGAAGGCGGCCAGCTCTCGGGCGACATCGAGTGCGCCGCAGGCACCGCGGCCAAGGCGTCGAGCACCAGCAGCACCGCCAAACCCTCGATGGCGCTGGCCGCCTGACGCTGCCGGCACGGCGCACTGGCGCTGTGCCCACCGGCCCCGGTATGCTCGGGGCCATGTACGCCGAGTTCTTCGGGTTGCAGCGCGACCCTTTCTCGATCGCGCCCGACCCGCACTATCTGTTCATGAGCGAGCGCCACCGCGAGGCGCTCGCTCATCTGCTCTTCGGCATCCGGGGTGGTGGCGGCTTCGTGCTGCTCAGCGGCGAGATCGGCGCCGGCAAAACCACCATCTGCCGCTGCTTCCTGGAGCAGGTGCCCGAGAACTGCAAGGTCGCCTACATCTTCAACCCCAAGCTCACGGTGGGCGACCTGCTGCGCACCATCTGCGCCGAGTTCCACATCGAGGTCAGGCACGAGGGTATCGGCCCGGCCACCGTGAAGGACCACCTCGACCCGCTCAACGCCTACCTGCTGCAAAGCCACGCCCGTGGTGAGCGCAACCTGCTCATCATCGACGAGGCGCAGAACCTCACGCCGCACGTGCTCGAGCAGTTGCGCCTGCTCACCAACCTGGAGACCAGCGAGCGCAAGCTGCTGCAGATCATCCTGATCGGCCAGCCCGAGCTGCGCAACGTGGTGGCCCGGCCCGAACTCGAGCAGCTCGCCCAGCGCGTGATCGCGCGCTACCACCTGGACGCGCTCGACGCGGGCGAGACAAAGCAGTACATCCAGCACCGCATGCAGGTGGCCGGCCTCAAGGGCCCTTTGCCCTTCACGCCGGCGGCCATCGAGCGCGTCCACGAGATTTCACGCGGTGTGCCGCGGCGCATCAACCTGCTGTGCGACCGCGCCCTGCTCGGGGCCTATGCCGCGGGGCAGTTGCGTGTCGAGCCCGCGGTGGTCGACAAGGCCGCCGGCGAGGTGTTCGACGACGCGCCACCGCTGCGCCCCGCCACCCGCAAGCCCGACAGCACCGCCGCCCGCCCAGCAGCCTGGGGCGCTCTCGGTCTCGGTGCCGTGGTGGGGGCTGTCGTGGGCGCCCTGGTGGCGGCGGCCATGACCTGGTTCTGGCTGCAGCGACCGGCACCCGTGCCCGTCCCGGGCGCCGCGGCACCGGCCGAGGTCCCGACCCCGGCCACGCTGGCGCAGGCAGTTCCCGCCACGCCCGCCACACCGCCGGTCGTCGAACGCACCGAGGCCGAGCTGCCGCTGGCCTGGCCCGACGCCGACGCCCTGATCCCAAGCGAGGCGCAGGCCTGGCGCGCGCTGGCGCCGCTGTGGCGCGTCGAACTCGGCGAAGGCGACCCTTGCCTGCAGGCCATCGCGCAGGGGTTGCAGTGTTACCGCACCGAGCGCATGACGCTCAACGGTCTGCGGCAGCTCAACCGCCCCGGGGTGCTGCAGGTGCGACTGCCCGACGGCAACGCCGGCCGCGTGGTCCTGAGCGCCCTGGGGCCCGACAGCGCTGTGCTCGGCCACGGCGCGCAGCGCTGGCGCGTCGCGCTGGACGAGCTGGGAGCGCGCTGGCAGGGCGACTACGCCACCTTGTGGCGCCTGCCGCCGGGGCAGACCACGCGCCTCGTCGACGGCCGCAGCGGCAGCGCCGCAGCCTGGCTCGATGAACACCTGATCGCCCTGCAGGCGCAAGGTCGCCTGCCGGCCACGGCCAGCACACCCGCCGCGCGACTGGCCAGCTTCCAGCAATCGCAAGGCATTGAATCGGGGGGGCCGGCCGGGCCCATCACCTTCATGCAGGCCAACCTGATCAGTGGCGTGGACGAACCCCGCCTGCTGCCGGGCTCCTGAGCGCGCACGATGTCCTACATCCTCGATGCCCTGCGACGCGCGGATGCGGAACGCGAGCGCGGCCGCGTGCCGGGTCTGCACGCACAGGCCCTGCCGCTGCGCACGGGCGACACGGAGGGGGTGCCGACCAAACCCCGTCAGCGACGCGTCGCCCGCGCGCTGCTGATCGCCTCGCTGTTCGTGTTGCTGGCCCTGCTGGCCGCTGCCGCCTGGCGCAGCCTCGGTGGCGCCGGCGATGCGGGCACAGCCCCGCCGCCGACCAGGCCGCTGCCTCCGTCGGCACCCGTGGCTGCACCTGACGCACCGACGGCCTCGCCCGGCGCGCCAGCCACCACCACCCCGCCCCCGGCCAGCCCGTCCGCGCAGCCCGATGCACCCGCCATCGCCGCATCCCCGATACTGGCTCCGGCGCCCCCTGCCCCGCCACCGGCGCGCCCGGCCGCGCCGGCACGCCCACCGGCGCCGGCCGAAGACGACGCGCTCGCACGCGTGGCCGACCTGCCGCCGCCCGCCCGCGCCGCCCTGCCCCCGTTGCAGGTCAGTGGCACCACCTACGCCGAGAACCCGGCGTTGCGCATGCTCATCCTCGATGGCAAGGTGCTGCAGGAAGGACAGGACATCGCGCCCGGCCTGCGGCTCGAATCCATCGGCCCGCGCTCGGCCGTCCTGAACCACCAGGGTCGCCGCCTGCGGCTGACCTACTGAACCCGTTCGAGGCGCAAGCGGTGGCCGACGACATCCTGTTGCGCATCGAGGACCTGCACTTCGCCTGGCCTGGCGGGCCCGCGGTGTTCAGCGGCCTGCAGATCGCGCTGCCCGCCGGTCTGACCTGGCTCACCGGCGAGGATGGCAGCGGCAAGAGCACCCTGCTGGCGCTGGCCGCGGGAGCGCTGTCGCCGCAGCGTGGTCGCCTCTGTGCGGCCGGGGTCTGGTACGACCAGGACCCGCAACGCTACCGGCAGCAGGTGTTTCGCATCGACCCCATGACCGAGGTGCACGATGCCATGCCCGCAGCCAGCTACCTGGAGGGGCTTGGCACCCACTGGCCGCACCTGAGCGCTGCAGCGCTCGACGACCTCACCGAAGGCTTCGATCTGCGCGCCCACCTGCACAAGCCGATCTACATGCTCTCCACCGGCACCCGTCGCAAGCTGTGGCTGAGCGCCGCCTTCGCCGCGGGTGCCCCCGTCACGCTGATCGACCAGCCCTTCGCGGCGCTCGACAAACCCGCCATCGGTTTCCTGACCGAGTTGCTGCAGGACGTGCAGCACCACCCGCGACGCGCCTGGTGGGTGGCCGACCACGCGGTGGCTGCCGACCTCGCGGCCCCCAGGGTCATCCACCTGGCGTGAACCACCACACATCGGCGCCAGCACAGCTGACTGCGCCGACGTCATCGACAGGGAACGCATCGTTGCCTGGAACGTACTCATCGGCGCACCGAGGAGAACCACGCGATGACTCCGCAACGCCACGCCCATCGCCTGCATCACACGCACACCGGTCGTCTGCATGAGCAGGTCGCCACCCACCCTGACGCACAAACAACGGTCCTGCAGCGGTGGCTGCGCCGCTGGCGCGGGGTCGAAACCGAGACGCGCCGGCCACTGAGCGAGCAGCGCCGCCTGTTGGCGATCCGTCGGCTCATCGTCATCGATCTCGGACCGCACAGCGCATCGTTCACCCGGCGCGACCACCGTCTCTACGCCAGCCTGATCGGCGCACCCACGCTGTCGGTTCTGCAGCACTTGCGCTTCGAGCTGTTCGACCTGCTGTGCCGCCAGATCGGGGAAGGCGCCGCCACGGTGCGGTTGCACGAGGTCGACGTCTGGCTGTCACCCCTGGCCAGCGTTGGCGGTAAGCAGAACTGAACCGGTCTTGAGCACTGCGAAATCGACGCCCGGCTGGCGGCGCCCCAGAATGCGCCCAAGCCATCGGGAACCTGCCATGCCGACCTGCGAACACCCGCCACCGCTGTTCACACCGTCGATGCTTGACGCCTTGCTTGCGCGCTGGAAGTCCCTGCCCCACCAGGACAGCCCGTGCCCTGCCAGCCCGGTCGACCGCATGTCTCTGGCGCGCTCCATCCTCAGGACGACCGTCGAGCATCACCTGCCGCGCATGTCGCCCGACGATCAAGCCCTCTATGCACGCCTGTTGGCGGCACGTGAGGCGCATGCCTGGCGCAACCATTTCTTCGAATGCTTCGACCTGATGGCACGCACGGCTGGTGCCGCCGTTGCCGTGCTGCGCTTGCACGAACTGCACCGGTTGCTGCGTGAGGGCGAGCACGTTGGCCGCGATCGCGCGGCGGGCGAGCGTGGTCTCGCGCGTGCCTGCACCTAGCGCCCGGACGGCGCAACCGCCGGCGGCCCGATCGCCCCCGTGAAAAGAAAGGATCGCAGCCGCTCGCGCAGCCATCGCGCCGCGGCGGACGCCTGTGTCCGGTGGTGCCAGACCATGTAACGCGGCGACGCCACGCGCGGCAGGCCCTCGGGCAGCGGCAGCATGCGCAGCCCGTCGTTCAATCGCATCAACACGGTCCCCTGGTGGGCCGTCACCAATGCCAGCCGATCGGTGCTGGCAATCACCGCCGACCATCGGGCCATCGTCGGCACACTGGCGCAGCGGCGCGGGCCGAGCCGCGCAGCCACCAGGGCCTCATCGATCGGATCCGGCTTCGCCTCCGCAGCGTCCGGCGTGGACAGGCGCACGTGGGGCTCGCGCGCCAGTGTCTCCAGTGACAACGTCTTGCCGATGCGGGGATGCGACACACTGAAGCAGGCGTGCGTGAGCAATGCATCCGGGAAACGCTGTGCGTGCAGGTCGTTCGCGTCCTCGGGCGGGGCCACGCAACTCATCAACACATCGAGCCGGGCCGCCCGCAGCGCAGCCCATCCGGCCTGGGCGTCGACCGGCGCGACCACGTCCAGGCGCACGGTGGGCGCTGCCATCACGATGGCGGCGTAGCAGGCGTCGAGATCGATCTCGGTGAAATCCTCGACGCAGGCGACCGACCAGTGCGCCCGGCTGCTCGCGGGATCGAACACCACACTGCCGGTGGATATCTCCGTCCAGAGCTGCAGCATGTCGCGAAACGCCTCCAGTGCGCCCTCGCCCAGCGGCGTGGCCACGTAGCCACCGTCCAGGCGCAGGACCAGCTCATCGTTCAAGTGCGCGCGCAGACGCTGCAGCGACTGGCTGGCCGCTGACGGTGTCATGTGCACCTGCTGCGCGGCCTCGCTGAGGCGTTGCCTGTCGTGCAACTGCACGAGCAGGGCCAACTGACGCAGGTCGACCCCGCTCAACGCGCAGCCCTCCCGCGAGACGCCTGTGCCCTCATGCGCCCTCCGCGGGGCGTGCCGCATGGCGCAGCCGCTCGCGCAACCACAGGTGCGCGCCGCTGCGGTGCGTGCGTTCGTGCCAGATCATGTGCAGCGAGGTGTGGATCGAGGGCAGCTCGCTGGGCAACGGCAGGCTGCGCAGACGCGGCAGGCTCTGCAGCAGGACACCGGCCCCGTCGAGCGACATCGTCATGAGGTAGTCGCCGCGCGCCACCATGTGCAGGCAAGTCCACAAGGACTGTACGCAGGTGAAGCGGCACATCGGCAGGCCCATGTCGAGCAAGGCCGAGTCGAGCGGGCTGCGCGAGGCGGGATCGAGGTTGCGGTAGTGCGCCACCAGATGCTCCTCGGCGAGGTATTCCTCCAGCGACAGCGTTTCGCCGATGCGGGGATGGTCGGCACGCAGCACGACGCGCGAGAGCACGTGGGTGCACAGCAACTCATGGTGCAGATCGCGCGCGTCGGGCGGCGGCGGTGCGCTGGCGCACAGCACATCGAGCTTGCCGGCACGCAAGGCCTGGATGTCGCTGGCGTTGTGCAGCGGCACCTGCAGGTCGAGACGGGCGCGCGGAGCGAGAGCGCGGAACTCCTCATGGAAGCGGACCATGTCCGGAGTGGCAGTGTGGGCCACGCAAGCGACAGCCAAGCGGCTCTCGCAGGCCGCCGGGTCGAAACGCCGCGCCGACTGCTCCACTTCCCTCCAGCGCCGCACGATCGAGCGCAAGCCGTCGATGACGCGCTCACCATATGGCGTGAGCAGGTAGGCGCCACCCCGGCGGGCATACAGGTCTTCGGGAAAGGCGGTGCGCAGGCGGGCCAGGGACTGGCTCGCCGCGGATGACGTCATGTTCAGGCGCGCGGCCGCGGCGCCCAGACTCTGTTGATCGATCAGCTGGCACAGCAGATCGAGCTGGTGGATATCGACGTTCTTCATGGAAGACCCCGCCGCAGGTTTCAAGCGCGGGGGGCCTTGCGACACCACCTTCGCCCCGCCGCGGACGGCGAGGTTACTCCAATACCGTTCGCTGCGGTCAGCGTCCGCCCAGGCCCATCTGTCGCGAGATCAGCTCCTTCATGATCTCGTTGGTGCCGCCATAGATGCGCTGCACGCGCGCGTCGGCGTAGGCTCGCGTGATGGGGTATTCCCACATGTAGCCGTAGCCGCCGTGCAGCTGCACGCACTCGTCCATCACCTTGCACTGCAGATCGCTGCACCAGTACTTGGCCATGCTCGCGGTGGCCGAGTCGAGCTTGTCCTCGTTCACGAGCTCGCAGCACCGGTCCACGAAGACCCGCGCCACCTGCACCTCGGTCTGCAGCTCGGCCAGGGTGTAGCGCGTGTTCTGGAAAGCGCCCACGGTGCTGCCGAAGGCCTTGCGGTCCTTCACGTACTGCACGGTCCAGTCGATGGCGGCCTGGGCCGCCGCCACCGCGCCGATGGCGATCTGCAGCCGCTCCCAGGGGAGTTGTTCCATCAGGCAGACGAAACCGCGACCGAGGAAATCCGGCCCGCCGAGCACGTTTTCCGCGGGCACGCGCACGTCGTTGAAGAACAGCTCCGAGGTGTCCTGCGCCTTCATGCCGAGCTTCTTGAGCCGCTTGCCCTTCTCGAACCCGGGCATGCCGCGCTCCACCAGCAACAGCGTGGTGCCCTTGGCGCCGGCGGCCGGGTCGGTCTTGGCGACCACGATCACCAGGTCCGCGTGCCAGCCGTTGGTGATGAAGGTCTTGCTGCCATTGAGCCGGTAGCTGCCGT
>VFQR01002481.1_pt1 | contig 11692 bp, 9 predicted proteins | sample 3512321 | NCBI WGS metagenome assembly VFQR01 (sample SAMN10412374, study PRJNA504923) | tailings metagenome | isolation source: Relicate 3 Philex TSF1 revegetated site | place: Philippines: Tuba, Benguet | collected 2017-08-29
TGGAGTCGCTGGGCGGCGTGATCTATGAGCAATCTCCGGCCACCCGTATCGAGCGTGGCGCGAACCCTGTGGTACACACGCCCGAAGGCCGCATCAAGGCCAAGTTCGTGGTGGTCGCCGGCAACGCCTACCTGGGCAATCTGGTACCGGAGCTGGCGTCCAAGTCGATGCCGTGCGGCACCCAGGTGATCGCCACCGAGCCGCTGTCCGATGAAGTCGCTGCCAGCCTGCTGCCGCAGGACTACTGCGTCGAGGACTGCAACTACCTGCTCGACTACTACCGCCTCACGGGTGACAAGCGTCTGATCTACGGCGGTGGCGTGGTGTATGGCGCACGCGACCCGGCCAATATCGAAGCGATCATCCGCCCGAAGATGCTCAGGACCTTCCCGCAGCTAAAGGACGTGAAGATTGACTTCGCCTGGACCGGCAACTTCCTGCTCACGCTGTCGCGCCTGCCGCAGGTCGGCCGTATCGGCGACAACATCTACTACTCGCAGGGTTGCAGTGGCCATGGTGTGACCTACACGCACCTGGCCGGCAAGGTGCTGGCCGAAGCCCTGCGCGGTCAGGCCGAACGTTTCGACGCCTTCGCCGGTCTGCCGCACTACCCCTTCCCGGGTGGTCGCCTGTTCCAGGTGCCGTTCAGCGCCATCGGCGCCTGGTACTACACGCTGCGCGACAAGCTGGGCGTGTAACCCCGTCCATCACAGAAAACGGCGCCCAGAGACGTAATACCAGTCAGTTAAGCGTCGACGCTGCGAATGTGTAGGAGCGGCGCCCCGCCGCGAACCAGGGCGATGCCCGATTGAAAAGCTTCGCCCCGGGGCGGGGCTCCTACGAAAGGCCGCGTTTACAACCGTATCTGATCGGTATTACGCCCAAGGGCGCCGTTTTCGTTTGCATCACGGACAGGCCGGCAAGGCCTGACACTGCTCGGCAGAACCGCTGACTTTCGGCGGCACGGAGAACCGCGAATCTTCCGGCGCCAGGCGCTGAGCACAGGCCTGGGCCTGCTGCGCCTCGCGCGCACAACCCTGCTCGCCCAACAGCTGGGACAGGTTGAACCAGCCGGCCGCGAAATCCGCCTCGCGCTTGAGGCTCTCGCGCAGTGCCTGCTCGGCGCCCTTGCGATCACCATCGGCGTAGCGACTGTTGCTTAGGGCGAACCAGGGCAGCGCCTGCTCCGGCCAGGCCTCGCTGGCCCGGCGATAGGCGCGCCGCGCCGGCTGGGCATTGCCGGTTTGCTCGAGGTCGTTGGCGGCCTTCATCCATGCATGCATGTCCGCCTGCGCCGGCAGGCGCTCCGGCGGCAGGGTCAGCACCGCCCAACGGCCGCCCCGCGCCCACGTCTTGTCGAAGCTGGCGAAGCTGTCCAGTTGTCGACGCGTGGTGCCGGAGCGCAGGATCAGCGTGCGCTCGCGACGGTCGTAGCCGACCACCACTGCGAAATGCCACTGCGGATAGAAGTCGAATGCCAGGTTCTGCAGCACCAGCACCGGGTTGCCGGCGGCCACTTCTGCCAGTACGGCGTCCAGCCGCGGTTGCAGCGGGTAGACCAGCATTTCGTGATTGCGCGCGGCGGCGACCATCTCGACCTGCAGGCTGCCTTCGCGGCTGGGAATGTAGACCTTGTCCTTCAGCGCACCGGGCGTGGTCAGCACACCGCGCTGGTTGAGCATGGTGGCCAAGGCCGCCGGCCCGCACTGGTAGGCGGCCTGGGGAAAGAAGGGAACGTCGGTGAGTTCGACCCGTTCAGGCAAACGCTCGGCCTCCGGTGACAACACCGGAGACCGAGCGCAGGCTGTGAGTAGAACGATGGAAGCGATACAGCAGAAGCGAATCAGCGATTTATGCATTTGACGAAATTGAAGATGTTGGTGGCGCACAGCATATCAGTGATGATGAAGATCACCAGAAACAACACGATGATGCCGACCACGCCGGCGCCTGCAGGCGCCTGATCCAGCTGCTGATTGAACTGCGCCAGTTCGGCCGGAGTCAGGCTGGCGATACGCGATTCGACCTGCTCGCGATCGACGCCCATGGCGACCAGTTTCTCCTTCACCTGCTCGTCATCGAGCATGGCCATCAGCTGCTCCTGATCCACCTTGTGCTGCTGCTCGGCGATCACTTCGTGAGTGCCGATCATCGCGGCATTGGCGGCGGGAATCTGTACCACCAGAAGCAGGTGGAACAGCGCGGTGATGGCCGCCAGGCGGCGCATAACGGGGTTCATGGTAATTGTCATTATGGTTATCTCCTGAGGGACGAGGTAGCCAATAGACAGCACCAAAATCTCGCAGGTTCACTCCGTCGCTCTGCCGCCGCTCACGTCTCAGCCAGAAGCTGGCTGAGCACCGCACGCAACTTGCCCGGTTTGACCGGCTTGTTCAGCAGGGGCACGCCGAGCGCCTGCAGCTCGCGCCGACAGGCATCGCTGCGATCTGCACTGATGATCAGTGCCGGAATCGGCCTGGCAAACTCATCACGCAACTGCTGAATCACCTGGCAACCGAGCACGCCATGGTCGAGGTGATAATCCGCCAGGATCACCTCCGGCGCCCTGCCCTGCAGACGCTGCCGGGCTTCTTCCAAATCGACCGCCGTAACCACCTCGCAGCCCCACTGACCGAGCAGCGCCTGCATGCTGAGCAGGATGTCCACCTCGTTGTCGACCACCAGCAGGCGCCGCCCAGGCAGAGGATTGCCAAGCGCCGGCTGCGCCGCGTGCACCTGCCGCTGCGGCAGCGTCTCGGCCAGGGGTACGCGAATGCTGAACAGCGAACCGCGCCCCGGCTGCGAACGCACCTCTATCGGGTAACCAAGCATGCGCGCGATACGCTCGACGATGGCCAGCCCCAGGCCAACCCCCTTGCGCTCGGCGGCGCGACCGACGTCCAGCTGGTTGAATTCGAGAAAGATCTTGTCCAGTTGATCGGCCGGGATGCCGCGTCCGCTGTCCCATACCTGCAGCTCGACGAAGGCCCCTCGGCGCCGCGCGCCAAGCAGCACACCACCGCGCTCGGTGTAGCGGCAGGCGTTACTGAGGAAATTGCGCAGGATACGTGTGAGCAGGCGAAAGTCGGTGCGTACCGCGCAGTCGGCGATGTGCACACGCAGACGCAGGCCACTGGAACTGGCGACGCTGTCGAACTCCGATGCCAGCGGCGCCAGCAGCTCTTCCAGGCGATAGACGTCGACATCCGGCTTGATCGCAGCCTGATCCAGCTTGGAGATATCCAGCAGATCCGCCAGCAAATCCTCGGCGCCCTCCAGCGCCAGATGGCTGCGCTCCACCAGATTGTGCTCGGCGCTCGGCAGCTCGCGTTCACGCAAGGTAGAAATCAGCAAACGCGCGGCATTGAGCGGCTGCAGCAGGTCGTGGCTGGCCGCGGCCAGGTACTTGTCCTTGCTGCGGTTGGCTGCCTCGGCAGCGTCGCGCGCCTCGCGCAAGGCCAGTTCGATGCGCTCGCGTTCCTCGATCTGCCGTTGCAGGTTGCGGTTGGACTCGAGCAGTTCGAAGGTGCGTGCGGCGACGCGGCGCTCCAGTTCGTCATTGAGCTGCTGCAGGCGCTGCTGCGCCTGCTTGCGCTCGGTGATATCGGCGACGAAGCCTTCGAAGACGCCCTCGCCTTCAGGCTTGAGCAGCAGGTTCATCAGCACGTCGATGGTGCTGCCATCGCGCCGACGCAGGCGCGTTTCGTAGCCGAGCAGGGCCTGGCCCTGACTCAGGCGCTGGCGAATCACCTCCAGCTCGTCGAAACCGCCGACGAACAGGTGCCGCGCCAGATCGCCCAGCGACCACAGCACCTGCTGCGGATCGTCGTAGCCGAGCATGCGCGCCATCGCCGGGTTGGCTGCCAGCACGCCATCCTGCAGGCTGGCCTGGATGATGCCGTGCACGGCGTGCTCGAACAGCCACTTGTAGCGATTGCGCTCGGTTTCCAGCTCTTCCAGGCGGGCCAGCAGCTCGGGGTAATGACTCTTGCGCGCCGACTGGCTGCTGAGCCCCAGCAGCCCGGCCAGCGCTTCGTCAGAGCGCCTCGCCATAGACCACCTCGACGTCGCGCTGGGTCGACTCGCGCGGGTTGGTGAGGATGCACGGATCGTCCATGGCGTGGCTGGACAAAAACGGAATGTCCGACGTGCCGACGCCGTGCAAACCGAGGGTTTCACGGAAGCCCACGGCATGCTTGAAGGCGATCAGGTGCTCGACCAGACGCTGGCGGATCTGCGTATGCGTGAGGCCGCGGCAGTCGATGCCGAGGGTTTCGGCGCTGACCTTGAAACGCTCCGGCGCGGCGCTGTAGTTGAAGGCCACAACGTGCTCGACCAGCACCGCATTGCACAGGCCATGCGGCAGATCGAGGAAACCGCCGAGGCTGTGGCTCATGGCATGCACCGCGCCGAGAATCGCGTTGGAGAAGGCCAGACCGGCCTGCATGCTGCCGAGCATGATCTTCTCGCGCAGGGCGATGTCCGCCGGGTTGGCGATCATCTGCACCAGGTTGCCGTTGATCAGGCGCATGGCTTCCAGCGCGTGCGGGTCGGTCAGCGGGCCGTGACCGGTGGAGACGAACGCCTCGATGGCATGCACCATCGCATCGATGCCGGTGCAGGCCGACAGGAACGGATCCATGCTCAGCGTGGTTTCCGGGTCGATCAGAGACACGTCCGGCACCACCGCCTTGCTGACGATGGAGAACTTCATCCGCTCCTGCTGATTGGAGATGATCACGAACTGCGAGACATCGGCCGAAGTACCGGCAGTGGTCGGAATCAGGATCAGCGGCGGACTGGGCACGCGAATGGTGTCCACACCTTCGAATTCGAGAATGCTGCGGCCATGAGCGACGACGATGCCGATGCCCTTGGCGCAGTCCATCGGGCTGCCGCCACCGACCGCAACGATCACGTTGCAGCCTTCGCTGCGATACAGCTCGGCGCCTTCCATCACCTCTTCCACACGCGGGTTGGGTGAGACCTTGGTGTACAGGCAGTAGGCGATGCCCTGAGCCTGGAGACTGGCTTCGACGTCACCGGCCCAACCAGCAGCGACCACACCGGGATCGGAGACGATCAGCACCTTGCGCGCGCCGAAGGTCTTGGCGTAATTGCCGACGTTATGCCGGGAGCCGGCGCCAAAAATGATTTCCGGCGATACGAACTTACGCAGCTGACTCAAATCATGGCTCATACAACGGCCTGGATCTTGTTGTTATGGAATTGCGCTCAGCCTACTGCATCGCCGGTTTTATGCAATGCGACCTCCGTTCAGATCAACCGCCGATAGAAGGCGTGTTCGGCGCGCAAGGCCTCGGCCAGATTGGCGGCCTGACGGAAACCATGGCGTTCTTCGGCGAACAGGTGATATTCCACCGGTAAATCTCGACTGCGCAGCGCCTCGACCATGGTTTCGGTCTGGCTTGGCACCACCACGGCGTCCAGCGCGCCCTGGAAGAAAATCACCGGTGCCCTGATCCTGTCGGCCTGCAACAGCGGCGTACGACTTCGATACCGCTCGGCATCCTGCTTTGGGTCGCCGATCAGCCAGTCCAGATAATCCGCCTCGAACTTGTGGGTAACCCGGCGTAGCGCCAGCGGGTCGCTGACGCCATAGAGACTGGCGCCGCCACGCAGCTGCGGCAGTTCGGCCAGCGCGCGCAACGCGCTGAAACCGCCAGCGCTGCCGCCGCGCACGAAGACTCGCTGCGGGTCGATACGGCCCTCGCCGGCCAGTGCTTCGATGGCTGCACGAATGTCCTCGACCTCCAGCTCGCCCCACCCGCCCGCCAGACGCAAGCGATAGGCGCGACCATAACCGCTGCTGCCGCGGTAGTTGAGGTCGAGCACGGCGAAGCCGCGCAGCGCCCAGAAGGCGATGCGCGGATCGAACACCGGGTAGCAGGCTGAAGTGGGCCCGCCGTGCAGGAAGATCACCAGTGGCGGGCGTTCCTTGGTGAAGACCGGCGAGTAGAAAAAGCCATGGCAGTGCTCATCCTCGCCCATTGTGCAGCTAAACGGCTGCGGCCGGGCCAGTTGATTCTCGCTCAGGGGCGCCTCACCCCCAGCAAGTATTCGCGGTGCGCCATCGCTGCGGCGAATGGCGAGCACCGTTGGTAGACGGTCCGGCGCAGCGGCGATGCAGTAGAAATATTCGCTGTCGGCAGCCAGGGAGCGAAAGCGGGTGAATTCTTCAGCCAAACGCGGCTCGTAGGGTGCGCTGTGCGCACCAATGACCACGGAGGCGAGAGGGTTGGTGCGCATGGCGCACCCTACGAGAACTGCTCTCCCCTGCTCGAAACGGGTCAGCAGAAACTCATCGCTTTCCAGCGGCAGATAGGTTCGGCCGCCCAGTTGCCAGGGCGCGGGGGCGTGATCGCAGGAAGCGCCCTGAGGTTGCGCTTGCCCATCGACACACCAGGGTTGCCACCAGCCGGCTTTGTCGCTCAGTACCCAGAGCCGGCCCTGCGCATCGAAACGCGGCTGCTGCAGGGCCTGATCGCTGCCCTGCCCGGCCAGTATGCGGGTGCGTTCGCCAGACTCGCGCTGGCACAGGCGCGTGGCGACCCAGGGCTGGTAGGGGCGATCCCATTCGATCCAGGCCAGACGCTGGCCGTTGGGGTCGGCAACCGGCGCGGCATAGAAGTCCGCGCCCTCGATCAGCACCTGGCGATGACCGCTGAGACCGATACGCACCAGGCGATGCACGACCGCACCCGTCTCATGACTCTCCTCCACCGCCAGCAGCGCTTGCCAGGCGGAAACGAAGGACAGGTCGCCATAACGGCAGTGAGGCTGATCGGTGATTAGGTAGGGTGCGCCGTGCGCACCGCCGTCCAGGCCAATATCGATGCGATAGATCTGCTGATCACGCTCATTGACGAAAGCTGCGCCCTGCTCCGTGGCGCAGCAGGCGCCGCCGCCGTACTCATAGACGCGGCTGCGCACGGAAAACCCCGGCGGCGTCAGCTCACGCACGACCTCGTCGCGACAGAAAAACAGCCCGCAACGCGCCAGAGCGGGATCGAATGCCACCCACAGCACGCCACCATGAGCAGCGTGCAGCTCAGGGAAATCGGCGCTGGCGGCTGCGGCCTGTTCGGCGCTCCAGATCGAGTCCGGGTCAGTCATGCCTTGCATATGATCCGCGAGGCCTTCTCGTTGCGGTACTGCAGGGCATCCAGCCCCAGCGGCGCCTCGTCGGCCTGGCGGCGTGCGGCAAGAATCACCTCATGGTGCGCGGACTTGCTACACACCGGGTCGGCGTTGCTGGCATCGCCGGTGAGCATGAAGGCCTGGCAGCGGCAGCCGCCGAAATCCTTGTGCTTCTCATCGCAGCTGCGGCAGGGCTCGGGCATCCAGTCGTCGCCACGGAAGCGGTTGAAGCCGAAGGAATGCCGCCAGATATGTTCGACGCTGTGCTCGCGCACGTTCGGGAACTGCACCGGCAGCTGCCGCGCGCTATGGCACGGCAGCGCCGTGCCGTCCGGGGTGATGTCGAGAAACAAGTTGCCCCAGCCGTTCATGCAGGCCTTGGGCCGTTCCTCGTAGTAGTCGGGAGTGACGAAGATCAGCTTGCACGGGTGGTTCTCCGCCGCCAGCTTGTCGCGCCACTGGTTGGTGATGCGCTCGGCGCGCTCCAGCTGCGCACGGGTCGGCAGCAATCCAGCGCGGTTGAGCTCGGCCCAGCCGTAGAACTGGCAGGTGGCGAGTTCGACGAAGTCCGCCTCCAGCTCCAGGCACAGCTCGATGATGCGCTCGATATTGTCGATATTGTGCCGGAGGGTGACGAAGTTCAGCACCATCGGGTAGCCATGGGTCTTGACCGCACGGGCCATGGCCAGCTTCTGCGCGAAGGCCTTCTTCGAGCCGGCCAGCAGGTTGTTCACCTCCTCGTCGGCGGCCTGAAAGCTGATCTGGATATGGTCCAGCCCGGCATCGGCAAACTCGGCGATACGTGCTTCGGTCAGGCCGATACCGGAGGTGATCAGGTTGGTGTAGTAGCCCAGGCCGCGCGCGGCTGCGATCAGCTCGGCCAGATCCTGACGCACCAGCGGTTCGCCGCCGGAAAAGCCCAGCTGCGCCGCGCCCAGCTCACGGGCCTGGCGGAACACCTCGATCCACTCGGCAGTGCTGAGTTCGGCGCCCTGCTTGGCGAAGTCCAGCGGATTGGAGCAGTACGGGCACTGCAGCGGGCAACGATAAGTCAGCTCCGCCAGGAGCCAAAGCGGTGGCCCGACCTGCACGCCCGGCTTAGCGAAGCTCGATCCAGAACTGTGCATGGGCCACCTCGATAAAGGCCAGAATGTCCTCGTCGATGCCGGGCACGTCGGGGAAGCGCTGGTGCAGGTTGTCGATAATCTCGGCCACCGAACGCTTGCCATCGACCTGCTGGAGAATCTCACCGGCACTGTCGTTGAGCTTGATCATGCCTTCCGGATAGAGCAGCACATGGCAGCCCTGCGCCGGTTCGAACTGCAGGCGAAAGCCACGGCGGATGGCGGGTACGCTGGGTGGGAGGATGACAGCAGTCATTGTTCGGGCTCCTGACTGGTGCGCACGGCGCACCCTACAAAGGGCGCGTCGAACGGAAATGCGACCGTAGGGTGCGCCGTGCGCACCGCTTGCTCGATACTCATAGGGCTATACCCCGATGCCAAGCGCGCTCGTTGGTCACGGTGTGATACGGCGGACGCTGCAGCTCGTAGGCCATGCTCATGGCGTCGAGCATGCTCCACAGCACGTCCAGCTTGAATTGCAGGATCTGCAGCATGCGTTCCTGCGCTTCGCGGGTGCGGTAGTGTTCGAGGGTGATACGCAGGCCATGCTCGACGTCGCGCCGCGCCTGGCTCAGACGATTGCGGAAGTAGTCGTAGCCGGTGGCATCGATCCACGGGTAGTGCTGCGGCCAGGCATCCAGGCGCGATTGGTGGATGGTCGGGGCAAACAACTCGGTCAGCGAGCTGCTGGCCGCTTCCTGCCAGTTGGCGCGGCGGGCGAAGTTGACATAGGCGTCGACGGCGAAGCGCACGCCGGGCAGCACCAACTCCTGCGACAGCACCTGCTCGCGGTCGAGGCCAACCGACTCGGCCAGGCGCAGCCAGGCCTCGATACCGCCTTCCTCACCCGGCGCACCGTCATGGTCGAGGATGCGCTGGATCCACTCGCGGCGGGTTTCCCGATCCGGACAGTTGGCGAGGATCGCCGCATCCTTGAGCGGAATATTGACCTGATAGTAGAAACGGTTAGCCACCCAGCCCTGGATTTGCTCGCGGGTGGCGCGCCCTTCGTACATGGCGCGATGAAACGGATGATGGATGTGGTACAGCGCGCCCTTGGCGCGCAGCGCCTGCTCGAACTCGGCAGGTGTCATGGCAGCTTGGCTCATCAGTATCTCCGATACGCGTTGCCGTAGGGTGCGCCGTGCGCACCAGCGTTCTTTACAGTGCGCACAGCCTGGGCGGCCCCGCACACCCTACAGATTGATGCTCATGCCATCGAACGCGACCTCGATGCCATGGGCGTCCAGCTCGGCACGCTCGGGCGAATCCAGGTCGAGAATCGGGTTGGTGTTGTTGATATGGATAAGGATCTTGCGTGCGGTCGGCAGACCGTCGAGCAACTCGATCATCCCGCCGGGACCGCACTGGCAGAGGTGGCCCATCTCGCTACCGAGCTTGTCGCCCACCTCGCACACGCGCATCTCGTCGTCGCGCCACAGCGTGCCGTCCACCAGCAGGCAGTCGGCGCGGCGCATCCAGCCCAGCAGTAGCTCGTCCACCTGGCCCAGGCCGGGGGCGTAGAACAAGGTCCCGCCCGTGCGCAGGTCCTCGATGAACAGGCCGATGTTGTCGCCCGGATGTGGATTGCCCCGATGCGGCGAATACGGCGGCGCACTGCTGCGCAGGGCGATGGCGGTGAGGCGCAGCCCCGGGCAGGCCGGTATGGCGAAGGGCTCGGCGTCCAGTTCGATCAACCGGTGCTGCAGACCGCCGTTCCAGTGGCTGAGCATGTTGAACAGGGGAAAGCCGGTGGTCAGGTCCTGATGGACCATCTCGGTGCACCAGACCTGGTGCGGGCAGCCTTCACGCAGGGTCAACAGGCCCGTGCAATGGTCGATCTGGCTGTCGAGCAGGACGATGCCGGCGATCGCCGTGTCGCGTAGCTTGCGCGCAGGTTGCAGAGCCGCAAAGGCTTCGAGCTGGGCGCGGATATCGGGCGAGGCGTTGCACAGGATCCACTCGCCGCCATCATCGGAAAGGGCGATGGACGACTGGGTGCGTGGCTGGGCGCGCAAAGTGCCGGCGCGCACGCCGCGGCAGTTGCGGCAGTTGCAGTTCCACTGGGGGAAACCGCCGCCGGCGGCGGAACCGAGAATCTGGATTTGCATGGCGGATTACCAGGGGGATGCCCCGGACGGGCCGGGGCCAGGAGCGATCAGCGGTTGGCGAAGTACATGGTCACTTCGAAGCCAATACGCAGGTCGGTGTAGGCGGGTTTAGTCCACATGGTGCGGTCCTCTTTTTATGGCGCCGGGGCATTCCGGCACCCTCATTAAGCCCCCGCCAGGCAAGAGGCCAAATGGTACTTTGGGATGAATCGGCACTGGCATTGGTAGGTGCGTCCATTTAGTAGGAATGGATCGCGCTATGAAGGTTCCAGCGATCGCCCGGCCTGAAACATGCATCAATACAAAAGCACCTGGCGGAGTGTGGATGGCGCATTCGCGGTCAGGGTGAGCGCGATGTCAGTCAACCATCGCGGATAAATCCGCTCCTACCGGTCAGGCGGGCCTTTTCCGTAGGAGCGGATTTATCCGCGATCACGCTCAAGCAAAGGCAGAGCCAAACCTCATCGCCAATAAAAAACGCGGCCGAAGCCGCGTCGCGATAAGGGTCTGCTGCCGTACAGGCTGATGGCCGCCTGCAGATCCACCCGGGTAGGGTTCTTCGCCGTGCAAAGGCGGCGCGCCGGAGCGAGCGCGCCGCTATGTGGATGCATCGGAACTCAGAGTCTGCTCACGATCTCGCGAGCTAGAGACCTACAAGGCAGAAACAGGCGAGAAACGGTCGGAGTCGCGGGCGACTGTACTTTTGTACATGAGCATTTCGAGCCTGTTTCTAACGCAGTAGGGCCGACGCGCAGCAGATCGTGGGCTGGCTCTCAGAAGAAGCCCAGCGGATTGATGTCGTAGCTCACCAGCAGGTTCTTGGTCTGCTGGTAGTGGTCGAGCATCATCTTGTGGGTTTCACGGCCGACACCGGACTTCTTGTAACCACCGAAGGCGGCATGCGCCGGGTACAGGTGGTAGCAGTTGGTCCAGACGCGACCGGCCTTGATCGCACGGCCCATGCGGTAGGCGACATTGATGTCGCGGCTCCACACGCCGGCACCCAGGCCGAACTCGGTGTCGTTGGCAATGGCCAGGGCCTCGGCCTCGTCCTTGAAGGTGGTCACGCCGATCACCGGGCCGAAGATCTCTTCCTGGAACACGCGCATCTGGTTGGTGCCCTTGAGCAGGGTCGGCTGGATGTAGTAACCGCTGGCCAGATCACCGTCCAGACGCTCGGCGGCGCCACCGGTGAGCACCTGAGCGCCTTCCTGCTGGGCGATCTCGAGGTAGCTGAGGATCTTGTCGAACTGCTGCTGCGAGGCCTGGGCGCCGAGCATGGTCTCGGTGTCCAGC
>VFQR01002483.1_pt1 | contig 11674 bp, 8 predicted proteins | sample 3512321 | NCBI WGS metagenome assembly VFQR01 (sample SAMN10412374, study PRJNA504923) | tailings metagenome | isolation source: Relicate 3 Philex TSF1 revegetated site | place: Philippines: Tuba, Benguet | collected 2017-08-29
ATTGATGCTGTTAAAGGTGAATGCTACCAGCAGCAATCGTTCTGAAGTTATCGAATTGTCTGGGATTTTCCGGGCGCGAGTTGTGGATGTGGCGGAAGATTCTCTGACTTTAGAAGTTGTGGGAGATCCAGGTAAAATGGTAGCGATCGTCCAGGTGTTACAAAAATTCGGCCTCAGAGAAATCGCCCGCACTGGCAAAATCGCCCTGACTCGTGAATCGGGTGTGAATACTGAATTACTAAAATCTTTGGAAGCAAAGGTTTAGGAGAATTCAGAGGTCAAACCGTTGTGCAGCAGACATCATACCCCACCCCCAACCCCTCCCCTTGCTAAGGGGAGGGGCGGTTTTGGCTTTAGACAAAACCGGGGTGGGGTGACGCCAAGAGTGGTGGTAAAACTGAATATCACGTCTTGACAAGGGTTTTACGTTAAGTTGACACCAATGGGCACTGTTTCCTACACCTGGCGATATAATCGCTACCGCATCTGAATGGAACTGCCATAGTAGGGCAGGGCAGCTGTGCTACCGTACAGCCTCACAAAGAAATGGTATGAGTTGGCTTTTAACTTGCAAATTTTACTTTGTTTAGTAACAAGAAATACTAGCCTACAAATAAGCATACACGGTTATGTCTTTTTATATGCATGAGTTACGCCAATTTGGCATGACGCAACACCTGAAAAACTGCTACAAATTTGTTGTAAGGATAAAACATTAAAAAAGTTTTAATAGTCCTCGAATATGACTATTACTTGATTTTCAATGTTTCAATGAAACAAAAGTTAGGTGTATTTGTTTTGAGCCAAAATACTTTCTTGATATAAATCATAATGCTCAATAATATCTACACTCAATTTTTAACTTGAGATAGTTAATTTCCTAGAGATGAATATTTTAATGTGAGTTAGACAAATTGCTTACATTCTCGAATTTATAAAATTTGTATTTACCGGGTGAATTTACACTTTTTTAGGGTAAACGGCTATATTTTATTGTCTAATACAACCGCTGATTATTTCAATTATCTTAGAGGTTTTGATAGGCATGAATTTATTATTGTTGCTCGTTTCTAATTGGCTGCCTCAGAAATTAATTAGCAAATTATTAAATACTTTGTTGAATATCAGAAATAGACATTTGTTCATTTTTGATATTCTTGTTTTTTTAACAACAACTTTATTAGCTCTAAATTTATGTTTAGATGGTAAATTTTTGATCGAAGAATATAAATCACAACTAGGAATTGTAACAATACTTTTTTTAGTAGTTAAACTAACTGTATTGTGGAATTTTGGTTTTTATAGACTTTACTGGCGCTATGCGAGTATTGAAGAACTTTTACATATAACTATACTTATGGCTATTGCGGTATTAATTCAAGCAGTATTTTTCGATGCTATGGGATTGTTAGCATATTTAGGGCTGGATATACTGCCGCGATCGCTACCTTTAATTGATGGTTTACTTTCGTGTATTTTGATTGGAGGACTGCGTTTTAGTATTCGGATTGTAGAAAGAATTAGTCAGCAACGTGTAGTGTTTAATTCCCAAGAACGTGTATTAATCGTTGGTGCTGGTAATGCTGGAATTTCTTTAGTACAACAAATGCAAAGAAATCCGCAATTAGGGTTTTATCCTGTTGCTTTTATTGATGACGATCCTCGCAAATTTCGAGCATATATACGTGGGATTCCTGTAGTTGGCGATCGCTATCAAATTCCTGATGTTTTAAAATCTCTACAAATCCATAAAGTGATCATTGCAATGCCGACAGTTGCAGGTGGAGTTATTCGGGAAATTGTAGATATTTGCAAAGCGACTGGAACTCAAACTAGTACTTTACCAGGCATACATGAAATCCTCAATGGTCGTGTGCGAGTTGATAGCATTCGAGATATCAGAATTGAAGATTTACTCAGACGCGAACCCGTACAAATCGATTTTGAAAAAGTTTCCCAATTTCTTCAAGGCAAAACAGTACTAATTACAGGTTCAGGTGGATCGATTGGTAGCGAACTCTGCCGTCAAATTTTTAAATGCAATCCTGCCAAAATCATACTTGTAGGACATGGAGAAAACTCTGTGTTCAATATTCAACAAGAATTACAACAACTTATTCAAGTAATTGAAAATGAAGAAAAATCATCAGTTAATACTCCTGAAATTTCTAGTTTTATTGCTGATATTCGCTTCAAATATCGATTAGAACATGCATTTGAACTATTCCAACCTGATGTAATTTTTCACGCTGCGGCTCATAAACATGTCCCACTAATGGAATTAAATCCAGTAGAAGCAATTACGAACAATGTAATGGGAACCAAAAATTTATTAGAACTAGCGTTGCAATATGATGTCAAACATTTCGTGATGATTTCTACAGATAAAGCAGTTAACCCCACTAATGTTATGGGTGCTAGTAAAAGAGTCGCAGAAATGTTAGTGTTGCAAGCTGCAAAAGAAAGTGGCAATCCTTATGTCACAGTACGTTTTGGCAACGTTTTAGGTAGTCGAGGTAGTGTAGTTCCCACTTTTAAAAAACAAATTGCAGCAGGGGGACCAGTAACAGTTACCCATCCAGATATTTGTCGTTATTTCATGACTATTCCCGAAGCAGTTCAACTAGTTTTGCAAGCTGCGGTACTTGGTCGTGGTGGTGAAGTTCTAATGCTGAATATGGGTAAACCTGTAAAAATTGTTGACTTAGCAACCGAATTAATTCGCCTTTCCGGATATGAAGTTAACCAAGATATTCAGATTGTATTTACTGGTTTACGTCCAGGAGAAAAATTATTTGAAGAATTGTTTATTCCTGGTGAAGAATATGAACAAACTGAACATCAAAAATTGTTAGTAGTAAAAAATGCTAGTAGAATGATTCCCGAAAACTTAGATGTTAGTGTAGCAACTTTGTGTCAAGCAGCAGTGAAAAACGATATCAATTTTATTCTGTTTTTACTTGAACAATTGGTACCAGGATATAAACCAAAATATTTAGATAGTTATGTGGCGGCAAGTATTTGCAACAATACTTCGTTCAGAGTCAAGCCAAACGTGAATATGCTGGCACAGGTGAAATTTTAGATTTTGGATTTTAGATTTTGGATTGTGGAAACTTAGTGGTCTCTCCCGGTATCACCTCGAAGTCTATCTTAATCACAAGAAAAAATATGTCAAAAAGTTCTAATATCAAGACTATTTCACAAGTATTCGATAGAGTTTCTAGGGGTAATAATAGGTATTTGGCTGGGATTAAAAACATCGCCAAGATTTTTGTCACCAGAAGAAGTGAATGGTCAATTGGAATTTATATAGGCGAATCTCCTTTTAATTTTGTTTCTCCAAACGCCATTATTAATCCAGTGTTGACCGCCAAGGATATCACAGATGTCCCCGCACACTTTGTTGCTGACCCATTTATGGTTCGTGAAGATGGCATTTGGTATATGTTCTTTGAAGTGTTGAATGGTCTACAAAATAAAGGAGTAATAGGATTAGCAACTAGCAGTGATACATACAAATGGAATTACCAACAAATTGTTCTTGATGAACCGTTTCATTTATCTTATCCGTATGTATTCAAATTTCAAAATCACTATTATATGATTCCAGAAACTTCACAAGCTAGTTCTATTCGCTTATATAAAGCAATTAATTTTCCCACAAAATGGTCTTACGTCAAAACTTTACTTCATCAAAGTGATTTTGCAGACCCTAGTATTTTTCAACACAATAATCTTTGGTGGTTGTTAACTGCAACATCAGAAGCAAGAAATACATTACGTCTTTATTATTCTCAAGATTTAATGGATGCTTGGATTGAACATCCGAAAAGTCCTGTAATTCAGGGAAATAAAAGCATAGTAAGACCAGCGGGTAGAGTTATATCATTCAATGGCAAAATTGTTAGATATACCCAGGATTGTGAGCGAATATACGGCCATCAAGTTCGAGCATTTGAAATAACTGAATTAACAACAACAAATTATCAAGAGAAGGAAATTAAAAATAATCCAGTTATCCAAGCAAGTGGAATGGGTTGGAATCAAATAGGTATGCACCATATTGATGCTCACCAAATTGATAAAAACAAATGGATTGCATGTGTGGATGGAAAGCGTTATCGCTTAGTTTTTGAACCAAGATTTAATCAAATTTAGTTTGAATAAAATACTGAGGAATAAAAGAGATGTTAATTATCACTAAGAAATTTATTTTTTCAGTGGGAGAAGTCTGGTTTGATGAAAATTCAGAAGAATTAAGTAATGTAGATGTAGTCCATTATAGGCAATCATTACACCCCATTAAAGGTGGTCAGTCTGATGAATTTTACACGAGATTGATTGATTTAACTAAAAGTCATGATGAACTTTGGGAAACTATCAGTAGTAATGATAGATATAAAATTAGGCGAGCAGAGCAAAAAGACGAAGTTATTTATGAATATTGGGAACAAATTGACTCTGATACTCTCAATAATTTTTCGGACTTTTATGATTTATTTGCTTCCCAAAAAGGATTGACCAAAATTAACAGAGTTCAACTCCAAAATCGCGTAGATGCTGGTGTAATTGATATTTCACGTGTAAAGCTAAAAAATGATGAATCTTTAGTTTGGCATGTTTATTATCGGACAAAAAATAGAGTCCGTCTTTTACATTCTGCATCTGTGAAAAAGAATAATGATACTTCTTATCAATCGATTTTGGGACGCGCAAATCGTTACCATCACTGGCAAGATATTGTGAGATTTAAGAATTCAGGTATTTCAACTTATGATTTTGGCGGTTGGTATACGGGAAATACAGATCAGGAAAAATTAGGTATTAATCAATTTAAAGAAAAATTTGGTGGAGAAGTTGTCAAGAATTTTAACTGTGTTTATGGGATTAATTTGAAGGGCAAATTATATTTAAATTTGCTGAAGATATATATGAATTTATCTCAATTATCTTTACTGCGTACACCTTCCTTTTTATCTAAAACAGAGACGCAGCAGCAAACAGAGAGTGAGAAATGCAAAGCTTAGTTGATTACTGGAAAAAGGTGACAAGTGGCTCTATCAATCGCCAAATTTTTGGTGCGGCGATGATAGTTGGGTTATTGACAGCGTTAGTTAAAGTGGCGGCTGTTGGTAAAGAATTAGTGGTTGCTCAGAGGTTTGGCACCGGCGATGACATAGATGCTTTTTTTATTGCTTTGTTGATTCCTTCTTTTATTATCAATGTCATCGCTGGTTCTTTTAATACTGCTCTCATACCCACTTATATGCAGATACGAGAGCAGGAAGGTACAAAAGCTGCTCAAAGACTTTTTTGTGGAGCCACAATCAGTGGCTTGGGACTGTTAGGAATTACAACAATCTTGATGGTAGTCCTAGCACCTTTGTATTTACCAAGAATTGCAGCTGGATTTAGTCCTCAAAAATTAGATCTAACTTTTCATTTGCTTTGCGCGATCGCACCATTTATTCTATTAAGTGGAATCATCGTTATCTGGGGTGCTGTGTTAAATGCAGGGGAACGTTTTGCTTTAGCAGCATTCTCACCAATTATTACTCCAACTGTTACCATCGTCTTACTTTTAACGCTGAAATATTGGGGTATTTTCGCTTTAGCTGCTGGGTTAGTCTGCGGTGCATTACTAGAAATAATTCTTTTAGGAATAGCACTGCATCGACAAGGCATTTCATGGCTTCCCAAATGGTATGGATTTGATACTAATCTGCGTCAAGTTATTCGCCAATATTTCCCCATGATTGCAGGCGGACTTTTAATGTGTAGCACAAGTTTAGTAGATCAATCTATGGCAGCAATGTTGTTACCAGGGAGTGTAGCAGCACTCAATTACGGTAACAAAGTAATAGCATTACCCATGTCTCTAGCCACTACAGCATTGAGTACTGCTGTGATTCCCTATTTTTCTAAAATGATAGCTGCTAACAATTGGACAGGAACACATCGCACACTTAAGCGATACATACAAATCATTTTTGTCACAACTACTCTACTGTCAGCATTCTTATTTATTTTTTCTGAATCCATAGTCCAAATACTTTTTCAAAGAGGTTCATTTACTGCTGATGATACTCGTTTAGTAGCTAAAATTCAAAATTGCTTTGCTCTCCAAATCCCTTTTCATGTAGCAGGAATTCTGGTAGTTCGCTTAATTTCAGCAATGCAAGCCAATCACATATTAATGTGGGCTTCTGCCTACAATCTCATCAATAATATTGTTTTCAACTATTTATTTCTCCACTATTTTGGGGTTGTAGGTATCGCTCTATCAACAGCCTGTGTTTCTGCCTTAGCATTTTTATTTTTATCATACTTTGCTCATCAAATAATCAAAAAACATTCTGCTCTTATGACAAGCTAATTTTCATATAAGCTGTCGCGTATTTAATTTGCACAACCAGGGCGGGCAAGATGCCTACCCCACAAGAGATTCATTTTTTTGAGGATGAAAATTAAAATATTTTTAGCTTAACTCCTCGTATCTGCGTAATTTTAAATATTCCCACACAATGAAAATAACATTAATTATTCATTCCCTTACCTATGGTGGTGCTGAACGTATTATGTCAATTATGGCAAATTACTGGTCAGCTAAAGGATGGCAAATTACTTTACTAACATTTGATGACAATAAAATACCCGACTTCTCTTTAGATTTCCGTGTGATTTACATCCCCTTGGGTATAGCTAAAAAATCTCCCAATGTAATGATTGGCATTTGGAATAACTTAAAACGTATCCGAATCCTACGAAATGCAATTATTAATAGCAACCCAGATGTTGTAATTAGCTTCATGTCTAAAATCAATATCACTACTTTAATAGCAACGCGGTGGTTGAACATACCAGTAATAGTTTCTGAACGTAGTAATCCGGGAAAAAGCTACTTAGGTCGGAATTGGCAACAACTACGAAAATGGACTTATTCATTTGCCGATAAAATTGTTTTTCAAACTCAGCGAGCCAGAGATTATTTTCCATTAAACCTGCAAAATAATAGCTGTATTATCCCTAATATGGTTGTATTGCCACCAATAAAAAAGCAGTCATCAGAGAAACTTTCAACAGAGCGATCGCTCATTGCAATGGGACGTTTTGTACCAGAAAAAGGCTTTGATTTATTACTACAAGCTTTTGCAAAAATCAAAGATAATTATCCAGAATGGACATTAACTATTTTGGGAGACGGAAAACTACGTCCCGAATTAGAATCTCTGCGTAACCAACTGGGATTAAGCGATCGCGTTTATTTTCCAGGAATGGTAAACAATACTTACACTTTTTTACAACAAGCAGAGATTTTTATTATGTCTTCTCGATTTGAAGGTTTTCCCAATGCTATTTGTGAAGCAATGGCATGTGGATTACCAGTGATATCCACAGATTGTCCTAGTGGCCCACGAGAAATTATCCGTGATGGAATAGATGGTATTTTAGTTCCAAACGAAAATATTTCAACATTAGCGATAGCAATCGAACGATTAATATCTAATCAACAAGAACGCAAATCTTTAGCTACTCGTGCGCCAGAAATAACTGAACGATTTAGTGTCGAAAAAATAATGGGAATGTGGGAAGAACTGTTAGTTCAAATTCTTAAAAAAGAATTCAGCAATCACAATCAAACACTGTCAAATTTAGATGATTCAATACAACCAAAAAATATTCTCATCAGGACTTACGCACAAGTAACGGAAAACCGTAGACGCAAAGCGGCTTGCCGTAGGCTACCACAGAGGACGCAGAAGACACCGAGGAATGAGGGTTAGAGGGGTTTTTTGCGTAAGTCCTACTCATGAAAAATTCTACACAATAACTATCTACTTCTTGGCACTCTTGGCGGTTTGTTTTTGATAATCTTGTATATTTTAGAGTAATTAAAAAAATATTTAACAATGAATATCCGAAAATCTTTTTACTTCAATTATGCTTCTTGTCGCAAATATAATTTCCCTCAAATTTATAATAACTTCCTGCAAGAAACTTTATCTAATATTCCCATTAATACAACCACAATTTTACTAATTAAACTCCTAATTCACTGCCATCAATCTGTTCCATACTATGCCCAATTAATCAACATCCTGCCTAATCAAGACATCATTCAGCAAAAACCAGAGCTATATCTTTCTCAATTACCAATCCTCACAAAAGATGTTATTCGTGCCAAATTTGAACAACTAAAATCTATAGATTTACCACAACGACAGTGGTATTTCAATACATCAGGTGGTTCAACAGGAGAACCAATTAAGTTAATTCAAGATGCTGAATATAACGACAAAACCACAGCACTTAGTCTACTTTATTCCTACTTAGTTGGACGGGAATTAGGAGAGTCAGAAGTACGTTTATGGGGTTCAGAAAAAGACGTTTTTGATGGCACGATGGGATGGAAAGCCAATTTTTTTAATTTCTTGAGAAATACTACATATATGAATGCCTTTCAGATGACTCCTCAAAAGATGAGAGATTTTCTGAAATCGCTAAATACAAAACCACCAAAATTAATTGTTGCCTACGCTCAAGCGATTTATGAATTAGCGAAATTTGCTGAAGATGAAAAATTTAAACTTGTTCCTCAAAAAGCAATTATAACTTCTGCTGGGACACTTTATACTTGGATGCGGCAAAAGATTGAGACTGTATTTCAATGTCAAGTATTCAATCGTTATGGTTCTAGAGAAGTCAGCGATGTAGCTTGTGAAAAACCAGGAGAGCAAGGATTATGGGTAGCGCCTTGGGGTAATTATATTGAGATTGTAGATGATGATCATAACCCTGTGCCGGCGGGAGTTGAAGGTAATATTCTGATTACTTCTTTGACAAATTTTGCTATGCCATTGATTCGTTATAAAATTGGCGATCGCGGCACTTTATCTCCTGAATATAAATCAGGACAAATCCTACAACAAATCTCCGGTAGAAATGTTGATATTTTTAAAACTCAAAACGGAACTTTAGTAGATGGAGAATATTTTACTCATCTTCTCTACTTCAAAGATTGGGTACATAAATTTCAAATTATTCAAAAAAGCTACCTCGAAATTACCATCAAGATTATTAAATCTAATTCCGATTATCTCACTGAAGAACTTGATGATATTGTCACCAATTGTAAGCTGATGATGGGTAAAGATTGTGTAGTTAATTTTGAATTTGTTAATCATATTCCTGTAAATAAATCTGGTAAATACCGCTACACAATTTCTGAGGTTGTTTAAATGCAAAAGAAAATTGTATTTCTGATTCGAGATTTGAATTATGGAGGAGCAGAAAGGCAATTAATCACATTAGCAAAAGTTTTGGATAAACAATACTTTGATGTGACAATTTTATGTTTTTACCCTAGCACTTCATTATCTTTAGAACGAGACTTAAAAGATCATAATATCCCCATAATTCATTTAGAAAAACAAGGACGATGGCATTTGTTTAGCTTCTTTTGGCGTCTCGTTCAACATCTTCAACGCATAGATCCCGATGTCTTGCATGGATATGGTGGAACACCAAATTTACTGACTATCTTTTTAAAACCATTTTTTCCCTCAACTTTTATGGTTTGGGGATTACGTAATTCTAATAGTGATGATAATTTTTATGATTGGTTAGGGCGTTTAATTTTTAAATTAGAGTGTATTTTAGCCAACTTTGTTAACTTGATAGTTGTCAATTCTTATGCTGGAAAAACATACTATCTCAGTCATGGATTCCCCGCAAAAAAGATGATTGTAATTTCTAATGGTATTGATGTCGAACTTTTTCGACCTGATTTAGAAGCTAGAAAAAAAGTGCGATCGCAGTGGGAAATTTCTCAAGATACAATTTTGATTGGTTTAGTCGGACGACTAGATTTAAGAAAAGACCATCAAACATTTCTTCAAGCAGCAGCATTATTATCTGAAGATATCCAGAATGTGCATTTTGTTTGCGTAGGTGGTGGTTCAGAAAATTATGCACGGGAGTTACATGAACTAGCCAATCAACTAGGCATTTCTGAAAAAGTTATCTGGGAAAAAGCGCGTGCAGATATGCCTGCAATCTACAACGCCTTGGATATTATTGTTTCTTCATCTTATACAGAAGGATTTCCCAATGTAATTGGAGAAGCCATGTCCTGCGGTGTTCGCTGTGTGGTGACAGATGTAGGAGATTCAGCTTTGATTGTTGATAATCCCGATGTAGTAGTACCTCCTAAAAATCCAGAAGCTTTGAAAATTGCGCTCAAGAAATTAATAGAAAATTTTAGTATTAATGGTTGCGATCGCACTGAAATTAGACAGCGAATAATTGACCATTTTTCAGTAACTAATTTAGTCCGAAAAACCGAAGCCACTTTACTTAATTTATCCCATGAATCAATCTCTAAATATAAAATTTGATTTATTATTTTATTATCAATGCGCCCTAGCGCTAGGTGCTGTGTTCGCTTTTTTCACAGATATTAATTCATATTTATATACATCAGGTATTGTTTCTCAACCTCCTTTATTTTGGATTTTAGGTTTTGCCGTAGCTTCTATTCCATTAATTTTATCACGAGACAAGTACATACCAATATCTGTAATTATTTGGTGCTTTGGTTTTCTTTTTGTCTCACTATTGTGGTTTGTACTATTTGGTTCATCTGGAGAACAGGCTTTTGAAGAATTAAGAAAACGAATTTTAGCAGTGATTTTTATCATTGCAATGACATTAATCTTTTCTCGAAATCAGACAATCCATTACTTGACTCGATGGGCAATATTTTTAGCAGTGTTAATCGCCGTATTTAACAACGTTTACGAATTTTTTAACCCTGTTGCATTTAACTCATTAGGTAATGGTGGCCGGGTTACTGGATTTTACTTAAATCCAAATAGTAACGGTTGTGCATTAATACTGGGAATGATTTTTAGTGTAAGTATCTTACAGCCAATATATCGTTTACCTTTCGTCTATCTTATTGGTATTGGGGTGTTGTTGACATTTTCTAGAGGCGCTATTCTTGGCTGGTTAGTTACAGTTATTATTTTTACCATCGCCCGTGTGCTTCATTTCAATAAATTGCTTTATTGGATTTTTGGCATAGGAATTTTTATGATTACCTTAGGCTCACAATGGTGGGAAGAGTTATTGCAAAATTTGAATTTGAATGCCAACTCATTAGAAAGAATTGCATGGTTTCAAAATATCTCAACTTCTGATTCAGAAAATTCTGCTGATTCGCGTTTAGAAGTAGCTGAACTGGCTTGGCAGATGTTTACAAAAAATCCATTTTTTGGTAATGGAATTGGCTCAACTTTAACGTGGAGTATGGAAATATCTACGCACAATATTTACTTATATTATATGGCAGATCATGGAATTATCGGTGCTTTAATTCTACCTCTTTTAGTATATGCAGTGACACAGCACGCCCGTGGAGAAACTAAATATATCGGCTTGGCTTTTGCTGCTTTTATTCTTCTCTGGGGACTATTTAGCCATAACGTTTTAGAAGAACGTTATATTCTCATCATGTTTTCATTTATGGCTGCCATGACTGGAGCGAGTCGGTTAGAGGTTGTTTGAAAAGTAATTGGCTGTGATTTGTTACCCCCCTTAGTCCCCCTTATAAAGCTATGCATTATAAACATCTTTCTTAACAAAAGTTTTGACAAAAGCCAGAAATTGT
>VFQR01002484.1_pt1 | contig 11671 bp, 9 predicted proteins | sample 3512321 | NCBI WGS metagenome assembly VFQR01 (sample SAMN10412374, study PRJNA504923) | tailings metagenome | isolation source: Relicate 3 Philex TSF1 revegetated site | place: Philippines: Tuba, Benguet | collected 2017-08-29
AACAATGGACGACAGAATACGTTTTTGCAGTTCGCTTCGCGGCGCCGCCGCGGGTTCTGGCGTGTCGTTATCGGGGGGCGTCAAAATCAGCGTCCCGTTTGCGCGGTGACACCGCCGAAGCGGCGTTCGCGCCGGTGAAATTCCTCGATCGCTTCCTCAAGAGCGGCCCGGTCGAAATCCGGCCAGTAAATCGGCATGAATACGAATTCCGCGTAAGCCGCCTGCCACAGCAAAAAATTCGAGAGCCGCTGCTCGCCGCTGGTGCGGATTACGAGATCCGGATCGGGAATACCCGCTGTATCCAGCCGCGATTCCAGCATGCCTGCATCGATAGTATCCGGCGAAATTTTTCCGCTGATGGCTTCTTCCGCAAGCCGGCGGGCGGCTGCGGCGATTTCCTGCCGCGCGCCGTAATTGAATGCGACACAAAGCTGGAATTTCGTGTTCTCTTTGGTCAATGTTTCGGCGTGCGAGATCAGTCCGTTCAGTTCCTGATCGAGGCCTTCGCGATCGCCGAGCACCTTGATGCAGACACCTGCCTTGTGAAGGTCCGCGAGATCATCGCGCACAAATCGTTTCACAAGCGCCATGAGGTCGCTGATTTCTTCTGCGGGCCGGGTCCAGTTTTCCGCGCTGAAGGAATAGATCGTCAGATATTTGATCCCGACATCGGCGGAAGCCCGCACCGTGTTGCGTAGCGCTTCAACGCCGCGGCGATGTCCCTCGGCACGCGGCAATCCGCGCGCTGCGGCCCAGCGGCCGTTGCCGTCCATGATGATCGCGACGTGCAGCGGCGGTGCCGGCTGTTCGGCTTTTGTGGGGACGCGATCGGGGACTGGCATCGGGTTCGTCCGTACTACACGGACATGATTTCCTTTTCCTTGGAAGCAAGCGCCTGATCGATTTCCGCGATCGTCGCGTCGGTAGCCTTCTGCACGTCATTCTCGTGACGCTTGATTTCGTCTTCGCTAACGTGTCCGTCCTTCTTCAGGTTTTTCAGATGATCGATGCCGTCACGGCGAACGTGACGGGCAGCAACGCGCGCCGCTTCGGCATATTTGTGCGCAATCTTGGCAAGTTCCTGACGGCGCTCCTGGTTCAGTTCAGGAATGCGGAGCCGGATCACATTGCCTTCGGTCGAAGGATTGAGCCCGAGATTGGCGTCGCGGATTGCCTTCTCGACGGATTTGACCACGCCTGAATCCCAAACCTGTACGGAAAGCATGCGCGGCTCCGGCACGCTGACCGTAGCAACCTGATTCATCGGCATCGGTGAGCCGTAGGCTTCCACCGTGATCGGGTCGAGCATGTTCGGCGAGGCACGGCCCGTGCGCAGGCCGCTCAATTCCGTTTTCAAAACCGAAACGGCTGCCGCCATGCGGCGCTTCACATCGGCGAGGTCGAATGGACCGGGTTTCATCAAACAATCTCCCTAACCTCCGCCGTTGCACGGGGAGGCTCTTTTTTTGCCGCCTGTTCCGGGCTTCGTCAGGGGGTGACGGTAGTGGAACGGCCCTTGCCGCTGAATGCGGCGGCGATCGCACCCGGCTCGCGGATCGAAAAGACGATTATCGGCAGCTTTGCGTCGCGGGCAAGCGCGAAGGCGGCTGCGTCCATCACCTTGAGATCCTTGGACAAAGCCTCGTCATGGGTGAGTTTTTCAAAGCGTTTGGCATTCGGCTTTTTGTCGGGGTCGGCGTCATATACGCCATCCACATTGGTGGCCTTGAACATTGCATGGCAGCGAAGTTCCGCCGCGCGCAGCGCTGCACCGGTATCGGTCGTGAAGAACGGATTGCCGGTACCGCCGCCGAGCACCACGACGTGTCCGTTTTCCAGATGCTTCAGGCCGCGCTGGCGTGAGTAAGGTTCGCAGAAACCGCTAACCGGAACGGCGGACATCACGCGAGCGCCCGCTCCCGTTTTATCGAGCGCTTCGCCCAGCGCAATTGCGTTGATGATGGTCGCGAGCATGCCCATCTGGTCGGCCGCGGCACGGTCGATGCTCGGATCGGTGGTTGCGCCGCGGATGAAATTTCCTCCGCCAACCATCACCGCGATCTCGGCGCCAAGCGCCTTGGTCGCGGCAATATCCTTTGCGATCAGCGTAAGAAACGAGGGATCGATGCCGAAATTCCGGCCGCCCTGCAGGGCTTCACCGGAAACCTTCACGAGAACCCGGCGATACGCTGGCTTGCTCATGGCGTCCGCCCCTTGGTGTGGTGGCCGCGATCAGTTCGGCTTGACCGCCGCGGCAACTTCCGCGGCAAAATCCTGTTCCTGCTTTTCCACGCCCTCGCCGAGCGCGTAACGCACGAATCCGGCGACCTTGATCGGGCCGCCCGCGGCACCTTCCGCTTCCTTCAGCGCCTGCGCAACAGACTTCGAGGGGTCATGCACAAAAGGCTGCTCGAGCAGCGTGACTTCCTTGTAGTAGGTCTTCAGTCCGCTTTCGACGATCTTCTCGATCACGTTGGCGGGCTTGCCGGAAGCCTTGGCCTTGTCGGCAAGAACGCCCTTCTCGCGCTCGATCGTGTCCTTGTCGACGCCAGACGCATCGACGGCGACCGGATTGGATGCAGCGATGTGCATCGCGACCTTGCGGCCGACTTCCCGCAGTGATTCCGGATTGCCCTTCGATTCCAGCGCCACGAGCACGCCGATCTTGCCGATACCGTCGGCAATCGCACCGTGCATGTAGGACGCGACAGCGCCTTCCTTCACTTCGATCATCGCGGCACGGCGGAGCGTCATGTTCTCGCCGATAGTTGCCACCGCCGAAGCGATTGCATCGGCGATCGAGCCGCTGCCGGCTTTCGCAGCCTTCAGCTTTTCGACATCGGTGCCGTTGTGCAGGGCGGATTGCGTGATGAGTTTCACGAGGCCCTGGAACTGGTCGTTGCGGGCGACGAAATCCGTCTCCGAGTTGACCTCGACCAGCACGCCCTTTTTGCCTTCGATGGCAGCGCCAACAAGTCCTTCGGCTGCGACGCGGCCGGACTTCTTCGCGGCTTTCGACAGGCCCTTTTTACGGAGCCAGTCGACCGCAGCCTCGTAGTCACCCTTGGTTTCAACGAGCGCCTGCTTGCAATCCATCATGCCGGCGCCGGTGGCGTCGCGAAGCTGCTTTACGAGGGCCGCGGTAATTTCAGCCATGCGACTTACTCCGCCTCGGCGGACAGTTGCTTGGCTTGGGTCATCCAGCCGTCGACACGGCCCGGAAGACCGACCGTTTCACCGAGGTGATGAGCATCGTTCTTGTCGAGCCCGGCAACCTGCGAATAGTGGAAGATGCCGAGATCGTTGAGCTGCTTCTCGATCGCGGGGCTGACACCCGGAAGCTTCTTCAAATCGTCGGGCGCGCCGCGCGGACCGGCGAGCTGTTCGAAATTCCATTCCGGCTTCGCGGCCGGAAGCGATTCCTCGACCTGCGGCTTAACATCGAGACCGGCTTCTCCCTGACCGCGCGAAATGCCGTCGAGTGCTGCCTTTGCAATAAGATCGCAGTAAAGCGCGATTGCGCGGCCGGCGTCGTCGTTGCCGGGGATCGGATAGGTGATGCCTTCCGGATCGCAGTTGGTGTCGATGATCGCAGCGACCGGAATGCCGAGACGGCGGGCTTCCTTGATCGCGATGTCTTCCTTGTTCGTGTCGATGATGAACACCAGATCCGGCAGGCCACCCATATCGCGGATCCCGCCCAACGCTTTTTCCAGCTTCTCTTTTTCGCGGGCGAGCGTGAGGCGCTCTTTCTTCGTGCGGCCACCGGCTGCTTCCGAAGAGAGCATTTCCTCGATTTCCTTCAGACGCGCAATCGAGTGCGAAATCGTCTTCCAGTTCGTCAGTGTGCCGCCGAGCCAGCGCGAATTGACGTAGTACTGAGCGGAGCGCTTCGCGGCATCCGCGATGGCATCCGATGCCTGGCGCTTGGTACCGACGAACAGGATGCGGCCGCCCTTGGCGACCGTATCGGCGATGGCCTGCAGCGCGCGGCTCATCAGGGGCACGGTCTGGGCGAGATCGATGATGTGAATCTTGTTGCGGACGCCGAAAATGTACGAAGCCATTTTCGGATTCCAGCGATGGGCCTGGTGGCCGAAATGAACGCCAGCTTCCAATAGCTGACGCATCGAGAAGTCAGGGAGTGCCATTTTCCGTCTCCGGTTATGCCTCCGCGGACGATGGCCGGGCTTTCGCCCAGCACCGGATGCGTTCCCTGGGGATCAAGGACGCCAAGTCCGCGTGCGAGTTGAATGCGGTGCTTATAGGGGTTGATGGACGGAGGCGCAAGCGGAACCCGCGCCAGAAAGAGCTTCTAGAACAACCACTTAAGGACGTAATGCATCGGCACCATCACGCAGAAGGCGATAAACGCGAACAGGCAGGCAAAATAGAGGATCGGCTGAAGTGCCTTTTGCGGCTTCTCGCCCGGCCCGAACGTCCAGTTGATGTTCAATTTCGGTGCGGTGAAATTGTAGCAAACCACCAGAACCACAATGAGCAGGCCAAGCTGCGCTGCATACGCGCGCTCGTCATAGCCGAATTTCCAGAGCAGCCACAAAATCGTCGGTGGCAGCGCGAGATGAAACAGCGAAATCCCGCGAAGCCACAGCGGATACCTGGAATCGTACATGTAGCTCGTCAGGCCAAGACGCCCGCCGATCAGAAAATCGACCGTCCAGACGATCTCGAGCGGCAGCACGCCCACGGCCGGCATGCTCGCCAAAAGCGGATGCTCGAAAATAACGGCCGCGGCGGTCAGAAACAACGCCACGTCGGAAAGCCACAAAAAATTAGACGGTCCGTATTCGCGCCAGTAAATCACGATCAAAAACGGGACGAACACGCCGTAGGCAATCTTCAGCCACAGCGGGACGAGCATCTGCTCCATTCAGAGCGCCTCGACTTCGAGCACGCCCGGCACAGCCTTCATCGCTCCCGCGATTTGCGGCGACACAGGATAGCGGCCCGGCAGCTTTACCTCGACTTCCGCGCGCCCTTCTTCCAGCATGACGACGATGCTCACTTCGCCGGCGCTTTCGCTCTTGGCGGATGTGCCGCCGTTAAGACGCTTCGCCACCTGCTCGATCGGATCGCGCGATGCGACGAACACGCGCAATCCCTTCTGCGTTTTCGATGCCGCCTCGTCGAGCGGCTCGGCCTTGTGGATACGTACGCGCACATCCTCGCCTTGCAATTCCGCGCCAACATGCAGAAGCACGGCCGTGCCCGGCTCAAGCACTTCGCGGAACTGCGCGAGACCTTCCGAGAACAGCACCGCTTCAAAATGCCCGGTCGGATCGGATAGTCCGATGATACCCATCTTGCTGCCGGTTTTGGTCCGGCGTTCGACGCGGGAGATCACGGTGGCAGCGAGTTTTCCCGCACCCTGCCCGGCTTTCACGCTGCGCGCGAAATCCGTCCACGGCAAAACCCGCAGCCGCTTCAAGGCGATCTGATAATCGTCCAGCGGATGACCGGAGAGGAAAAATCCGATCGCATCGTATTCCTTGTTGAGACGCTCGATCGGCAGCCAGTCCTCGACTGCTTTCGTTTGCAACGAAACTTTCGCGGTGCTGGCGCCAAACAGGCTTGACTGACCATCCGCCTGTGCGGCTCCCGTGCGCTGGGCATGCGCGAGCATGCCATCCACGGCTGCAAATGCCTTGGCCCGGTTCGGCTCCAGTTCGTCAAAGGCACCGGCTGAAACAAGGCTCTCAAGCGTTCGCCTGTTGACGGCACGCGCCTCGATCCGTTCGGCAAAATCGGCAAGATCGGAAAACGGCCGGTCGCCGCGCGCTTTCACGATCGCATCGACCGCATGGCCGCCGACCCCGCGCAACGCAGCAAGCGCATACACAATCTTGCCATCGCGTACGTCGAAGTCCCGGCCGGATTTGTTCACCGATGGCGGCTCGACGACGATGCCCATGCGCTGCGCCTCGCGGCGGAATTCCGCGAGCTTGTCGGTGTTACCCATCGAGAGTGTCATGGTCGCAGCCAGAAACTCGACCGGATAATTCGATTTCAGATAGGCGGTTTGATATGCGACCAGCGCGTAAGCCGCGGCGTGGCTCTTGTTGAATCCATAATCGGCAAAACGCTGAAGCAGGTCAAAAATCTCGTCGGCCTTGTCCTGGCTGACACTGTTCTTGACGGAGCCGGAAACAAACCGTTCGCGCTGCGCCGCCATTTCCTTCTTGATTTTCTTGCCCATCGCCCGGCGCAACAGATCGGCTTCACCGAGAGAATATCCGGCGAGCGTCTGCGCGATCTGCATCACCTGTTCCTGATAGATGATGACGCCGAACGTTTCCTTCAGGCTCTCCTCGATTTTCGGATGAATGTAGTCAGGTTTTTCCTGACCGTGCTTGCGCGCATTGTAGGTCGGAATATTGGCCATCGGGCCGGGGCGATACAGCGCCACCAGCGCGATGATGTCCTCGAACCGGTCCGGTTTCATCTCGGCCAGCGCCTTGCGCATGCCCGCACTTTCAATCTGGAACACGCCGACGGTTTCGCCGCGTCCCATCATTTCAAAGCTCTTTTTATCGTCTAGCGGGATCTCCTCGATCTTCAGTTCGATCTCGCGCCGCGCGAGCAGCTTACGGGCGGTTTCAATCACCGTGAGCGTCGTAAGCCCGAGGAAGTCGAACTTCACGAGGCCAGCCTGCTCAACCCATTTCATATTGAACTGGGTGACCTGCATGTCGGATTTCGGATCGCGGTAAAGCGGCGTCATTTCCGAGAGCGCGCCGTCGCCGATCACGATGCCGGCGGCGTGCGTGGACGCGTGGCGGTACAGGCCTTCGAGTTTCAGCGCGATATCGAACAGCCGTTTCACGCGCGGATCGTTGGCGGCTTCTTCCTGGAGTCTCGCCTCGCCCTCGATTGCCTTCTCAAGCGTCACCGGTGCTGCCGGATTGAACGGCACGAGCTTGCAGAGCTTGTCTACGTGGCCGTAGCTCATCTCGAGCACGCGGCCGACGTCGCGCAAAACGCCACGCGCCTGCAAGGTGCCGAAAGTGATGATCTGCGCGACCTGATCGCGACCATAGCGATCCTGCACGTAACGGATCACCTCGTCCCGGCGGTCCTGACAGAAGTCCACGTCGAAGTCCGGCATGGATACGCGTTCGGGATTGAGAAAGCGCTCGAACAGCAAGCCGAAGCGCAGAGGATCGAGATCGGTGATCGTCAATGAATAGGATACAAGCGAACCGGCGCCGGACCCTCGTCCCGGTCCTACAGGAATTCCCTGCTGCTTTGCCCACTGGATGAAATCGGCAACGATCAGAAAGTAGCCCGCATATTTCATGCGGCCGATCACGTTAAGCTCGAATTCAAGGCGGTCGCGATATTCCTGTTCGGTGAAGCCCGGTGCAATCCCATGACGCTTCATCCGTGCGTCGAGGCCAGCAACCGCACGCTTGCGAAGCTCTGCAACTTCATCGGCCGCCTTGTCACCGACGGTAAAGCGCGGAAGGATCGGTGAACGCGTCCGCGGCCGGAACGAGCAGCGGCGTGCAATCTCAATGGTCGAAGCCAGCGCCTCCGGCAGATCGGCGAACAGCACCGCCATTTCCTTGCGCGTTTTGAAATAGTGCTCCGGCGTCACCTGCCGGCGGCTTGGATCCGATACGACCTTTCCCTCGGCGATAGCCAGCAGCGCATCATGCGCCTCAAAGTCTTCGCGCGTCGCGAAGAACGGCTCATTAGTGGCGACAATGGGAAGCTTCTTCGTGTAGGCGAGATCGAGCAGCGATATCTCGACCAGTTTTTCTGAATCCAGTCCGTGCCGCTGCAATTCGATGTAAAGCCGCTTGGGATAGAGCGCAGCGAGTTTATCCAGACGAGCCGCAGCGAGGTCAGGCCTCGTATCGTTCAGCGCCGCATCGATCGGACCATCGGGACCACCGGTCAGCGCTATCAAACCCTCGGACAGCGCTTTCAGCCATTCGAATTTGACGTGTGGCGTTTCGAGATCGGCGGATTCCAGAAAGCTCTTGGACACAAGAGCAATAAGGTTCTTGTAGCCCTTTTCGGTAGCCGCGAGCAGCACGACCCGCGGCATCTTCTGAATGCGATGGCTCGCACCCAGCCCGCCATTGTTACGCGACTGCTCGTCGGCAAAATCCACGGCCAACGCGCAGCCGGCGATCGGCTGGATTCCGGAACCCGCCATTTTTTCGGAGAATTCCAATGCACCGAACAGATTGCCTGTGTCGGTGATCGCAAGCGCAGGCTGCCGATCGGACGCCGCAAGGGATGCAAGCCGCGCGAACGGAAGCGCGCCCTCCAGCAGCGAGAACGACGAATGAACATGCAGATGGACGAAACCCGCGTCCGCCAACACCTAACTCCCGATTCTGTTGATCTTTCATCGTGGGGCCGACAAACGACGAAGTCGATTCAAAGACCCAAAAAAACTGACTGCCTGTGGACTACGGCGACTACGCCAGTTCCACGATCTGGCCGTCCTGCAACGTGATCCGGCGATTCATGCGGTCGGCCAGTGCGAGATTATGCGTGGCGATGACCGCCGCAAGGCCGGTGGCTTTCACAAGTTTTGCGAGCGTTTCAAACACATGGTCCGCGGTATGCGGATCGAGATTTCCCGTCGGCTCGTCCGCGAGCAGAATGTGCGGCGCATTTGCAACCGCCCGCGCAATCGCCACCCGCTGCTGTTCGCCGCCGGACAGCTCGGACGGACGATGATCAAGCCGCTGGCCAAGCCCGAGAAAGGCCAGCAATTCCGAGGCGCGCTTTTTCGCCTCGCTGCGGCCAAGACCACGGATCATTTGCGGAAGCATGGTGTTTTCGATCGCGGAAAATTCCGGCAGTAGATGATGAAACTGATAGACGAAGCCAATATCGGTCCTTCGGATCGTGGTGCGTTCGGAATCCGGCAGCCGCGTTGTCGGCCGGTCCGCGATATAGACTTCGCCGCCGTCCGGATGTTCCAGCAGTCCCGCGATATGCAGGAGCGTAGACTTGCCCGCACCGGACGGCGCAATCAGCGCCACGGATTCTCCCGGCCAGATCGAGAACGTCGCCCCCGACAGGATTTCCAGCGTGGAATCGCCCTGCACATAGCGGCGTTCGACCGCTTCCAGATGCAGCGCGGGTGTTTCGCTCATGCGATCACTCGTAACGCAGCGCTTCGACCGGATCGAGCCGGGCCGCGCGCCATGCTGGATAAACGGTTGCCAGGAACGAAAGCACGAGCGCCATGATCACGACGATGGCCGTCTCGCGACTGTCGATATCGGCCGGCAAACGGCTCAGATAGTAAAGCTCGGGCGAAAACAGTTCCGTCGAGGTCAGCCACGAAATAAAACGGCGGATTTCTTCGATGTTGAGACAAACCAGCAAACCGAGCGCAAAGCCAACCAGCGTGCCGACAACCCCGATGCTCGAACCCGTGATCAGGAAAACGCGCAGGATCGCGCCTTTGGTCGCGCCCATCGTGCGCAGAATAGCGATGTCGTGTCCCTTGTCCTTCACCAGCATGATGAGGCCGGAAACGATATTGAGTGCCGCGACCAGCACGATCAGCGTCAGGATGAGAAACATCACGTTGCGTTCGACCTGCAGCGCATTGAAGAAAGTCGAATTTCGCTGCCGCCAGTCGATCACGAATATTGGCCGCCCTGCGGCTTTGTTCACTTCCTCGCGAAACTGAACGATCGCATCCGGATTGTTCGTGTAGACCTCGATTGCGGTCACGTCGTTCTGCCGGTTAAAATACGCCTGCGCTTCCGCGAGCGGCATGAACACGAATACGGAATCATATTCCGACATGCCGATCTCGAAGATCGCCGCCACCTTATAGGGCTTGATGCGCGGCGTCGTACCCATCGGCGTCACCGAGCCACGCGGCGCCACCAGCGTCACCTGATCTCCCACACGCACCGAAAGCTGGTCGGCGAGCCGTTTGCCGATCACGATGCTCTGTGCGGTATCGAACCCGTCCAGCGTGCCGCTGCGGATATTTGGATTTATGGCCGGGAGTCGCTTGAGATCGGCTTCGCGAACCCCGCGCACCAGTGCCCCGCCCGCATGGAATGGCGACGAGGCAAGTGCCTGCCCTTCCACCAACGGCACGGCGAGTGTCACGCCGCGAACGCCGGCAATCCTCTCGGCAACCACGGCATAATCGGTGAGCGCGGAATCGATCGGCTGCACCAGCATGTGCCCGTTGAGGCCGAGAATTTTCGACAGCAATTCCTTGCGGAATCCGTTCATCACCTCCATCACGATGATCAGCGTCGCGACACCCAGCATGATGCCGAGGAAGGAAAATCCCGCGATGACCGAGATAAATCCTTCCTTCCGGCGCGCGCGCAGATAGCGCGATGCAAGCATCCATTCGAATGCGGAGAACGGTGCGGTCCCCGATTTGGCGGCCATTGCTGCTCCTGAACGCCCCCGCTCAGCCCGCGATTTTCTTCAGCGCATCCGCCGGCGTGAGCATCTCGCGCTCGCCGGTGGAACGCCGCTTCACCTCGACCTTGCCTTCCGCGAGACCCTTCGGGCCAACCAGCACCTGCCAGGGCAGCCCGATCAGATCGACGGTCGCGAACTTCGCTCCGGCGCGGTCGTCGGTATCGTCGTAGAGTACGTCGATTCCCTTCGCCGCAAACTCCCGATAGAGCTGTTCGCAGGCTGCATCGGTTCCACTGTCGCCCTGCTTGAGGTTGAGCAGCCCGACATGAAACGGCGCCACCGCCTCGGGCCAGACGATGCCGTTGTCGTCGTGGCAGGCTTCAATGATTGCAGCCACAAGCCGCGTCGGGCCGATCCCGTAAGAGCCCATATGCACCGGCACCATGTTTCCGTCCGGTCCGGTTACGGTTGCCTTCATCGGCTCGGAGTACTTGGTGCCGAAGTAGAAAATATGGCCGACTTCGATGCCGCGCGCCGAAAGCTGCTTGTCTTTCGGTATGGCTTTGAACGCACCGGCATCGTGCTTTTCGGATGTCGCGGCATAAAGCGACGTCCATTTCTGGATCAGTTTATCCAGACCACTCGCATCGTCGAAATTCACCGACGCGTCGGGCACCTGAAAGTCGAGATAATCCTTGTGACAGAAGACTTCGCTCTCGCCAGTCGAAGCGAGGATGATGAATTCGTGGCTGAGGTCACCGCCGATCGGTCCGGTATCGGCCTGCATCGGGATCGAGCGCAGACCCAGCCGCGCGAATGTGCGCAGATAGGCAACGAACATCTTGTTGTAACTATGCCTGGCGCCGGCCGCGTCGATGTCGAAACTGTAGGCGTCCTTCATCAAAAATTCGCGCGAGCGATAGACGCCAAAGCGCGGGCGCACTTCGTCGCGGAATTTCCACTGGATGTGATAGAGATTGAGCGGAAGCTGCTTGTAGGACTTGACCGAGCCGCGGAAGATTTCGGTGATCATTTCCTCGTTGGTCGGGCCGTAGAGCATTTCCCGCTCATGGCGGTCCTCGATCCGCAGCATTTCCTTGCCGTAGTCGTCGTAGCGCCCGCTTTCCCGCCAGAGATCGGCCGACTGTATGGTCGGCATCAGCATCTCGATTGCACCGGAACGGTCCTGCTCCTCGCGAACGATCTTGCAGACCTTCTGAAGCACCCGCATGCCGAGCGGAAGAAACGCGTAAATTCCCGCCGCTTCCTGCCGGATCATGCC
>VFQR01002485.1_pt1 | contig 11662 bp, 9 predicted proteins | sample 3512321 | NCBI WGS metagenome assembly VFQR01 (sample SAMN10412374, study PRJNA504923) | tailings metagenome | isolation source: Relicate 3 Philex TSF1 revegetated site | place: Philippines: Tuba, Benguet | collected 2017-08-29
AAGGTAAAGAAACAAAGATTCTCGGTGTAGTTGCACCTCCCGGAACTTCACAACACCTCTGGGGATTAGCAATTGATTTACGCGTATCCAATCAACAACAGAGAAAAGCCCTCAATGAAAATGGTTGGTTTCAAACTGTAGAAAACGATGTCCCACATTGGACTTATCTAGGTTTATCTCAGGATAAATTACCTTTGTTTGGTTTCAAAAATAAACTCGTCCGGGGTATTAGTTATTGGGTGACTCCACTTTAAGTGTTACAAGTAATGCAAAGTTGGGAAAACTTAACTAAAGAGTTACATTTTGAATCAGGGATATGGCTATGACAACCAAAATCGTCCATGAGTCACAAAATTTTCTAATTAATTTATTAAAAGCAACGTACCAGAATCAACAAATATATTCACTTTTACGGGAGAATTTAGACAAACTCAATCATGACTTTGCTTTACTATTGCGGCAATGGGCTATTGACCAATTTAGCAATCAAACTACCACATCTGCTAATTTAGCTAAAGTAATTGTAAAATTTAGTAACCTGATTCAAGTATTTGCAGAAGGAAATTATGCTATTAATTTGGAAATTGCGATCGCTGGTTATGAATCAGTGATCAATTTTTTTACCCGCGACGCTTTTCCAGAAGAGTGGGACGCTATGCAGCAAGATTTAGTAGCTGCATATCAACAACGGGAAAAAACTTTGAATCAAATTATTGAAGATTTCAAAAACACAACTGTTCAAACATCCTCTGAAATTCATGTATCAAATAAACAGTTACAGCAGGAATTACAAGAAGCAAAACAGCAAATTGATGATTTAGAACATACAAAGCAAGAAATTGATAATCTTAAAACCAATTTGGCCAGATTAGAACAGGTCAAAGACAATTCCATCACCCCAATTACTTTAGAACTTATATTTTCAGCAATTAAAAATATCAAAACATCCATCCAAAATTTTAATACGGTAATATTATACGATATTGAAAACTTGACAATGGGTAATAAAAATCCTAATTTTAAATTTTCTTTAACAAAAATTATCAAACAAATTAATGAAATAGAATTAGTTGATAAAATCGCTATCCAATGTGCTTATGCTGATTGGAGTAATAGTAATCTAAAAACTATAAAAAGTGACGTTCAAAAACTTGGTATTGAACCAATACAGATTTTTGGTTTTTCCTTTCAAAGAAATGCAGCAGATATTCAATTAACAATTGATGCAGTTGAATTAATTCACAGCCGACCATCCTTGCAAGTCTTTGTCATTGTATCTGGCGATGGGGCATTTGCTTCTTTAGCAAAAAAGTTACATGAGTATGGAAAAACAGTAATTGGATGTGCTTATAAAAACCAAACCAACAAAGTACTTGCTGCTGTTTGTGATTATTTTATTTCAATACCTGAACCAGAAGTAGAAACTGTGAACCAGAATATCAATCGGGTTAAGCCAATAATTAGTAGCAAGACATGATTGTGACAATTATTTCCTTGGGCGATAATTTATTACAATAAAATAGTCACACACGCGACCTCTGGAGTTCTGGCAGTGGGTTTATTTGATGATTTGAGTCGGTTTCTAGAAAACCGTTTAGAAGAATTCTTGCGTAACAATCCACATTTGGAGTTAGAGGCGCTGCTAGAACAGCTGCGTGAGCAAGAGGAAGATACATTAAAGCTGATTGCAGATTTACAATTACAAGAGAAGCGATCGCAAGACGATATTCTAGCTACAGCTCAAGAAATTCAGCGTTGGCACATCCGGGTTCAAAAAGCCAAAGACGCTGGGAGACAAGATTTGGTGACTGCGGCCAGCGAACGAGAAGCAGCCTTGTTGCGAGAAGGAAATCAGCGCTGGGGACACATGCAAGGGCTGAAAGAACGCATCAACCAATCCCAAGAATTACTGCGGAAAATCCAACAGCGACGACAAGAGGTACAAGCCAAAGCCGCCGAAGCACAAACAGCCCGCGCCAAAGCCCAAACTCAGCAACGCCTGGAAACTGATGCCTGGTGGAATCAAACTAGCAGTTCTTCTAGTAATTTTGACGATTTAGAAGAAAAGTTCCGCCGTTGGGAAACACAAGACGAATTAGAGCAAATGAAGCGGAATATGGGAAAATAATCCCAAATCATACTACATTCAGGATGAAAGTAAACTGTTCTGCATTTCAGGGACTTGCAAGTAAAAAAATATTCCACGCAAGACCGTTGACCGTTGACAGTCAACGACCCCAAGGGGAATAATTTATTTTTTGGAGTTACCTAAGTTGTACATTGACTCGATTAGATTGCTGACCGTTGACAGTTAACGATTAACAGTCAACAACTACACTAGTGTAGTTTGGGACTTCCAAGTAAAAAAAATATTCCATAGAATACTGTTAACTGTTGACTGTTGAGTGTCAACGGTCAATGGTCAACGACCTGAATTATAAATAATCAAAATATGGAAAAAAATGGTGTCAGTGCTAGCCTTTCAACTGAAAACCTAACCTTTCGTCCAGGTGATACTCCTGCATCCTTTGAGGTGACTGTCAATAATGACAGCGATAGCTTTGTAAATTTTCAGATAGAAATTACCGCAGCAGGAGAAACTCGCAACCCAGGATATCGCTGGTATACACTGCAACCAGAAGTGGCAGCAGCAAAGCCACCGGGCAGTAGTACAATATTCCAAGTCTTTGTTTTCAATACGCCGATAGTCGGATTTGTTGGTACTGTTAATCTCATGGTGAAGATTTTTTCACCACAATTAGCACAACAATGCAGACTTGTGCTGCGCCTGAAAATTGAGCGAGACAATAGACCAACACATTTAAGTTTAGAATTACCTGTACGAGAGTTCCAAGTTTATCCCCGCAATTCTGTAGATATACCAGTCAGGGTAAGGAACTTGAGTCAGCAACCGACAAATGTAGTGCTACGTTTTACAGGAGTCGATCCCTCTTGGCTGACTAACAGCGCAGAACGAAGGTTACCTGTAGAACCAGGTGGTTTAGCAGAAGTCACATTCCAATGTCAGCCTCCTTCTGTGGTTCAAGCGCCTAGTGAAAATTATCCTTTTGTGATTGAAGCTGTTAGTAATAATGGTTACCCGACCAGTATTCAAGGCAATATTGAAGTTTTACCTGTGGGTTTTGTGGAATTTAGCGTCACACAAAAACAGCTAAAAATTCCTAGTAAAGCAGCATGGTTACCAGACTGGAAATCTCACACAGCTGCTTTTGAATTGCTATTTAAAAATGCTAGTAATTTAAATCAGCAACTAAATGTGCAAGTCCAAGGTAGAGACGAACGAAAATGTAGTTTTAAGAAGCTACCTGAAGTTGCTAATTTAAATTTAGGACAAACAACTAAAGTTATTCTTGAAGTCAAAACTAAACGCCCTTGGGTAGGAATAGGCAAAACTTTGTTGCTGGAGGCGAAATCAGAGTTATCCGACCAACGTTTAGGTAGTACAGACCCAGCCACCCAGACATTGGAAGTGCGGGTTTTGCCGATGATACCTCTGTGGTTACAATTAGCGGTCATTGCATTACTGACGGCACTGATAGCATGGATTTTACAACCAACGGGTGTTATGCATACGCGTTCTGTCAACTCAGTGCGTTTCAGTGGTATTGGTTTGTCTGTTGTCAGTGGTTCTGATGATTGTACATTAAGACTTTGGAGCATCGGTGCCCGTAGTTTAGACCCAGATGACAGAGTAACATATCGTGGGCAGCCTGTAGCTTGCGATAAAGCCCAACAGCCAAAAGGTTTAATGGCCATTACCGATGACGCTGTAGAAGTGTTGCGTTTTATGCCATTAGAAAATAACCGTGTTGCAGTTGGTTTAGATAATGGTGTAATTGAACTCAGGGATGTACCCTCAGGTGATAAAATTAGCGAACTTCAAGATCTCAAAGATCCCAAAGCAAAAGGCGATCGCGTTTTTGATTTAGCTTTTACTTCCAATTCCCTTAATTTATTTAGTGGTTATGGCAGTGGTAAAGTGAGATTATGGTCAAGACCAGCACCAAATACTAATTTTCTGCCAGAACCGCAAGCGATCGACATCCAAACTCAATTAAAATTATCAGGTTTCCAAGTCCGCGCCTTAACTCTGAGTCCAGATGCCACAACTGTTGTAATTGCTGGAAACTATAAACGCTTCATATTATGGCGGTGGAATCCAAATCAAACTAATAAGCAATTTCCAGGTTTATCAGTGCAAAGTCTGGAAAAATTAGATCCAGGAGTAGGGCGTGAAGACTATATTTGGGCACTAGCTTTTGTGCCTAATTCCACAGAAAAAATCCTCGCCACCTCTGATTCTGCAGGATATATTACAATTTGGAATTTAAATCGCTGCCAAATTTCCAAAAATCCCAATCCCCAGGTGCAAGTAAATGAACTTAATTGTCAACCACTAGACCGCTGGTCAGCCTCAAAAACATCTGTGCGTAGTCTGGCATTTAGTGAAGATGGTAATCTGCTAGTAAGTGGTGGCGATGATGGACGAGTAGTTGTTTGGTATTTAACCCCCGAACATCTATTAGACAAAACAAAAGCAGCAGAAGGTGAAACAATTTATCAAACCTCTAAAAAAATCAATAGTATCGACTTGAAAACTAATCAAGGAACCATGATTGTGAGTGGTAGTGAAGATTTTCAGGTCAAACTACACCGCATCAAATAAGGAAGTCGAGACATGCAAGGTAAATTCAATCCATTACAAGTTTATATTAATCCACCAGACATTCAATTTGGAATGCCAGGAGATACCATTGTTCTTTATGTAATTGTTAGCAATCAGGGAGATAAAAGTGCTGTTATTGACTTATATTTTGCTTTTGATGAAGAATTTCAAAATTTAACAGGGTGGTCTACTTCTCCTAGAGAAAGCTTAGCGTTAGATCCTGGGCAAAATAGCAACGAAGTAATATTTGAAATTCAAATTGCCCCTGATGCCTTCGTCGGCACTTACGACTACACCTTAGTGGTAGACTCTCCTCTGCATTATCCCCAAGATACTCCCATCAGTTTCCCAAATAAAATTAAGGTTCTACAAAAAGAACAAACCGCAATTAGACTCAACGACCCGACATTTTTTATTAGACCTAACACCAACCCCAACAAACAATTAATTTTCAATTTTAGTGAACCTTTGCAAGTGGAGGTGATAGTTGATAATCGTTCTCCTCGTGTAGACCGTTTCCGGTTGACTTGTCCAGATTTAGATGATGACTGGTTCACCATTAATTATCCCGCCACTGGATTCGAGGGACAAGGACTAGTCTCTGATGTTACAGCACTGGAACTCAACCCTGGTAATCAAGGTCAAATATTCTTAAAATTTCATCCACCCGCGGATACTCTGGCGGGAAATTATTCTCCAACTATCCGCTTGTATTCGGAAAACTCTCCAGATTTAGTGCTACTGGATTTGGTTTACATCCAAATTCCGACAAATTACCGCTTGGATATAGAACTTAACACTATTTTGGCACAAGTTAGCCGTAGCCTTGGCAAGTATGAATTGTCACTAGCTAACCGGGGTAACATTGTCCGCGAACTAATATTGAGCTTGAAAAATCGGGATGAAGAAGAACTGTATACTTATACTTTCGAGCCTATTGAGGTGAGATTGTTACCAAGTAGAAGTGCGATCGCTAATTTGATGGTCAAACCTAGACCTTGGTGGCGACGACCGTGGTTTGGTACAGGACTAACTGTCAACTTTCAAGTTGATATTAAAGACCAACACAGTTTACCTTTACCGAACACATTTCCCCAAGGAACATTGGTGTGGAAACCTCGTCCTTGGTGGCAATTTCTACTGTTGCTTTTAGTAATTTTGGGCTTGTTGGCAGGAATAGGATTTATTATTTGGCGCATTTTAAACCCAGAACCTTTAAGATTAGCATCTTTCGATGCTACTAACTCTCAAATTACTGAAGGCGATGAAGTAGCCTTAAACTGGAAAATTCAACAATATAAACAGCTACAAAAGTTGATTATCGCAACCAAAGGTTCCCAATCCATCGAACCTATTACTTATGATTTTAGCAATGGTATTCCGGAATCGCTAGGTAAAGGAGCCGCCGATCGCATACCTCCTTGTCAGGTACAAGAAAAACAAGAACTCATTTGTAGCAATGTCAAAACTGGAGTCAAAACCAGAGGAAATTATACTTTTGAATTACAAGCTGTTTATCGCAAAAAAATACAATTATTTTCTAAGAAAGAACAAGTAGTAAGTAAAACAACTCAAGTAGAAATAGCTGAAAAACCAATTGCTCAAGTAATAGACTTTAAAGCAGATAAAACACAATACACCAAAGGTCAAAATATTCTTTTAAATTGGACAGTAGAGCGTCCATTACTGCTAGGACAAATTCAAATTACTGGCAGTGGAGATGATGGTACTTCATATAGCGAACCCATTATTTATAAATTTAATGAAGGTAATATCACTGACCCGAAACTGCAAAAATTATGCACGCAACAAAATCAACAACTGCAATGTAAAAATATTCCGCTAGCAGCATCTAAAGCTGGAAATTTTGCCTTTGAAATCAAAGCTTTTCCTAATAATGGCAGCCAAAAAATTGATGCTAAAAAGACTGAATCTAAAATCGCAATATTACCAAAACCATTTAAAATTATCTCTTTCACAATCAACAATAGCGAACAACCAAATGTAGTTCTTAACGAAGGAACAACAGCCACTCTCAACTGGAGAGTAGAGGGAGAAAATATTCAAGTTAAACTTCTGCCATACGGCAATGATGTTTCAGCAGTTGGTTCAATTAAACTACCAGTCAATCTAGCTTTTCCACCTCAAATTGCTCTGCAAGTTAATGATATATCTGGTAAGCAACAATCCCAGCAGCGAGGATTTGCCATCACCGTACTCAAAAAAGTAGAGCCTACTCCCACACCTTCCATTACCCCACTTCCAAATACTCTTCCACCCAGTAATCCATTTAAGAGTCCTTTTCCTTAGCTGATTCAAAAATGCCAAATTATAGATGGACTGGGAATAAGTAAGGGGATTAAAGTTTTAATGGGGGTTAAAATTTTTACCCGCCACCATACAAGAATAGATAATGGAGAATTAATTAATGAAGTCTGTTACACGCAAAATTGGCAACGAAGGATTCAGTCCAAAACTTGCTAAGACTTCTCAAGTTTCTCCACTCAAAATTGTAGCCATCGGAGCCTCCACAGGCGGCCCCCAGGCATTGCACGCGATTCTTCAACAGTTACCTGCAAATTTCCCTGCACCGATCCTGTGCGTGCAGCATATCAGTGAAGGATTTTTGCAAGAGTTGGTGAATTGGTTAGCAGCAGAATGCTCTGTCCACATAACCATCGCCCAGCCTGGAGACTTTCCCCAACCGGGGACTGTTTACTTTGCTCCGGAGGAAAAACACCTGCAACTCGATGTTTTAGGACGATTTCTCACTACCAGCACACCTGCGGTTTCCAGTCATCGTCCTTCCATAACCGTGCTATTTCAAGCCGTTGCTGACTGCTATGGGCCATCCACTGTTGGCATTCTGCTGACTGGTATGGGACGGGATGGTGCAGAAGGACTGCAAGCGATCGCCCAAGCTGGAGGTGTTACCATTGCTCAAAATGAGCAAACCTGCGTTGTATTTGGGATGCCGAAGGAAGCCATCGCTCTGGGAGCCGCCCAATACATTTTGCCAATTCACGAGATTGCTCCAATGCTTTTGTATCGAATGTTAACAGTCGTTATTGATGACTGTTGACTATTGACTGTGAACCGTCAACAGTAACAATAGTACCTTTTTTTACTCACAAATTCCCTTAACCCTCTTCCTTCCCTTCAATTAATTTTGTTCCTTCTCCACTCGAACCATATAGCTCCACAAATCTTTTAAAAAGCAACCCCGTTTCGTGATTGGAAATTCGATTTGAGTGCAGTAAACGCTCTATGTTCCTTTCAGCTAGAGCTTTTAAATATGGCAAGTCTTCAAAGAGTGTCAAACAAGAAGCAAAATGTAAGATTATTTGCAATAATGGCTTTGGCCATTCTAAATCGCTATAAATATCTATAAACAAATGATGTTCGGAATCGCTCAGCGGAAAGACATTAAAAATCACAATTATGCGTTTGTTATTGTAGACTGGAATACTCAGTTCAACAGTATATGGAGTATGCAATATTAAATCTACTTCTACAATTGGCTGTCGCCAAATTCTCAAAGGATTAGCTGGCGAATCTAATATTGTTTGAAATTTAATTATTCCACCAATACTTGTAGCTTGAAAGTGGCTGATATTTAAAATTTTCAGGTTATTTAAACTAAATTTATGAACTGTTTCTAAATGCTTGAGGCTCAATAAATGATAAATTTGGCAAACATAAGGAAAAGGTAAAATATACTCTTGGCTAATCATGTGTAGCCTTTTAATTTTTAACTTTTCTGCTTGGATGCGATATAGATATTCTTGATATTGGCTAGGGCTGAAATCATTACTATTAAAGCTTTCTTCTGGTTTGAGATATAACCAACTCAAAAAAAAGAAAGATGCTGTAAATAATTGAAAAATCTCTACAGTAGATACATAACCATCAGTAAATGCCGCTAAACTTCTGTCTGTTATCCCAAAAAGCCAAGACGGAATTCCAAAAAGCCAAATTCCACTTTTTATTTTATCTATCAAAATAGCAATATCAACTTCTAAAGATGGATTTTTAGATTGATTACTACTCATTTCTGATAAATGAGATTTTTCATTATTTTGATAATAATTATTAGGCATAATAAGATTGACTTACTTGTTAGATAAATAACTATAAAGTTTAATAATTATTCTTATCTTAAGCAAATCTAGTATTACTAACCTCTATCTTTAGCTGGAGATATAAGTAGTGTTTATCTGTGTCTGTATTTCAAGCATCAAATGAAAATTTGTTATCTATATATATTATTAATTTAACAAAATTAATATTGTATCTTTTGATGCATATATGCAATGTATGGCTGTTCTATAATGGACTTACTCAAGTTTTTTAAAAATTGAATTATTCCTATATCTTGCGAAGTATATAAATTTATATAGCAATTCTATTGAGCTTGTGAAAAATATTGGTATTGAGTGTTAACTGTTGACTGTTAACACTCAACAACCCTAATATGTAATATTTCACAGATTATTTGGGATTGCGATAGAACTTTTATTTTATTTTTGCAAATAACTCCGTACACCTATATTCTCTCAAATCCCATTGCCTATTGCCTGTCGCCTGTTCCCTGGTATGATTTTTGAATATTTGCGCTTAGATTTTTTCCACGACCTTAACAATGAAAATTCGCCATGCGATTGAAACAGACTTAGCCACAATTGTGGCAATTTACAACTCTGCGATTCCCAGCCGCATGGCAAGTGCCGATTTAGAGCAGGTATCTATAGAAAGTCGGCTTGCTTGGTTTAGAGCGCGATCGCCTTCACACCGTCCACTTTGGGTAATCGAAGTAGAAGGAGAAATTGCTGGCTGGCTGAGTTTCCAATCTTTTTATGGCCGTCCTGCTTATAATACGACTGCTGAAATTAGTATTTACATCGCACCTGCCTTTCATCGCCGTGGCTTAGGAAAACAGCTTTTAACAAAAGCAATTCAGGAAAGTCCGAGCTTGGGTTTAAAAAATTTAGTCTGCTTCATTTTTGCCCACAATGAACCCAGTTTAAAGTTATTTAAAGCATTTGGGTTTCAACAGTGGGGATATTTGCCTAAAGTTGGAGAATTGGACGGTGTTGAAAGAGACTTAGTGATTATGGGATTTAATATCAATCAATTTGTTAAATAATCCAATCTTGAAAAACGTCAAATAGAGTCTTGGTGATTACTATCCTTCTCTACAAGAAGCTAAAACGGAACGGGAAAACCAGCGCAAGCGCCATACAAAATTAACAGTCATCAGTTAACAGTTAACAGTCAACAACTTCAACTATATTAAAGTTCCCTGAAACATACACACTAACGTGGTTTAGCTTCAGGAATTACACGGTTTAAATCTTTAGCTGTTTCTATCCATTCTTGCATCACGATTTCTACATTATACAGAGCTTCTTGATAAGTCTCGCCATCAGCAGCACAGCCTGGTAATTCTGGTACTTCGGCAATAAAAGCTTGGTTTTCTCTACTCCAATAGAGAATAATTTCATAGCGAAAGTTCATTTTTGCTTCCTAGCTGATATTTAAGAATTACTGCACGAACTTGTTTAACTTGATAGCTTTTAGCTTTGCCTTTTTTATGTTGTAGATTTAGTATTTCTTCGACACCATTTTTCACAAAAATACGATGATCGCCACGAATCCGTTCATCAAACCCTAGTTTGTATAAGAGTTGCCATAACTGGGCAAAAGGGATGTCTGTATCAGAAGTCCCAGAGAGGATTTTTTCTAAGATTTTATCTTGTTGACTCACGTTTTTCTGACTATCTGAATATTTCTATAGTCTCATATTTTTTGAAAAATTTGTTAATGTTCGCAAAAAACGTGTTTTATTTGGGCACTATCAGGCTATGTCTAGGATAAGTTATTTTATATTCTATAGCAATTCTATTTGAGTTGTGAACAATGTTGGTGTTAACTGTTGACAGTAAACAGCCATAACACGTGATGTTTCACAAATTATTTGGGATTACTATATAATTCAGCAAATATCAAGCGTTATACAACTGAATAAACTTGATGCTAAATTTTTTCATCATGCTAATTGGAAAATTTTACCGGACATCTTGAAGATTAGGTGTAAATCCAGGTAGTGTATCTTCTGTTGATGAACTAATTGGAGATTCCAGGAATTCATCTTGTTATAGGACTCCTATTTGATTTTTGAACAAGATTCAGTACACATCTATACCCTTCTTTTCTGTTCCCTGTTCCCTATTCCCTGTTCCCTACCTACGCAGATAATTTCAGGAATCAAATCGGATTACTATAGTTGGGTTGATAAATTTATACTTTCCGAATTTTTCAATCAATTCGTCAGCATGATTTAACACAATTATCTCCATATTCTTTGATTTATTACTATCTAAAAATAGAAGCGATATTTTTGGCGATCGCTTTTGAGAAAAAACAGAATAAACTGTAGGCTTGGATATTGCACTACTGATTTCGTTGATTGAGAAAAATCTGACTTATTTAGATATAACTGATACCAATTCAAAATTCACGCATTAAGAAAATCACAGTTAGTCAGACTCAAGTTAAATTAAGAGTCTTCGATAAAATTGATTTCGGTAACATTCCGTGTACGCCTTTTTGGGGACTATTTACAACTTGAGTGATGCGGAAATTTACGGCTAAACTACACAATACATAAGCATCTTCTGGTGACAAATGGATGAAGCGTTCCAGAAAATCAATCATGTTTTTTAAAGCTAGTTCTAAGGCTTCATCTAAGGTTTGAGCAAAACCCATTGTGATAATATCGGTTGGAGTTTCGGCAATTGGTGTTGTTAATTGTAAATCTTTGCGGAGTTTGAGTGTAATTCTACCGTTCATCGAAGTTTCTATGGCGGTGACATTAACTTCGCCATCTCCCTGTGCGGAATGTCCATCACCAATGGAAAATAATGCACCTGGGACAAAAATTGGCAAAAATAAACGAGAACCGGCTTGGAGTTC
>VFQR01002486.1_pt1 | contig 11659 bp, 8 predicted proteins | sample 3512321 | NCBI WGS metagenome assembly VFQR01 (sample SAMN10412374, study PRJNA504923) | tailings metagenome | isolation source: Relicate 3 Philex TSF1 revegetated site | place: Philippines: Tuba, Benguet | collected 2017-08-29
CTTGTCGACCTGGCCGTAGGGCATCTGCAGCACGCGGCCGACGTCGCGCAGCACGCCGCGCGCCTGCAGCGTGCCGAAGGTGATGATCTGCGCCACCTGCGCGCGACCATAGCGCTCCTGCACGTAGCGGATCACCTCGTCGCGGCGGTCCTGGCAGAAGTCGATGTCGAAGTCCGGCATCGACACGCGCTCGGGGTTGAGGAAGCGCTCGAACAGCAGGGCGAAGCGCAAGGGGTCGAGGTCGGTGATGGTCAGCGCATAGGCCACCAGCGAGCCGGCGCCCGACCCGCGCCCCGGTCCCACCGGGATGTCCTGCGCCTTCGCCCACTTGATGAAGTCGGCGACGATGAGGAAGTAGCCGGGGAACTTCATGCCGGCGATGATCGACAGCTCGAACTCCAGCCGGTCGCGATAGTCCTTCTCCGTCAGCCCCTGGGCCGGGCCATGGGCGGCAAGGCGTCGGTCGAGGCCCTCCCGCGCCTGCCGGGCGAGCTCGGCCGCCTCGTCCAGCACCTCGCCGCCCACTTCCGCGGTGAAGCTCGGCAGGATCGGCTTGCGGGTCCGCGGGCGATAGTGGCAGCGGCGGGCGATCTCGACCGTCGAGGCGACCGCTTCCGGAAGATCGGCGAAGAGCGCGATCATCTCGGCCTGCGTCTTGAAACGGTGCTCCGGCGTCAGCTGCCGGCGCTCCGGATCGGCGAGCACCCGCCCCTCGGCGATGGCGATCAGCGCGTCATGGCTCTCATAGTCGCCCCGCGAGGCGAAATAGCACTGGTTGGTGGCGACCAGCGGCAGGCCGCGGGCATAGGCTTCCTGCACGAGGTCGGGCTCAACCGCCCGTTCGGAATCGAGGCCGTGCCGCTGCAGTTCGACATAGAGCCGGTCGCCGAAGATGGCGGCGAGCCGGTCCAGCCGGGCCCGCGCAAGATCCCCCTGGTTGTCGTGGAAGGCCTGGTCGATGGGCCCGCCCGGACCGCCTGTCAGGGCGATCAGCCCCTCGGCATGCGCCTCGACCACGGCGATGGCGACGCTCGCATCCGCCGTATCGGGACTTTCCATGAAGGCCCGCGAGGAGAGTGCCATCAGATTGCGATAGCCCTCCTCGCTGGCCGCCAGCAGCGCGATACGCGGCTTGCCGGCGACAGGATTGGGGCGCCGCGGGTCGACGGCACGATCGCCGAAATCGACCCCGAGTGTCAGCCCGGCGATCGGCTGGATGCCCTCGCCCTTCATCTTCTCGGAGAATTCGAGGGCGGCGAACAGGTTGTTGGTATCGGTGACCGCCACGGCAGGCATGCGGTCGTGACTGGCGAGCTTGGCGAGCTTGCCGATCGTCAGCGCTCCCTCGAGCAGCGAGAAGGAGGAGTGGACCCTGAGGTGCACGAAGGCCTGGTTCGACACCGCTGACGTCCTCTCCCCGGTCGCTGCGCCGCGAGTCGCGACGTCGCTCGACCTTGGTCCGGCCGGCCCGTCGCGGCAAGGGCGGCGCGACCGCCCTCACCGTTCTCCACATGTCAGCCCTGGAAGGCCTGGGCCCAGACGGTGAGCATGCCGGTGAACAGGCCGAGGGCAACGAGGGCGGCGGCGTCTTCGATGAAACTGCGGATCATGGTGTCCTCCCGTCTTTCGAACGTGAAAGCATCATGTTCCTGTTTTGTTCTCATTGCAAGCGCCGAGAACGCAACGCGAACACATAGTGTTACCGAAGTGTAAAGACCCTCACAGCTCGACGACGAGCCCGTCGCGGATGGTGACGCGCCGATCCATGCGCGCAGCGAGGTCCATGTTGTGCGTGGCAACCACGGCGGCGAGGCGCGAGGCCCTGACAAGCTGCCCCAGCGCGGAGAAGACGTGGTCGGCGGTCTTCGGGTCGAGATTGCCGGTCGGTTCGTCCGCCAGAAGGATGCGTGGCGCATTGGCCACCGCGCGGGCGATGGCGACGCGCTGCTGCTCGCCGCCCGACAGCTCGGCCGGCCGGTGGGTCTGTCGCTCGCCGAGGCCGAGATAGGTGAGCAGCTCCGCCGCGCGGGTCTTCGCCTCCTTGTAGGTGAGGCCCCGGATCATCTGCGGCAGGATGACATTCTCCAGCGCCGAGAATTCCGGCAGCAGGTGGTGGAACTGGTAGACGAAGCCGATCTCGAGGCGGCGGATGCGGGTGCGCTCCTTGTCGGACAGGGCCGAGGTCGCCTCTCCGCCGACATAGACCTCGCCGCCATCGGGCGCCTCGAGCAGGCCCGCCACGTGCAGCAGCGTCGACTTGCCGGTGCCGGAGGGTGCGATCAGCGCCACGGTCTCGCCGGGCCAGATGGCGAAATCCGCGCCCTTGAGGATCTCCAGCGGCGCGCCGGCCTCGCTGTAGCGGCGCTCGACCTTCTGCAGCCAGAGGACCGGCGCCTCTTCCTTGTCGGTCTTACTCATAGCGAAGGGCCTCGACCGGATCGAGCTTGGCGGCACGCCAGGAGGGATAGAGCGTCGCCAGCAGCGACAGCACCAGGGCCATGATGAGCACCGAGAAGGTCTCGCCCGCCGACATGTCGGCCGGAATCTGCGTGAGGAAGCGGACGGTCGGATCCCACAGCGTCGTGCCCGTCATCCACGAGACGAACTCCTGGATCTTCTGGATGTTGAGGCAGACCAGCACCCCGAGTGCGAAGCCGGCCAGTGTCCCGACGACGCCGATCGATGCGCCGGTGATGAGGAAGATGCGCATCACCGCGCCGCGCGTCGCCCCCATGGTTCTGAGGATCGCGATGTCGCGCCCCTTGTCCTTCACCAGCATGATGAGGCCGGAAATGATGTTCAGCGCCGCCACGAAGACGATGAGCGTCAGGATCATGAACATGACGTTCCGCTCGACCTGAAGCGCGGAGAAGAAGGTGGCGTTGCGCTGCCGCCAGTCGACGATGAACACCGGCCGTTCCACGGATTCCGACACCACCCGCCGGTAGTGGTCGATGCGGTCGGCATTGTCGGTGTAGACCTCGATGGAGGAGGCATCGCCCTCGCGGTTGAAGAAGCCCTGCGCCTCCTTGAACGGCATGAAGACGAAGGCGGAATCATATTCCGTCATGCCGACCTCGAAGATCGCCACGATCGGATAGGCCTTGATCCTGGGCGTCGTGCCGAGCGCCGTCACGTTACCGCGCGGCGTCAGCAGGGTCAGCATGTCGCCAAGGCGAAGCGAGAGCTGGTTGGCGAGCCGCTGGCCCACCATGACCCCCTCGGTGGTGTCGAAATCGTCCAGGCCGCCCTGCTTGATGTTCGCCGAGATCAGCGGCAGCCGCTTCAGATCGGCGGCGAACATGCCGCGCACGATGGAGCCGCCGGCATTGAACGGCGAGGAGGCCAGCGCCTGCCCCTCGATCACCGGCGCCGCCAGCCGGACACCGGGGACGCGGGCAAGCCGCGCCGCCGCCTCCGCATAGTCGGTCAGCGGCGTGTCGATCGGCTGGAGGACCATGTGGCCCTGCACGCCGAGAATCTTGCCCAGGAGCTCTTTCCGGAAGCCGTTCATTACGGCCATCACAATGATGAGGGTCGCCACCCCCAGCATGATGCCGACGAAGGAGAAGCCGGCGATGACCGAGATGAAGCCCTCCTTGCGCCGCGCCCGGAGGTAGCGCAGCGAGAGCATCCATTCGAAAGCTGAAAAGGGTCGTGTTCCGGTGGCTTCTGACATCGGCCGATCATGAGTGGCGAACCGCAGGGCGCGGTCCGTCACGCACAAACTATCTGATTCAGGCCTTCTCGCGACGGGGGCGCGGCAGAATTTCCGGCAAGGCTGGCCTCACGCCGCGTTGACGCGGCGAAACCTGTTGAAAAAGGCGAAGGCGGTGCCGGACAGCAGCACGTCGAGATAGCGCAGCGACTGGAAATGGCCGTTCAGCGAGACACGCGGCAGTGCCGTGAGGTGATCGCGGTGCTCGGGGAACAGCAGGCCCGGCCGCGTCGTCACCGCCGTCCGGAATCCGAGTTCGCGGGCCATGGCGAACTCGCGCGGACCGGCGGAGGTCGGATCGCCGACGGGATAGGCGAAGTGGCGGACAGGCCGGCCGAGTTCGGCCTCGACGCGCCGGCGGGATTCGACCATCTGCTGGCGCGCCTCGTCGTCGGGGAACTTCGCCAGCATCAGGTGGTCGACGGTATGGGCGCCGAAGGTCACCAGCGGATCGGCGCCGAGCGCCCTCACCTCGTCCCAGTCCATGCAGAGGCTGCGGCAGATGTCGCGGAAGTCGATGCCGTGCCGAGCCGACAGGTCGCGCACATAGGCCCTGAGCTCGGTCTCCGGCAGCGAACGCAGCCACCAGTAGATTTCGTCATAGGCCTCGCGCTTCAGCTGCGCGGTCGAGCAGTCGAAATGCACCAGCTGTCCCGCGATGGAGGCGGTGACGGCGTTCTGCGTGCGGATTGTGTGCTCGAGCACCAGCCACCACAGCTCGCCCTGGTGGTCCATGAACGAGGTCGGCAGGTAGATGGTGAAGGGCACGCCATGCCGCTTCAGCACGGGATAGGCGTGCTCGGCATTGTCGCGGTAGCCATCGTCGAAGGTGAAGGCGACGAAGGGACGCCCTTCCTCCCCGGACAGGAGACGGTCGTGGGCCTCGTCGAGCGACACGATGTCGAAACCGCGCTCCCGGACTCGGGTGACCACGCCGTCAAGATATTCAGGCGTCACCTCGAGCAGGGAATTGGGTGCGAAGTCCCGCCTCTCCGCCGGGCGAACATGGTGAAGCATGAGAATGGCGCCGACGCCCCCGACGAAGGGGCGCAGCATCCGGTGCGCGCCCGTCAGGTACAGCGCCTCCAGGCCGGCCTTGAAGACGTTCATCCTGAGGCCGCTCATCCCGGCGACACTCCTCCATTGCCCCGCGCGGCGCGCAAGTCCCTCGCCGGTATGGTGCCAACCATTTCTTGAGACTTCTTTGACAGCCTGCACACATTCCAGCGAGGCCGAAGCCCATGAGCGCAATCGCCGAACCGATCGCCGGCAGGTCCATGACCCCTGAGCGACGCATTGCCGCGGGCGCCGCCGCCTTTGCGGTCCGCGTCGTCGCCGACTTCGACGCGGCGCGCGATGCCTGGCTCGCACTGGAGCCCGAGGCGCCGCACAGCGGCTATCAGCAGCTCGGCTGGCAGCAGACATTCCACCACCACCTGTCCGACGGCACGCGGTGCTGCATCGCCATCGTCGAGGACGCCGCCGGCAGGACGCAGGCCATCCTGCCTTTCGCCGTATCGAGCCGCCTCGGCCTCGCCACCGCCTCGTTCATCGGTGGCAAACACGCGAATTTCGGACTGGCCCTGTGGCGACCCGCCTTCGCGCGGTCCCTCGCAGCCGCCGACGTGGAGGCTATCCTCCGCGAGATCGCCGCGCGCTCGCCCGCTCCGATCGACCTGTTCGAACTGTCCAACCAGCCGCTCGCCTGGGAAGGCGTCGACAATCCGCTGGCGCTGTTGCCGCACCGGGCCTCGCCGTCCTTCGGCTATCACTTGGCGCTTGGTCCCGACGCCGACGCTGTGCTGGAACGGGTCGTGTCGGCCTCGTCGCGCCGCAAGATGCGCAAGAAGGAGCGCAACCTCGCCGAGATCGCGCCGGTATCCTTCACCGTCGCCAGCGATGCGGCCGAGATCGTCCGCTTCACCGACACCTTCCTCGCCTACAAGGCCCAGCGCTTCGCCGAACTCGGCATCGCCAACGTCTTCGGCGTGCCCGGCATGCGTGACTTCATCATCGAGGCGGCATCCGGTCCGGCTCCGGCGATCGAGCTCTGTGCCCTGAAGGTCGGGGACGAGATCGTCGCCCTGTTCGGCGGCGCGATCGCCAGGGGCCGCTACTCCGGCATGTTCAACGCCATGGCACCGGGCGACGTGCAGCACGAGAGCCCCGGCGAACTCCTCCTGCACCACCTCATCCGCCATTGCTGCACGCGCGGCCTGACGGTCTTCGACCTTGGCGCCGGCGAGGCCGGCTACAAGTCGAACATCTGCGACGGCGTCGATCCGCTTTTCGACCAGTCCATCGCGATCTCGTGGAAGGGTGAGCTGGCGGCGCGTGGTTTCGCCCTCACCGGCCATCTCAAGCGCAGCGCCAAGCAGTCGAGCTGGCTCTGGCCGCTGATCGTCAAGCTACGCCGTCTCCGCGCCCGCGGCGCTGCCTGACACCTCAGGCGGCGACCACCTCGTCCTCGGCGGCAAGCATCACAACCACGGGCTTCAGCCCGGCGCCCGTCAGCCGCGCATAGGCAGCACGCACGGCTGAGTCGCTTGCCGGCTCCTCGGTGACGATGACGGCATCGTCGGCAAGCCCGCACAGCGCATCGAAGTCCCCGGCTGCCGCCGGCAGGACCCCGGCCACGATCACCACGGCCTCGTAGCTGCGGGCCAATGCCTCCACGGCAAATTCGACGATCTCCGCGGGCGGGCGCCCCATGCCGCCGGCCGGAACCAGATGGGCGGCGGACTGGGGGTCGCCATGCAGGATCGCGCCGAATCCCGCGGCACCCGCAGCGAAATCGGACAGGCCGACCGCCGACGGTCCTGCGAGGCCGGACAGCAGGGCTTCCTCCGCGTCGATGTCGACCATCACGACCCGTCGGCCGGCTTCCGCCAGCTGGCGGCCGAGGGCGAGGCCGACGCCGCTGGCGGCCAGGGCATTGGCCGTCGCGACGACGAGCGTCCGCCGGTGCGCCGCGTCCGAAGTGCCGGGATCGAGGAGCCCGGCAAGCGCCGCAATGCTGTCGGGCTGGGGAGCGTCCGCGAGATCTGACGCGTCCAGAGGCAGGGATTCATCGGCAAGCGAGGGTGCCGCTACCGACGTGAGATCATCCCCGGCAGCGACATCCGAAATGATCCGCGGCTCGCCCGCCGCCGCCGACTCATCGGGAGCTCCGGCGAGCAGGGCAAGCGTCGCGACGGTGGCGATCGCCAGGATCAGCGTGCCGAGTGTGACGATGAGGATGGTCGGCAGCTTCTTCGGGAAGGCCGGCACGTTCGAGACCAGGGCGCGCGAGATGACGCGGGCATCGGCCGGGAGATTGGTGAGGGTGTCGCGCGCCGATGCGTCGCGGTAGCGGGCGAGCAGCGTCTCCAGCTGGTCGCGCAGCGACTTCGCCTCACGCTCCAGCACCCGAAGCTGCACCTCCTGCTCGCTGGCCTCGCTCGCCTGCTTCTTCGCCTGGTCGAGATTCTGCTGCAGCGCCTCGACTCGCGCGCCGGCGAAGCGCGCGTCATTCTCGAGAACGCGCACCAGCTTCTCGGCCTCCGAACGGATCTGGCCTTCGAGATTGGCGCGTTGCGCCTGGAGCTCGGCGATGCGGGGATGGCGGGGGCCGAGTGTCGAGGACTGTTCGGCAAGCTGCGCCAGAACGGCGGCGCGCTGCTCGTTCAGCCGACGGAGGATCTCGGAATTGAGGATGTCGCCCGCCTCGATCGGCCGGCCCGACCGGAGGAAGTCGCGCAGCAGGCGCGCCCGGGTCTGCGCGTCGGACTGCTGGGCCCGGGCGGATGCGATCTGGCTGTTGACCTCCGCCAGCTGCTGCGCGGTGAGGCTGGTGTTGTTGGAGCCGACGAAGAGGTTGGCGCGGGCGCGGAAGCTCTCCACCCGCCCCTCGGCGTCCTCGACCTTGCGCCGGAGACCGTCCACCTCGCCCGACAGCCACTGGCTCGCGTTGCGCGTCTGGCTGCGCTTGTTGGTCTGCTGCGCCTCGATGAACTTGGCGGCGACGACGTTGGCCGCTTCCGCAGCCAGCGCCGGATCATGCGATTCGAACTGGATGGCGATGATGCGCGACTTGTCGACCTGATAGGCGCTCAGCTTCTCGAAATAGGATCGCAGCACCCGCTCCTCGGCCGTCATCCGCAGCGGATTTTCGGCAAGCCCGAGCAGGATCAGCACCTGCTTGATGGGGTTGTAGCTGCGCAGGGCGGGGTCGAACTCTGGCTTGCGGGACAGCTCCAGCTGCTGGGCGACGGCCTTGGCGACGTCTCGGGACAGGATGAGCTGCACCTGGCTGAGAACGGCCTCCTGGTCGACCGCGGCGCGATCGGCGGAGCCGGAGCGATCAACCTCGGGCCGGGTGTAGGCACTCTCCCCGTTCTCGACGAGGATCCGCGCTTCGGAACGATAGGTCGGCGTCGTGACGCTGACGGCGGCGAAGCTTCCGACGAGGGCCAGAGCGGTCGGAATAGCGACCCACAGCCGGCGCGCCCAGATCGACCGGGCGAGGCCCGCGAGGTCGAGATCGATCAGGGACGTCCGCCCGTGCCCGGCCGTTGTCGTGCCGCCTGCCCCGTCCATGATGCCGCCGTCTCCTGCAACTCTACAGGCCCCGATTACAAATCATTAGGGTTGCCATCGGGTTAACCCGGTACGGCGATCGGACGGGCGGTGAGCCTTTCTTAACCATGAGCACCGATGATCCCGCCCATGATGACATGGGGTTCCCGAGGTGCAGGCGTGACGCGCTCCATCCTTCTGGCGACGGTGGCCGCTGCGATGCTGGCCGGCTGTGCCGGTCGCCCGGCTGCCGGTCCGGGCACGCTGGTCGACACGACGCGCGGCACCGTCGGACCGATCGACCCGCGCGGTTCTCTGGTTCCGCATGAACAGATCATGCCGCGCGGCCCCTATCTCCTCGACACCGGCGACCGCCTGCGGGTGGTCGTGTTCGGCCAGGAAGGCCTGACCAACTCCTATGCGGTCGACGCGACCGGAACCATCGCCATGCCCCTCATCGGATCGGTGCCGGCGGCCGGGCGCTCCACCGATGTGCTGGCGCGCGAGATCGCGGCTCGCCTGCGCGGCGGGTTCATCCGCGACCCCAGCGTCTCCGTCGAAGTCGAGACCTACCGTCCCTTCTTCATCATGGGCGAGGTGACCGCGGGCGGCCAGTTTCCTTTCGTCACCGGCATGACGGCGCAGAACGCCATCGCCATCGCCGGCGGCTTCACGCCCCGCGCCAACCGCTGGAGCATCGAGGTCACACGCAAGGTCAACGGCCAGCTCTATCGCGCCGACGTGCCACTCACCCACCCCCTCGCCCCCGGCGACACGGTGGTCGTGCGCGAGCGCTGGTTCTGACCGCCTTGGACGCGCCGCTGTCGATCATCCACGTCATGCGCTCGCCGGTCGGCGGGCTGTTCCGTCATGTGGTCGATCTCGCTGGAGAGCAGGCCGCGCGCGGCCACAGGATCGGCATCGTCGCCGACGCCTCGACCGGCGGCGGCCGGGCGGATGCGATCTTCGAGGGGCTGAAGCCGCTACTCGCCCTCGGCCTCACCCGCGTGCCGATGAGCCGCGAGCTCGGCGCCGCCGACTGGTCGGCCGGCCGCGAGGTCGCCCGCGTCCTGTCGCGCCATCAGGTCGATGTCGTCCATGGACACGGCTCCAAGGGCGGCGCCTTCGCCCGGCTCGTCGGCGACTCGCGCGTCAAGGTCTACACGCCCCATGGCGGCAGCCTGCACTATTCGCGCTCGACCCCGGTCGGCTTCGTCTATCTGAGCCTCGAGCGCATCCTCGCGGCGCGGACGGATCTCTTCCTGTTCGAGAGCCTCTATGGCCTCAATGCCTTCTCGGCCAAGGTGTGCAAGCCGAAGGGGCGCGTCCGTGTCGTCCACAATGGCGTCAGCGAGGGCGAGTTCGCGCCGGTTCCCCCGCGTCCCGACGCCACCGATCTCCTCTTTATCGGAGAACTCCGGCGGCTGAAGGGCGTCGATGTCCTGATCCAGGCCATCAGCCTCCTGCACCAGCGCGGGCGTGCCCTCACCGCCACCATCGTCGGCGACGGCCCGGACGCCGGAGCCTTCCGGCAGCAGGTGGCGGAAGCCGGCCTTGAAAGCCATGTCACCTTCCCGGGCGCCATGCCGGCGCGCGACGCCTTCGGCCGCGGCCGGCTGCTGGTCATCCCCTCGCGGGCGGAATCCCTCCCCTATGTCGTGCTGGAGGCTGGTGCCGCGGGCCTTCCGCTCCTGGCGAGCGCCGTCGGCGGCATTGCAGAAATCCTTGGTCCCGACGCCGATCGCCTCGTGCCGCCTGGCAGCGACTGGGCTCTCGCCTCCGCCATCGGACAGGCCTTCGACGACTGGCCGGAGACACTGGCGCTCGCCGCACGCCTCAAGACACGCGTCCAGGAGGGCTTTTCGGTCACCGCCATGACCGACGGCGTCCTCGCGGCCTACCGCGATGCGCTGGCGCAAGGCGGCTGACGCGACCGCACGGGATCAAGCGAAAAGCAACCTTTGCCGGTTAAAGCTGCCGTCAGGGCAGGACGCGGCACGCGCCGGCTTGGCGCGAGGGAGATCCCGATCATGTTGGGCATCACGGGACGAGACATACTCAAGGCGGCCGAGGCCGCACCGGCAGTGCAGCCGTCGACGGAGGGGCACCGCCCGCTATCCGACCTCGCCACGCGCATTGCCGACGAGGCCGTCGGCCCGGTCTATTCCCCCGTCGTGCTGTCGGGGCTCGTTCGGCTCGTGGAGTTCGTCTTGGTTCTCGCCCTCGGCGCCACCATCTACTTGGGCTGGGTCTATCCGCTCCACGGCATCCAGTGGACGTCGAGCATCGGCCTGTTCGGCCTCGCGATGCTGGCGCTCGCCGCCTTCCAGGCGGCCGGCCTCTACGACATTCACGTCTTCCGCACCCATGTGGCCCAGTTCGGCAGGCTGTTTCTGGCCTGGTCGCTGGTCTTCCTCGCGGCGGTCGCCGTTGCTTTCTTCCTCAAGGCCGGCGAGGAGCTGTCGCGGTTCTGGCTCGGCGCCTGGTACCTGTCGGGCCTGGTCGTCCTCAGCGGCCTCAGGGTCGCACTCGCCCAGGTCGTCCGCACTTGGTCGCGCGCCGGCCGCCTGCAGCGCCGTGCCGTGGTCGTCGGCGGCGGTGAACCTGCCGAGGAACTGATCCGGTCCATCCTCGCCCAGTCCGATTCGGACGTGACCATCTGCGGCACCTTCGACGACCGCACCGACGACCGCTCGCCCGCCCATGCCGCGCATGTGCCGAAGCTCGGCAATGTCGACGACCTCCTGGAATTCGCCCGCCGCACCCGCGTCGATCTCGTCATCGTCACCATCCCGATGACGGCCGAGAAGCGTGTCCTCGACATGCTGCGCAAGCTCTGGGTCCTGCCGGTGGACATTCGCCTCGCCGCCCATACCGCCAAGCTGCGCTTCCGTCCGCGCGCCTATTCCTACATCGGCAATGTTCCCGTCCTCGACGTCTTCGACAAGCCGATCCAGGACTGGGACGTCGTGCTGAAGTGGGTCTTCGACAAGATCGTCGGAACCGCCGCGCTGATCGCGCTGTCGCCGATCTTCATCCTGACCGCCATCGCGGTGAAGCTGGATTCGAAGGGCCCGGTCTTCTTCCGCCAGAAGCGCTACGGCTTCAACAACGAGATGATCGAGGTCTTCAAGTTCCGCTCCATGTACACCGACATGAGCGACGCGACGGCCTCGAAGCTCGTCTCGAAGGGCGATCCGCGCGTCACCCGCGTCGGCCGCTTCATCCGCAAGACCTCCATCGACGAGTTGCCGCAGCTCTTCAATGTCGTGTTCAAGGGCAACCTGTCGCTGGTCGGCCCCCGCCCCCACGCCGCCCATGCCAAGGCGGCCGACAAGCTCTACGACGACGTGGTCGACGGCTATTTCGCCCGCCACAAGGTGA
>VFQR01002487.1_pt1 | contig 11658 bp, 8 predicted proteins | sample 3512321 | NCBI WGS metagenome assembly VFQR01 (sample SAMN10412374, study PRJNA504923) | tailings metagenome | isolation source: Relicate 3 Philex TSF1 revegetated site | place: Philippines: Tuba, Benguet | collected 2017-08-29
CCCCACGGATTCGGAATGAGCGGCATCGCGCTCTCCGGCAGTTCCGTGCGCAAGCGTTCGAGCAGGCCCATCTTCTTCAGGAACGCCTTGTGCGCATCGACGCCCATCGCGAGCGCCATGCGCGCGGAGCCGATGTTCGACGAATACGTGAAAATCTCCGGCACGGTGAGCACGCGGCGCTGGGCATGGAAGTCGTGGATCGTGAACTTGCCGTACTTCAGAGGCTGCGTGGCATCGAAGCGCGATTCCAGCGTGACCTTGCCGCTGTCGAGCGCCATGGCGGTCGTCAGTGCCTTGAAGGTCGAACCCATCTCGAACACGCCCGTCATCAGGCGATTGAAACGCGAAGGGTCTTTCGGCGAGCTCGGCTTGTTCGGATCGAAGTCCGGCAACGACACCATCGAAACGATCTCGCCGTTGTTCACGTCGATGACGAGCGCGTTCGCGGCCTGCGCCTTGAAGCGCTCCTTGCCCGCGATCAGTTCGTCGCGCACCGCGTGCTGCACGTCGAGATCGAGCGCGATCTCCACCGGCGCGAGATTGTGGTTGGTGGCGAAGCCCGCGAGATGCAGCGCGCTCAAACCGCCCGTATCGATCCATTTCTCGAGGCCGAGAATGCCCTGGTTGTCGACGTTCACCTGGCCGAGCACATGCGCGGCAAGCGCCCCGTTCGGATAGACGCGCTTGTATTCCTTCAGGAAGCCGATGCCCGGCAGTCCGAGACGATAAATCGCCTTCTGCTGGTCCGGCGTGATTTCGCGGCGCAGCCACGCGAAGTAGCGCTTCGACGACAGCCGCGCACGAAGTTCGGCGCGGTCGAGATCCGGTACGGTCTTCAACAGAAGATCGGTCGCTTCATCGACATCGATGATGCGATGCGGCTCCGCGAACAGCGACGGCGTGCGCACATCGGTTGCGATCAGGCGACCGTTGCGATCGACGACATCCGGACGCGCCTGCGCGACGGCTTCCGCGGCCTTTGCCTTTTGCGAGGCGCTCTGTTCGCGCGCAACGCCGAAATAAACGAGCCGGCCGGCGATCACGCCATAGACGCAGGAGAAGACCACGAGCAGGAAGACGATCCGCGCGCGCGCAACTCCCGCGCCCGTCTTGCGCAGCGACAGGTGCGAAAGCGCATTCCGGAGCCAATCGAAACGATGCATTACTGTCGCTCCACTGAACCGGTCGGAATTTCGTCGGGGGTGTTCGCATTCGCCTGCGGTTCGGGCAGCGATTGCAGAATGTCGCCGATCGGGTCCGGCTGTTTGGGACGCTCCGGCAGCGTGCTGATGCTGCCGAACCGCCGCGCTTCCACCGGCTTCATCTTGAGATAACGGGCCGCAAGCTCCTGCACGCGATCCGGGGACGAGAGTTTCGCCCATTCGGCGCGAGCGAAGGCGATGCGATCCTTCTCCGCACGAATTTCGTTGCGGAGTTTCTGCACCTGCTGGGCTTCGCGGGTGGCCTTGTACTTGATGTCATAGACGTAGCCTGCCGCCGCAAGCAGGCTCATCACGATAAGACAATGCAGGAGACGCAGCATCAGCGCGCCTCCCCTTCCAGCGAAGGCAGCTTCGCAAGCAGCACCGCCAGCGGATCGTCATGGCGCGCAGGCGCCTCGGTCCGTTCGGCAACCCGCAACTTCGCGGAGCGCGCACGCGGATTTGTTTTCAGTTCCTCGTCGCCGGCGACAAGCGCCTTGCGCTGCACGGCCCTGAAACTGGAAGGCACGGCCTTCGCTTCGGGCGCATGACGCGAAGTCGCAGGCGCCTGCGAACGCGCAGCGATGAAAGTCTTCACGAGCCGGTCTTCGAGCGAGTGGAAGGAAATCGCCGCGAGCACTCCGCCGGCTTTCAAAAGCTGTTCGGCCGCAAGCAGGCCCTTCGCAATCTCACTGAGTTCGTCGTTCACGTAGATTCGCAGCGCCTGAAACGTGCGCGTCGCGGCATCGATGTCGCCGGGTTTGGAATGGATTGCCTCGCGAAGAATTTTCGCGAGCTCTCCGGTCGTAGCGATAGCCTTTTCCTTTCGTGCGGCCGCGATGGCCTGCACGGCGAACTTGGCTTTCTTCTCTTCGCCCAGAATGGAAATGATACGAAACAGGTCGCGCTCGTTATACGCATTCACGACGTCCGCGGCGGAGACGCCGCTTGCGCTCATGCGCATGTCGAGCGGACCGTCGAAGCGAAACGAGAAGCCGCGCTCGGCTTCGTCGAGCTGCATCGAGGAAACGCCGAAGTCGAACAGCACGCCGTCGACCTGGTCGAAGCCGTGGCGCGGCGCGATCTCGAGCATTTCCGAGAACTGCGCCTCGACGACGGTAAGGCGTCCGCCGAATTCGCTGACGGCGCCGAACGAGTCCTTCACCGTGCGCGGATCGCGGTCGAAGCCGAGCACTTTGCAGTTCGCAGCTTCCAGCAACGCGCGTGTATGCCCGCCCGCGCCGAAGGTCGCGTCGATGTATTTTCCGCCGTCTTTGGGTTTGAGAGAGGAAACGACCTCCCGGAGCATCACAGGAAGATGGCGAGCCGGTCCGCCAGCAGCGCCCGTTTCCGGGCGGCTGCGGCCCGCATTCATCCCGACGACGCTCCGGAAGGTTTCCCCGAAGCGCCGAGTGCCCGCTTGAAGGCGCGCACCTTCTCGGTCGCTTCCGAAAGATGAGACTGGAAGCGCGTGGGCTCCCACATCTGAAACTTGTGGCCGAGACCGACGAAGGTCACCGCGTCCGAAATCTGCGCGTGCGCCTTCAGCGTCTCGGTCAAAACGATGCGGCCTTCCGAGTCCGGCTTCAGCGTCTCGCTGCGCCCGAACAAGGCCGCCGAGAATTCCTCGCGCTCCTCCGAGAACGGCGGATAGCGGTCGATCAGAGATTCGATTTCCGAAAGCAGCGCCGATCCGCCCGCATCCACCGCCGGCCGGTCGAGCGCCGGATGACAGTGCAAGCCTTCGTGTCCGTCGCGCGCAAGCACGGCACGGAACGGCGCGGGAATGGAGACTCTGCCTTTGGCGTCCAGTCGCATGGTGAATGTCGACAGAAAGCGGTTCATCGGAACACCGAACGCAACGACGCCACCCAACTCCAAAGGAACGTTCAAAGGCACACGCATTCGGGAGCAGCGAGAGAGCCTCTCGCCACATCGCCGGATCGGCCTCAGACCGGAGCGGGATGATTTGGGATAACATGGGACCCTATGGTCGTCAACGAACGCGGCACGGCAAACGCCGAGAGGCCGCGCAAATGCGCGGCTTCTCCACAGGCGATTAACGCGCTGTAAGGCTTAAGATTCGGTTTGCGGCGGGGCCGAAGGCGGCGGCGTCCTCTTTGGGAACAGGAGCCGCTGGTACAGGAGCCCGATCCCGACGAGCACGATGCCGAGGCCGATAAAGGAAAGGGCCCGCCAGACGCCCGTGAGTTCCCCAAGGTCAATGAAGAAGACCTTGGCGATGGTGGCCAGCATCACCGCAGCCGAAGCAAGCCGCACCGGTTTCGACTGCCGCAGAATGCCGATCAGCAGGAGCAGCACCGAGAACACGAGCCAGACGGCCGAGTACGTGTACACCTCGGCATCCGACGCCCCGAAGCGGTCGAGCCGCGGCCCCTGGAACATCGCGCGCACCTGGAGCGTGAGATAGGCCATCGCAAGCACGATCGACGTAACGGCAGCGACAGTGCGGAAGTTTTCGGTCCGCGTCTTTTGGTAGACCACCGCCAGAATGCCCGCGAGGATCGCCGGCACGAGATAGCCTAGCGTCAGCAGGTTGATGTAGCGGCCTTCGCCGATCGACGCCCCGGTAAAGAACGGGTTCTCGAACATGAGAAGACCCGCGTAGATTCCGATGAAGCTGAGCGCGGCGATGATCCGTGCGCCCATATCGTGCACGATATTCTTCGTCACCATCCGCGTGCGCTCGAGCCCGATCGTCATGGCAAGGCCGACGATCACATGCATCGCAAGTTCGGTGAACGGCGCGGTGTCTTTATAGATGTCGCCGCCGTTCACGTAGTGACGGATTTGCAGCGAGAAGAAGAGCGCCGTGAACAGGATCGCGAGCGAATCCGCAAAACGCGAAGGAAGATCGTCCTTGCGTTTCCGGAGCAGCCATCCGGCCACCCAGAACGACAGCGCCGGCACGCCATAACCCCACAACAGCCAGTTGAATATCGGCGTCGTGCCGAGATCGTCACCGACGATGCGCGGTTCGTACGCGATGCGGGCGATGACCAGCAGACACGCAGCTGCCGCGAGCCAGCGCAGGAACGGCAGCGGACGCTTGCTCTCGATATAGGCGATGCCCGCCGCCATGAGCGCAAACGATACGGTGAGCCAGCCTTTTTCCAGCGCGAAGGTAAGTGCGAGCGCGAGCGCGACGATCGAACCGGCCGCGAAGATCGCGGCAGCCGATGCCGATCCCGGCTTGGCATCGCGCTTCGAAAGCGCTTCGGTCATGTAGGCGAAGACGGCGGCGAGCGCGACGGCAACACCGGCAAACGGAATGGAACGCTCGAAAAGTGCGATCCGATAGTAAAGCGCGATCATGATTGCGATGGGCGCGACGACTGCGGCAGCGGCCCATAGGATCGATTGCGTCGCACTCTTCGTGCGTTGTTGCACCAGAAAACCGGACGCGCCGAACAGCACGGCTAGCGCAGCACCGAGCCACAGGTGCGATCCGAAGGCAGCCTTCGGCAGTTCCGGAAGGTTGCCCGCAAGCGGGCCCGGCGCCGCGAGAGGATTCTCCACGCGCAGTTCGACCGCCCATTGAGCGAGCACGAGGCCCACGAGAATTGCGGCGGCAGGGACGGCTCCGGTCGCGGATTCCGTGCGCCACGCAATCGCGATCGTTGCCGCACAAAGAAGTGCGAACGCGTAGAGCGCAGGCATCTGGTGATTGCACGCGACAACGAGGAACGCTGCGGCAAACAGGTACCCCGCAAGCGCACCCGACGAAACACCGTCGACTTTGCCGGGATCCGCAGCCGGACCGTAAAGGAAACCCGATACGATCAACGCTGCCGCCAGTGCGTATCCGACAACGCCATGGAAAACGTGCGGGATCAGCGCATCGCCCGACTCCGCCCCCGGCAACATCCAGAAAACGGCAAAGGCAACTGCGGTGATCGCAAGCCAGCGCCACAGGCGGGCGCGGGCGAGCGCGAAAGCCGCTGCGGTGACGACCGCAACATAAAGATAAAGCGCCCAGTAGCTCGGCTCATCCGACGAAACCAGCATGGGGGCGACATAGGCGCCGACGAGCCCAAGGCCCGCGAGAATCGGCCCATGCAGCAGGGCTGCTGCGAGCGTCGCAAGCGCAACGAGACCGAGTGCGATGAAAGCCGCAGCAGGCGAAAGAAATCCGTAGAGCGCATAGGCAGCGTATACGGTCGCATAAGCGACCGTCGTTCCGGCTGCGCTCAAAATGCTGGGAATGTGCGCGCTCGGCACGCCCGCGAGGTTCGACTTGTTTTCCTTGCGCCGCATCCACTCGCCGGCGGCGACCAGAAGTGCAGCGAGCAAGCCGCCAAGAAAAATGCGGAGGCCCGGACCGATCAAGCCCGCTTCGATGGAATAGCGCACGAGGAATATGCCGCCGAGCGCAAGTGCAAGCCCGCCGACCCACACCACCCAGCGCGTGCCGAACTGCTCTTCGAAACTTGTATCGCTCTTTGATTTCGGCGGAGGCGTCGGACGGGGCGCGCGAGGCGGCGGCGCGGATGCCGTCGCCGTTGCGACCGCCTCAGGCGATGCCGGCTGCGGCTCGCTTACGGTCGCCGCCGGGGCGGAAGAAGCGGCGGCCGTTCGCGGTTGGCGCGGAGGGCGTGGTGCGGCAACGGAAACAGCCGGCGCTTCGATGCCAAGGCGCTTCTCGATTTCGCGCAGACGCAGATCGATGTTGCGTAGCTGGTTGCCCTGCCCGAGTGATTTGAAGAAGGCGACAATCGCCATCACCGGCAAGGCAAGCACCAGAAGCCCGAGCAGCGCCCATTCCATGGAATTTCCCCGCTTCTTAACCCCGCGCGATGCTATCGCAGTGGGCATGCGAAGCGAAGACGTCCTCACCCCCTTGTGAAAACCTCGCAGAAATGGAATTGCGGGCGGGAAGAACAAGAGCAAAAACCGCCGTGCAGAAGACCTTCGAACCCGATTCCCGCTGCGTCACCGCAGTCTCGCCCTCGCCGAATGTGAGCGAGCGCACGTGCACACCGGACATTCTGCTTCTGCATTACACCGGCATGCCGACCGCCGAAGGCGCGCTCAAATGGCTTTGCGACCCCATCAGCAAAGTCTCCTCGCATTATTTCATCGATGAAGACGGCAAGGTCACGCAGCTCGTGCCGGAGTCCGTGCGCGGACATCATGCCGGCGTCTCGTCATGGGAAGGCACGACCGACATCAATTCGCGCTCGATCGGGATCGAGATCGTCAATCCGGGCCACGAGCACGGCTACCGCGATTTTCCGCGCGAGCAGATCGCAGCGCTGATCGAACTGTGTTTCGACATCGTATCCCGCCACCGCATCAAACCGACGCGCGTGCTCGCACACTCGGACGTGGCGCCGACCCGCAAGCAGGATCCCGGCGAGAAGTTTCCCTGGGAACCGCTGCATGAAGCCGGCGTCGGACACTGGATCGCACCGGTCGCCATCGGCGAAGGCGCGCTCCTGCAGCCCGGCGACTCGGGCCCTGCGGTGAAGGCGATGCAGGCCGCGCTGAAAGAATATGGGTACGGCATCGAAGCCGGCGGCGGGTTCGACGAACTCACCTCGGCCGTGGTGACGGCCTTTCAGCGCCACTTCCGTCCCGCGCTGGTCGACGGCATTGCGGACCATTCGACGCTGCGAACGCTGGAGCGGCTGCTCGCGTCCCGGCCCGCCTGAAATCGCGCTTCCTCGGAGTTCCCAGCGGAACTTCGAGTAAAAAAGCAGCAGCATTGCGTAGCGCGGGGCTTATCGGGTCGTCCCCGACAGATTCTGGCCCCATTTTCCATGGCATTTCGGATGCAACCGAATACGGGGACGAGGAATCCGTTCGAAATGAAGTTTATCCGACTGGCGCTGTCTGCCGCAGCGCTCGCCGCCGCTGCGAATGTGTATCCGGCCGCCGCTGAGGAGAATCCCGTGCGGCAATTTTTGAACGAAGAGTTCAATGCTGCGGCCGTGCGCAAGGAAGACGAAAGCCTACCGGTTTCGCAGACCGCCAACCTCGACGCCTCGCGGCAACAACCGGATGAAGCGAAAAAGGACGAGAAGAATAAGAATGAAAATCCCTGGGCGGGATTGTCTCCTTCTCCGGTAGTTGCGCCGGCAAAAGCGCGGATGATGTTACCCCGGCGCGCAGACGACGAACGCCATGCGCCGATCCTCGCGCTCGTCGACAAGCACGCCGCAGCGTCCGGCATTCCTGCTGCATTCGCGCGTGCGATCGTGCGCATCGAAAGCAATTTCAATCCGAAAGCGACCGGCCGCCAGAAAGAAGTCGGCCTCATGCAGATCAAGTATGAGACGGCGCGCGGCATCGGCTTCACCGGAACCCGCGACGAACTCTACGAGCCCGAAACGAACCTCAAATGGGGCATGAAGTACCTGGCGCGGGCGTGGAAGCTCGGCGGGGCCACGCCTTGCGGCGCAGTGCTGCGCTATCAAGCCGGACACATGGCCAAGCAGGAGACCGCCGCATCGCGTGCCTATTGCGCAAAGGTCAATGCGCACATGGCCTCGGCCAACTGATCGCGAAAACGATTCACGAAGAAACGGCGCGGTTCGCAGGATCCGCGCCGTTTTTCTTGACTGCCGGACAAACTGCTCACATCTGTACGCGGTCAGTCGGCCGGGCAGCCGCGGCGGTTAAGCCGTCGAGGAAAGTCCGGGCTCCACGAAGATGCGGTGCCGGATAACGTCCGGCGGGGGCGACCCCAGGGAAAGTGCCACAGAGAACAAACCGCCGGGTCCTTGGATCCGGTAAGGGTGAAAAGGTGCGGTAAGAGCGCACCGCGTTCCTGGCGACAGGGACGGCACGGCAAACCCCACCGGGAGCAAAGCCAAATAGGGATGACGCGGCCACAAGCCGGTTTTCTTCGAACCAGTCATCCGGGTTGGCTGCTTGAGGCGCCTGGTAACAGGCGTCCCAGAGGAATGGCTGCCACGTGGGGGCGACCCCGCCATACAGAACCCGGCTTACAGGCCGTCTGATACCAAGACTGTGGAGGCCCGGCGGGACGACCGCCGGGCCTTCGCCCATTACAACTTGATGAAAAATTACGGTATCAAATTACCTTTTACACAAGGAATTTCCGAGGAACTACCAAGGCCGATCAAGCGTTATGCAGCGGACCGGGGCTTTCGGCGGATATTTCCGCTTTCCCCCGGACCCGCAGGCTGGCAGCCTCGGGTTCAACGCAACCAAAGGGGAGACTGAACCATGCTTCTCACCCGCAGGATTGACGTACTGGCCATCCTCGCTTCGTTCACCTTCATCGGAGCGATCTTGCTGGGGATGTTCTGACCCAGATTTGGATTTCACACATCGCAGGGCGCCGGAGAGCCGCAGCTTTCCGGCGCTCTTTCTTTGCCGATCAATACAACCATTACTAGAATTTACTATTCGATACACTTTTAAGTGACTTTGATCGATTCCCGCGTACTCTACTTCCAGATGTGGCGACAGAAAGCGCAACTTACGCGCTCAGTAGGAGTACACAGGATGAAACGCATCCTTCTTTGCACCACCGCGGCTCTGCTCATCGCCGTTTCCCCCGCCGCTGCCGGCGGCAAGGGCGGCGGCAAGACGCAGAGCGTCAATGCCAACGTGAGCCTCGTCACCGGCAAGGGCGGCGTTCTCGGCGCGGTTCTCGGCACGCTGAAGGGCCACAACGGTGTGAACGTGAACGCAAACGTCACCACCGGACGCGGCGGCATTCTCGGCACCGTCCTCGGCGGCCGCTAATCCCCGCGAGCCGCTGAAGTCTGCCGGAAGCACCCAGTCCCTCCCCGGCATCCGGCAGGAAACGAAACGCCGGTCCCTGGCGTTTCAGCGGGCGGAGCTTATCCCGGCTTCGCCCGCACTTATTTCTCAGCCGCCGTTGCGAAACGACGGGTAAGCGCAAGCATGGCCGTCACGCCTTCGGCTTCTGCGCCGGAAATCAGCGTCGAGTGCGCGAACCCGATTTCGCCCGCAATCCGCACGTCATCAAAAACTTCGCGCGAGACTTCGATCCCGACGACGCGCGTACGCGAGGAAAGCGGCGTGTCCCAGTATTTGCGCTGAAGCATGCGCCCGAAGATCGCGGCGGTGGTCTTCCGGTTCAGATCCCGCGAGAGTTTCGCCTGCAAGGCCGTGTTGATCGTGACCGGCGAAACCGGAAAAGTCGTGTCCTCGGCCGTGCGCACAAAAGAGGCTTCGATACTCCAGACGTCGAACTTCGCAGCGAGCGAAACATCGAACAGCATCGCGTTCACGTCCGTGAAGAACTCCTCCTGCGAGCGGATACGTACAAAAGAAAGAACAGCGGAGAACGAGAGGGCGTCGTCCGCGTATTTCGCGTAGACGGAAGGCTGCACGCGTCCGTTGTCGCGGCGAAAACCGAACAGGTCGAGCGCTTCCTCGTACTTCGTTTTCGAAAAGGCAGCGGAGAGACCGGTCTCGCTCCGGCCCTGCACATAGGCGATGCCCGGCGTAATCGTTCCACGCATGTAGCGCATCGGCTCGGGCAGGAAATCCCCGAGCAAGATATTCAGTTCGTTCAGCGATGCATGCCGCAGATCGCCGGCCACGAAAGGACGCAGATCCCCGCCACCGCGTTGCAGGTGAACCCGCTGGTTCACGATCTCGCTTCGCGTATCGTAATTCGAGGCATGCACGAGCGTCGTCGTCGCATCGAGCGAAATGTCGCTCCCGCTCGTGTTCGCAAGCCTGAGCCGCAGCCGGTAGTTCTGCGCCGGTTCGAACTCCTGCTTCTGATAGCGCGTAAGCGAGGCTTCGCCCGTAGCTCCCGCAATCCACGCGCCCGTAGCGCGGCCGTAGGCGAAGCCCGCATCCCATGCGATCAGCGCCGACCCTTTGCCTCCCGGCGCCAGCAGCGGATTGGAATCGTAGCCGCCGCGCAGCCGGAAGCTTGCGGCGAATTCATCCGCCGCTTCGGCCGGCAGCACGATGCACGCAAAACAGAAGACGCCAAGCCACGCTCGCATGGCGCTAGGAATAAGGCGTTAGCGATAACCGGCGCTGAAGAAAAACCTTGGCGCAGTTTATTCGGCGGCTTCTCTCGGAATTTTTGCCGGATCGTAAGACAGAAGCGGCGCGAGCCAACGCTCGGCCTCCTGCACGGTCCAGCCTTTGCGCGCCGCGTAGTCTTCGACCTGATCGCGGTCGATGCGACCGACGCCGAAATAGGCCGACTCCGGATGCGAAAAATAAAGACCCGAGACTGCAGCGCCCGGCCACATCGCGTAAGACTCGGTGAGTTCGACGCTCGTCGCCTTGGTCGCATCGAGCAACTTGAAGAGCGTCGCTTTCTCCGTGTGGTCGGGCTGCGCCGGATAGCCCGGGGCAGGGCGAATGCCGCGATATTTCTCGAGGATCAGGTCTTCGTTGCTGAGCGTTTCCTCCGGCTCATAGGCCCAGAATTCCTTGCGCACACGCTGGTGCATGCGCTCGGCAAAAGCCTCCGCGAGGCGATCCGCGAGCGCCTTCACGAGGATCGCGGAGTAGTCGTCGTGCTTCTTCTTGAATTCGTCGGCCTTCTCGTCTTCGCCGATGCCGGCCGTGACGACGAAGCCCCCGATGTAATCCGGAATCTTCGTCTCGACCGGCGCCACGAAATCGGAGAGCGCCACGTTTGCACGCTCGTCGCGTTTGGGCATCTGCTGGCGCAACGTATGAAAGGTTGCGAGCTTCTCTTTACGCGCGTCGTCCTTGTAGAGCACGATGTCATCGCCCAGCGCGTTCGCGGGCCAGAAGCCGATCACGGCACGCGCCTCGAACCACTTCTCCTTCACGATACGATCCAGGAGCGCAGTCGCGTCCTTGTAAAGCGTACGCGCGGCCTCGCCCTGCTTCGGGTCGTCGAAGATCTGCGGATAACGCCCCGTCAGCTCCCACGACTGGAAGAAGGGCGTCCAGTCGATGAGCGGCACGAGTTCGGCGAGATCGTACTGCACGAACTCCTTCGTTCCGAGGAACTTCGGCCTCGCGGTCTGGCCGCTGCCGAACGCAAGCTTCTGCTTGTTCTTGCGCGCGTCCTCGATCGAGATGCGGCGCTGCTCCTGCGAGCCGCGCGCATGCGCTTCGGCGACTTTCTCGTATTCCTTGCGTACGGCATCGAGCTCGATTACGCGCGAATCCGGATTCATGAGCTTCGAAACCACGCCGACCGCGCGGCTCGCATCGAGCACATGCACCGCCTGGCTGCGACGGTAGTTCGGCGAAATCTTCACCGCCGTATGCACGCGGCTCGTGGTCGCCCCGCCGATCAGGAGCGGCAGGTCGAAGCCTTCGCGCTCGAGTTCGCTTGCGACGTGGCACATTTCATCGAGTGACGGCGTGATCAGTCCCGACAGGCCGATCACATCGCACTTTTCGGCTTTCGCCGTTTCGAGAATTTTCGCGGCCGGCACCATGACGCCGAGGTCGATGACCTCGTAATTGTTGCACTGGAGCACGA
>VFQR01002488.1_pt1 | contig 11656 bp, 7 predicted proteins | sample 3512321 | NCBI WGS metagenome assembly VFQR01 (sample SAMN10412374, study PRJNA504923) | tailings metagenome | isolation source: Relicate 3 Philex TSF1 revegetated site | place: Philippines: Tuba, Benguet | collected 2017-08-29
GATTTTGGACATAAATAAGCCGCACAAACAGGTGAAAATGACAGATTCCGTAACCAATACCCAGCTAATTAATATCGAGTTAGATTCAGTTGCAAAAACTGAGGTAGCCATGTCTGTAGTGGGCTGTGCCAACGCAGATGTCAAAAGCAAACTTGTGGCAAAAAATAGGAAGGGGAAAAAATATTTTTTTACCTCTCCTCCTTTGAAAACTTTATTAATTCCCTGTTTAGTAGGTATAGGACTACTAACAGTTAGCTGTGGATCGCTGCCTAAGGAATCAGCCGAGGCACAATCTCAGAGTCCTGGTGCGCGGGGACGGGGTAATGGTGCAACACCTGTAGATGTGGCGATCGCTCGAACAGACTTATTACAAACACAACCAGAATATACAGGTAACACAACACCCTTTCGCATTGTGTCATTGCGATCGCAAGTGGAAGCCAGGTTATTATCTTTGAATTTAGATGTAGGCGATACAGTTACTAGAGGTCAGACTGTGGGGCAATTAGATGATGCCCTGTTACTAACAGCCTACAAACAAGCAGAAGCCGAACTTGCAGCCTTAAAATCAGAAGTAGTCAGGGCAAGTACTCAAGTAAGTAATGCCCGTGCTGATGTAGAACGAGCCAGACTAGAAGTGGTGCAAGCGCAGGCAGACTCGCAACGCCAACAGAAACTATTCCAAGCCGGAGCCATTGCTCAACAAGCTGCTGAACAGGCGCGTACCCAGGCGCAAACGGCTGCCCAGGCATTGCGGGCGGCTCAAGAGCAAGTACGTACAGAACAGCAAGCCGTCGCTGCGGCTCAAGGCAGAGTCCTAGCCCAACAGGCCTTGGTTGCAGAAGCCAAAGAACGCAGATCTTACGCTCGGCTGACATCTCCCATCACTGGTGTAGTTACAGAAAAAGTTACAGAACCAGGCAATCTTCTGCAAGCAGGTAGTGAAGTCTTTAAAATTGGCGACTTTAACCGCGTAAAAGTCGTGGTGCAAGTTTCCGAATTAGAACTGGCAAAAATTCAAGTCGGACAATCTGTAAAAGTCCGTTTAGATGCTTTTCCCAATGAAACATTAATTGGTAGAGTAACGCGGATTTCCCCAGCTGCCGATGCCACAGCTCGCTTGATACCTATAGAAGTGGTAATTCCTAACAGTGATAGCAAAATTGGCAGTGGATTACTGGCGCGAGTGAATTTTGAAACCCAGACAACACAAAGGGTAGTGGTGCCGCAAACAGCAATTCAGAAACAAGCTCTTCAACAGAAAAGCAACACAGCCAACACACAAAATCAAACTGGAACCTTGTTTGTTCTCAGCGATGCAGAAGGTAAAGCAAAAGTAACAGCGCGTACTGTCACCTTAGGAAAAAGAGCTGATAGTAAAGTGGAAATTTTATCTGGCTTGCAACCAGGAGAACGCTATATTGTTCGCAGTGGTCAACCTTTAAAAGATGGAGACGCTGTACGTTTATCGATTCTTTCCGAAACAACAGAGTCAACCCCTACGGGGAATTCAAAATAAAAATTCAAAACTCCAAATGACATTTGGAGTTTTAATTTTGTATTTTTAATTGAAGCGAGGCCAAAGTCATGCAGCAAGTAAAGAATGGTGGCGGATTTAGTATCAGCGCCATATCAATCCGCCAACACATTGGTACACTCATGCTTACCCTGGCAGTAATAGTAATGGGTGTATTTTTTGTCGTCAAATTACCCGTAGATTTGCTACCATCAATTACCTATCCCCGGATTGGCGTGCGTTTACAAGCACCTGGAATTTCTCCAGAGGTAGCGGTTGATGAAGTAACCAAGCCCTTAGAGGAAGCTTTTACTGCCACTGAAGGGGTAATCCAGATTTTTTCCCAAACTCGTGAGGGACAGGTGAATTTGGATTTGTACTTTCAACCAGGAGGTAATATTGACCAAGCCTTAAACGATGCCACAGCTGCCTTTAATAGAGCTAGAAGCACATTACCGGACACCATTGAAGAACCACGCTTATTCAAAGTCGATCCTTCGCAGTTACCAGTTTACGAATTAGCATTAACTTCACCGTCCTTAAAAGGTGTTGAGTTACGGGTTTTTGCCGAAGAAGAACTAGTCCGCGAACTAGGTGTTGTACCAGGAGTCGCAGGGGTAGACGTATCGGGAGGAGTTCAAGAAGAAGTCAGGGTTAATATCGATCTCAATCGGTTGCAAGCTTTGGGTGTAGGTTTAACTGATGTCCTCGATCAACTCAGAGACCGCAACGTAGATATCTCTGGGGGTCGAATTTTGGGGCCGAATTCTGAGCCATTAACCCGTACCGTTGGGCGTTTCCAAAATGCCAGTGAAATTAGCAATCTTTCTTTTGAAGTCTCTTCTCCCGCTCCTTCATCTACTTCTTCTTCATCTACCTCATCTTCGCCATCTACCGCTACTCCAAACCGTCGTGTCTATTTGCGCGACTTCGCTGAAGTCATTGATGGCTCCGAACAACAACGGATTTTTGTCTTGCTCAATGGGCAAGAAGCTGTCAAAGTCAGTATCCAAAAACAGCCGGATGCCAATACCATCAACGTTGTCGAGGGTGTGAAAAAGCGCTTGGAAGAACTGCGACAATCTGGTGTAATTCCTGAAGGAACAGTTATTACACCAACCTTGGACGAGTCGCGGTTTATCCGCAATTCTATCTCCAACGTTACTAGTTCTGGTTTGGTTGGGACAATACTAGCAGCGATCGCCGTGCTTTTATTTCTCGGATCTGTGCGGCAAACTTTCATCATCGTTCTAGCTATTCCCTTAGCAACCCTAGCTGCCATCATTTTAATGGGGCTATTTGGTTTATCTCTCAACGTTTTTAGTTTGGGTGGTTTGGCGCTGGGTGTGGGAATTGTCGTCGATAACTCCATCGTTATGTTGGAGAACATCGCCGAGGGTGCTGGGATGACTCCCGGTAAGGATAACAAAACCCGCTTGAATTCAGGTCAACTAATTGCTCAAGCAGAACAAAGTGGTCAAGAAGTAGAATCAGCTTTAATTGCTTCCACTAGTACGAACTTGGTGGCGGTGTTGCCATTTTTGCTCATTGGTGGGTTTATCGCCCTACTGTTCAATGAGTTAATTCTCACCATTAGTTTTTCTGTGGCGGCTTCAATTTTGATTGCTGTTACTGTTGTGCCGATGTTGGCTTCCCGGATGTTAGCATGGCAATTTTCCAGCGGTTTGAGCAAATTTTGGTTTTTACGGGAGTTTAATAAACGTTTTGATGCCTCCACCAGAGGATACGGCAATTTTTTAGCCGGGATATTACGCTGGCGACTAGTAACAGTAGCGATCGCTATTCTAGTTTTTGGTGGTGGTAGTTTGTGGATGGCTCCCCAAATTCCCCAAGAAATTCTTCCCCGCATCAACACCGGACAAGCTAACTTAAATGCTCAGTTTCCTCCCGGTACACCTCTAGAAACTAACCGCAAAGTCATGGCTGCGGTGGATGAAATTATCCGCAATCAGCCGGAAACAGAATATATTTTCTCAACATCTGGTGGTAGTTTGTTTGGTACAAACACCAATGCCAACCCTCTACGGAGTACCGCCAATATTACCCTCAAATCAGGTACTGATGTAGAAGCCTATGTAGAAAGAGTTACCCAACAATTTAACAAACTCAATTTAGCAGGAATTCGCCTGCGTCTTTCCCCCGGACAAGTGCGGGGCTTGATTCTCAACAACTCTCCTGTACGTGGTGCTGATGTTGATGTGATAGTTCAGGGAAATAATGTAAATCTTTTAGAAGAAGCTGGTCGTCAGATACTAGCAGCCCTAGAAGAACAAGCTACTCTAGTGAGATTCCGTCCCGATGCTGACGAACGCCAACCAGAAATTCAGATTATTCCTGACTGGGAGAGGGTTTCAGCTTTGGGATTAACTACTACAGATATTGGGCAAACCATTCAAACTGCCATCGAAGGTAGCATTCCGACTCAAATCCAACGCGGCAACCGTTTAGTAGATGTGCGAGTAAAGTTGAATGAAGAGTCAGTGCAAACACCTTCTCAACTAGAGAGGTTGCCTTTGTTCGTAGAAAATAATCGCCAAGTCCGCTTGAGTGATGTTGCTAGAATTACAGAAGCTCAAGCTCCGGGAGAAGTTCAGCGAATTAATCAACGCCAGGTTTTGTTGATTGCTGGTAACTTGACTGAGGGAGCTAGCCTCAGTAACGCACTACAACAGGTAGATACAATATTAAAAAGTATAGATTTACCTGAGGGCATTAGTATTTTGCCCAGTTCGGCAGCGGAATCTAACCAGCAACTGCAAAGCTCATTGCAACTATTAGGTGGATTAGCAACCTTTTTAGTCTTTGTGGTTATGGCAGTACAATATAATTCTTTGATCGATCCCTTGGTCATTATGTTTACAATTCCTTTGGCATTAGCTGGGGGTATTTTTGGTCTTTATATTACCCAAACTGCCATTGGTGCCACAGTGATTGTCGGTGCCGTTTTGCTAGTAGGTATTGTAGTTAACAACGCCATCATTATGGTGGAATTGGCGAATCAAATTCTAGAACGAGAAAAAGTTGACCGCACAACCGCGATTTTGAAAGCTGCTCCTCAACGCCTGCGACCAGTTTTAATGACAACTATTACCACTGTTTTAGGTATGTTCCCTCTAGCCTTAGGAATTGGAGAAGGCTCTGAATTTCTTCAACCGTTGGGTGTGGTGGTATTCTCTGGGTTGTCATTGGCAACAGTGCTGACGTTGTTTATCATCCCCTGTTTTTATACTCTGTTGCACGATTTATTTGGTGGAAAATGGACAAAGCCAATGTTAATTCTGTTCCGTGGATTTAAGAAAAAACTTATCTCCATCACTGACAGACATTAAGATGGTATTCTAATTTCCACAATAAAATTAGGTTTTTCACTACCTAAATACTGAAATTTAAATAAATCTAATGTGCCAACGAAAAAATATAGTTGGCACATTAAATTTTTTTTAGGCATTCCCTAATTTCAGTAGTAGAGACATTGCAATACAACGTCTCTACAATAATTTTGATGTCATGCACAATCGTTTTCACACATCAAATCAGCAACACCAAATTTTACATATCTTCTAACTCAATTCCTTTGGTTTCTTTAATAAAAAACAGAACGAAGAACAAGGAAATAGCTGCCGCTGTTGTATAGAGACCGTAGGCAGCACCTAGCCCGAAAGATTGCAGGATGGGAGGGAATGTTGTAGAAACTGCGAAATTAGCAACCCATTGTATTGCCGCAGCAACTGAAAGTGCAGCAGCTCTAATCTTGTTATTAAACATTTCTCCTAACAGCACCCAGGTGACTGGCCCCCAGGAGAAACCGAAGCAAAATACATAAAGATTAGCTGCTAAAAGAGCAATCACACCAGCTGAACCACTGAGAGTCAGGTTACCAGCAGGATCTAGTTGCCCGGTTCTAAAAACAGCAGTCATTGTCCCCAAGGTCGCAACCATGCCAATTGACCCTAAAATCAGCAAAGGTTTGCGACCAAATTTATCTACAAAGGCGATGGCAATTAAAGTAGTAATAATATTGACCGCCCCTGTAATTACTGTAGTCGTCAGGGAATCTTTTTCAGAAAAACCCACTGCCCGCCACAAAACGCTGCTGTAATAAAAGATGACATTAATTCCCACTAATTGCTGGAATACCGATAAACCGATTCCTATCCAAACAATCGGTAAAAGACCACCACTTCTTCCCAATAAATCGGAAAACTTCGGCTCTCGTTCTCGTAAAACTGTTTGGCGAATTTCATCAATTTTTGCCGTTATATTACCTCCCAAAATCTTCGCCAGAACGTTAGCAGCTTCTGGTTCCCGTCCTTGAGCAACCAAGTAACGCGGCGATTCCGGAATCATTAAAGCTGCCATTCCGTAGAGTACTGCAGGAGGAATTTCCGTCCAAAACATCCAGCGCCAAGCTGCTATTCCAAACAAAAACGGTGACTCAGCTGAACCAGCTGATACAGCAATAAAGTAATCGCACAGCAGTGCAATGAAAATACCAACTACAATCGCTAATTGCTGGAGAGATCCTAACCTTCCCCGTAAATGTGTAGGAGAACATTCTGCAATGTAAGCTGGTGCGATAACACTAGCAGCACCCACAGCAAGCCCACCTAATACCCGCCAAAAGGTAAAATCCCAGATACCTACAGGAAGACCAGAACCAATGGCACTAATGGTAAACAACACCGAAGCCACTACCATTGCTTTAACTCGACCATAACGGTCTGCAATTTTTCCTGCATAAAACGCTCCCACCGCAGACCCTAATAATGCCAATGACACAGCAAGCCCAGTCTGTACACTGTTAGCATTAAAAGCCTTGGAGAGAGCTGCAACTGCACCGTTAATCACTGCGGTGTCAAAACCAAACAAAAAACCGCCGAGAGCCGCAGCACCAGCAATTAAAATCACATAGAATGTGTTGGATTTCCTACGATCGGTAGTAGTAGTCATGTTTGTATCTCATAGATTATTTAATCTGAAAAAATCAAAAACCCGCTGTTAGCAAATCAAGATATAGTAGTCAGATTTGATTCATGAACTAATCTGTATAGGCAGGCAATAGGCAACAGGGTTATAAAAGAGTAAAGTGTACGGAATTTTGTTCAAAAATCAAATAGGATTCCTATAGAAAGATACTTTTGTATAACAGTACCTCCTATTTAAGAAACTTTAGATTACTTTTTTTTATGAAAATTTGAAGTAGTGTAATTTAAAATTGATGTTGTATTGAAAGATATAGATAAAGTTTATATTTTGATGTTTTCAATTTATAAAATTTTTACTTTTTTTCACTTTTGTATATAAAGTTCAACTTTAATAAACAACTTAGTAGGCTTACACTTATCTGTGTTACCCTGGCAATAAAAGTGTGTATTTTAATCAAATCTAAACCTATTGAGATAAGGTTAATAGACGAAAATCAATTAAATTATTGATTTCAAAAAAGTAAAAAATTTTCCAATACATACAAATAATCACATTATGATGTTGTGAATATATGTTTTGAATAAGCAAAATTAACCAGCTTTTTAAGAAAGTTTTTAAAAGCTGATGTTTTCCTGAAAAACAAAATTGTATTTATGTTTACATTACTTTTAGCTTAACCTGCATCGTTACCAAAGCGATCGCTGTTTATTGAACTTTACAAAATAGAGCAGATGATTACATCTTTAGTTGGAAAATTAGCGGCATACAAAACCCAAAATTCACAATCACATGTACTTTTAGCCTTCTGCAAATCTGAAAACCTATCATTTTGTATTTCATGCAAACGAAAATTACTGTAGTTCAATATGCAATATCAAATAATTTGCAAAAAATCAATTGTTTTGACTTGTGGTGTAGGTTAAAAAATTTAACAACAATCACTCAATTTATATTAATAAAAATTAACAATATAGTTGACTTTTTACCACACAAAATAAAGAATGATTGGTGAATCTCATGGGCAATAATCTAAGCGATCGCTACACTGTTAAGATTTACGCAATCGTAACGAAAAACGAAGCGTTTGCGCCTCGTAATTACGTAAAACTGTAGTTCGTGCGTAAGTCCTGACTGTTAAGACTTTAATTCACCATACACTGCTAATGTTTCCTGATGAACGCGGGCGACACTCAGCCGTTCTAGATTTTGATTTCCCCGTTGTTTCCATTCTTGCAACATATTACTATCGCTCAATAATTGCACTAAGACACCAGCCAAAGCACGACTATCTTTTGCTGGCACCAAAAGGCCTGCTTGACCATTATCTAAGGCTTCCGGAATTCCATCTACCTGAGTCCCAACAATGGCAGTTCCAGCTTCTCTGGCTTCTGAAAGCACCAAAGGACAGGGGTCGCGGTGAGAAGCCAGCACAAATATGTCACAAGATTTTAGGTAGCGTTGGGGTTCTGGTTGAAAGCCTTCAAAATGAATGCGTTCGGACACAGAAGTTCCTTGTGCTTGTGTTTCAAATAGTTGTTTATCAGGGCCATTACCTACCAAATAAAGATGGACTTGGGGAAAATCTGAAGCGATTTGTTCAAAAGCAGCGATTAATTCAGCAATTCCCTTGCGTTGATACATACCGGCTACGGTGGCAATGGCTGGACGTTGTAACGCTAAAGTTTGATAATCTCCTATTTGCTGGGTGCGGGGACTCCCTAACGTTCCATTGCATACCACCCGCAACTTATTTTCTGGGATACCGCGCCGTGCCATAGAATCTCGCACCGCCTGACTGACAGCAATAACCCTGTCAGCTAAACCCATCAGTAGGCTAGCACGCTGAAATTCATTGTGTACTGTGGAAACTAAAGCGTAACGATTTTGAAAAATGCGTGCGAGTAAGACTCCCGTCATCATGTGTGCGTGAACAATATCAGGTTGGAATTTTGTGGCGATCGCTCTGTAACCAATAGCTGCTTTAATCATATTTATTGGTTTGCGAGTTTGGTCTAGTTCGTAATGTTTAACACCATATTTTTTGAGTAATATTTCGTATTCACCACCACTAGAAATAACCGCTACCTCATGCCCAGATTTTGCCTGTAAACAAGCCAAATCCACAGCCACATTCACAATACCGTTACCTATCTCTTGAATGTGGTTCAAAATATGTATAATTCGCATAGTTTTTGACATATGTATAAAAAATAAAGATAAGTAACTAAAAGTAGTCAGTAGCGTGTAAAATTTACAAATTGCTACTGACCAATAGCTAATTTATTCAGCTACTTAGCTTTAAAGACTTATTCAGTAACAACTTAATAAATCGGGATAAAAGAAGATAAGAATTAGGTAAACTCTGAGTGATACTTTACAAAAAATTTTGCAACATATTTATAATTAAATATGGACAACAAACTTTCATCAGGTCAAAAATATGACACACTCTTCACCAGAAAGAATAGTGAGACGTGGGAGAGTATTTCCGGAAATTCAATGGACAGATGCACAAAAAGCTGAAGACAAAGCCAGAAGACAGGCATTTTATGAACGTTGTTGGGTGATTTTTGAGCGTTTAAAACCAGAAATACTAGATAAATACTATGGTTGGTATATTGCCATTGAACCTGATAGTGGGGATTATTTTATCGACCGAGATCAAGAGGTAGCAAGTAAAATGGCCAGAGACAAATATCCTCATGTGATTCATCATATTTTTGGCATTAATGAAACCGGAGTTAGTGGCAGAATATGATTGAGGGAAGATTTGGAGATAAAGGTCAAGTTTACTTTGAAATTGAATTAATTGGAGGGGATGACTTCAGCTTTCCTGTAGAAACAATTTTAGATACAGGATTCACTGAATTTTTAGCCATGAATAAACAAGATGTGCAAAGTCTTGATTGGTCTTTTTTGCGCCAAAATAAATTAAGAACTGCTCAAGGAGAAACTGAATTTGATGTTTATAGTGGTAGGGTAATAATAGATAATCAAGAATGGGAAATTCCTGTATTTGCTGGAGATGAAATACAGGAAATTTTACTAGGTTCTCAATGGCTGAAATTATTTATATTAGTTACTAATTATAGCCAAAATCTAGCCACTTTAGAGTTAATTTAATCAAGAATTTCTATATGGCGATCGCCGCCCTGTGCAAATTGCGTAAGCCCTGTAAGTATGTCGTCAAATTTAGAACTTACGCATTGACAAAAATAGTTTGACTTCTGAATTCTGAATTCTGACTCCTGAATTCTCCTCTACTACGATTCAATCAACACAAGTTTACGAACTTGAGAATTTTTTCCCTGAGTGCGACGTGATAAAGTAGCACTGAGCAAAAACTTCCAAGACTGAGGAGAAAGAGCAGACAAATCAATCATCGACAGAAAGCTTTGAATATTTTTTTGCTTGAGCGCCACTATACTCCAATGTAGTTTCAGATAATTTTTTATATCCTGAAAACGGGGAATTTTTAGACGATGTTCTTCATTTACTAAAGCGTAAATTTTCTCTTTCATTAAAATATTTGTTGCCAATCGTCGAGGCAAAGAAAATTTTTGATTATATGCACCAGGCCAGATAGTACGATAAGCAAGACATTGATTTAAGAAAATAGCATCACCAAATTGAGCAATCTTAATCCAAGAATCGATGTCATCACAATTAGCATCCAGTGTGGAATCCCAACCACCAGTTTTCAAAAAAGCATCGCGCTGACAAGCTACTTGTACGGGTGTACCAAAGGGTACAAGCTCTAACAGCATCCCGTAGTGAATATCAGCTTGTGGGATATAAAAAGCTAAACCAGGGCCAACTTCGGGAGTGCGGGAAAGTTCCACTTCATTAGCATCTACTTGAGCCGCAACACAAGAGCAGATTACAGCATCGGGACGAAGGGCGATGGCCTTAGTTATTTCTTCTATACAATTAGCAGCTAGATAATCATCATCATCGAGAAACTTAATCCAATCGCCAGTAGCTTTGGCAACTCCAGCATTTACCGTCGCTGCATGACCTTGGTTAACTTCATTGCGATGATAAACAATTTTATCGCCTAAGCTTTGAATATAGGCTTGGGTGTCATCAGAAGAACAATCATCAGCAACAACCACCTCACACTCAATGGTTTGATTGCAAGCCGAATCAATTGCTCTTTTGAGCAAATCCAAGCGATTATAAGTAGTAATCACAACACTAAATTTCATAAATTCATACCTGTGGTGTAGCATTTTGCAATATAGCTTTCATTTTCAGGCTGTTGTATCAGTGAAATTAAGTAGAACGGCCTCAACATTGGTAGTAGAGGTAAGACACAAGGCAGTCCAGATAAAGCAAGTTTCACACCCAAACATGAAAGTAGTCTTTTCCCCATTCCCCACTGTCTAGTACTCTACCAACCCAAAAATGCGCTTCTTTCGGGCTTAGGAAAGGGTAAGGGATTTAAAACCTTTCCCCTTTCCCCTTTCCCCTTTCCCCTTTCCCCTTTCCCCTTTCCCCTTTCCCCTTCAAAGAGCTAAGTCACGAAAGCAAACTACTAGTCAGGAGGGAATGTAATTTAAATGCGTGACAGCTTAGGATTATCGATTTATAATTGACGATTGTGAGTTTTTTTTCAGCAAACAGAAAGACTATGAATGCTCAAGAGATTATCCGCTCCATTGAAGCGGAACACCTAAAATCAAATCTGCCCGATATATATGTGGGCGATACAGTAAAAGTAGGAGTAAAAATCAAAGAAGGCGATAAATACCGCGTACAGCCTTACGAAGGAGTGGTGATTGCCAAGCGCAACGGTGGTATCAACGAAACTATTACAGTGCGTAAAGTTTTTCAAGGTGTGGGTGTTGAGAGAGTCTTTCTGTTGCATTCTCCCAGGATTGAGAGCGTCAAAGTCTTACGTCGCGGTAAAGTACGCCGTGCCAAATTGTATTATCTGCGCGATCGCGTCGGCAAAGCAACTCGGATCAAGCAACGCTTCGACCGTCCTTTGTAGTTATCCTGATGATAAAGTATGGGAGAAATCTCAAGGCTCAAGCGGCATTTGCCGCTAGCTTGTTTTATCAATAAAATTCTGCTATGATTAAAATCTCGTGTTGTGTTAAAATAAAATTTAATTCAACGCGATAGCTGAATCCAAAACAGCTTGTGCGCTCTTAGTTCAGTTGGTAGAACGCAGGTTTCCAAAACCTG
>VFQR01002489.1_pt1 | contig 11656 bp, 12 predicted proteins | sample 3512321 | NCBI WGS metagenome assembly VFQR01 (sample SAMN10412374, study PRJNA504923) | tailings metagenome | isolation source: Relicate 3 Philex TSF1 revegetated site | place: Philippines: Tuba, Benguet | collected 2017-08-29
GATCTGGACTCGCATCATCCGTGAGATCACGGTCGCCGCGCGCCAGGGCGGCCCCGACATCAAGGACAACCCCCGCCTGCGCCTGGCGGTGGACAAGGCCAAGGCCGCCAACATGCCGGCGGACCGTATCAAGTACAACATCGACAAGGCCAGCGGCAACATCGATGGCCTGACCTACGAGGAAATCCGCTACGAAGGCTACGGCATCGGTGGCGCTGCCATCATGCTGGACACCATGACGGACAACCGCGTCCGCACGGTGGCCGAGGTGCGCCACGCCTTCAGCAAGTACGGCGGCAACATGGGCACCGACGGCTCGGTGGCATTCCAGTTCAAGCACTGCGGCCAGTTCCTGTTCGCGCCGGGCACCTCCGAAGACAAGGTCATGGAAGTGGCCCTGGACGCGGGCGCTGAGGACGTCATCACCGGTGACGACGGCGCCATCGAGGTGCTGACCGCCCCGGCCGACTATGAAGTCGTCAAGGCGGCCCTGGAGGCCGCGGGGCTTGTGCCCGAACTGGCGGAAGTGACCATGCGCGCCGAGAACACCATCGAGCTGACCGGCGAAGACGCCGAGCGCATGCAAAAGCTGCTGGACGTCATCGAAGACCTGGACGATGTCCAGGCGGTCTACCACAACGCCGAGCTGAACTGATGCGAGTCCTAGTCATCGGCAACGGCGGCCGTGAGCACGCCCTGGCCTGGAAGCTGGCCCAGGCCGAGCGCGTGAGCCAGGTGTTCGTCGCGCCCGGCAATGGCGGCACGGCGCGCGATGAGCGTCTGCAGACCGTGCCCATCGGCGTGACCGACGTGAAGGCCCTGGCCGAGTTCGCCATCGCCCAGAAGATCACGCTGACCGTGGTGGGCCCCGAGGCGGCCCTGGCGGCCGGTGTGGTGGACGAGTTCCGTGCACGCGGTCTGCGCATCTTCGGCCCGACCCAGGCCGCCGCGCAGCTTGAAAGCTCCAAGGCCTTTGCCAAGGACTTCATGAAGCGCCACGGCATCCCGACAGCGGCCTACGAAACCTTCTCCGACGCGGCCGCCGCGCACGCCTATGTCGACGGCCGCGGCGCGCCGATCGTCATCAAGGCCGACGGGCTGGCGGCCGGCAAGGGCGTGGTCGTGGCCATGACGCTGGAAGAAGCGCATGAAGCCATCCGCTGGATCCTGGAAGACAACAAGCTGGGCGTGACCCACAACGCCGGCGGCGCGCGCGTCGTCATCGAGGACTTCCTGGCCGGCGAGGAGGCGAGCTTCATCGTCGTGTGTGACGGCAAGCACGTCGTGTCCCTGGCCACCAGCCAGGACCACAAGCGCCTGCAGGACGGCGATGCCGGCCCCAACACGGGCGGCATGGGCGCCTACTCGCCCGCGCCGGTCGTGACGCCGAACGTGCATGCCAAGGTCATGCACGAGATCATCCAGCCCACCATCGCCGGCATGGCCAAGGATGGCCATCCCTTCACGGGCTTCCTCTACGCCGGCCTGATGATCGACGAGCACGGCCAGCCGCGCACCGTCGAGTTCAACACCCGCATGGGCGACCCCGAGACCCAGCCGATCATGATGCGGCTCAAGAGTGACCTGTTCGAGTTGCTGATGCACGCCACCGACGGCACGCTTGACCAAGTCGAGCTGCAGTGGGATCGGCGCGTCGCGCTGGGCGTGGTGCTGGCGGCGGAGGGCTACCCGCTGCAGCCGCGCAAGGGCGACGCGATCACGGGCCTGCCGGATGATGAAGACGAGGCCATGGTCTTCCACGCGGGCACAGCCATGGCGGATGGCCAGCTGGTGACCAGTGGCGGCCGCGTGCTGTGCGTGACGGCGCTCGGTGAGTCGGTGCGCACGGCGGCGCAGCGGGCCTACGACGTGGTGGCCGGCATCCAGTTTGCCGGGCGCCAGTACCGTTCCGACATCGGCCACCGGGCCATCAAGCGTTGAGCCTCACGCCCACCGTTCTGACCGGGCCGCTGCACCCCCACGGCCGTGAAAGCCGCCTGGCCCGTGCGGTGTTGCGCCTGTTTGGTTGGCGGGTGGACTCGCCCGGATTGCCGGCAGAGCAGGGCGTCATCCTGGTGTACCCGCACACGTCCAACTGGGATTTCGTCGTCGGCCTGCTGGCCAAGTGGGCGCTGGGCCTGCAGTTGCGCTTCTGGGCCAAGGACAGCCTGTTCAGCGTGCCGGTGCTGGGCCGCTGGGTGCGGTATCTGGGCGGCGTTGCGGTGGACCGTAGCAGCCGGCACGGCATGGTAGGCGACACCGTGCAGCAGATGCAGGCGGCCGCCGCACGCGGCGAGCGCTTCTGGCTGGCCGTGGCGCCCGAGGGCACGCGGTCGCTGACCACCGGCTGGCGCACCGGGGCCTACCAGGTGGCGGTGCAAGCGGGTGTGCCGGTGGGCCTGTGCTACTTTGATTTCCGTGAGCGGGTCGTGTCGCTGACCCGCTTCGTGCAGTTGACCGGTGACATCTCGGCTGATTTCGCGGCCTTTGCCACCTACCTCGGCCCTCGGGTTGGCAAGCGCCCCGCGCTGGCCAGTCCCATCCAGCCCCGTGCCACTTCACCAGGTCCGCGCCCATGAATTCACAAGCCGTTCGCGACTATCTGCTCGACTTGCAACAGCGCATCGTGACCGCGCTGGAAGCGGCCGATGGCAACTCGTTCCTGCGTGACGGCTGGAGCCGCGAGCCGGGTGGCCGGCTGGAGGGTGACGGCCTGTCTCGCCTCATCGAGGGCGGCGCGGTGTTCGAGCGCGGCGGTGTCAATTTCTCGCACGTGAAAGGTCGTGTGCTGCCGCCTTCGGCCACGCAGCACCGCCCGGAGCTGGCCGGCGCGCCTTTCGAGGCCATGGGCGTGTCGCTGGTCATCCACCCGCACAACCCGTTCGTGCCGACGGTGCACATGAACGTGCGCATGTTTGCCGCCCTGCCGGAGCACGCGCCAGCCGTGACGTGGTTCGGCGGAGGCATGGACCTGACGCCGTATTACGGCTACGAGCGCGACGCGCAGCACTTCCACCGTGTCTGCCGCGACGCGCTGGCGCCGCACGGGCCTGACCTGCACCCGAAGTTCAAGGCCTGGTGCGATGAGTACTTCTTCTTGAAGCATCGCAACGAGCCGCGTGGCGTCGGCGGCATCTTCTTCGACGACTATGCCGAGGGCGGCTTTGACCGAGGCTTCGGCCTGATCCGCTCGGTGGGCGATGCCTTCCTGTCGGCCTACCTGCCGATCGTTGAGCGTCGCCAGGGCTATGCCTATGGCGAGCGCGAGCGGGACTTCCAGGCCTACCGGCGCGGCCGTTACGTCGAGTTCAACCTGGTGTGGGACCGCGGCACCTTGTTTGGTTTGCAGTCAGGTGGGCGCACGGAGTCCATCCTGATGTCCATGCCGCCCCAGGTGAGCTGGCGCTACGACTGGGCGCCCGAACCCGGTACGCCCGAGGCGCGGCTCTACACCGACTTCCTGCGGCCGCGCGACTGGGTGAACGAGACGCCGACGGGGTTGTGGCTTTGAGACTGGCGCTGTTTGGCGGCAGCTTCGATCCGCCGCACCTGGGGCACCTGGCCTTCGCGCGATTCGTGCAGCAGGCGCTGGGCCCGGATCAACTGGTCTGGCTGCCCGCAGGTCGCCAGTGGCAGAAGCCCGACCAGGTCATGGCGGCCGGTTCGCACCGGGCGGCCATGGTCGCGCGGCTGATTGCCTCGGAGCCGCAGTTCCGGCTCGATGAGCGCGAATTGCAGCGCCGTGGACCCAGCTTCACCGCTGACACGCTGCGCGAGTTCAGCGGCGAGAATCCCGGGGCGGAACTGATGTTCCTCATCGGCCAGGATCAATATGCCCGGCTGCCGACCTGGTACCAGGTCGAGACGGTTGTCTCGCTCGCCACGCTGGTCGTCGTGCCACGCGGCGGTGAAGCCGTTGTCACCCCGCCGGGCCTGCCGCCGCACCGCTTGCGTGTGCTGGCGCTGCCCGAACTCCCGATTTCGTCCACCGCCGTGCGCGACGCCGTTGCGCAGGGCCAGGACATCAGCCCCATGGTGGGCGCCGAGGTCGCGAGCTATATTGCTTCGCACCGCCTCTACGAGAAAAAGTAAAGCATGGACATCCGCAAGCTGCAACGCGCCATCGTCGATGGTCTTGAAGACGTGAAGGCCCAGAACATCGTCGTGTTCAACACGGAGCATCTGTCGCCGCTGTTCGAGCGCGTCATCGTGGCGTCGGGCACGAGCAACCGGCAGACCAAGGCCCTGGCCTCCAGCGTGCGCGAGACCGTCAAGGGTCGCGGCATGCAGGTCATGCGGACCGAGGGCGAGGACAACGGTGAATGGATCATCGTGGACTGCGGCGCTGCCGTCGTGCACGTGATGCAGCCCGCCATCCGCGACTACTACCGCCTCGAAGAAATCTGGGGCGGCAAGCCGGTCAAGCTGAAGGTCGGCAGCGGCGAGGTGAAGCTTGTCAAGGCCTCGGAAGACGAGGCGTCGGCGAAGAAGTCGACGAGCAAGGCCCCGGCCAAGCCGGTCGCCAAGACCGCTGCCAAGCCTGCGGCCAAGGCACCCGCCAAGAAGGCGGCCCCCGCCGCCAAGAAGGCCACGCCCGCCAAGAAGGGCGTGAGCCGCGTGGTGGGCGCCAAGACGCCGGTGGCCAAGACGATCAAGGTGGGTGCGGCCAAGCCAGCTGCCAAGAAGACCACGGCCAAGCCCGCAGCCAAGCCGACCGCGAAGCCGGCTGCCAAGAAGTCCGCGCCGGTGAAGACGGCGGCCAAGAAGGTGGCAGCGAAGGCGGCACCGGCCAAGGCTGCTTCCAAGAAGACCGCGGCCAAGAAGGGCTGATGCGGCTGTTCCTCGTTGCCGTGGGCCAGCGCCAGCCGGCCTGGGCCGACACGGCTTACGACGACTTTGCCAAGCGCTTTCCGCCCGAGCTCCGGCTGGAGCTGAAAGCGGTCAAGGCGGAGACGCGCGGCAGCAAGACCGCCGAGCAGCTGATGGCGGCCGAGGCCGCGCGCATCGAGGCGGCCCTGCCGAAGGGGGTGCGCCGCATCATCCTGGACGAGCGCGGCGAACGTCGCACGACGGTGCAGTTGGCCGAGCGGCTCAGGCTCTGGATGGGGGAGGGCCGCGACGCCGCCCTCATCATCGGCGGGCCCGACGGCCTGCATCCCGACCTCAAGGCCACGGCCGACGAGACCCTGCGCCTGTCTGACCTGACGCTGCCGCATGCCTTCGCCCGGGTGCTGCTGGCCGAGGGCCTGTACCGGGCGTGGACCGTCACCACCGGCCATCCCTACCACCGCGAATGACGCCCTTGCTCTACCTCGCCTCCCAGAGCCCGCGCCGCCTGCAGTTGCTCGGGCAGTTGGGTCTGCACCCTGAACTGCTGCTGCCTGGCGACAACGAGGACGCGGAGGCGCTGGAAGCCGTGCAGCCGGGCGAGGTGCCGGAGGTCTATTGCGCGCGCGTCACACGGGCCAAGCTCGATGCTGCCGTGGCCCGGCGCGCGGCGCGTGGCGTGGCGCCCGGCGTCATCCTGTGTGCCGACACGACCGTGGCCGTCGATCAACTCATCCTCGGTAAACCGGTCGACGATGCCGACGCAGCCCGCATGCTGACGTTGATGTCGGGCCGGCAGCATCGCGTCATCACGGCGATCGCGGTGTCCGATGGCGTGCGGTACGAGCAGGCGTTGCAGGCGTCCACGGTGGAGTTCGCGGCCCTGTCGCCCGCGCAGATCGCCCGCTACGTCGCCAGCCGTGAACCCTTCGGAAAGGCAGGGGCTTATGCCATCCAGAGCCAGGCGGCTGCCTGGATCGTGAACATTTCAGGCAGCTACTCGGGCATCATGGGGTTGCCCCTCTTTGAGACGGCGACGCTGTTGGCCAAATTTGGCGTCAACGTCTGAGTGGCGGGCGGGCCCCGCCCGCCGGTTCGAGTCCTGACGCCTGCGCGCATGCCCGTGCGCAACCGTCAGCATTCAAAGGTTCGCGATGGAAGACATCCTGATCAACTGGTCACCGCAGGAGACGCGAGTGGCCGTGGTCGAGAACGGCGCCGTGCAGGAATTGCACATCGAGCGCACGTTGGAGCGGGGCCTGGTGGGCAACGTCTATCTCGGCAAGGTGGTGCGCGTGCTGCCCGGCATGCAGAGTGCCTTCATCGACATCGGTCTGGAGCGCGCCGCCTTTCTGCACGTGGCCGACCTGCACACCGCTGCGCAGTTTGGCCACGGGCGCAACCACGGCCACGACACGCCGCCCACACCCATCGAGCGCCTGGTGTTCGAAGGCCAGCCGCTGACGGTGCAGGTCATCAAAGATCCGATCGGCACCAAGGGTGCGCGGCTGTCGAGCCAGATCAGCATCGCGGGCCGCATGCTGGTCTACCTGCCTCAGGATGAGCACATCGGCATCAGCCAGAAGATCGGCTCGCCCGAGACGCGTGAGTCTCTGCGGGCGCGGATGCAGGCGCTGGTCGGCACCAAGGAACAAGGCGGCGGCGGGGGCTTCATCCTGCGCACCAATGCCGAAGACGCGACCGACGACGAACTGGCCGCTGACATCGCCTACCTGCGCAAGACCTGGCACCAGATCCGCGAGAAGGCCCTCACCACCCCGCCCGCCAGCCTGCTGCACCAGGACCTGAGCCTGGTGGAGCGCGTGCTGCGCGACCTGACCAGCGAGCGCACCGGCTCCATCCGCATCGACTCCAGGATGCAGTACGACGTGCTGCGGCAGTTCGGCGAGACCTTCATGCCGGCTGCCACCACCAAGCTGGAGCACTACCGGGGCGAGCGGCCCATCTTCGATCTCTGCAATGTCGATGCCGAGATCGCCCGCGCGCTGGCGCGCAAGGTGGAACTGAAGTCGGGCGGCTCGCTGGTGTTCGACCAGACCGAGGCGATGACGACCATCGACGTCAACACCGGCGGCTTCGTGGGCGCCAAGAACTTCGACGAGACCATCTTCAAGACCAACCTCGAAGCGGCCGGCGCGATTGCCCGCCAGCTGCGCCTGCGCAACCTGGGCGGCATCATCATCGTCGACTTCATCGACATGACGAAGGAAGAGCACAAGGCCGCCGTGCTGAGCGAGTTCAAGAAGCAGCTGAGCCGGGACCGCACCAAGGTGACCGTGGGCGGCTTCACGCAACTGGGCCTCGTGGAGATGACACGCAAGCGCACGCGCGAATCGCTTTCGCGCATGCTCTGCGAGCCCTGCCCGACCTGCGAGGGCCGCGGGCAGGTCAAGACGGCGCGGTCGGTCTGCTACGACATCCTGCGCGAGATCCTGCGTGAGGCACGTCAGTTCTCGCCGCGCGAATTCCGCGTGGTCGCGGCGGCCAATGTGGTCGAGATGCTGCTCGACGAGGAAAGCGCGCATCTCGCAGGGCTGTCTGACTTCATCGGCAAGCCCATCTCACTGACGGCCGAGCCCACCAACCAGACCGAGCACTACGACATCGTGCTGCTCTGACGGGCCTGCGCCCCGGCCGACGCGGCCTTGTCTGACGTTACAAACCGGCTGCGTGCGGCAAAATGCTGCGCCATGCTCGAACCCACTGCGTTCCCCCTGGCGACGGTCTCGCGTCGCCGCCTGGTTACCTTGTCTGCCCTGTCCGGCGTGATGGCCTGGGGCGCTGCGCCGGCCTGGGCCCAGGTGCGCATCGACATCTCCGGCGTGGGCGGCTCGCGCATCCCGGTCGGCATCGTTGACTTCCGAGACGACGCCAAGGCCTCGACGCAGCCCATCGCGGCCATCGTGCGAGCCGACCTGGAGCGCAGCGGCTTGTTCCGCAGCGTGGACACGCCGGCCGGGCTGAGCGAAACCAGCACCCCCGTCTGGGCCGACTGGCGTGCGCGGCAGGCCGATGCGCTGGCGGCGGGCTCTGTCACGCGACTGGCCGATGGCCGGCTGGATATCCGCTTCAAGCTCTGGGATGTCGTCAAGGGCAGCGAACTGGTGGGCCAGGCCCAGGCCGTGCACCCGGACGACGCCCGCCTGGCGGCTCACCGCATCGCCGACACCATCTACGAAAAGCTGACGGGCGAGAAGGGCGTCTTCGCCACCCGCATGGCCTACGTCACCAAGGCCGGCCCGCGCTACAGCCTGGTGGTCGCCGATGCCGACGGCGAAGGCGCCAAGGTGGCCCTGACCAGCCCCGAGCCCATCATCTCGCCGGCCTGGGCGCCCAACGGCCGCGAGCTGGCCTATGTGAGCTTTGAAAGCCGCAAGGCCACGGTACGCATCCAGGACGTGCAGACCGGCCAGCGCCGTGTGCTGGCTGATTTCAAAGGCACCAACAGCGCGCCCGCATGGTCACCGGACGGCAGCCAGCTGGCGCTGAGCCTGTCGCGCGAGGGCGGCACGCAGCTGTTCGTCATCAACCGTGACGGCTCGGGCCTGCGCCGGCTGACGCAAAGCGGCGCCATCGATACCGAGGCCTGCTACGCGCCTGACGGCAGCAAGATTTACTTCGTCAGCGACCGGGGCGGCGGCCCCCAGATCTACCGCATGCCCGCTGGCGGCGGCGCGGCCGAGCGCGTGACCTTCAGCGGCAACTACAACATCAGCCCGGCCATCAGCCCGGACGGCCGCACGATGGCCTACATCACGCGCATGGGCGGTGCCTTCCGCCTGTCGGTCATGGACCTGGGCACCGGCCAGTCCCAGCAGATCAGCGAGACGAGCGACGACGAGAGCCCGGCCTTCTCGCCCAATGGCCGGCTGATCGTCTACGCGACGCGCGCCGGCGGCAAGGAGGTGCTGATGACCACCACGCTCGACGGCAAGTTCAAGACGCCGCTGCTGGTAACCCTGGTTGAGGTTCGCGAACCGACCTGGGGCCCTTTTACACGCTAGTAACTTGACAGCGCGGACGTTGTTGGACAATGCAACGCCCGCGCCGCCGATGGTGACGTGAGTCCAACCTCTTTCCTGCCCCGTCCGTTGTGGAGAACATTCGAATGAACCTGACCCGCTATGCGCTCACCCTGACTGCTGCCGCCGTGCTCGCCGGCTGCGCCTCCAACGTCAAGCTGGATGATCCCGCGCCGGTCAAGACCGCTGAGCCCAAGCCCGCCGTCACGGCCCCGGCCCAGCCCGCACAACCTGCCCAGACCGCCGTGCCCACGGTGGACCTGTTCGCCCAGTACACCCAGCAAGTTCAGGACAAGCGCGTCGTCTACTTCGATTTCGACAGCGACGTGGTCAAGGAGGAGTACCGCCCCCTGATCGACCTGCACGCCAAGCGCCTGAACGCCAACAAGAAGGCCGCCCTGAACCTGGAAGGCCACACCGACGAGCGCGGCGGCCGCGAGTACAACCTGGCCCTGGGCCAGCGTCGTGCCGAAGCCGTGGCCAAGTCGCTGACGCTGCTGGGCGTCGCCGCCAACCAGGTCGAGGCGGTGAGCTTCGGCAAGGAGCGCCCGGCCGTCCAGGGCACGGGTGAAGAAGTCTGGGCCAAGAACCGCCGCGTCGAGCTCAAGGACAAGTGATCGACATGCGCGTTCTGCGACTGACGCTCGCGGCCCTGGCCGTGGGTGCGGCCTTCATGCAGCCCGCGCGTGCGGGCCTCTTCGAAGACGATGAGGCCCGCAAGGCGATTCTCGAGCTGCGCAACAAGGTCCAGGCCAACGAGGACGCTGCCAAGCAGCGCAGTGATCAGCTCAACGCGGTCATCCAGGAACAACTGCAGCCCCTGCGCCGCAGCCTGCTTGACCTGAACGGCCAGATCGACGCCCTGCGCGCCGAGATCGCCAAGCTGCGTGGCCAGAACGAGCAGCTGGCCCGTGACCTGGCCGACACGCAGCGCAAGCTGACCGATCAGTCGCAGGCTGTCGAAGCCCGCCTGAAGCCGCTGGAGCCGCAGAAGGTCAGCCTCGATGGGCGTGAGTTCCAGGTCAGCCCGGACGAGCGCAACCAGTACGAGGCCGCCATCGGGCTTGTGCGCCGTGGCGAGTTCGCGGACGCGGTGGCAGCGCTCAACGCCTTCCTGAAGCGCTACTCGGCCAGCGGCTATACCGACTCGGTGCGCTTCTGGCTGGGCAATGCCCAGTACGGCAAGCGCGACTACAAGGACGCGATCGCGACCTTCAAGGGCTTCATCGCCGGCAACCCCGATCACCCGCGGGCCGCTGAAGCCCTGCTGGCGCTGGCCAACTGCCAGATCGAGCTGAAGGACAACAAGTCGGCTCGGCGCAGCCTGGAAGACTTGATCAAGGCCTACCCCTCGACCGAGGCCGCGCAAGCCGCCAAGGAACGCCTGCGCGCGATCAAGTGATGCTGGATCAGCAAGACGCTGATCTGGAGCGGCGCTTCGGAGGTCTGCGTCGCCTGCATGGCGACGCGGCCTACCGACAACTCCGCCGTGCGCATGTGGTGGTGGTGGGCCTGGGGGGTGTCGGCTCCTGGGCCGTCGAGGCGCTGGCCCGAAGCGGCGTGGCGGCACTGACGCTGATCGACCTCGATCAGGTCTCCGAATCCAACATCAACCGCCAGATCCAGGCCCTGGGGTCGACCGTTGGCATGGCCAAGGCCGAAGCGCTCCGCCTGCGCATTGCCGACATCCACCCAGGATGTGCCGTGCGGGTCATCGAAGAATTCGTGGAGCCGGACAACTGGCCCGCGCTGCTTGGCGACGAGCGTGTCGATGGCCTGATCGACTGCTGCGACCAGGTGCGAGCCAAGGCCGTCCTGGCGGCTTGGTCGCGGGAGCAGGGTCTTCCTTTCGTGACCGTCGGTGCTGCGGGAGGCAAGCGCGAGCCGCATCGTGTGCAGGTCGACGACCTGAGCGAAACGACCCACGATCCATTGCTGGCGGCCCTGCGCCAGCGGCTGCGCAAACAGCATGCTGCTCCGCGGTCAGGCCGCATGGGCGTGGCCTGCGTGTACTCGCGTGAGCCGGTTCATTTGCCGCCGCAAGAGGAGGGCGAGGCCTGTGAGGTGGACGGCAGCCTGAACTGCCACGGCTATGGGTCGAGCGTGGCCGTGACGGCGACGTTTGGCTTCTGTGCCGCGGCCGAATGGCAGCGTCTTCACCTGGCCCGCTCGGCGGGGCGCTGAACAGGCCAACAAATTCTGAAGAAAGCTTGCGCGGCTTCAAAAAAACTGCCTATAATGGCAGGCTCTGCTTGACGCGGGATGTTAGCTCAGTCGGTAGAGCAGCGGACTTTTAATCCGTTGGTCGCAGGTTCGAATCCTGCACATCCCACCAGAATTTGGATCTTGTTTCTCGAAACTTGATCCAGCGTCTGAAAAGGCGCTAGAATCATCGGCTCAGCAAGGTTCCCTCGCTGAATCAAGGGCTCTTAGCTCAGTTGGTAGAGCAGCGGACTCTTAATCCGTTGGTCGTAGGTTCGAATCCTACAGGGCCCACCAAATTTCCTTGATGAATGAAGCACTTAGCGCCAAGCGGCCTAAGTGCTTTTTTCATGCCTGCGCGGGAGCGTTGATTTCTGGAAGTGCGCCGGGCGGTGTCGATGTTTCATCTGTTGAGTGGGATGAAACCCTGGTGGGTTGCCGCTGCCCGCGTCGCATTGCAACTCCCCAACGAAAAACGGGTCACGCCTTTTGACGTGACCCGTTGATCTACTCAATAAATGGTCGGGACGGCGGGATTCGAACTCGCGACCCCTTGCACCCCATGCAAGTGCGCTACCAGGCTG
>VFQR01002490.1_pt1 | contig 11654 bp, 10 predicted proteins | sample 3512321 | NCBI WGS metagenome assembly VFQR01 (sample SAMN10412374, study PRJNA504923) | tailings metagenome | isolation source: Relicate 3 Philex TSF1 revegetated site | place: Philippines: Tuba, Benguet | collected 2017-08-29
CCGTCGCCCCAGTCCTCCACCTGCTGCAGCACCGGGTCGGGCGCGCGGTTGGCGAACACGTCGCCGGGGAGCAGCAGCACCGGGATGCGGTTCACATGGGCCAGCGCCGCCGCCGTCACCATGTTGGTCGCCCCCGGGCCGATCGAGGAGGTCGCCGCCATGAAGCGCCGCCGAAAGCTCGCCTTGGCGAACGCCACCGCCGCGTGCGCCATGCCCTGCTCGTTGTGCGCGCGATAGGTCGGCAACTCGTCGCGCACCTGGTACAGCGCCTCGCCGAACCCCGCGACATTGCCGTGCCCGAAAATCGCGAACACCCCGCCGAAGATCGGCACGGTCTCTCCATCGATCACCGTCATCTGCTGCGTCATGAACCTCGCCAGCGCCTGCGCCATGGTGAGGCGGATGGTCTTCTGCGTCATTGTCTTCCTCCTCACAGGTCGGAGTCCGTTCACCCCCACCCTTGATCCCTCCCCACAAGGGGGAGGGAGACGATGTTTCACCGCTCTCGCCACCACGACTCCCTCCCCCTTGTGGGGAGGGTAGCGACGCTAGGCCCGCGGGGCCGTAGCAGAGCTAGGGTGGGGGTGAGGGAAACACCCTCTACCCCTCCCAGATCTCCACCAGCGCCCGGAACCGGCCGGCCATGTCTGCGACCGCTTCCTGGTCCGTCATCGCCCCAGCAAACCACGCCTTGGCGGCTTCCGCAAAGATGGTCCGCCCCACGGCGAAGCCACGTACGGTCCGCGCCGCCTGGGCAATGGCAAAGCCACGTGCCAGCTCCTCGGCCGGCGCCTCGAGACCCAGCAGCACCACGCCGCGACACCATGGGTCGCGCGTTTCGATCACCTCATCGACAGCCGCCCAGGCCGCAGCCGAGCCCTGAGACTCGAGCTTCCACCAATCCGGCTTGAGCCCGGCATCGTAGAGTTCCACCAAGGCCTGCGCCATCGTCCGATCATCCACCGGCCCCGCTTTCGAGGCGATGATCTCGATCAAGATGTCGCGCCCTACCTTTCGGGCCGCGTCATGGGCGGTGCGCAGCGTCGCGATCTGCCCGGCCTTGAAGGCGGCAGGATCGTCAGGATGATAAAAGCACAGCACCTTGAGGCAATGGTCCACCGGCCATTCGGCGATGCGGCTGCCGACATCGGCCGAGAACTCGAACTCCAGCGGCCGGCTGCCGGGCAGTTCCAGCGGCCGGGCGATCCAGAAATCCTTGGGCGCGTCGAACAGCGCCTCGCGGCCCCATTTGTCGTCGAGCAGCATACCGAAGCCCGGCCGTCCATCCGCCACCTGCGTGGCTGCCTGTACCGCCAGCCGCTTGAACGCCGGGATACGATCGGTCGCCTCGCCCGCCACATCCTCGATCTGCTTCCTATGGTCGATGGCGAAAGCCATCAGCTTCGGCCACTGCTTGCGGCGGGTCGTCGCCCAGTGCAGGTGGTTCAGCGTCTCATCCTTCCGCAGCGCCCGCTCCGGGCTGCCATGCGCGAGGAAATGCGAAAGCTCCGTCCAGGTCGGGTACTCCGGCGCACAGAGCAGCCGGCTCACCGCGAAGGCGCCGCAGGCATTGGCCCAGGTTGCCGAGGTCGCATGGTCCTCGCCCTTGAGCCAGCCGCGCAGGAACCCGCTCATGAAGGCGTCGCCGGCGCCGAGCACGTTATAGATCTCAATTGGAAAGCCCTGGCCGACGATCCCGGCCTCGAGGTCGTCGGGAATGTCGCCGTCATAGACGATGCAGCCCTTGGCCCCGCGCTTCAGCACCACGGTGGCCGCCGAGACCGCGCGGATCGCCTTGAGCGCCGCCAGCAGGTCGCTCTCGCCCCCGGCGATCAGCACTTCTTCCTCGGTGCCGACAATCAGGTCGCAATCGGCGAGGATCGGCTTGATCTTCCCTGTCACGTAGTCCGATTTCACATAGCGCTCGAACCCCGCCGCATGCCCGGCCAGCCCCCAAAGGTTCGGCCGGTAGTCGATATCGAACACCACCTTGCGCCCGGCCGCCTTGGCGGCGCGGATCGCCTTGAGCTGCGCCCGCTCGGCGTTCTCCGTCGAAAAATGCGTCCCCGTCACTACGATCGCGCCGGCCGACGCGATGAACGCCTCGTCGATGTCGTCTTCGTCGAGCGCCATGTCGGCGCAGTCGGTGCGCACGAAGATCATCGGCGAGACGCCCTCGGCCTCCACCGCCAGCAGCACCAGCGCGGTCAGCCGCTTGTCGTCGGTGACGACGCCGGTCGTCGCCACGCCCTCGCGCGCAAGCTGCTCCTTGATGAAGCCGCCCATCTGCTCGGCGCCGACGCGGGTGATGAGCGCCGATTTCAGCCCCAGCCGGGCCGTGCCGATGGAAATGTTGGCCGGGCAGCCGCCCACCGCCTTGGTGAACGTGCCGATATCCTCGAGCCGGCTGCCGATCTGCTGGCCGTAGAGATCGACCGAAGATCGCCCGATGGTGATCACATCGAGCTGCAGCGCCTGCATGCTCTCCCCCGCTTCAACCGTCTGGACAGTCATTGGCCGTCGTTGTATCCCTGCGGCGAATGAAACGTCAATTCCGAAACTCAGATATTCGGAACAAACGTTCTATATTGGACCCGTCATTCGATGGGCATGGGGCGTGCTGCGCGATCGGCAGCGGAGAGGGTGGCAGCATGATCCGGTTCGGCATTCTGGGAGCGGGGCGCATCGGCAAGGTCCATGCAGCAACCATCGCCGCCGCACCCAATGCGCGGGTCGCCATGGTAGCCGACGCCATGCCGGAAGCGGCGCGCAGCCTCGCCGAAAGCGTGGGAGCCGACATCGGCAGCGTCGATGAGGTCATCGCCGCGTCAGATGTCGATGCCATCCTCATCTGCAGCCCTACCGACACTCATGCCGAGCTGATCGAGCAGGCGGCCCGGGCCGGCAAGCCGATCCTGTGCGAAAAGCCGGTCTCGTTGTCGGTCGAGCGCATCGAGGCGCTATTGCCGGTGGTCGAGCAGGCCGGCGTGCCGCTGATGATCGGCTTCAACCGCCGGTTCGATCCGAACTTCGCCGCCGTGCAGGCCCGCGTCGCGCAGGGCGAAGTCGGCGATGTTGAACTCGTCACCATCATCTCGCGCGATCCCGCGCCGCCGCCGGTCAGCTACATCGCGCGTTCGGGCGGCATCTTCCGCGACATGATGATCCACGATTTCGACATGGCCCGCTTCCTCGTCGGCGAGGAGTTCATCACCGTGCACGCCCTCGGTTCGGCGCTGGTCGACAAAGGGATCGGCGAAGCCGGCGACGTCGACACCGCCTCCGTGCAGATGCAGACGGCCTCCGGCAAGATCGCCGTCATCACCAATTCGCGCCGGGCCAGCTATGGCTACGATCAACGGGTGGAAGTACACGGCTCGACCGGCATGCTTCGTTCAGGAAACGTTCATGTTTCGACATTGGAGCGGGCAGATTGTGGCGGTTTCACGCGCGACGTCATCCAGAACTTCTTCATCGACCGCTATGTCGCCGCCTATGCCGCGGAGGTGAACGCCTTCATTTCGGCCGTCGAGCAGGGCACTTCACCCCGCCCGTCCGGGCATGACGGGCTGATGGCCCAGCGCCTCGCAGAGGCCGCTACGACGAGCCGCAACACGGGCGAGGTCGTGCGCCTCGCCTGATCGCCCCACCGGGAACACTGCTGCGACAAGGGGTTGCGCGGCGCCCCCTTGACCCCGCGCGGCGGCCCGTGAATAGCTCCCGCACCCTTGCCGTGGAGCCCGCCATGCCGTCGAACTTCGTCCTCACCCTCTCCTGCGTCGACCGTCCCGGCATCGTCGCTGCCGTGACGACCGAGCTGGCCGGTCTCGACGCCAACATCGCGGAATCCAATCAGTTTTGGGATCGGGAGACCGGCCAGTTCTTCATGCGGCTGGCCTTCACTGCCCCCGATGACGTCGACCGCGACGCCCTGGAACGGGCGCTGAAGCCGGCCATCGAGCGCTTCGGCATGCGGACCACGCTGGTCGATGCCGCGCGCAAGAAGAAGATCCTCATCATGGTGTCGCGCTTCGACCATGCCATGCTGCACCTGCTCTACCAGATCCGTGTCGGCTGGCTGGATGCCGAGGTGGTGGCCATCGTTTCGAACCACGACGATTCGCGGCCGACGGCAGCCTATGAAGGCATTCCCTTCCATCTGCTCCCCGTCGAACGCGACAGGAAGCAGGAGCAGGAAGAGCAAGTCCTTGCCCTGTTCAAGCAGACGGGCGCCGATCTCGTCGTGCTGGCGCGCTACATGCAGATCCTTTCGGACCGCTTTGCGACCCGGCTCTATGGGCAGGTCATCAATATCCATCACTCCTTCCTGCCCAGCTTCAAGGGTGCCAAGCCCTATCATCAGGCACATGAGCGGGGGGTCAAACTGATAGGCGCCACAGCCCATTACGTGACCCCGGAGCTGGATGAAGGCCCGATTATCGAGCAGGATACGGCGCGCGTGACCCATGCACTCAGCCCCGACGACCTGGTGGCCGCCGGTCGAGACGTCGAAAGTCGCGTGCTGGCCCGCGCGGTGAAGCTCCACCTCGAGAACCGGGTGATGCTGAACGGCAAGAAGACGGTGGTTTTCGGCTGACGGGGCAGGCCGCCCCGCCAACCAGCTGGCGAGTCGCGTCCGTCTATGCCGAAGGGAGCAACGCCTGCACATGCGCCGCGAGGACGTCGCGCACGCCCTGAGGCTTTTCGCCCCACAGTTCCTCGACCGCGTTGGTCACGGCCGCGACTTTGCCTTCGCGGGTATTGCGGTCAAAGGCGACCATGAAGTGCTCGATCACGAACTCCGGCACGCCTGCAGCACGAGCCCCCGCCGCAAGAGCCTCGTCGGACACGTCCACCACACTCAGCGGGCGACCCGTCAACGCGCTCGCTATTGCAGCGATAGCAGCGTTCGACAGGGCCTCCGGTCCGGTGACGGTGTAGGTCCGGTTGTCCGACGGGCGCAACAGCGCTCCTGCCGCCGCGCGCGCGCAATCGACACGACTGACATAGCTGACCTCTCCACCTGCCGTGGAGGTGTACCATTGACCACTGGCCAGGGCCTGCGGCAGCGTGCCCAGGAGGTTCTCGGCGTACCAGTTCATTCGCAGAATGGTATAGAGGAGACCGCTCGCCTTCACTGTCTGCTCCGTACCGTAATGTTCCGATGCGAAGGTGATGGCCGACGGCGGCTCGGGTGCCGGCATCGAGGTATAGAGCAATTCCTTGACCCCCGCCTCCTGCGCCGCTTCGATGGCGGTCTGATGGCTGGACAGGCGACTGCCGATGGCGTCGGTCGAGATGATCAGGAACCGGTCAACCCCCTGAAGCGCCTTCACCATCATGGCCTTGTCCGTGAAGTCTGACTGGCGCACCTCGACGCCCTCAGGCGCCTTCAGGCGGGACGGATCCCGGGTCCCGATGATGATCCGCCCGCTGGGACGGCGGGATAGCACCGCGTCGGTCACCAGGCGGCCCAGCTGGCCGCTGCCGCCGGAAATGAAGAGGGTGGGATCGGACATTGACTACTCCATGACATGGTTTCTTTTTGAGACTATGGCTATAAAAATGACTTGGCTGCCGGTCGCAAGACGGCAGTTTTTCCACCGCTGGTTACCTCCCGGATACCACCATGACCGAGTTTCGCCCTGACCACCTCGCCCCGCACCTGTCGCAGGTGAGGCAGCAGCTGCCTGATCCCGCACTGTGCCCTGTGCGCGACGTCCTGGATCAACTCGCCGACAAATGGAGCGTGTTGATCCTCACCACGCTGTCGGAGCGGCCCTATCGGTTCGCCGAGTTGAAGCGCGCAATCGGCGACATCTCGCAACGCATGCTGACCCAGACGCTGCGCGACCTGCAGGCCGATGGGCTGATCGAGCGCGAGGTCTATCCGACCACACCGCCTGCCGTGGAGTATCGCCTCAGCCCGCTGGGTCGCAGCTTTCTCGTTCCGCTCTCTGCGCTGGTCGAGTGGTCCTTCGCCAATCACGAAACCATCCGGACGGCTCGCCTCAGGTTTGCCAAGGCCGCCTAAACGCTTGCCATTGCGCAGGTTCGGGCGCATCACGGCGCCTGAGGATCGCCCGATTGCCCGTACCATCGCCCTTCGCCGACCGCCGGACGGTCATCGCCATTGCCGTGCTGTGCTGCCTGCTCTGGGGCAGCGCCGTGCCTGCGGTCAAGATCGGCTACGACCTGCTGGATATCGCGCCATCGGACACGCCGTCGCTGATGCTCTTTGCGGGTGTCCGGTTCGCCTTGGCCGGGCTGTTGCTGCTGGGGTGGGGCGGTCTCACTGGCCGGAAAGTCTGGTCGGGACGCATGGCCTCGCTCCAGACGGGGGCGCTGGGCCTGATTTCCACGGCAGGCCAGTACCTCTTCTACTATGTCGGCCTCGCCCATTCGACGGGGGTGAAGGTCTCGATCACGACGTCGACGAGCACCTTCTTCTCCGTGATCCTCGCCCACTTCATCTACAGTTCCGATCGGCTGAGCGGACGGCGCATCATCGGCTGCCTCGCGGGCTTTGCTGGAGTGGTCGCCGTGAACCGCGGATCGGCGGGCCTGGACCTCGATCTCACACTGCTCGGCGAGGGCTTCATCATCATCTCGGCGCTGATGTTTTCGGTCGCCGGAATCTATGGCAAGCGGCTCAGCCGCACCATGGACCCGGCCATCATGACCGGCTGGCAGCTGGCACTCGGCGGGCTGGTCCTCACCCTCGCCGGCCTGATGATGGGCGGGGTTCTGAGCACCGTTGACGTCGCTGCAGTGGTTCTATTGGCCTATCTGGCTGCGCTGTCTGCGGCCGCCTTTGCGCTCTGGAGCCTGCTGCTCAAGCACAACCCGGTCGGACAGATCGCTATCTTCAACACCATGATCCCGCCATTCGGCGTGATCCTCTCCGGCTTGCTGCTGGGGGAGACGGTGCTGGAGTGGAAGAACCTCGCCGCCCTGCTGCTGGTCAGCCTCGGTATTTGGCTGGTGACGGCGCAGCGGCCGGCGTCCGTCCCCGCCTCGACCTGACTGCGCCTACTGCGCCGCAAAGGCCTGCCAGCGGCGCGGCCTGAAGCCGATCACGCTACCGGTGGTGGCTGGGTGGTCGAAGGGCAGGTCGATCTCGACGCGTTCAGTCGCGCCAGCCAGTTCCAGTTCCACGCGCCGCGTACCCCCGACCCGGCGCGTGCCGGCGATCCGGCCAGACAGCGCGGCGCCGTCGGCCACCACCTCGATATCGTGCGGCCGAAAGAACAGCCGCGCCGGCCCGGTCAGATGCGCCGGGGCGGCAAGCCCGGTGGAGGCGCCCGAAAGCCGCAGCTCCCCCTGCTCGGCCATGACCGGCAAGGCACTGGACTCGCCGATAAAAGCGAACGCGAACGGGGAGTTAGGCGTGTCGTAGACCTCGTCGGGCGTGCCGACCTGTTCGATCCGTCCCTGGCTCATGACCACCACCCGGTCCGCCAGTTCCAACGCTTCTTCCTGGTCGTGCGTCACGAACAGCGTCGTGTGACCGGTGCGGTCATGGATCTCGCGCAGCCATTTGCGCAGCTCCTTGCGCACCTGCGCATCGAGTGCCCCGAAAGGCTCGTCGAGCAGCAGCAGCGCCGGCTCGATGGCGAGCGCGCGGGCCAGCGCGACGCGCTGGCGTTGGCCGCCGGACAATTGCTGCGGAAAGCGCTTTTCGAGCCCGCTCAATTGCACGAGGTCGAGCAGTTCCAGTGCGCGGCGGCGGATCTCGGCGGCTGGGGGGCGACGATTCCGGGGCCGGACCTTGAGGCCGAAGGAAATGTTGTCGAGCACATTCATGTGACGAAACAAGGCGTAAGCCTGGAACACGAAGCCGACATTGCGCTCCTGCACCGACTTCGCCGAGGCGTCCGTGTCGCCGAAGTAGACCTGGCCGGAGCTGGGGGTCTCGAGCCCGGCGATCAGGCGGAGCAGCGTCGTCTTGCCCGATCCCGAGGGTCCGAGCAGCGCCACCAGCTCTCCCGACGCAATGTCGAGCGAGACGTCATGCAGCGCCGGAAACCGGTCGAATTCCTTGCGGACATGGGCGACGCGGACATCCATCAGCTTGATTTTCCTCGATTAGTCGCAGTGCGGCATGGCCCTCCACGTGCCGGGAGCGGGGCGCGCCATACCCTATTCGATAAGCCGAGGCGGGCAAGGCACGTCACTCTCCGTTGGGGCGGGCTGGAGGAATGGCAAACCACGAAGCACGCAAAAGGCGGAAAAAGGCCGGCAAACCGCCGGATGTCTGAACGCGCCTAGACGCCAGATGAACGATATCCGAGCATTTCGTCCTGCAAAGCCCTGAGCGCGTGCAGCCGCGTGGTGGTATCGGGCGCGGCATTGGCGCGGGTGAGCAGCTCGCCCTTCCTGACCGGAGCGGTGACGCGACCGCCTTCGAGCAGGCCCACCGGGATCGCCGCATGGCGCTGCGCGTCCTCGACGGTGAGGATGTAGCTGCGATAGCAGGTCTCCCCGATGGCATCGAATGTCTCGCCTGCGGCGAGGTCGCGCTTGGCGACGGCGCAGACTTCGGCGACCGGGCGCGGCAGCGGCACCATGTCCGGCTTGCCGTAGAGCATGATGCGCGCCGCGGTCAGCGGCACCTCGAGCGAGGTCAGATGATAGGGCCGGAACAGCGCGTAGTAGGGACCTTTCCCCACATGCAGATCGTCCATCCGCTCGATGATGCGCGGATGCTCGGCCTCGACGATGACGAAGACTCCGGGGGCCACGCCCTTGCCGATGGTGAAGTCGACGACGCCCTTGCGCTTGAGGATGCCGCCATCGGCCTCGGGGATCAGCACCTTCACCATGTCGTCGCGATCGGCCTTGGGCCCGTGCATGCCCGGCACATCCGGGACCAGCCCGGTGGCGTTGGCGATGCAGCACATCTCGACCATGGTCTTGGAGCCGTCGACGAACTCGACCAGCATGCGCGGGTTCATGTTCCGCCGCTCGGCCTCGGCCCGGTAATCGTCCGGCACGGCGGCGTGGTTGAGCGGATTGTTCTTGCCCTTGCCGGCCGACACCACGCGATAGCCGAGCGCGGTGGCGAACTCGATCAGCTCCATGCACGAACTCGGCTCGTCCCCGGCGCCGACCGAATAGACGACGCCCAGCCGGTCGGCCTGGTGCTTGAGATACGGCCCGATGGTGACGTCCGCCTCGACATTCATCATCACCAGATGCTTGCCGTGCTCCATCGCCATCAGATCGTAGTCCGCCGCGACGCCCGGCTTGCCGGTCGCATCGATAACGACGTCGACGAGGGGATTGGTGACGAGGGTCTCCACCGAGGTCACCGCGATCCGACCCGCCTCGATGGCGGCGGTCACGGCGCTCTGGGTATCGGCCTCGGCCGCCATGTGATCGTCGCCATAGGCGATTTCCATCGCGGCGCGGGCGGTGTGCGGCCGACGGGTGGCGATACCGGCGATCTGGATGCCGGGCATGAGCGCGCCCTGCGTCACGAGATCGGTGCCCATTTCACCGGAGCCGATGACGCCGATGCGGATCGGCTTGCCGGCATCGGCGCGGGCCCGAAGGTCGCGGGCGAGGCCGGTGAGGTGGACATTGCTGAGCGAGCGAGGCGGGGCGGAGGGCTTCATGCCCAAGGTCTAGCAGGTGCCCGTGACATTGCAAACATGGCGCCCTGCGGCCCGCGCCGGCGTCATATCAGAACCCCGCAGCAAATAAGGTGAGGCTTAGCAATTATTAAACCGTTGTTCTGCCAAGGTGCGGTTCGGGATGACGTTGGGGGCGCCGAATGGCCCAGCGAACGAAGACGGTGAGTCTTCCGGAGATAGTCGATCTTGATGCACTGGACCCGATCCGGGATATGCTCCTGGATGCGATCGAGTCCGGGCCGGTCAAGGTGAAGGCGAACGCGGTGCAACGCGTCGCCACCAATGGCTTGTTCATGCTGCTGAGCGCCGCAGAGTCGGCCCGCCGCAACAATTTTACCTTCAAGGTCGCCAACGCCAGTGAGCCCTTCCGCCAAGCGGTGGTTCGGCTGGGCCTTGGCGCGCCCTTTGCAGCGATCCTGGAGAGCTGACCTCATGCGTGTACTGACTGTCGACGATTCCCGCACCATCCTCGCGATGCTGCACCACACCTTGTCGAATGCGGGATTCGAAGTGCTGCAGGCCGAAGACGGCCAGCAGGGGCTCGACGTGCTCAAGAACGAAAGCGTCGACGTGGTGATCACCGACATCAACATGCCGGTCATGGACGGCATCGAGTTCATCAAGAACGTGCGCGCATCCGGCCTGCACAACTCGCTGCCCATCCTGATCCTCACCACCGAGACCAGCCAGGACAAGCGCGACCAGGGCCGCGCTGCCGGCGGTACCGGCTGGATCGTGAAGCCCTTCGACCCCGAAAAGCTGATCAGCGTCATCCACCGGGTCGTCCACTGACCCCACCGACGCCAGAAGGTTACGCAGTACGATGAGCGACCTCGACGACTTCAAGGCGACATATTTCGACGAATGCTCGGAGCTCCTGAACGAGCTCGAGGAGCAGTTTGCCGCCATAGAGGCCGGGGACCGCTCCAGCGCGCGCCTCAATGCCGTGTTCCGCGCCATTCACTCGATCAAGGGTGGTGGCGGCGCGTTCGGCTTTTCGGCGCTGGTCGCCTTTGCGCACGCCTATGAGACGCTGCTCGACCATGTGCGCGACGGCCGGATCGAGATGAGCGAGCACGTCGCCCAGCTCTGCATCCGCTCCAACGACATCGTGGCCGACTTCGTCGCCGCCGCCCGCGACGGCAGCGACCTGGCGGAAGGCTATGGCCATGACGAGATCGCCCAGTTCGACGCCCTGACCTCCGGCAACGATCCGGATGCCGGCGGCGAGCCGATGGAAGAGTTCGACATCGACTTCGTGCCGGTGATGGTGAGCCTGCCGCATGCCGAAGCCGGCGATGCGACGGAAGGGCTCGGCATGGCCAACCCCCTGCCCGACAGTTTCGAGGATGCGCCGCTGGCGGCCGAGCCCGCCGGCACCGCGCCGGCCCGGTGGGAAATCCGCTTCACGCCGCACAGCGACCTCTATGCCCGCGCCAACGACCCGCTGCTGCTGTTTCGCGAACTGTCGACGCTGGGCGAGACCGAAATCGAGGCAAACATCGAGGACCTGCCGGCCCTCGCCGATTTCGAGCCCTTCGGCGTCTATTGCGGCTGGCGCATCCTGCTGACCTCGGACACCGTCACCGAAGCGCAGATCGCCGAAGTGTTCGAGTTCGTCGACGGCAATTGCGAGCTCAAGATCTCGCGCCATGCCGGCACCTCCCCTGCGGCGGCCGCAGCGCCGGAGGCCGGTGCCTCGGACCTGCTCGCCATGCTGGCCGACGAGGAGGGCAGCAAGCCCGCTGCGGAAGCAGAAGTGGTCAGCTTCGCCGATATCGCAGCCGCGCTGAAGCCCGCGCTGGAAGCGGCACCGGCCATGCCGGCACCGCTCGCGCCGCCTGCCGCCGCCGCAGCGGCGGACGATGGCGACCATGAGCAGGGCCGGAGCAATGGCAGCGAGGACCGGCGCAACGGCGTGCAGTCCATTCGCGTGGACCTCGACAAGATCGATCGCGTCGTCAACATGGTGGGCGAACTGGTCATCACCCAGTCCATGCTGACCCAGCAGATGGA
>VFQR01002491.1_pt1 | contig 11652 bp, 9 predicted proteins | sample 3512321 | NCBI WGS metagenome assembly VFQR01 (sample SAMN10412374, study PRJNA504923) | tailings metagenome | isolation source: Relicate 3 Philex TSF1 revegetated site | place: Philippines: Tuba, Benguet | collected 2017-08-29
CATTCCAACCAAACCACCCAAGATTACGTTGCCGGTAAAGCCTGCAGCTCCCCCGCCGGACAATTGAGTCTTTACTGGAATTTCAACCGAGTGAAATCCTGGCTTTGAAAAAATTACGATAAATTCGTCTTTCCGATTAAATTGCAACGTACACGGAGTGATGCACACATGCCCCATGGATGTGCGAGCTTGGGCCTCTGGAGGGTTCGAATGCAGTTGAATTTGGTTAGTAAGTCCGCGCGTTACCGTTGCACATGCACCCAAAAACAATGCCGCAAATAATGCAGCAACCACGCGCCAATACATAACACTCCCCATTACAATCTTTGCACTATTTTAAGTTGATTAAACGCCAAGTTGTAATCGAAGTCGAGAGTTGACGTGGCTTATGGTTGACAGCGACCGTCCACTCTTACTGCCCCAATTCCGCCAAGAATATATTCCTATAGTCCCCTGTCCGGTTTCGTGAGGGGCGTCTTCTAGAGGCGATCCTGAAGGTCGAGACCGGATGCGGTGGCCTCGCGGTGTTCTCGCAAAACCCGCAAGGCGGCCCAAGCCATGGAGTTCCGGCGCGCCTGCCGCGCGTCACGGGACCGGAAGGTGACCTCGCCGTACGGGACGATCCGATCCCAGGCGGGGGACCGGCCACAGCGGTGGATGAAGCGGCGGGCCAACACCCGCCGCCGGTCAGTCCACCGGGGGCTTCATGGAGCAAGCCTTAGCGGTTCGCGCGCGATATACGGCGCGCGCGGCCCGCGCCAAACACCGCGCGCGGGATGCCGGAGACGGCGAACCTCGCGAGCCTGCCGCCGTGTGCTCTTCTTCTGCATGCGGCTTCCGAGGGACGCGAGCCTGCAAGGGCGTCCCCGGTGTCCCGCGCGCCCCTCGCTTTTCAGGGGCCGTTTTCCCCGCACGATGCGGGGCTTCGACAGGGGAGACGTTTCAACCGCGCGGCGATTTCCGCGGCGGGGGATGAGGCGTGCATTTTTTCATCCTGCGCGCCTCATCCTGAGGAGCACGCCGCCCATCCTTCGAGACGCTCGCTACGCTCGCTCCTCAGGATGAGGCAGAGGGAGGCCGATACGGCGTGCGTCTCGAAGGAGAGGCGCGTTTGCGCTGGAACATATTCCTACACCCGCCCGCTAAGTCGCGTTTCGCCGGAAAACGCCTGCGGAATCAACGCGCAAAACCGCGTCATACCAAAATCAAAATCATGCCCTACATTGGAACCATCGGGACATTGGCGGGAGAGAAGCGCGCAACTGCATGGTTGCGCGCGCGATCCATTCCGCCGCATTCCGAAACCGAAGGAAAAATGCGTGACCTATGCTTGATCGAGTAAAGACCGTTGAGACGAACGACAATTTCGAACTGATCGATTTCCTGCCTGCCGCGGATTCCGTGCAGCCGGAAACCGCACCCGTGAGCCTGCCCGCGTTCGGCACGCAGGTGAAAATGCGCGCATTGCTCGTGGGCGACCGCCTCGATACCGCGGGCCTCGAGACCGGCGAAATGCTCGCCGCGACACCGTTCACCTGGAAAGCCGGCGAACGCGGCATGGTCACCGTGTTCCGCTTCGGCGTCGTGGTGCTTTCCAACCTGACGCCCGCCGAAGAAAAGGACGTGCTGAAGAAGCTGCGGAAGCACATCACCGCTCCGCTGAAATCGCGCGAGGAGGAAACGGCTTCGGTGGAAGTCTCGCCCGAGCGCGAGGACCAGGTGCCGCCGGGCGGGCCGGTCTATGTGCGCGAGATCACGCTGGAGCGGCTGCTGCTGGTGGCCTACGCGCTCGCCGACAGCGTCATTCTCGCCAACGACGAACGCGCGGCCGAAGGTGTCTTCGACACGATCGATCCCTTTGCCCGCGAACTCGCCGAAAAGGGCGGCACGCCCAAGGGCCGCCGCGCGATGCTGAAACAGATCGGCTCCGCTCTTCTTGTGAAGCAGCGGCTGTCGGGCCGCGTCGCCGTCGGCGAAGATCCCGACGTTCTTTGGGATCGTCCTGATTTAGGGCGTCTCTATGCGCGCCTGAAGGACGAATACGAGCTGAAGGAACGGCGCGAGGAATTGTCGCGCAAGCTCGAGGTGATTTCGGAAACCGCGAAGGCGCTCACCGACCTCATCAACGCGGAGCGTTCGATCCGGCTCGAGATGATGATCGTCTTCCTGATCGTCTTCGACATCGCGGTGATGTTCTACCAGATGTATTCCGGCAGCGGCGGGCATTGAGGACTGTCGTATTCTGGGGAAATCAAATTTCGTCATGCCCGGGCTTGTCGCGGGCATCCCGATTCATAAGGCACTGCCTTCACGAACGGGATGGCCGGGACAAGCCCGGCCATGACAATAAGGGAGTAGACAATTCCTACTTCAACCCGAAATACGCGAACGCCTTCGACTGGTCGAACTTCGCCATTTCGTTGACCGCCGCGGTGCGGATTTTTTTCAGCTCGCCGCCATCCATCTCGCCGAGCTTGAAGCGGATCGCATATTGCGTCGCGACCAGTCCGCCACCCGGCGCCTTCGTGTATTTGAACACGTTGAACTCCATCGTCTCGCCCTGCCCGATCAGGAAGTCGATGATCGCTTCCTGGGTCTTGTCGTTGGTGATGATGGCGAGGCGCGCATCCTTGTCGCGCTGCTTCACGAGCTGGCCGAGCACGGTCGCGGCCTTCTTCGTGTCCGGCTCGCTTTTCGGAAAATGCCGGTACGAGACCATTTTGGTCCACTGCTTGATCGGCTCCGGCGGCAGGCCGAATTCGACGAACCTGGAGGCGTTCTGCGGATTGCCGCCCTCGAATTTCTTCTCGAATTTCTGGCCGAGGAATTCGACCGCGGGCGTCTGCGCGGCGAGATTTCCGGACAGCAAAAGTGCCGCTGCAAGCAACAGCGCGGGAATGAGCGCGCGAAGACTGTGGAGCGGCGGCAGCGAGAATCGCATGGATGCCGAGTCTAGCGTGGGCCGGGCGGCCCGCCAGCCAGGCGCAGGGTTGTGCGCCGGAAAATTCTCAGAGCGTCGATTTCAGGCGCAGGTGATCGAGCCGGTTGATCGATTTCACCTCGACCCGGCGGCTGCCCGCGTCGCCGATAATATCGACCGGCACGGTGACGCCCGCCGCCCCCGATGCCCAGATCTGCCGATAGAAGGCGGCAAGGCTCGTGGCAGGCTTGCCGTTCACGCCGGTGATGATGTCGCCCTTTTTCAGGCCGGCTTTTTCCGCCGGCCCGCCCGGCGTCACCCGTCCCACGAACAGCTTGCCGCGCACTTCTTCGGTCGTGATGCCGAGCCACGGACGCGCCGGTCCCTGCACCCTTCCATCCGCGATCAGATCGGCGAGGATCGGCGTGAGCAGATCGATCGGCACATACATGTTGCCGGCGAGGCCGTCGTTCTTGCCGCTGGCGTTGCCGACGATCAGCGAACCGACGCCGACGAGTTTTCCGTCACGATTGATGAGGGCCGCACCGCTCCATTCATTGTGCGCGGGTGCCGTGAAGATCGCCTGGTCGACGATGTATTCCCAGCCGGCCGCGAATTCGCGGCGCGCGACCACGACGGCGGGTGCGAGACCGGCGGCACCGCCGAAGCTCGCGGCCAGCACCGGTTCTTTTTCCTTCAGCTCGCCGGACTTGCCGATCTGGAACGGCCGCACTTTCAGGGGCGAGGTCGCCTTCAGGAGACCGAAGCCGGTGTCGTGGTCGTAGCCGAGAATGTCGGCGGTGATCTTGCGGCCGTCGTTGGTCTTCACTTCGGCGGCGTGGGCTTCCACCATCAGGTAGCCGATGGTGAGGATCAGCCCGCTGCTGTCGATCACGATACCCGAACCGCGGCGCTCGCGGCCGAGGTTCTCGGTCGTGCGCGCATCTGGGTTGATGTAGGTCTTGATCTCGACGACGCCGGAAAGCAGTTGCTCCATCGGCGGCAGTTGCGTCTGGGCGGTGGCGGGAACGTGAACAGCCGCCGAAAAGGCGAGCGCGCTGCCCAAAAGCAGAGCGGGCAAGCGGGGAGACTTTATCCCGGCGCGAATTCGAGAGCGAATTCCATTCCGGCGAATTTCATTACGCATGTGTCCCTCCGCTGGAGAACCACGGGCCGACTCGCGTCCCGCCAGTTTAACCTGACCGTCCACCGGAGTAGCAAGAGCCGTGCCGGGCATCCGGTTCCCGCCCATCCCCTTCATGCGGGGTTCTTCGAATATTGTTCGTCGGTGACCTGTTCGAGCCAGGTCACATATTCCCCGCCCTCGGCTTCCTGCATCGAGATATGCACCATGCCGGTGGTGGGCGCGCCGCCGTGCCAGTGCTTTTCGCCCGGCGGAATCCAGAGCACGTCGCCTGCCTTGATCTCGATGACCGGCCCGCCCCAGGTCTGCGCGCGGCCCACACCGGCGGTCACATACAGCGTCTGTCCGAGCGGATGCGTGTGCCAGGCCGTGCGCGCTCCCGGCTCGAAGCTGACGCGGTTCGATGCGAGACGCGCCGGGGCCGGTGCGTTGACGATCGGGTCCTGCCACACGGTGCCGGTGAAGGACGTTGCCGGGCCGCGCTTTGTGGGACGCGAGCCGCTTTTGAAATGTTCCATTGCCGTTTCCTCCCGGGCTTGCAGGGAGGCTAACAAAAATCGCGGCGCAATGCGCCGCGATTTTTTCCGCTTTTCGATCACAAATTCGAAATGCTCAGCTCTCCAGTCCGGTCGGCACCTGCTTCTGCTCGCTCTCGAGTTTCATACCGGACGCGAGCGCCATCGTCTCCAGCATCGCGGCGAAATCCTTCGCGAGATATTCCTCCGGGTTCTTCTGCAACATCGCGGCACCGAAATGCGATTGCAGCACCTCGCGCGTCGCCGCCGTCACTGGCATCGGCACGTCGTATTCGCGCGCCAACTCAAGACCGAGATCGAGGTCCTTGCGCAACAGTTCCGGCGTGAAGGTGGTGGTCCAGTCGAGATTCACGATGGCGGGCGCCTTGTATTTCGTGAACATCGAACCCATCACCGAATTGTTCATGAAGGCGAGGAACGCATGACGCGGAATGCCCATCTTGTTCGCGAGCAACGTGATCTCGCAAAGATTTTCGATCACGACACCGAGCATGACGTTGTGCGCGATCTTGCAGACGCGCGCGAGTTCTCCTTCACCGACATAGGACACGCCGGAAGGTGCAATCGCCTGCGCCATCGGCTCGATCTTGCGGAACGCCGCTTCCGGACCGGAGGCCACGGCCGAAAGCTTGCCGGCCTTGATGACCTTCGCGTTTCCGCTCACCGGCAAGGCGACGAACTCCGAGCCAAGCGATTTCAGTTTGCCGCGGATTTCGGCGGAGTCCTCCACCGCGATGGTGGAGCAGTCCACCATCACGCCGGGCTTTCCGTTGCCGCCGGAGAAAACACCGTCCTTGCCGAAATAGACTTCGGACAGATCCTTGCCGGTGGAGACGATGGAAAACACGACATCCATGCCCGCAAGATCCGTCAGCCTGTCGACGACCTTGGCGCCTTTCTGCGCCAGCGGCTCGGCCTTGGAACGCGTGCGATTCCAGACCGACACATCGTACCCCGCCTTCAGCAAGCGCTCGGCCATCGGAAAGCCCATGCGGCCCATGCCAATCCAGCCGACCTTGGGTGTGTTCTGCGGCATCGTCATTTCCTCCACGGACCGGGCAACCGGCCTAACCGTTTGTATTCCAACCATTCAGCACAGGGATATGCCTTCGGCAACTCCGCTGCATGGAATGAAACAGGGGATCAGGCAGCACCTGGATCGCCGGTAAAACCCGCGGCCTTGATGCCGGTCATCGCAGCCAGCTCGTCGTTGTCGGATGTATCGCCCGATACGCCGACGGCGCCGATCACATTGCCGTCCTTGTCCTTGATCAGCGCGCCGCCCGGCACAGGGATCAACGTTCCGCCCACGACATGGCTCAGTGCATTCATAAAGTGCGGACGTTCTTTTGCTCGCGCTTCGATCCCGCGCGATCCCATACCCATCGCCAAAGAAGCATAGGCCTTGCCATGGGCGATTTCGGCGCGCTTCAGCGCATTCTTGTCCTCGACGGCCGCGGCCTTCAGTGCGCCCCGCGCATCCAGCACGATAACGCCAAGCGGCTTCATGTTCTTTGCGCGGCCTTCTTTCAGGGCCGCGTTCACAATGGTCTGCGCGGCTTCCAGTTTCAGTTCGCTCATTCTTTCCTCCCTTATGATTGGTTCTTTAAACTCATCGCCAGCACTCGCGCGACATGCATCGCCTCGCGGCCCGTTCCGTCGTTGATCTGCTGCCGGCAGGAAGTGCCGTCCGCAACGATGATCGCATCCGCTGCCGCTTTTCGCACGGCGGGCAGCAATGAAAGCTCACCCATGGCAAGCGATACATCGATCGTATCGGCTCCATAACCGAAAGAACCGGCCATACCGCAGCAACTTGATTCCACGGTTTCGAGCCTGATCTCCGGCACGAGCCGCAGCGTCTTCTCGACAGCGCCCATCGCCCCGAATGATTTCTGGTGACAATGTCCGTGAAGAAGAGCGGGTCTTGCAAGCGGCTGCAAGGACAGATCGAGCATTCCGTTTTCCTTTTCGCGAACCAGGAATTCTTCCAGCAGGAAGGAATTTTTCGCAAGCTTCTTGGCGAGATCGCTTTTCAGGATCGCCAGAATCTCGTCGCGAAAACCAAACATGCAACTTGGTTCAAGGCCGATGACCGGAACGCCACGTTCGATAAACGGCTTAAGCGCGTTGAGCGTCCTTTCTGCTTCTTCTCGGGCGAGATCAACCCGGCCGACCGACAGAAAAGTACGTCCGCAGCAGAGTGGGCGTTCGGCGCTACGCGAAGCGAAATGAACGGTGTAATTCGCCGCACGCAAAACTTTCAGCGCATCGTCGAGATTTTCCCGTTCGAAATAACGGTTGAATGTATCCGCGAAGAAAACAATTTCTTTTCCATTACCGCCCGCCACTTCGGCAGTCTCGCGGAAAATATCGCTGCGCCATTTCGGAAGTTCGCGGCGGGAGGTGAATCCCGCGATCACTTCGGAAATTTTTGCAGCGCCGGGCAGAAGATCGCGCAGATTGAGCAGCCAAGGCATTTTCGCAGCAACTGGCGCATAGCGCGGCAGGTAACCGACCAGCATGTTGTGCAGCGACATTCCGTATTTGCGGGCGCGCGCCGACAGCACCTCGATCTTCATACGCGCCATGTCCACTCCGGTCGGACATTCGCGGCGGCAGCCTTTGCAGGAAACACAGAGTTTCAGCGTTTCAGCCATTTCATCGGAAGTAAACGCATCCGGTCCAAGCTGGCCGGAAATCGCGAGCCGCAGCGAATTCGCGCGGCCTCGCGTTACATCGCGCTCATCCTGCGTCACGCGATAACTCGGACACATGGTGCCGCCGGCAAGTTTCCGGCACGCGCCGTTGTTGTTACACATCTCGACAGCGCCCTGAAAGCCACCGCCGCTGCCGGTGTATTCCGACCAGTCGAGTTCGGTCTGCATATCCGGCACACGATAATCCGGCGCGTAGCGCAGCAGAGACCGGTCGTCGAATTTCGGCGCGCGCACGATCTTGCCGGGGTTGAACACGCCGGACGGATCGAAGCGGTCTTTAACCGCTTCGAAATCGCGGGCGAGTTGTGAGCCGAACATCCGTTCGTGAAATTCGGAACGAACAATGCCGTCCCCGTGTTCGCCCGAATGGGAGCCTTTGTAGGAACGCACAAGGGCGAACGCTTCCTCGGCGATCGCACGCATTGCATTCACGTCTTTTTCCTGACGCAGATTCAGGACCGGCCGCACATGCAGGCATCCGACCGAAGCATGCGCGTACCAGGTGCCACGCGTTCCGTGCTTTGTAAAAATATCCGTGAGCTTCGATGTGTATTCGGCGAGGTGCTCGAGCGGCACCGCGCAGTCCTCGACAAAAGAGATCGGCTTGCCCTGCTCCTTCATCGACATCATCACGTTGAGTCCCGAAGTGCGGAGATCGGCGATGGCGGTCTGCAACCGCGCATCCAGCACGTCCACGACACCTCCCCACTTCGCCCCGGACTTGTCCCAACCGAAGCCGAGATCGCCCATCATGTCATGAAGGGCTTTCAGCCGCCGTACATTTTCTTCCTCTCCCTCGTCGAATTCGACAAGCAGCACTGCATCCGGTTCGCCGCGCACAAATTCTTCCAGCGTGGGCCGGAACATGGCGATATCGCGCGCAAGCGCGATCATGGTGCGGTCAACCAGTTCAACCGCAATCGGCCGCAGCTTCACGAGATGCTGAGCCGCATCCATCGCCTCGAAGAAACTGCCGAAATGGCATGCACCGACGGCACGCTTGCCGAGAACCGGCCAGAGCTTCAGTTCCACTTTTGTCGTGAAAGCGAGCGTGCCTTCCGATCCCACCAGAATATGCGCGAGGTTGGCGTCGTTCTTTCCTGGTACCAATGCGTCGAGATTGTAGCCCCCGACGCGCCGCTGAACCTTTGGAAACTTTTCCTCGATTTCCTTCGCTTCACGCCTGCCGAGCGCAAGCAGGTCATCCGCCAGCGATTTCAGTTTTGGGTTCGCGGAAAAATCCGATTCTCCGACCGGCCCGAAATGCGCGGGCGTCCCATCCGCGAGCACTGCATCCATCGACAGGACGTTGTCGCGCATGGTGCCGTATCGCAGCGAACGTCCGCCGCAGGAATTATTGCCCGCCATGCCGCCGATGGTTGCGCGTGACGCGGTCGAAACATCGATCGGATACCAGAGGCCGTGCGGCTTCAGCTTTCGATTGAGTTCGTCGAGCACAATGCCCGGCTCTACCACGCAGCGCCGGTTTTCGACATCAAGTTCAAAAATCCGGTTGAGGTGTTTCGAGCAATCGAGAACAAGAGACTGATTGATCGTCTGGCCGCATTGTGAAGTGCCGCCTCCGCGCGAGAGAACGCTTACGCCCTCCTCGCGGGCGACCATAATTGCCCGCTCGGCTTCCGCGACCGAACGCGGAACGGCGATCCCAACCGGCATCATCTGATAATGTGATGCGTCCGTCGCATAGCGGCCCCGCGAAAAGCGATCGAACAGGACGCTGCCGGTGATTTCGCGGCGCAACCGCCGCTCCAGCCCCGGCATCAAACTCGCCATTCCACACCCTCCGCCGCGACATAAAGTCGGCCTGCTTGACCGGCGACCCGGTATATTCCAAGGGTCAGCCTTATAGCGAATGATTGGGCGGAAGGCTCCAAACAAAAGCCTGCCCGGCCCGCCTGGGAGCGAAAAGCAATGGCAAAGAACAGTTCACGAGTGGCCGGCCGTCATTTCCTGCAAATCCCGGGACCGACCCCGATGCCGGATCGGATTTTGCGCGCGATGGATATGCCGATCATCGACCATCGCGGTCCGGAATTCGGCAAGCTCGCACGCCGCTCGCTCGACGGGATCAAGACGATTTTCAAGACCGCCAACCCGGTCATCATCTTCCCGTCGTCGGGTACCGGTGCATGGGAAGCCGCTCTCGTGAACACGCTGTCGCCCGGTGACAGCGTCCTGATGTTCGAGACCGGCCAGTTCGGCACGCTCTGGAAGAACATGGCCGCCAAGCTTGGCCTGAATACCGTCTTCATCGAATCCGACTGGCGCACCGGTGCCGACGCGAAGCAGATCGAAGCCAAGCTGCGCGAGGACAAGGAAAAGAAGATCAAGGCAGTCTGCGTTTTGCACAACGAGACTTCCACGGGCTGCGTTTCGCATCCGGCGGAGATCCGCAAGGCAATCGACGCTGCGGGCCATCCGGCATTGCTGATGGTCGATACCATTTCCTCGCTCGCCTCCATCGACTATCGCCACGATGAATGGGGTGTCGACGTCACGGTCGGCGGCGCGCAGAAAGGCCTGATGCTGCCGCCCGGCATTTCGTTCAACGCGGTCAGCGACAAGGCGATCGCCGCCGCGAAGAATTCCAAGTCCCACAAATCGTTCTGGGGCTGGGAAGAAATGCTGAACATGAACAAGACGAATTATTTTCCGTACACACCGGCTACCAACATTCTGTATGGCCTCGTCGAAGCGATCGACATGCTGCACGAGGAAGGTCTCGACAACGTGTTCGCCCGTCACGACCGCCATGCGGAAGCAACGCGCCGTGCCGTGAAGGCATGGGGTCTCGAAATCCTCTGCAAGGATCCGAAATACTATTCCTCGACCATCACCGCGATCCTGCTGCCGGAAGGCAAGGACGCGGATGCATTCCGCAAGATCGCGCTGGATAATTTCAATATTTCGTACGGTGCCGGTCTCGGAAAGATCGCGGGCAAGGTGTTCCGTATCGGCCATCTCGGCGACACCAACGACCTGACGATCCTCGGCGCTCTCGCGGGCACCGAAATGGCGCTGTCACTGGCCGGCATCCAGCACAAGAAGGGCGGCGTGCAGGCGGCAATGGATTATCTGGTGTCGGCGGCTTCCGGCGGCACGCGCGCAGCGGCGGAGTAATCAGGCGAACAAGGCAAGGGTCAGTTTCTGAGACCCTTGCCCTTTCTCGTCACTTCCTCGAGCAACTCGATATTGTTCGCGACGTAGACGTTGTTCGGGTCCTTGGCCTGAGCCGCGACCAGTTTCTTGCGCGCCATCTTGTAGTCACCGCGCAACATGTATGAGTAACCCTGGTTGTTCAGGATTTCCGCAGTCGGTCCAGCAATGTTAATCGCCTGCGTGTATGCGCGATCGGCGAGATCGAAGCGGCGAAGCCGGTCATAGGACGCCGCCAGTCCTACCCATGCTTCCGCCGCGCGCGGCTGCATTTCGACGGCCTTGCGGAAATGTTTTTCCGCGATGCCGTAGTTCTGCTCCTTATAGTGCCGCTTGCCGAGGCTGAGATCGTCGTTCGGATCGGAACCGAGAATCGCCTGGCCCAGACCCTGATCGGTGCCGGGCGCTGGCAAAGAACCACCGGGCACACTGCCGGTCGGATCAGGTTGCTCGCCATTGAATTGCGAATTCGGATTCGTGGCCACGCAGCCCGCCAGGAACATGAATCCCGCGAACGCCACTGACAGCCTTACGGCACCAACTCGCATCGGTACGCTCCCGGCGCCGAACCGCCGGTCCCATCCGCCCCCGGATGCGACCGCAAAAAGCGTTTCGACGCGGATTTCCGAGAAAAACCCACCCGGCTGTAAACGTAAGTTACGATGGTTAATAAATCCTGCCCGGCCGGCGCTTCTGCCTGGGCGGCTCAGTAACCGCCGTATTTCAGGCGGATATAGGCGGGCAGCATGATGACGATCACGAGCACCGGAAACACGCAAAGCACGAGCGGCACGGAGAGCTTGGCCGGAAGGCTGTAGGCCTTTTCCTCGGCGCGAGACAGGCGCTTGTGGCGCATGTCGTCGGAATAGACGCGCAGCGCATCGGTCATGCTGGAGCCGAGTTCTTCCGACTGCTGCAGGAGCGTCGCGAAAGAACGGGCTTCCTCCAGTCCAAGCCGGTCGCCGAGATGTTCGAGCGATTCACTCAATGAGCGGCCCGCGCGGATCTCGAGCGTCGCCATATGGATGTTCGAGCCAAGCGAAGGATAAGAGTCGGACAGTTCACGGCCCACGCGATCGAGCGAAGCTTCCATGCTGAGGCCCGCATCGGCACATACGACGAGCAGGTCCATGAAATCGGGAAAGCCCTGACGGT
>VFQR01002492.1_pt1 | contig 11649 bp, 7 predicted proteins | sample 3512321 | NCBI WGS metagenome assembly VFQR01 (sample SAMN10412374, study PRJNA504923) | tailings metagenome | isolation source: Relicate 3 Philex TSF1 revegetated site | place: Philippines: Tuba, Benguet | collected 2017-08-29
AGCCAGTCGAACAGAAACACTACCACTTAACGGACAATTACCGATAGGCGAAACAGTAGGGTCCGCTGTGCGGACCATGTTGGGTGAGAAATGGTTGTTGGTTTGTCTGAAGTCTTCTTGATTAACTGAGGTGGATGACGTTGGGGGTCGCAAATGGTCCGCACAGCGGACCCTAAACAGATAAAATCCTGCAAAGATAAACTAACCAGGTGGCGGCGATGAGGTCGGCGGTTGTGCCGGGGTTGCGTTGGTGGCCGTCGGCGCGCAGCCATTGGTCAAAAGTATGATAGAGCTGCCAGCCAGTGGCCGTATAGGGCCAACCGGCTTCCAGGATGTTTCGGGCCTGCAAGGGAACCTCGGAATGGAGCTCAGCCCCCAGCTTCCGAGCAATCAGAGAATCGCCCTGTTGTGAGAGGAGCTCCAGTTGTAATCCGATGGTCGCGACTTCCCACGAAGCGGGTGGAAACTCCCAGCCGGAAGCGAGGATCAAGGAATCTGCATTCGCTTGAGAAAGCTTATCAATCCACCGTTCCAAGCGTGGCAACCAATGCTGGAACAGGCGGGCGAAACCATCGGCATAGCAGGCCGCAATCTGATCACGATCCCGAGCGAGATGCATGGCCTCCTGGAGTGTTATTGTGGGAGTTTCCCGCACATCCTGTGTGGTGCTTTTTCCCAGCCCGCCGGGTCTGGCTGCCATAATTGCCCGGTACATGGCGGCTGCATCGGCGGTGGTTGATGTCGCGATCAGATGGGCAACAGCCTCTTGCCAGCATTCCAGTGTTGTGCCGGTTCGAGGGGTCATGCCAGTTCGCCAGGTCATGGCCAATGGAGCGACCAGCAGGACGATCCCGAGGTTTACATTAGAAGGGGAGGAACTTTGCGATGCAGCCACGGCCTGTTCAATCCACGTTCCGAGTGAGCCGGGGGCTTCCTGGCTCGGCTGGGGCTCGAGTGCAGCCTGGCTGCTGAACTTTGCCAGTAACTCGCCTGCATGGCAAAAATCGACGTAGGAGAGGTCGTCAAATGATGCCCAGGGATGCACATTCCCGGCTTTGCGTGAAGTCGCCTCGATAAGGCACGCCAGTTCGATGGCCTCGCCAAGGAGAAAGGCCTGGTTTTCAAGGGTTTTCTCGAATTTTCTGGCCTGGTTCTCGTGCCAGCGAGAAAGAGTTTCCGTGATCTCTTGAAAAACTTGCATCAAAAAAGCGTTTCCTGTGGGTGCCTGCCGGGTGCCAGATTTCGTATTTTTCGCGGGAGAGATGTCGAAAACGAGATGAGTGAGAGGACTTTCGTCAAAGTGAAGGGCTCTCGATCTTTAGAATTTTGCCAATTCGCCAGAGTCTGTTGGAAGCTCACTCTCCGGCCCGATATCATCTCAGACGCTGCAAGGGCACAATAGCCCATAGGATCACGTCAGGGAAACTGGTTGTCGACCTGTTTCAGAGTGTGCTGAGACAGGGCCCACCGAAGTAACGGAACAATGCATGAAGATTCACGAGTTTCAGGCAAAAGAACTTCTGGCCAAAGCCGGAGTGGCTGTACCACGCGGAATTGTCGCCAAGACACCTGAAGAGGCTCAGGCCGCTTACGGTCAACTGGGAACAGCAGTCGCTGTCGTTAAATCGCAGATTCATGCGGGTGGTCGAGGGAAGGGACGTTTCAAAGAGCAGCCCGAGCAGCCCGGGGTGGTGCTGGTGAAGTCGGCTGCGGATGCAGCCGCCCATGCCAGCCGCATGCTGGGCAATACCCTCGTGACGATCCAGACGGGCGAAGAGGGTAAGAAAGTGCAGACGCTGCTGGTCGAGCAGGGTCTGAAGATTGCCCGCGAGCTGTATGCGGCCTGTGTGGTGGATCGTGAAGTGGCTGGCCCCGTGATCATTGTCTCTTCAGAAGGGGGCATGGATATCGAAGAGGTGGCGGCCCATCATCCGGAGAAGATTCTCACGGAAGCGTTTGATCCTGTCTATGGTCTGGAAGGCTATCAGGCCCGCAAGCTGGCTTTTGCACTGGGTCTGGAAGGGAATGCTCTCAAGAACGCCGAGAAATTCTTCCGGCAGCTTTCGAAATTCTTCCTCGACAACGATTGCAGCATGGCGGAAATCAATCCGCTGGTCGTGACCGAAGAGGGCGAACTGCTGGCTCTCGATGCCAAAGTGACGTTTGACGACAACGCACTCTTCCGCCATCAGAACGTTTTGGCTTATCGCGATCTGGCCGAAGAAGAGCCATCTGAAATCGAAGCGCAGAAGTGGGGCCTCAGCTACGTCAAGCTCGATGGCAATCTCGGCTGCCTGGTGAATGGTGCCGGGCTGGCGATGTCCACCATGGATCTGATCAAGCTGCACGGCGGTGAGCCAGCCAACTTCCTGGATGTGGGTGGTGGTGCCAATGTTGATCAGGTGACAGAAGCCTTCCGCATTATCCTCGCTGATAAGAACGTCAAAGGGATTCTCGTCAACATTTTCGGTGGCATCATGAAGTGCGACACGATTGTGACAGCACTTTTGACGGCCTACGACAAGATTGGCATTCAGGTGCCGCTGGTGGTTCGTCTCGAAGGAACCAATGTGGAGCTGGCCCGCAAGATGTTGGCGGAAAGTGGCAAGAAGATCACGACAGGTCTGGATCTGACTGACGCTGCCAAGAAGGCCGTCGCTTCGATTGCCTAGTCCGGCGCATTCGTACAACAGGTTTTGAACCTCTTCATCTTCCGAACATCACGAATCTATCGTCGTAGAAAGAATTCTCGAAATGTCGATCCTTGTGGATAAGAATACCAAGATTATTTGCCAGGGGATTACTGGCAAAGCCGGGCTGTTTCATAGTCAGCAGTGCCGGGCCTATGCGAAAGAGCATCGTCCTGGTGAAGATGTGTTTGTCGGCGGCGTGACACCTGGCAAAGGGGGCACGACGGTCGATGATTTTCCGGTTTTTAACACCGTTGCTGAAGCCTGTGCCAAGACGGGAGCCAACTGCTCGCTGATTTTCGTACCGCCTCCTTTTGCGGCCGATTCGATTCTGGAAGCTGCTGATGCCGGGATCGAGCTGATTGTCTGCATTACTGAAGGGATTCCGGTTCTTGATATGGCACGGGTGAAGAAGGCGTTGGCCTTTTATCCCAAATCGCGTCTGATCGGGCCGAACTGCCCGGGTGTGATCACTCCCGGTGTGGCGAAGATTGGCATTATGCCCGGCTATATCCATAAACCAGGGACCGTGGGACTGATCAGCAAGAGCGGTACGCTCACTTATGAAGCGACATGGCAACTGGGAAATCTGGGGTTAGGGCAATCGACCGCTGTCGGGATTGGTGGGGATCCCATCATCGGGACGCCTTATATCGAATTGCTCGAAATGTTCCAGAACGATCCCGGGACTGAAGCGATCATGATGATTGGCGAAATTGGTGGAAATGCCGAAATCAAGGCCGCTGAGTACATCAAGGCCCATGTGACCAAGCCAGTGGCGGCATTCATTGCCGGCCAGACGGCACCTCCTGGCAAGCGCATGGGTCATGCGGGGGCCATTATCTCGGGTGGTGCCGGGACAGCCGAAGAAAAGATGGCGGCTCTGGAAGCTGCGGGTGTGGTTGTGGCACGCAGCCCGGGCGAGATGGGTGTGGCTTTGAAGAAAGCGATCGACAATCGCAAGTAGACTTTCCTCGCTGGGAGAGTCATGCTGGCGAAGGATGCAATGATGCTGACGAGACCCCGCCGGAGCAGGGGATTTGCCCAGTTCCGGTGAGGTCGATGATATCGAGTGTCATTGCGAATCCGCTGATTGATTGAAACTGGTGATTCCGACTGAGTCATATCAAGATGGCGATGGGAAGATCGTGCGAGTGCGTTTTGCCTCGTGTGGTCTGGCGACAGTCTCCTCGAATCGGTGAGTCCATCCTCCACAGGAAGACCCTTGCATGATTGCAGCCTCGCATGATGATGGATACTGGCTGGGGTTTGATTTAGGCGGCACAAAAATGCACGCCGGTCTGTTTGACCGCAAGCTGCAACCTGTGGGCCATCGGAGAAAGAAAACCCGCGGGCATGAAGGTGCCGAAGCGGGTGTGGAGCGAATTTGCAACAGCATTGAAAAGCTTCTTGTGGAACTGGATGTTTCTGTTTCGCAATTGCGCGGGATCGCAGTGGGCTGCCCCGGGCCGTTGGATCTCGACAAGGGGATCATTGTCGAGTCTCCGAATCTGGGTTGGAAGAATGTGCCACTGAAGGAGATTCTCGAAAAGCGATTTGGTTGCGAAGCCACCATCCTCAATGATGTGGATGCTGGTGTGTATGGTGAACATCGCTTTGGAGCAGGTTCCGGTGCCCGCACGACTTTAGGAGTTTTTCCCGGGACCGGGATCGGTGCGGGTCTTGTCTATGAGGGGCGAATTTACCGCGGTCGCAAATCGTCTTGCCTGGAATTGGGGCATATTCCGGTGGTACCCAATGGGGCCATGTGCGGTTGTGGCCGCCGAGGATGCCTGGAAACAGTCGCGAGTCGATTGTCGATGTCGGCCGAGATTGCCAAAGCGGCGTATCGTGGACAGGCCCCCCATCTGATGCGGGTGGCGGGAACAGATCTGGCGAACATTCGCAGTGGCACATTGGCTGAAGCCATCAGCGATGGTGACACAGTGGTCGAAAAGATTGTTCGCGATGGAGCCCACCATCTCGGTGTCGCGATTGCAGGAACTGTCAACCTGTTGCTTCCTGATGTGATTGTGCTGGGGGGAGGCCTGGTGGAAGCTTTGCCCAAGCTCTTCCTGGAAGAAGTTCAAAATGCTTTGGGACGTCACGTGATGCCCGCTTATGAAGGGGCTGTCGAAGTCAAAGTTGCCAAGCTGGGAGATGATGCCGGTGCACTGGGTGCTGCCGCCTGGATTCGTCATCTTGTCGAAGAGAAGACTGCCAAGAATTGATGTCTGGAACCCCCGGGTTATGGTTCGAGTGACCGGCGAGTCGCCCTTGAAAGACGTTGCGTTTCGATCCCTGCCCTGGCATGAATCTGTGATTGGTACCGGGGAAGCATGGAGGAGGCCGGCATGTTGATAGGTCTGAGAGGATTAGAGGGTGTCGAAAGTAGTGGAGGCCACCGCTCGCCGGCGCATGTTCGACCGGTGGCTGTGATTGATATTGGTGCCACGTCGATTCGCATGGCGATTGCTGAACTTCATGAATCGGGAGAGGTGCGTCTGCTCAGCACGCTGTCGCAAGCTGTGCATCTGGGGCGGGACGTTTTTTCGAAGGGTGTGATCGACAAAGCGACCATTGAAGAGTGTGTGCGCGTGCTGCGCAGTTATCGGCGAGTTCTGGCGGAGTACGAACTTTCCCGGCCTGACCAGATTCGTGTGGTGGCGACGAGCGCTGTCCGTGAGTCGATGAACAAACTCGCCTTTCAGGATCGAATTTATACCGCTACTGGTCTGCAGGTCGAAGTGATCGACGAGGCTGAAGTCAGTCGGATTACTTACCTCGGTGTTCAGCCACTGCTGAAATCCGACAAACAGTTTGCCGAATGGGGAACGCTGGTTGTCGAAGTAGGTGGGGGTAGTACGGAAATTCTGGTGCTCCAGAATTGTGATGTGCAGTTTTCACAGACCTATCGGCTGGGTTCATTGAGACTGCGGGAAACGATCGAAGCGTATCAGTCTTCCCGCGTCACGATCCGGCATATTCTGGAAACACAGATGCGGCGTGTGATCGAGCAGGTCTCGCAGCATGTCAATCGTTCAGAGATCCGCAATATGGTCGCACTGGGTGGCGATATGCGGTTTGCCGCCCATCAACTGGGTGGCGAAGTGAGCCATGATGGCATGCTCAGGTTGAAAGTGAATGAACTCGAACAGTTGACGAATACGATTCTCGATCTGAATGAAGACAAGATCGTTCACAAGTACCACATTTCATTTCCTGATGCGGGGACATTAGGGCCGGCACTGCTGGCTTATGTCCAGATGGCGAAGTCATTCCAACTCGATGAGATTCATGTGGCGAACGTCAATCTGCGCGATGGCATGCTGACGGATATGGCTTCGCACGGGGCTCTTAATGAAGATTTTCGCAATCAGGTGGTGCGTTCGGCGATTGAGCTTGGGAGGAAGTTTAACTTTGCTGAAGCTCATGCCCGGCATGTGGCTAAACTCTGCAAAATCCTGTTTCAGGGTTTACGAGAGGAGCATCATCTGGAGCCCCGGTTCGAACTGCTGCTGACTGTCGCTGCACTTCTGCACGAAATCGGTCTGTATATTGGCCCGAGCGGCTATCATAAGCATTCGATGTATCTCATTCTGAACAGCGAGTTGTTCGGTCTCAGCCGGACGGATGTGATGCTGATTGCGTTGACGGCCCGATATCATCGCAAGACATCTCCCAAGCCGACGCATACCGGCTTTACACAACTGGATCGCGACCAGCGCATTGCGGTCGTGAAGATGGCGGCACTGTTAAGACTGGCCGATGCTCTCGATGCTTCGCACAGCCAGCGACTACACGAATTGTGGTTCGCCCGGGAAGGTTCGAGACTGGTGATCAGTCTGCCTCAAGTCGAAGATCTGGCTCTGGAACAACTGGCACTGAAACAGACCGGGGCACTTTTTGAGGAAACCTACGGAATGTCGGTTCTGCTTCGAAAACTGAGGCAGTAAGCCATGTGTTGATCCAGTGGCAATCTGCCATTGAGCCCGACTGACCAGAGAAATCTTTGGATCGCTATCGATCATCCGCCGTTTATTGTTGAAGAAGTCGCCTATGAATTCCAAAGCCAGCCAACCAGCTCAATCTGCTGTTTCACAGTCTGCGGAGAGTCGTTTTTTCAATCGCGAGTTGAGCTGGCTCGAATTCAATCAGCGGGTGCTCGATGAAGCACTCGATGCGACATCACCGCTGTTAGAGCGACTCAAGTTTCTGGCGATTACCGCCTCGAATCTTGACGAATTCTTCATGGTACGTGTGGGCAGTTTGCAGATGCTGAGGCGACAGCAGAACACGTCGCGCGATCCTGCCGGCCTGACTGCGATCGAGCAACTGGAAGCGATCAGCCAGCGAACACATCAGATGGTGAGGGAACAGTATCGCTGCCTGCTTAAAGAGATCGAACCTGCGTTGCAGGCCGATCAACTCCGTCGAGTCACCAAAGATGAGCTTTCGGATCGCCAACATACGGTCATCCGACAGGTCTTCGAGCAGAAGATCTATCCGATTCTCACTCCGATTCGAGTGACGGGCCATGACGATTTTCCGCAACTCGTCAATCAGACAATGAATCTGTGTGTGCGATTAAAAGGTGAGAGCGATGACTCACCCAAGTTCGCGGTGATTCCCTTTGGACGGGGGCGTGAACGCATTGTCACGTTGCCTCATGAGGCGGGTGGGTATTCTTACATTCTGCTGGAAAACCTGCTGGAAATCTGCATTGGCAGCTTCTTTGCCGGTGAGATGGTTCTGGAATGTGTCCCTTTCCGCATGACTCGCAATGCCGATATGGAACTGCGAGAAGATGGTGCGAGCGATCTCTTGAAGGAAATGGTGGAGGCACTCGATGCCCGCCGGGAAGGGGATTGTGTCCGGCTGGAAGTTGCGTCCACGGTTTCCACAGAAACTTTGAGCTTTCTGATGCAGGTGACAGAGGTCTCCGAGCAGGATGTTTATCTGCTCGACGGACCCCTGGATCTGACCGTCATGATGCGGGTGTTTGAGATTCAAGGGTTCGACCAGCATCGCGATAAGCCGTGGCCCTCACGCAATTCTCCCAGGATCGATGCGACTCAAAGCATCTTTCAGGAGATCGCGAAAGGGGACATTCTGCTGTATCACCCTTACGAAAGTTTCGATCCCGTGGTGCGGTTTATCGAAGAGGCGGCTGTTGATCCTGATGTGCTGGCCATTAAGCAGACGTTATACCGCACCAGCCGCAACAGTCCGATTGTCTCTGCTCTCAAGCGGGCGGCACAGAATGGCAAGTATGTGACGGCAGTCCTGGAACTCAAGGCCCGCTTTGATGAGGCCCGCAATATTGAGTGGGCACGCGATCTGGAACGATCAGAAGTTCAAGTGATTTATGGCGTCAAAGGTCTCAAGACGCATGCTAAAGTCTGCCTCGTGGTTCGAAGAGAGCCGCATGGCATTCAGCGGTACATGCACTTTGGAACAGGCAACTACAATGAAATGACATCGAGGCTGTATGTCGATGCCAGTCTCTTTACTTGCGATGAAGATTTAGGGTCGGATGCGACGGCGCTGTTTCATGCAGTCACAGGTTACAGCCAGCCTCAGCGTTTCCGCAGGCTGGAAGCAGCACCCTTAGGGTTGCGTGAAAAACTGCTCGAATTGATTGATGCCGAAATCGACCGCAAGAAGCATGGCCAGAAAGCGATGATTCACGCCAAGCTCAACGCGCTGGTTGATGAACAGATGATTGAGGCGCTGTACCGTGCGTCTCAGGCGGGTGTCAAAATCCGGCTCAATGTCCGTGGCGTCTGCTGCCTGAAACCGGGCATTGAAGGATTAAGTGAGAACATCGTCGTCACGAGTATTGTGGATCGATTTCTGGAACATAGCCGGATTCTGTACTTTCATCATGGGGGAGACGAACTGGTTTTCATTTCCAGTGCCGACTGGATGCCGCGAAACCTGGATCGACGGATCGAACTTCTGGTTCCGGTCAATGCACCGGCCGCCAAATCGAGGCTGCTCAGTATTTTGAAGACTCATTTCATGGATACTGCCAAAGCTCGAAAACTTATGCCTGACGGGCGTTATGTTCGCAGTGCTGTTCCTGCGGGGACAGAGCCGTTTCGCAGCCAGGCTCAGCTCTATGCGAGGATTTCTGAGGAAGTTCAGGAAGCTGAGCAAATGCGACCCACCATGCTGGAACCACACCTCCCTTCTGATGTGGAGAAGCTGAGTCGCTGATTCTGTCGGGGCAGTCCATTTGGCAGGAGAGAACTTCGCAGGAGATGACAGCGAAGAGTTGATGCTCAAGGCATGCTGGCTCAGAGCCACCCCGTCGCAAGCATGGCACATTGCGCGAGACACTGTTCTGTCATCGGGCAATTCTCAGGACAGTGGCACGCGAAGTTTACCTGGGCTGATTCAGCCACTCGATCGGCTTGGCCTGGCTGTCCGTGGCCTGGCTCTCTTTCGATAGCATGGTCGCATGGAATCGTACAATGCGGCCCTGTTGATCACCTGCCAGCAGATCGCCTGTCGTTCGATCAAACGCCAGCGAAAGAGCCATCGCTGGAAGTTTCAGACGGTTTGTAATGGATCGTTTTTCGGGATCACCGCCAATCAGCACGATCTGCTGATCGCGTAGTGCCAGAGCGAGGCATTCTTCGATCCCGGCAGTAGAGTTTGGAGGGCGGTATTCGATGCGGACAGGAGCTGCGGGGAGCTTCACTTTCTGTACGACTTTGCCATCTGCAATACTCCAGATCAGCAGTTGTGCTTCCTGAGCGATACTGGCAGCCTGCTCCTCAGAAAGGCAAACGACATCACTGATCGAGCTCGTATGCGATGAAAAAGTCAGTTCAATATTGCCAGTTCGGGCCGAGGCCACTTTGATCGTTTTGTCTCGACTGGCAGAGAGCAGTCGCTGGCTGTCAGGTGTCCAGGCCAGAGCGGTAATCCAGTCGGAATGATCTTCGGAAAGTCGATACTCGATGAGCGATTGTCTTTCATACCAGCGGATGGCCCGATCCGTTCCGCCGGTTGCCAGCCATTTGCCATCGGGTGAAAAGCGAACGGAAGTGGCTTCATCGACCGTCATGGCAATGGTTCGCTGGCCAGGTGATCCTGCGGATGAGAGTGGCCAGGGAGCAATGCTGATGGCACCCCATCGGCCGGGCTTCCCGGAAGCGATGGCAAGCGTCTGGCCATCGGGCGAAAAACTCAGCGATAAAACACGTTCACATGGCAACGGCAGGCGGTGGGAGAGCTGTGCTGCTCGATCCCAGGCCAGAACTTCCCCATAGCCAGATGTGACAATCTCGCCGGAAGTCGGTTGCATCGCCAGGGCGGTGATGGCGACCGGTCGAGTGACAGTTGTGGAGTTTACCGCCGGATTTGTGCTGGCTGCTCCAGCCAACGTCACAATCGATGTTTGTTCGTGGAGACCGATACCCGGCGAGGCACCCTGTTCAATCCAGTGCCGCAATAATGCGAGTTGATGATCAGAGAGTGAAGGCTGATCTTTAGGCATTAAGCCTTCGCGGCAATCGGTGTAAAGTGATGACTCTTCGGGGCGGGAAGGGATAAGAACGGCTCCGGATTCGCCACCACGCTTCAAGCTCGCCCAGTTCTCCAGATTGAGGCTGCCTCCCGCCACCCGGCTGTTATGGCAGGCATAGCAATGTTTGACCAGCAGTGGGGCAATGTGCCTGGAGAAGGTCAATTTTCCATCACCCCATCGACCGTTTTTCAGATCTTCGTCCCGGGGTGCCTGACGAGTTTCTTCGGCTTGAAGCCATGCCGTGAGGCGGGTTTCAGCGACACGATGATCAAAGCGTCGAGCTTCCTCTTCGATGGTCAAAACTTCGAATGCTTCACGGGCTTGATCAACGGCCTGGCGGAGTCCTTTCAGTTCGGGTTCCGCCTGTTGAAGCTGCTCCTGCAGTGGTTCCTGACGCTGCTTGAGTTCGATGACTTTTCGCTGGAGGGCAGCCTCTTTTTCTGAAGGGTAGGGGGCACCGGCCAGTTCATCGTCTTTTACGGTCGACTTGGCGAACTTCTCGCGAAGCTCGCGGATCTCCTTCTGGCTGGTGTCCAGCTCACGACGGATTTCGCCAAGTTCGTCGTGTACAGGATCCAGTGGCTTGGCTGTGCGTCTGAGTTGATTCTGGGCATTCAGCAAGACCTCTTCCGCAGCAATCCGGCGCGAGGTGGCCGACTTCCACACTTCGGACGTTTGAGCGACGGCAGCCGTCAATTCCTCTGGCGGTTGGGTCTCTTCTGCCCATGAGGTCGTGGAACAAATCAAGCCGCAGGCGATCGCACCGACGAAGCCAGGGAACATGGCGATTCCGATCGACATGCTCTCTGGGATACTCTGGGCCATGACAGAAAGCCAGGCGAAATGAGATAGTCTCGGCATGGCGAGTGGGTGTCTTCTGTACAGTTTTGTCTGGGCAGGGTCGGCAAGTCTCTACACGTGCAGAGGCTATCAGGACCCATCAAACTACACAGATCTGTCGTGTGATTCGAGTGGATTTTTCGTGCAGATCGTCTGTTGAAACTGGCACGACTCAATGCAAACAGACCATGAGACGCCAGTCAGGAACTGGTGTGACATGGTCTGGAAGAATGCATGTGGCTGATCCAGTCAAAGCTTCGACTGTATAAGCTCAATGTTATCAATTACTTACGATGACGAATTCGAGCCCGCATCTTTCGCTTTTTGCGACCAATCTTGCGGCGGCCCCGCCCAGTTTTCTTAACACCCATGACCTTAACGCTCCGTTGTTTCAGCGTCCGCGAAGTAATTTATTCCGTCAGAAGTGATGAAGGTTAGCAGCAACTCGACGTTCCTTCAAGCAACTGCCCGGGAATCCATCACTTCAGGGCTGCTTGTGCTCACTTCGCCCATGATCGTGGGAGTGATCGTGGGAGTGATCGTGGGAGTGATCGTGGGAGTGATCGTGGGAGTGATCGT
>VFQR01002493.1_pt1 | contig 11646 bp, 6 predicted proteins | sample 3512321 | NCBI WGS metagenome assembly VFQR01 (sample SAMN10412374, study PRJNA504923) | tailings metagenome | isolation source: Relicate 3 Philex TSF1 revegetated site | place: Philippines: Tuba, Benguet | collected 2017-08-29
GAGAACGCAGTGGGGTGGGCAAGACAACAGTGACGCTCACCCTTTTAGCATCTTTGTGCCGTCCGGTGGTCAGATCCCCGACTTCTTGAAGAAGTCGGGGATCTTGCAGCCCATCAAAATTTAGGTTGTTTCACGCTTTTCTTAATTATTGTGCGATCGCAAATAGAACAGGACGCGGAGAGTTTTGAAGTTTTTAGTTATCGGGAAGATTACCGGAAAATGTTGGTCAGCAGTCATTACTTATCGTGATGATAAAATAAGAATTATTTCCATTCGTCGCTCTCGTAATGAAGAGGTAAATTTTTATGAAAGCTGAAAAATTTGATGCTAAGTTTGACAACGGAGAAGATATTACTGATTTTCTAGATTTATCTAAGGCATATCGTCCTGGTTATGAGCAAAAAAGAGTTAATATTGACTTTCCAATTTGGATGATTGAAGCTTTAGAACATGAAGCCAAGTGTTTAGGGGTGACATCTGATTCTATTATTAAATTATGGCTAGCGGAACGTCTTGATAAAAAAATTATTACTGACTAGTAGAAAGCAGTAATTTTCATCAAATAAATGATTCAATATTGATTTCATTTAAGAGGTTGTTTGAAAAGTGTTTCGTTGTGATTTTGGACACGTTTAGATCCCCCCTAACCCCTTAAAAAGGGGGGAACCGGAATCAAAGTCCCCCAATTTATCGGGGGATAATGGTGGATCTAGAACGTTTTGCTACAGACAAGAGGACTTTTCAAACATCCTCTAATACTACTAACATAAGCGACTATTTATTATTCATGTCTGTAATCATTGCTGGAGAACGTAGTGGGGTGGGTAAGACAACAGTCATGCTCACCCTTTTAGCATCTTTGTGCCGTAGCGATCGCTCCGTACAATCTTTCAAGGTCGGCCCTGACTACATCGACCCGATGTTTCATCAACATGTAATCGGTCGTGCTTGTCGAAATCTAGACCCAGTGTTGACTTCCCAAGCCTACGTCCAGCAATGTTTTGCCCGTCATAGCCAAGAAAGTGAATATGCCCTAGTGGAAGGGGTGATGGGGTTGTTTGATGGAATTGGGCATGGGGAGATGAGGGAGACGCGGGGACGCGGGGACGCGGGGACGCGGGGAATAACCAATGCCCAATGCCTAATGCCCAATGCCCCATGCCCAACTGACTTTGCCAGTACGGCACACATAGCGCGGCTGTTAGGTTTACCTGTGGTGTTGGTGATTGATTGTAGCCGTTTGTCTGGTTCTGTGGCAGCGATCGCCCACGGCTATCAATCTTTTGATCCCCGAATTAAAATGGCTGGTGTGGTACTCAATCGAGTGGGCAGCGATCGCCATCTCTCTCTGCTCAAAGACTCCCTAGAATCTCTACAATTACCGATTCTTGGTGTCCTACGCCGTCAAGATAACATCACAATTCCCGATCGCCATTTGGGTTTAATACCCACAGCCGAACTTCCCGAACTCGATGCTGTAATCAATCGCCTCGCTGATTTAGGAGATACCTGCTTCGATTGGCAACACCTACTACCCTTGTTAAAATCAAAACCTCTCCCCATCTCCCTATCTCCTCATCTCCCTACTCCCTACTCCCCAGTCAGGATTGCAGTAGCCCGCGATCGCGCTTTTAATTTCTACTACCAGGACAATCTCGATTTGCTGCAACAACTAGGTGCAGAACTAGTTTACTGGAGTCCTCTAGTAGATGCTGGACTACCACAAGATGTCCACGGAATGTATTTTGGCGGTGGTTTTCCAGAAGTTTTTGCCCAGCAATTAGCAGAAAATATCAGCGCCCGTGACACGGTGAAAACAGCAATTCTTAAAGGAATGCCCACAATTGCTGAATGTGGAGGATTGATGTATTTGTGTGAGGAACTTATCGATTTTGCAGGTAAATCTTGGCCGATGGCGGGAGTTTTTCCAACATCTGCTGTCATGGGTAGACGTTTAACTTTAGGATATCGTCGTGCCGTAGCTTTGCAAGATAATCTGTTAGTAAAGGCAGGCAAAACTGTTTACGGACATGAGTTTCATCGCTCCCATTTAACCTTAACTTCCAGTCAGCCCTTATTTGAAACTTCTCGCTACGATTGTGACGAAAATATGGGATATGAAGGATGGAGTTTACCTGTAAATGTTCATGCTTCTTATGTGCATTTGCATTGGGGAGAAAGTGTAGAAATTCCACAGCAGTTTATTAAAGAATGTCTGAAATTTGTATTTTCAAAAACATGTATTTAAACTAATACGCTTGGGTTAAACCTAAGAGGTTGTTTGAAAAGTATTGTGCCGTAATTTTGAACACATTTAGATCCCCCCTAACCCCCCTTTTTAAGGGGGGTTAGGGGGGATCTAGAACGTTTTGCTACCGACAAGAGGACTTTTCAAACATCCTCTAAAAGTATTCATGTAGAGATGCGATTCATCGCGTCTGAAAGATCCCTTAGAAGGTCAAGCGGTAAATGAATTCATCAGAAAGTTTACCTTTGACGAACTCTGCGTTTCGATTGACTTTGTGCAATTTGAACCCAAGCCTCTCAACCACTTTACGAGAGGCAAGATTGTGCTGATTCACTGATGCGTGCAGCGCCAAAACGTTAAAGCGTCGTTGGGTTTCGGTGATCGCTAATGAACAATAAACGTGGGCATATCCCTGGTTTTGGAAATCAACAAATGTCATAAAGCCGATTTCCGCATACCCATCTTCAAAAATAGCTATCTCAACAATACCTACATGTTGGTTTTCGGCAGTTATGGCAACCCATTTCAGCCAGATCATAGTCTGGTTATCGGGTGATTTTTCTAGCGCTGCGAACTGAAATTTTTGCTTAACCTCTATCAGGGTGGGGATTGGCTCCTCAAGATATTCATATAGATGTGAGTTGCTGATACAAGAGTAGAGAATCTGGGCGTGCTGTTCTGTAACTTTTTCTAAGCGCAAGATGACCGCCTCTGTTTTTATGATTTTTCTGATTATCTATCGCTCAGTACGGCACCATTCTTAACGATTTGGTGCCGTACTCTCGCCGATAACGCAACGCCAGTCGCCTCAACGGGGGGAAAATACGCACAGCGCTGGCTCCCCTACGTATCTTTTCAAAAATCAAATAGTAGTCTTATATTCCATTCTTTTTTTTAAAATATAAATGACCGAATCAGAAAAGGATAAGCAACTCATTACTAACTTTGGCTACTTTTATGATTTCTTCAAATGTTCTAAATAAACGGCAAACTCTATCGTAATACTGTTACATCTTTGTTAAGAATCGTTACAAAAGTCTTAACACCAGGAAATAATTCTGATGGCCGTTTCACTTAAGAATAATCTATCACATCAGGTTGTAATTATTGGTGGTGGTTTTGGTGGACTATATACAGCAAAACATCTTGCCAAAGCGAATGTAAATGTTACTCTCATCGATAAACGTAACTTTCACCTATTTCAGCCGCTTTTATATCAAGTTGCCACAGGAACACTATCACCGGGTGATATTTCCTCACCATTGCGAGCTGTATTCAGCAAAAGCAAGAATACCAAAGTATTGCTGGGAGAAGTAAATGATATCGATCCAAAAGCACAAAAAGTTATTTTGGACAATCAAGTAGTACCTTATGATACATTAATTGTTGCCACAGGTGCTAATCATTCCTATTTTGGTAAAGATAACTGGAAAGAACTTGCTCCTGGCTTGAAAACTGTTGAAGATGCCATAGAAATGCGTCGCCGGATATTTGGTGCATTTGAAGCAGCGGAAAAAGAAACCGATCCCGAAGCGCGGCGTGCTTGGTTGACTTTTGTGATTGTAGGGGGTGGGCCGACTGGTGTAGAATTAGCAGGTGCGATCGCCGAGTTGGCACACAAAACTCTCAAAGAAGATTTCCGCAACATCGACACCTCAGAAACTAGAATTTTACTATTGCAAGGGGGCGATCGCATTCTGCCACACATTGCGCCACAGTTATCCCAAGTAGCAGCAGAATCTTTGCAAAAGTTGGGTGCGGTTATCCAAACTAACACCAGGGTGACAAATATTGAAAATGACATTGTTACTTTCAAGCAAGGCGGTGAAGTAAAAGAAATTCCCTCAAAAACTATATTGTGGGCAGCTGGTGTCAAAGCTTCCCCAATGGGACAAGTTCTCGCAGAACGTACAGGTGTAGAATGCGATCATGCCGGACGCGTGATTGTAGAACCAGACTTGACTATTAGGGGTTATAAAAACATTTTTGTCGTGGGAGATTTAGGCAACTTCTCTCATCAAAATGGTAAACCTTTAGCTGGTGTTGCACCCGTAGCCAAACAACAAGGAGAGTATGTAGCTAGACTGATTCAAAAACGGCTTAAAGGTCATACTTTGCCACAATTTCATTACAACGACGTAGGTAGTTTGGCGATGATTGGGCAAAATTTAGCTGTTGTAGATTTAGGCTTCATCAAACTCCAAGGTTTCATTGCTTGGGTATTCTGGCTACTAGTTCACATCTACTTTTTAATCGAGTTTGACACTAAATTGTTAGTAGTATTTCAGTGGGCATGGAATTATATTACTCGTAATCGTCGCTCTAGATTAATTACAGGTCGAGAAGCTTTTGTAGAACCAAAAACTGTTAGCAATAGCAGTCATGTCGTGTCTGGTTGAATACTTACAGCCTATTTCAGGTAAATGAAGTAGGGGCGCACAGCTGTGCGCCCCTACGATTATCTGTACCTCACCAACTTGCAATCTGCTGTATTAGTTACTCGAACTTGATATCATCTCTCAGCAGTCAAACTAAAATCGATTTTCATACTCGACTAAGAATAAACTTTCATTATCCAAATTTGTTGAGCCGCGTACCAGAATTTCATCATTGAGGCGGTAAAGCACATTGTAACGGAAAGACTCGTTGGTAGAAAAAGCCCGTGATAAAGAAACAGAGAAATTCCGATTGACATTAAACACACCTTCTGCTGACAAATCAAGAACCGAAGATCTTCTTGATTCTTCATTAGTCGTAGGGGTAGGAAAGATGCGAAATTCACTAAAACCAACAGTTTGTCCGATGGCAGTGATAGTTCCTTGCAGACTGCCTAAAATAGTAGAACTGGCGAAATTAGTCAATCCTTGGGTTAAATCTCCTGGTTGACTCAAAGAATTCAAAATCGAACCACCCAGCAAAGCAACGATTTCTCCTCGACTCCGGCTAGGTTCGCTGGTCAATTCTAGATTATCTGCTAATTCACTAGCTTGGCCTGTGGCCCTTGCTTGGACGCGAACGGTGCGTAAAGTACCAAAGTTATTCACAGAAGCATCACTGATTTCCGCAGACAAAGGTGATTCCAAAATGCGATCGCTTATTGCCGATGCTTCAGGTACAATTGCCACCAGTCGGACATCGAGGGTAGGGTCAAGTCCAAGGCTGGGAGTAAATCGCGCAGTGTGTTCGTAGCCCCGCGCCAAGGTAAACTCGGTTGTAAATAAGCTCAGTCTTCCTCCTGTTAAACGGATGAGTCCTTCAGGGAGGGGCTTGGCTAAGGTACCATTGATGGTGAGGTCGCCTTCGGCATCAAAGCTGAGTAGAGGTTGACTCAACGCTGCTCCGCCTGGTACAAAGCCAAGTAGTGGCTCAGTCGTAACTCGAACATCATCGCCCAAAATCAACCGTAAATCTGCAAACTCTACAGGTAAATTGGGTGTAGTTGGGGCGCTGGTGCTAGGCTCTGGTGTATTGGGAGTAATTGAAGTAGTCTCTGGTGTATCAAGAGTAATAGTAGTATTTTCTGGTGTAGTTGCTGGTTGTGAGGTATCAGTGGCAGATTTTCCGATAATCACTTGACCGTCACTCAGTTCAATTTCGCCGCCAATTATCGGTTTTAGTGCTGTTCCCCGAATTACGGCGTTACCACTGACACCCCCTTCATACAATGCTGGAATATTAAAATTGAGTTGTTCTTCTATTGATACAGTTAGAGGATTAGATGCACCTTGTTCGGGATTAAAAATCGGCAGGATTCCTGATGCAGTCACTAGTCCTTGATTGTAGTTGCCTTGAATATTTTCTACATTTAATGTATCGCCATTAAATAACAATGTTCCTGTAACATTTGTTAAGGGTTCCGATAAAGCTTGAGCCGTAAAGGTAGCATTGTTAACTCTGGCAATTCCATTAATAATTGGCTGGCTTAAAGTGCCTTCAACTTTAACATCGACTTCACCTCCACCATTTACCCAACTAACTTGATTGTTGGTAAATACATTTAACAGTGCCAAGCCTTCATCACTCACCCTGGCATTAACACTGATTTGATTATTATCTGGTTTGACTGCCACAAAAGGTAAAGGAGCAGGTATGCTACCTGTAATTGCAATGGGTTGTGTTCCCGTCAATAGCAAGTTACTATCAAAATTGACGCGAGCGTTGTTGTAGTCAAATTTTAATTGTCCTGTTTGTACGGGTTGCTTGTTTAAAGTGGCATTAGCCAAGGATGCTTCACCATTAACTCTCGGATCTTTGAAACTGCCTTGCAAATTAGCCGTAGCATTGAGTTGACCAGTAATATCTATGGGATATTGTTCGATAAACGGCTGTAAAAGTGATAGCGGTAAACTTGCTATATTCAAATTTCCAGATAGTTGTTCGGTTCCTAACTCTCCAGAAAAAGCAATTAATCCTTGATTTATGCCTACACTCAATGGTGAAAGTGTAACTACACCATCTGTAAAATCGCCTTTAGCAGTAACTTGATTAATGGAATATTGACCCCATTGCCAATTATCACCTTGAAAATTAAAGCCGACATTCAACCCAGATTTTAAGGAACCACTGGCTGTAATTCCTCCACTCAATGCACCTGTTAATTCTGCAAGGCTTGGTAAAGGTGCTGGTTCTTGGGTATCTGCTTGTTGTTGTTCTGCTACTAATGTTTCAATTTTGGAGAAATATTCTAATTGAGTTTGTAAATCTGCATTTGGTAAACTGACAGGTGTGGTGTTGAGTGCCTCTGCTCCCGCTAAGGTGGGAGACTCCAAGCCGCTATCAAGGTCTTGAAAGTCGAAGATATTAAATGCTTGTAAGAGTTGTTCGATGCGAGTTTGGTTTAAATTAGCTTGTACTTGAAATTTCGGGTCATTTCCGGTTTGCAAATTGCCATTTAGAGCTATGTTGCTGCTTCCTAACCGCAATTGACCGTTAGTTAAGCTAGCAGCGCCATCGGCATAGTTGATATTACCGCGAAATTCGTCGGCGGTGACTCTGGCGACACGCGGGTTAGTTATCCCTACGTCTCCACTGACTGCATAATTATTCAAATTAACAACTAAATTTCCAGATAATTGCCCCCCTAGAGGTTTCAATCTATTATCAGGTAAAAAGCTGCCGACCAGGGCGATGGGAAACTGTTGGGCGTTGATTATTAAGTTATCTCCCTGAGTTCTTCCTGTGGTAATTGCTGCATCGCGCTTGACTAAAAATGACGTTGGGCGATAATCTGCACCCAGATTTAAGGCTATCCTGTCTTGTGTACCTGCAAGTTGCAAACTTGCTCCTTGTCCTGCTTGAAAATTCACATTTCCAGTTAAAACTGGGTCGAATGCCAAGTTACTGACATTAAAATTCCGCAACCGGATATTGCCAGTAGCCTGAGGAGTGTTTGGAGTGCCTGTAATTTGTCCATTAAAATCTAGTAACCCTGCTAGTGCTAAGTCTCCAGGAATTTGAAAACCTGTATTTTTGAGGTTGAAATTTTGGGCTACGACGTTTAAATTAATGCCAGAAATTTCAGGTGTACCCGTTTGGGGTAATTGTACAGCGATCGCACCACGAGCGCTAACTCCCGGTGTCGTTGCCCGTTCAACTATAATTTGCTGTCCATTCCACTGAAATTGCGCCGTCAATGGTTGCGCTAACTGTGCTAATTCGGAAGTCCGAATTTGTCCAGCAGCTCGAATATCTGCCAGCCCAAAAGATTCTGTTGTCCCTGTGAACTTGACGTTACTACTCAGCCGTCCCCGCAGTTGGGGTGAGAAACGGCTCAGTTGAATTTGAGAAGCGTTAGCAACTGCTTGCCAGCGACCGGCATTCAAGTTAATGTCCCTGAGGTTCAGTGTACCTCCCGCCACATTCAAGTTTGCTTGTCCTGTGGCTTGAATGGTTGAGGGTTGAAAAGAATCAGTGCTTCCCGACAAATTCAACGCCGCATTGCTGAGAACTCCCTGGAACTGCGGTGGTATTTGCTGGAAACGATTTAATTGCAACCTTTGGGCGTTGACAACAGCTTGCCAGCGTTGTTGGGCAACTCTACCCGTGGCTGTGATTCTACCACCTGCGACGTTGAAAACAGCACTCGGTAAGAGGATATTCTGCCCTTGTTGAGCAATGACAACTTGTCCTGTGGTGGGATAGCTAGCAGTGGGCGCTTGCAGTTGCACTACTGTCCGCAGATTGCCAAGAGTGCCGGAAACTCTGGCATTTGCCGATATGGTACCAATTTTGATGTTGGATGAAGTATTATTTGTATTGCCGATGGCATCGCCTGGTAAATTTTCGGCTTGAATGTTAAACAAGACATTGCCTTGGGGTGCCAGCTGAATTTGCCCATTCCCCAGGATTTGCCCGCCAGCTGGTGGCTGCATTTGAACGCTGGAAACATTCAGTGCCAAGGGTTGTTTACCCAGTGAGCCAGTAATTTCTGCCTTGGCTGAGACATTGCCAACATTAATTGGAGGAGTAAAGCCGTAGCTCCGAGCCAGTATATCTCCGGAAATACCGTCAACTAAAATGTTAAATTTTACTCTGTCATTCAGTGTAGCTTGACCGCTACCAGTAATTTCACCACCTGCTGCGGGGACTAATTTCAGATTGGAGACGGCAATTTGAGATGTTTTTTTAGATACACTTAATCGAAAATCAGTGTTGACACTTTTGAATTGAACGCGGTCAACTTGAACCGGTTTGGTGTTGCTGGCGGTACCGCTGAGAACAGGTTCCTCAAATGGCCCCTGCAACTTAATATTTGCTTGCACTTCACCGATAGCCACCACCGGCGAACTTATTTTAAGCGTGTCTAAGATATTTTTGGCAGTGACTGGTTTTATCTGAGCTGAGATATTAAAACCGGTTTGAGTATTAACTGCTCCATTTGCTATGATAGGGACTTTACCAAGGTTTGTAGTGAGATTATTTAAGGCGATCGCTTGACCTTGAAATATTAACTTGCCATTGGTGTTAGCAAACTTTTGGGGAAGATTTTCAATTTGAGCAGTGACTTGATTTGGAGTAGCTGTACCAGTAATCGCTATTTGCGAGACATTTGATGGAATTGCAACTCCTAAATCAGCATCTATTTGTCCTGCTTGTAAAACAATTGGTAACTCAATTAATCGACTGACATCAGATGCTTGTAAACTTTGTGCGACAACTTTGAGATTAGTTTGTTCGGTTTGAAATTGTGTGTCACCAGAGATTTTAACAGCACCTCCTCTAGTGAGTTGACCATTAACTTCATAACCAACTCCTTTGTTTTCAGGTAAAAATCTGGCAACACCACCGAATTGATTTATAACTACAGAACCTTTAGGTTTAGTTGGTGCGGAGGCTGGTGATAACTCTACATTTCCATCAACAATTTGAAGAGTTTGTAACTCAGTTTGAATAGCACCTGCACCTTCTCCACTCTTAACTTGCGCCGTCACCCAACGACCATCTCGATCCTGTTGGATGTAAACATTGGGCTGGACTAATGTGACATTTAATGGTAGTTTTCTAGTTAAAATAACCTGCAAAGGCGAAAATTGCACATCTACAGCTTTTGCTGTCAATTGGTCTGCATCGGTAGAAGTTGCTGGTATCGATAGCGAAGCAAATCTCAAACTAGAAAGTGAAAAACGTTCAACTCTCCCTAATTTGATTGGACGCCCAAGTAATTGCTCAAGATTTTGCTCTACTAAAGGTGCTAAATCTTCATATACATAGTTTCTCCCCCACCAAACACCAGCTGCAATTCCGGAAAGCAAAATGATTCCTAAAACCAAACTGCTACGTTTTAAAAGTAGGAGATTTAAACGAGGATTCCTTGGTTCGCCGTCATTTCCTGGATTTGGAGGGCTAGTCATTTTCGTTACTAGTACTACTATTGAGTAACAAACAATTTATTACCCGACAATACCATAATTGTTTTTAATAATTTCTTAAAACTTTCTCTAGATAGATTAATAATTCCTTCTGATGAGTGTTGACATTTGGGCTGATAAAGCGTTGTGTAGTAAGAGATTGTTGTAACCCATACCGAGTAGACCGAACTTATGTCGAGAATATCTGGACTTATCCTGTAGGTGCATCAGGATTTCAAAATTATACTGGAACCACGCCTGTCGCCCGGGAAACTAATAGCTATGGGTGGTATTCGGTTTGGTTTCCTGTACAAAATGGGAACTCAAACGTTATTCAATTCTTTCGTCCTTAGTAGATTTTAATTAGCAGAGTAACAAATGAAAAAGTTTTTGTTTTTAGGTCTTTTGGCGATTGGTGTCACTATTTACCTGAAAATTGCTGTATGTTGTTGATATTGTTCGGCTATTGGCTTAGGCAAAATAATTATCGGTAAAAGCACAAAAGTTGTGTGGCATTAGTAACATCTTCATATCGACACTCAAAGCCACTAAAATGATACTTTTGGGAAATTTCGTCAAAAGTTTGTTGAGTTTCGGGAAAATCACTTGTAGAAATATGGTTTTCCAACAGTAAATACTCTTGCGGATTTACTAAAGACCAGTTGTTTTGTACACCATCTAAGTAACGTCTCAGGTATGTTTCTCGGTCTTCTGTTGCTTGACGAAAAACGTCAATCAAAATCAAAACACCGCTAGGTTTCAAAAGTTGTTTAATCTCACCAATAATTAAATCTTTTTGTTCAAGACTGAGGTGATGAAGTGCAAAAGAAATGAGAATAATATCGAAACTATTGCGTTGAGTTAATGCTAATTCAGGAACCAATTGAGAAAAATCACCTTGGGTAAAGGTTGCCTCGCACTGAATCTTTAACATGTTCTCGTTAGCAATCTCTAGGGCAGGCATCGATAAGTCTATTCCTTGATATGCACTAATATTAGTATTTAACAAAACCTGAGCAGTAAAACTAGCATCGCCACATCCCAAATCAAGCATTCTAAAGGGTTGTTGGAAGTAGCCAAGGAGGAATTCTTGCAATACAGAGTAAATTTCATGGTGTCCCATGTAATTGTTATCGAGTATTTTTTGGTAGAGTTTCCATTGGTCATTAAAGAATTCTTGAGGCTGGAAAGATTGATTTTCAATAGTTGTCAATGTTTTTTTATCTAACATATTAGGTAGGGAGTGGGGAGTGGGGAAAAACCATGTTTTACTTTACTGGTACTGAATTTTTTCAAAAATCAAGTAGCAAGATACGTAGGGTGCGTTATTGGCGTGACAAGACTAAAATGTTGCAATAGATTTTCTTGTGGTGTGGGCATTTTGCCTGCACCGGACGGGCGAGACGCCCATCCCACAAGAGTTTGTTAATGCACTATTTTAGCCTTGACACGCTACTACTAGCGTGTCAAAGCTAAAATGTTGCAATAAATTTTCTTGTGGTGTGGACATCTTGTCCGCACCGGACGGGCGAGACGCCCATCCCACAAGAG
>VFQR01002494.1_pt1 | contig 11645 bp, 2 predicted proteins | sample 3512321 | NCBI WGS metagenome assembly VFQR01 (sample SAMN10412374, study PRJNA504923) | tailings metagenome | isolation source: Relicate 3 Philex TSF1 revegetated site | place: Philippines: Tuba, Benguet | collected 2017-08-29
TTCCAGCAGTTGCTCCAGCAGGCGGATAAAGCGCTGATGCAGGCGCTCCACCGTCGCCGCCTCGAACAGATCCAGGGCGTAGTTCCAGTTGCCGGCCAGCTCCTCGCCCGGGCCTTCCCAGGTGTGCAGGGCCAGGTCGAACTGCGCGCTGCCGCTGTCCAGGGCGATCAGCTCGGCACGCAGATCGGCCGTCAGTTGCAAGCTGTCCTGCGGGCGCTGCTGGTGGTTGTACAGCACCTGGAACAGCGGGTTATGGCTGAGGCTGCGCTCGGGCTGCAACGCCTCGACCAGTTGCTCGAAGGGCAGCGCCTGATTCGCCTGGGCACCCTGCGCCGTGCGCAGCACCTGCGCCAGCAGTTGCCCGAAACTCTGCTCGCTACTCAGTTCGCTGCGCAGCACCTGGGTATTGACGAAGAAGCCGATCAGCCCCTGGGTTTCGCTCTGCATACGCCCGGCGATGGGCACGCCGACACGCAGGTCGCGCTGGCCGCTCAGGCGATGCAGCAACACCTTGTAGGCCGCCAACAGCACGGTGAACGGCGTGCAGCCCTGTTGCCGCGCCAGCTCGCGCACGCGGGCGGCAAGCGCGGGCTCCACGCGAAAGGCCAGACGCGCGCCACGAAAGCTCTGCTGCGCCGGACGCGAATGATCGCAAGGCAGCTCCAGCAACGGCTGCTCGTCGCCCAGTTGCTCACGCCAGTAGGCCAGCTGCCGCTCGCCTTCGCCGGCATCCAGGCAGGCGCGCTGCCACAGGGCATGGTCGGCGTAGCTCAGCGGCAGCTCGGCGAGTGCGGCAGGCTCGCCCTGCACGCGCGCGCGATAGAACTGCGCCAGCTCGGTCAACAACAGCTGGATCGACCAGCCGTCGGCGATGATGTGGTGCAGACAGACCAGCAGCACATGCCGCTGCTCGTCCTCGCGCAGCAGGCCGATGCGCCACAGCGGCGCCTGTTCGAGGTCGAACGGGCGCTGGGCGAACTCTCGCGCCAGGGCGGCAAAGTCATCGCCCTGCAGCGGTTCCAGGGTCAGTGCCGGCGCCGCGTCGACGCACTGGCGCGGGTTGCCGTCGGCATCGGCGAAGAACCGCGTGCGCAGGCTCGCATGACGTTGCGCCAGATCGCTGAAGGCGCCCAGCAACGCCGTCTCGTCCAATGGCCCCTGCAGCTGCAGGGCGCCCGGCAGGTGATAGGCACTGTTGCCCGGCTGCAGTTGTTCGAGGAACCACAGGCGCTGCTGCGCGTAGGACAGTACGCTGCCCTCGGCATCGGCCGCTCCCGGTGGAATCGGCAGTGCCGAGGCGTCTAGCCCCTGCTCGCGCAGCTTGTCGAGGAAGGCGCGGCGCTGCTGCGGCGCCAGGCCGAGAAAGCGACGCGAGAGCAGCAGGGCTTTGTCATGCAACAGATTCACTGAATTTCCTCCAGAGCGCTCATCAGGTCGTCGAGCGCGTCCAGGCGTTCATCGTTGAGGGCCTGGCTTTCCAGGCTGCGGATCAGGCTGGCCATGCTGGCCACGGTGGTGGCCTCGAACGCCTGCGCCAGCGGCACCGTGACGCCGCGCGTTTCGCGGATAAGGGCCAGCAGGCGGGTGGCCAGCAGCGAGTGGCCGCCGAGTTCGAAGAAGTGGTCGTGACGGCCGACCTGCTCCACCTTGAGCAGGTCGCGCCAGAGCTGCGCCAGATGCTGTTCCAGCTCGCCCTGTGGCGCCTCGACGCTGCGCACCTGCGCCTGTGGCGCCGGCAGTGCGCGGCGATCCAGCTTGCCGTTGGCGTTGAGCGGCAGGCGCGGCAACAGGATGATCTGTGCCGGCACCATAAAGGCTGGCAACTGCGCAGCCAGGGCCTCGCGCAGCGCCTGCACCTCGACCTGCTGGCCGGCCTCGGCCACGCCATAGGCGATCAGCTGCGTACCGGCAGCCCCTTCGTGAGCGACCACCACGGCCTGGCGCAAGGGCGCGCTGGCCAGCAGGCAGGCTTCGATCTCGCCCAGTTCGATACGCTGGCCACGGATCTTCACCTGGAAGTCCACACGGCCGACGTATTCGAGCTGGCCCTCGGCGTTCCAGCGCGCCAGGTCGCCACTGCGGTACAGGCGCTGGCCCGGTGCGCCGAAGGGGTCGGGCACGAAGCGTTCGGCCGTCAGCCCCGGGCGCGCGGCATAGCCACGGCCCACACCGGTGCCACCGATATACAGCTCGCCGACCACACCGCTGGGCAGCAGCTCGAGGTCGCCACCCAGCACGTACAGGCGGTTGTTGTCGGTCGGCTGGCCAATGGCGATGGGCTGTCGCCGCGGCGGCGCCGCATGCAGGCGGTACAGCGCCACGTCATCGGCGCATTCGGCCGGGCCGTAGGCGTTGATCATCGGCACCTGCGGGTAGCGGGCGAACCAGCGCGTGGCCAGCTCATGACTCAGCGCCTCGCCGGTGGGCAACAGCCAGCGCAGTGCCGGCAGCGCCACGGGCGACGCGTCGAGCATGCCGTCGATCACCGCCGGCACCGCCTCCAACACGCTTACCCCGGTATCAGCGACGCACGCCAGCAGCGCCTGCGGATCATGGGTGATGGCATCGGGGATGATCTCCAGCGCGCCACCGAACAGCGGCGCGGTGAGCAGTTGCCAGACCGAGATATCGAAGCCGGTTGCAGCGGTCTGGGCGATCACGTCCGCTTCACCGAGTTGCAGGTAAGGCACCTTGGCCAACTGGTTGTTGAGCATGCCGCGCTGGTTGACCATCACCCCTTTTGGCTCGCCGGTGGAACCGGAGGTGTAGATCAGGTAAGCCAGGTGCTCGGGGCCGGCGTAGCGCCCGGGGTTGTCGCGGCGGCTGTGCTCCAGCATGTCTTCATAGACCAGCAGGCGCGGCGGCTGCGGCAGTTCGGCGAGCATCGCCTGAACCTGCGCCAGCTGCTCGCGCAGGGTGATCAGCACCGGCGCGGCGCTGCTGGCCAGCATGCGTGCGCTGCGCGCCGGCGGATGGCGCTCGTCCAGCGCCAGGTAGGCAGCACCGGCCTTGAAGGCGCCGATAATCAGGCTCAGCAGTGGCAGACCACGGGGTGCATACAGCGCCACCACGTCATCGAACTGCACACCACACTCGATCAGGCCATGACCGATACGGTTGGCCCGCTCGTTGAGTTCGAAATAAGACAGCGTCTGCCCCTGGCAGCGGGCGACGGTACGTGCGCCCTGCTGCTCGACCTGCGCCTCGAAGCGCGCCAGGTAACTCTGCGCATACCATTGCGGCTGCATCTCGCCCTGGCCCAGCTGACACAGGGATTCGCGCTCGCTGTCATCGAGCAGGCGCAGCTCGCTCAAGGGACGCTGCGGCGCCTCGCTCAGCTGCAGCAGCAGACGACGGAAATGCCCGACCACTACCTGCATGTCGACCACGGCGAACTGCTGGGTATCGAAGCTCAGTTGCAGGGTCAGACTGGCACCCGGCAGCAGCACTACGGTCAACGGATAGTTGGTGTGGGTGCGGTTGGCCAGCGGCGTGATGCGGTAGGTTTCGACGGCCTCCTGCACCTCGCCACCGAGCGGCACGTTCTCGAACACGAACAGACTGTCGAACAGCGGCTGGCCGCGCGGGGTGTCGGCGAGGTTTTGCACCTCGGCCAGGGACAACTGCTCATGCTGACGCATGCCGGCGTTCTGCGCCTGCAGCGCTTGCAGCAACTGCAGCCCGGTCGCCCCCTCGCCCGGCACTCGGACGCGCAGCGGCAAGGTATTGATGAACAGCCCCAGCGCCTCTTCGATGCCTTCCAGCTCGGTGGGTCGCCCCGCCACGGTGACGCCGAACAGCACGTCGTCGCGCCCGCTGTAGCGCATCAGCAGCAGCGCCCAGGCGGCCTGGACGAAGGTGTTGACGGTCAGCTGATGACGCCGCGCCTGCTCGGCCAGGGCGCGGGTCTGCTCGGTATCGAGCGCGAGGCTGACGTCACGCATGCCTGCCTCGCCCTGCTGGCGGCGATAAGGCAGTGGCGTGACCGTGTCGAAGCCGGCCAGCTCGTCGCGCCAGTAGCGACGGCTGGCCGCCTCGTCCTGACGTGCGAGCCAGGCGATGAAGTCGCGATAGGGTCGCGCCGGCGGCAGTTGCAGGCTGCGCCCGAGCAGGCGAGCGCGGTACTGGGCGAAGAACTCGGCCAGCATCAGGCCGCGGCACCAGGCGTCGATCAGAACATGGTGATGGCTCTGCACGATGCGCAGATCGGCGTCGGCGAATTTCACCAGGCGCAGACGCAGCAAAGGCGCCTGAGTGAAATCGAAGCCGCGCTGACGCTCCTCGCGCAGGATCGCCTGCAACCTGGCCTCGGCTTCATCGCGCGGCAGCTCGCTGAAATCGAGAAACTGCACGGGCGAAGGCACCTGGCGCAGCACCAACTGATGCGGCGTACCGTCGAGGTTGCAGAAGGCCGTGCGCAACGCCGGGTGACGCTGCACCACCTGCTGCCAGGCATGGGTGAAGGCGTCCACATCCAGCGCACTGGCCACGGCGTACTGATCCTGCATCAGGTAGATGCCACTGCCCTGCTCCAGTTGGCTGTGCAGGAGGATGCCCTGCTGCATCGGCGCCAGCGGGAAGAGGTCTTCGATCTGCTGCGGCGCATAAGGCAAGGCATCGAGTTGCGCCTGGCCGAGCGTTGCCAGAGGGAAATCGGAAGGTGTCAGGCCACCGGCACCAGGCGCGCAGCAATGCTCAATCAACTGCCGCAGCGCCTGCTCGTACAGATCCAGCAGACGCTCGACGCTGCTCGTCTCGAAGCGCGCGCGGCTGTAGGTCAGCATCAGTTGCAGGCAACCGCCACGCACTTGGCCGTCGATGGCCAGGGCATTGGCCAGCGGGCCGCTGCCGTCGCGTGGCGCGCCGCTCGCTTCATCGGCCAGACGCCAGCGTGCACCGGTCTGGTCATCGAAACGGCCCAGGTAGTTGAAGGTCAGCCCCTGGCCCGTCAGCTCCTCCAGCGGAGCCTTGCCCAGGTACTTGAGCACGCCGTAGCCGATGCCCTTGTCCGGCACCTGACGCAGTCCTTCCTTGACCTGCTTGAGGGTCGCGCCGAGGTCATCGCCGGCCTGTAGCGTCACCGGATAGAGACTGGTGAACCAGCCGAGGGTGCGGCTCAGGTCGAGCTGATCGTCCTCGCGGCCATGGCCCTCCAGGCTGATCACCGTACGCCGGCGCCCACTCCACTGCCACAGGGCCTGGGCCAGCGCCGCCAGCAGCACGTCGTTGATCTGCGTGCGGTAGGCCGCCGGCACTTCGCCGAGCAGGCGCGCAGTGGTGGCTGTATCGAGCTGCAGGTGCAATTGGCCGGCATCGGCGACCTTGGCACTGCCATCAGGGCGATCGCAGGGCAGGCAGGCTTCGGCGGCGCTGAAGCCCTGCCAGTACGCCAGTTGTGCCGCCAGTTCCGAGCTGCCGGCCAGGGTATGCAGATGCGCCGACCATTGCTGGAAGCTGGTCGCAACGGCGGCAAGGCTGATCGCCTGCCCGGCCAGTCGCTGCGTGTAGGCCTGCTGCAGATCCTCGAGCAGCACGCGCCAGGACACACCATCGACCGCCAGGTGGTGAATGACCAACAACAGACGATTACGCCCGTCCGGCAACTGCGCCAGTACCGCGCGCAGCAACGGGCTGCGCGCGATATCCAGGCTGCGCTGGGCTTCGTCGCACAGCGCCGGCAGGTCGTCATCGGCAGCCACCTGGCACACCCACAGCAACTCCTGCGCCGGCTGCACGTCAAGATAGCGCTGCTGCCAATTGCCCTGCGCATCCTGCTGGAAACTCAGGCGCAGGCTGGCGTGATGACGCACCACGGCCTGCAGCGCCTGCTCCAGTGCACGTGCGTCGAGCGGCTCGTCCGCTGCCAGCAGCAAGGACTGGTTCCAGTGGCCGAGGCGCGCCGGAGGCTGCGCGAAGAAGCGCGCCTGAATCGGCGTCAGGGCAAAGGCGTGAGTCACCTCTGCGTTGGCACTTGCGGGTGCCGCTGGCGTTTCTGCCACGACAGCGACCTGCGCCAGTTCGGCGATACTCTGCTTCTCGAACAACTGCTTGGGCGTCAGGCGAATGCCCTGACGTCGTGCACGGGCGATGATCTGCAGGCTGAGAATCGAGTCGCCACCGAGGGCGAAGAAGTTGTCGTGCCGACCGACGCGCTCGACCTTCAGCACCTGCTGCCAGAGCGTTGCCAGTTGCGTCTCGACACCCTCGTGCGGCGCCTCGAAGCCCTGCTCTGCCGCCTGCGGCTGCGGCAGCGCCTGGCGGTCGAGCTTGCCATTGGCGGTCAGCGGGAAGCGTTCGAGCAGCAGCACATGGCTCGGCAGCATGTAATCCGGCAGGCGCTCGGCCAGTTGCGCCTGCACCTGCGCGAGGTCGAGAGAAGAGTCCTGCGCGACCAGGTAGGCGAGCAACTGGCCGCGTTCGTCCAGTTGCACATGGGCATCGGCGACGCCCGCCAGGCCGCGTAGCTGCGCGACGATCTCGCCGAGGGCGACGCGGTAGCCGCGCACCTTGACCTGGTCATCACCACGCCCGAGGAATTCGATACGCCCGTCGGCCAGCAGGCGCGCGCGGTCGCCGGTGCGATACAGACGCTCACCCTTGGCGAAGGGATCGGGCAGGAAACTCGCTGCCGTCAGCCCCGGACGATGGAGATAGCCGCGCGCCAGGCCAGGCCCGCCCAGGTACAGCTCGCCAACCGCACCTTGCGGCAGCGGCGTCAGCGCTGCATCCAGTATCAGGGCGCGGACGTTGGGCAAAGGCCGGCCAATCGGCACCACGCCGCTCAACGCTGCCAGCTCGGCGTCCGTGACCTCGTGAGTCAGCACACCGACCGTGGTCTCACTGGGGCCGTAGTGGTTGATCACCCGGCACTGCGGGCGCAGGCGCTTGACCTCCTTCACCAGCTCGGCCGGCAGCGCCTCGCCGCCGAAGATCAGGGCATGCCCAGGTATCGCCCGCTCACCTGCGCCGGCCTGCAGCAGGCCGGCCAGGTGGGTCGGCACGATCTTGAGAATGCCGACCTGCTGCGTGCTCAGGTAGTCCGCCAGGCTATCGGCATCGGCCACGGTTTCCGCGCTCAGCAGGTGCAGGGTACACCCGGACAACAGCGCGCCGAACAGCACGGTATGGCCCAGGTCGGCCGCAACGGTGGACACCATCGCCATGCTCGCCTCAGGCGCCAGTGCCAGTTGTTCCAGCAGGCCCTGCACGTAGTCGGTCAGCGCCGCATGGCTGATCACCGCGCCCTTGGGCTGGCCGGTGGTGCCGGAGGTGTAGATCAGATAGGCCGCCTGTAGCGGATGCACCAGCACCGTTGGCGCCTCGCTGGGCTGCTGGCGCCACGGCGCGTCGGCGCTGAAGTCCAGCTGCGGGCCATTGAAGCCTTGCGCCGATGCGGACTCACAGAGCAGCACAACACAGGCGCTATCGGCCAGGACGAAGGCCTGACGCTGCGCCGGCCAGGCCGGATCGAGCGGCACGAAGGCGGCGCCGACCTTGAGCACCGCCAGCAGGCCGATGACGAAAGACGGCGAACGCTGCAGGCACAGGCCGACCCGCTGCTCCGGAGCCACACCCAGGGCAAGCAGGTGCTGCGCCAGCTGATTGGCCTGGGCTTCCAACGCGGCGAAGCTGCAGGACACGCCATCGTACATCAGAGCCACGGCCTCGCCGTGCACCTGCGGCCGCCACAGATCGAGCACGGTCGCAGCGGCGAACCTGCGCTCGACGCCCGCGACCTGCGAAGGCTGCGCCGCGAGTTGCAGGCTGGCCAGTGGCGCCTGCGGCTGCGCCAGCAATTGCTCCAGCAGATGCTCGAAATCGGCGGCGAAACCAGCGATGCGCGGCGCTTCGAACAGATCCTGCGCATAGGTGAAGGCGGCCTCGATGCCCTCGGGCAGGTCGGTGATATCCAGCCCCAGATCGAAGTGCGCAGCCTGCTCGTCCAGCTGCCGCGCGCTGAGGGTCACGCCAGGCAGCGCCAGATCCTGAGCCAGGGCGAACTGCTGGGTGAACTTCACCTGAAACAGTGGGTTGTGGCTCAGGCTGCGCTGCGGCGCCAGCGCCTCGACCAGTTGCTCGAACGGCAGCAACTGGTGATCCTGCGCGCCTAGGGCCGCCGCCCGCACCTGCGCCACGACATCGGCGAAGCTGTGCTCGCCGCCGAACTCGCTGCGCAGCACCTGGGTGTTGACGAAGAAGCCGATCAGCGCCTCGGTTTCCCGGCACACGCGCCCGGCACTAGGCACGCCGACGCGGATATCGCGCTGGCCACTGTAGCGCTGCAGCTGCACCTTGAAGGCGGCCAGCAGCAGCATGAACAGAGTGACGCCCTGATCAGCAGCGTGCGCGCGCAGACGCTGGCTCAGCGCCTCATCGAGACGGATGGCATGGCGCGCGCCCCGATGGCTCTGCCGCGCCGGGCGCGGGTGGTCGGCGGGCAGTTGCAGCAACGGCTGCTCATCACCCAGCTGCTGCTTCCAGTAATCCAGCTGACGCGCGCCCTCGCCCGCCTGCAGCCAGCGCCGCTGCCAGATGGCGTAGTCGGCGTACTGCACCGGCAGTGCCGGCAGGTTCGGCGCCTGGCCGAGGACATGGGCGGCGTAGAGCTCGGCGAACTCGCGGATCAGTACCTGAATCGACCAGCCATCGCAGATGATGTGGTGCATCACCAGCAGCAGACGCTGATCGCCCTCGCTCACCCGCACCAGAGCGAGATGCCACAAGGGCCCTTGCTGCAGATCCAGCGGCAGGTTCATCCGCGCCTCGCGCAGGCGCGCCAGTGCTGCCTCGGCATCTGCCTCGCCACGCAGATCGAAACGTGCCAGGTCGACGCTAAAGGGCGGATCGATGCGCTGCAGCGGCACGCCGTCCTCTTCGCCAGCGGCGAAGCGCGTGCGCAGGCTCTCGTGGCGACTGACCAGATCATCGAAGCTGCGCTGCAGCGCCGCCTCGTCGAGCTGGCCCTGAAAACGCAGCTCACCGCCCAGCCGATAGGCGCTGGCATCACCCTGCAAGCGCTCGAGAAACCACAGGCGTTGCTGCGCATAGGATTGCGCGCACTGCGCGTCACGCACTTCGGCCTGCAGAGGCGGCACCTGCCGGGTCGTACGCGGCTGCGCCGCGACCCAGGCACTGAAATCCCCCAGACGCGGGCGTTCGAACAGGCTGTCGGCCTGCAGCTCCAGCCCCAGCTCGGCGTTGAGACGCGCCAGCACCTGCATCACGCCCACCGAGTCGCCGCCACGCGCGAAGAAGTGGTCGCCCTGCCCCAGTTCCGCGCAGCCCAGCACCTCCTGCCAGGCCTGCAGAACCTGCGGCAGCACGGCGCTGGCTTGCGGCGCCGAACTGGTCGCATCAGCCCCTTGCAGGCGCCCCTTGTACCACTGCGCGAAGGTGGCCAGGCTGCCGTTCTGCCAGCCGCTGCGGCAGGCCGAGCGCTGCAGCTTGCCGCTGGTGGTGCGTGGCAAGGTGCCCGGTTCGAGCAGCAGGATCAGCTGCGGCGCCAGCTGGAAGCGCTCGCCCATGCCGTCGGCGATGCGCTGGCAGATCATCTCGGCGCTGATCAGCTTGCGCACGTTGCGGCTGATCTCCAGCGCCAGGCCGACGCCCTCGATTCCCTGTTCGTCGGTGACAGCGAATGCGGCGATACGCCCCTGGCGCAGCAGCTCGATGTCCTGCTCCAGCGCCTGCTCGATATCCTGCGGGTAATGGTTCTGGCCATTGAGGATGATCAGATCCTTCAGGCGCCCGGCGATGAACAGCTGACGCTCGCGTACCACGCCCAGATCGCCGGTGCGCAGCCAGCGCTGGCCATCACGCTCGACGAAGGCCTCGGCGGTCGCTTCGGGGTTGCGCCAGTAGCCCTGGGCGATGCTCGGCCCGGCGATCCAGATCTCACCGACCTGATCGTCCCCCAGCACCTGAAGCGTCTGCGGCTCGACGATGCGCAGCGGGTGCTCGGCATCGCTCCAGCCACAGGCCGGCAAACGGCTGTCCGCCTGGCCCGCTGTGGTACTGGCGAACGTCTCCACCTGCGGCTCGCGCTCGGCGGCATCGACGCACACATACAGCGTCGCTTCGGCCAGACCGTAGCTCGGCGCCAGCGCCTGGGCACTGAAACCCGCCGCCGCGAAGCGCTGACTGAATGCCCGCAGGGTATCCAGGCGGATCGGCTCGGAGCCGGAAAACGCCAGGCGCCAGCTGCTCAGATCGAGCGCCTCCAGGCTGCTTTGCGGCACGCGCTCGGCGCACAGACGATAGGCGAAATCCGGCCCGCCGGAGAAGGTACCGCCGTATTGGCTGATGGCCTGCAACCAGCGCGCCGGCCTGGCGAGGAAGAAGTTCGGCGCCATCAACGTCAGGGTGCCGCCATGCAGGATCGGCAGCAGCAGCCCGGCCATCAGCCCCATGTCGTGATACAGCGGCAGCCAGCTGACCCAGGACTCCTCGCGACTGGCGCTGAAGCCGCGGCTCATGCTGCGCTCATTGGCCAGCAGGTTGGCGTGGCTGACCATCACCCCCTTGGGCGCACGGGTGGAACCCGAGGTGTATTGCAGGAAGGCCAGCGCATCGCTGGTGATCAGCCGTGGCTGGTAGCCGGCACGGTCGTGGGCATCGACATCCTCGATGGCGATCAACTGCGCCTCGGGCGCGAGCAGCGGCTGCAGGTCGGCCTGGCAACGCCGGATCACCTCGCGCGGCGCCAGCACCACCATGGGCTGGGCATCGAGCAGAATGCCGGTGAGGCGCTCGATGTGCATCTGCCGGTTGTTCTCCGGCGGGAAGGCCGGCACCGCAATCACGCCGGCGTACAGGCAACCGAAGAAGGCAGCGGCATAATCGGCGCCGCTGGGCAGCATCAGCACACAACGCTCGCCAGCCTCACAGCCCAGACGCTGCAGCAGGCCGGCGACAGCCAGTGCCTGCTCGCGCAGCTCGGCATAGGTCGTCAGCAGCGGCTCGCCCTGATCCGCCACGATATGCCGGATGGCCACACGGCCCGGCACGCGCTCGGCGTGATAATCCAGAATGTCGGCAAAGTGCTGCGCGTGATCCACCATCGATCTCATCTCGTCACCCGTGAAAACTCGTGCCTGCACAGCGGCCCGGCAGTGGCTGCCGACCGCTTGCGGAAGAAGGAAAACTGCGTCTGTCGATCAGCTGAGCGAAGCCGCGGCCAGACGCAGCGAATCGCGTACCTGAGTGCCGGCGGACTCGACGAACATCGAGGTGACCAACTCCTCGGAACGCATGGCCAGCACCGACAGCAGGGTGTCGCTGAGGCCATGACTGCCCTCGCAGCCGCCCTGCAGGAAGATCTGCGCCTGGCAGTCCGCCCGCAGCGGCAGGCGATATTGGCGGTCGACCGCATCGCCTTCGATGTAGTCGGCGAAGCCCGCCAGCAGGGTGCGGTGATAGTCGCGGCGATAACCGGTAGCGAGGATCACCGCATCGAATCGCTCGCGATGCTGATCGCCACCCAGGGTGTTGCGCAGAGTCAGCTCCACGCCGCCGTCATCGGCGGCAACGGCCATGACCTCACGATGGGTGAGCAAGCGATGAGGGTGCTGACCGCGCACCTTCTGCTAGTAAAACACGTGGTAAATCTTCTCGATCAGTTCCAGGTCGCCCACCGAGTAGTTGGT
>VFQR01002495.1_pt1 | contig 11642 bp, 9 predicted proteins | sample 3512321 | NCBI WGS metagenome assembly VFQR01 (sample SAMN10412374, study PRJNA504923) | tailings metagenome | isolation source: Relicate 3 Philex TSF1 revegetated site | place: Philippines: Tuba, Benguet | collected 2017-08-29
GGTTCTGGCAACAATACCATTTGTTCAATTAAGTCATCTCGACCTATGGCACTTTGCAGACGTGCTAACATTGGCTTAATTTTCACAGTTTTACTTCTCCAAATTAAATGAATAAGCAATGAGAAGCAGGGCGACCTATTTTGGATTTTGGATTTTGCGAAAAGTCGGAGCGCCGGCTTCCGGCGTTAGCGCAGCGTTAGCGAGTCCGCGAGCGTCTCTGAACTTTTTAAGACGGATTTTGGATTGTTCTGCAAAAACCCGAATTGAAAATCGCAAATCGCAAATTTAAAATCGGTAGAGGAAACCCCAATAACAACTGCATTACAGCCAAGTGTTGGGGGTTCCTTCCATTGCCTACGGAGTTAGCTGACGGGCTAAGACTGGAAGGTGTCTCTCTCTTGGGAGTGCTGAGTACTGAGTTAATATTAATAATTACTAACTCCTGACTCTTAACTCCTCAGTTCTTATGTATGAGATTAGCCCCACGAGATGGTTCCTCCGCTACAAATCCAGCTTTCATGAATTTGAATTAGGCTACCCACTAAAAAAAATGATAGTCTACTTTACTCGTGTTGCGTGAAATATCGATCCAGGAAATTTAGGGCGTGGTTACGGAGTTCAAAATACTCTTTTGAGTTTCGCATGACAGCGCGATCGCGTGGATGCTCAAAAGGAACTTCTAAGATCTCCCCAATATTAGCAGCTGGACCGTTGGTCATTAAGACGATGCGATCGGACATGTAAATTGCTTCGTCTACATCGTGGGTAATCATCATCACTGCTTGCCGATGATTTTCCCAAATATCCAAAACTTGCCGCTGCAATTTACCACGAGTGAGTGCATCTAGCGCCCCAAAAGGTTCATCCATTAGTAACATTTTCGGACGAATTGCTAAAGCTCTAGCAATACCTACCCGTTGTTTCATACCTCCAGAAAGTTCATCAGGATACTTATCAGCCGCCGCCGTTAAGTTTACCATTGACAAGTGTTCGTTTACAATGCTAATTTTTTCAGATCGATTAGCATTTTTTAACACTTCATCCACAGCTAAACGGATATTTTCTCGCACTGTTAACCAAGGTAATAATGCGTAATTTTGAAACACCATCATTCTGTCTGCTCCTGGTTTGCGAATTTCTTTTCCTTCCAAGAGTACTGAGCCAGAAGTTGCTTTTTCAAAACCGCCAATAATCTTCAGTAGGGTTGATTTTCCACAACCAGAGTGACCAATTACAGAAATATATTCGTTTTCACCAATCGTCAGATTAACTCCATCTAAGACAACGAAATTATCTTTATCTGGTGTCGGATAAGACTTGACTAAATTTTCAATTTCTAAAAATCCAGGGCGGGACATAACTTGGTTCTGAGTATCAAGAGGTAATGAAGTATATTCCATCATCAAATGCTCCAACAATAATTCAATCAATTTTAGATTTTGGATTGATTATGACCAAAAGGGTGCTGGGTTGCTGAGAATTTTAGATTTATTTTGCCCACAAGGGACGCGGCTTGCACCAAAAATCTAAAATCTAAAATCTAAAATCTAAAATTCCTACAGTTAATATTTGAACTTGGTATTTAAGACATGAAAAAACTGGTGGGAGCATTAGCCCTGATAGCAAAACTATTCAGATAGCCCACTGGATCGCTGGGATCAAAGCCTTTCTTATCTATAAATACTTCTGGTGGTTCAACTTTGTAATCATCCTTGGGACATTGAATGCCCATTTCAGTTGCTATCTCTCGATATAAATCCGTCCTCCAACCTACTTCGGCTAGTTTGTCGGCATCTTTGGGAAATTCTTTAATTTGTCCCCACCTTGCTGCTTGTGTCATCAACCAAATACTTCTAGATCTCCATAAAAATGTCGAGTGTTCTCCTGGTTGTTTCGGAATGTTATCTGGAATATCGTAGAAAATTGTGGTGTCAGCGGCTTGAATGGTGCGGTCTTTGCCATCAAAGCCACCATAGTTGTAGTTACCGACAATTGCCGGACTAGTAAATTTGGCAATTGGAGCATTTTGATTTTTCGGTCTTGCACCTGTAAAGGAACGGTCTGTCAGCAGTTCGGCAACTTCTTGGCGATTTTGTGGTTTGCTGCAATATTGGCAAGCTTCAATCATGGCTTTGACGAGGGAACGATAGGTTTTAGGATATTTTTCGATGAAAGATTCCATTACCCCCAAAAGTCGGTCTGGGTGTCCCTGCCAGACTTCTTTGCCTTGGGCGAAGGTAAAGCCGATGTTTTCGTTTCCTGTAATTGCTCTGGTGTTCCAAGGTTCTGCAACCATGTAAGCTTGCATGGCGCCAATTCGCACGTTTGTCACCATCTGGGGTGGGGGAACGATGATGATGCGGAATTCCTTGAAAGGATCGACACCAGCAGCAGCAGATATGTAACGGATAAAGTATTCGTAAATGGAGGAACTGAGAACAACTGCCCAAACTTTGCGTTCCGGTGGCTGCCGGTCGAAGTAACCTCGAAAATCTTTACCAAAGGCTTCTAGGGCGCCATCGCCATATTTTTCTTGGTATTCGTACCACGGACGCAGCCCAAAATCCCACATAGCTTTGTTCATGGTCATGGCGTTACCGTGGCGGTGAATGGTCATGGCTGCACATAAGGGGGCGTGACGTGCGCCTTCAGCACCAATTCTGGCGTTGGTAACGGCGCCGGATACTACGGGTGAAGCATCCAAGCGACCAAAAATTACGCCGTCACGGGAGGTTGCCCAACTGGCTTCGCGGTTGAGTGTGACGTTTAAACCATATTTGCGGAAGAAGCCTTTTTTCCAGGCGATCGCAAATGGCGCACAATCATTAACGGGAACGTATCCAACGATAAGATCGGGTTTTTCTAAATCGCCGGATTTAACTATCGGTTGCACAGCTAAGGCTTCTTCTGTTAATCCTTTGGCAGACCTATCTGTTGAAATTGCACAGGAAGATAAGGCTATTCCGCCTGTGGTTGCTCCTATTCCTTTAATAAAGTCTCGTCGAGTGTAGTTATAATCACCCATTTTTGTGGCTCCGTGGGTCAGTTTTGGATTTTGGATTTTAGATTTGTTGGATGTAGCTTGTTTCTCGCCCAGTGAGTAGAAATTCAGGAGTAATACCAATTCTCTAAAATTCGGCTACACATTCAAATCCCGAAACCCAGACCATATCTGACTTTCTTAATTACGAATTACGAATTACGAATTACGAATTACGAATTGGTCTAAATCTACTAGACGCTGCACGACCAGACATTATTAAATTTTGGATTTTGAATTATTCAATCCAAAATCTGTCTTGAAAAGTTTAGATCGCCGGAAGCCGGCGCTCTAACTTTTCGCAAAATTTAAAATCTAAAATTTGGTTTAATTTAATTGGAAGGTGTAGGACGGCGAGTTACTAATTCTTCGATTTTACCGACGGCGTAATCAAGAATTAATCCGGTTACGCCGATTAGTAATACGGATAGAAAGACTGAACTTAGGTTTAAACGACTCCATTCGTCCCAGACAAAAAAGCCTATGCCAACACCACCTGTGAGCATTTCTACGGCGACAATTACCAGCCAAGCAATGCCTAAACTAATTCGCAAACCTGTAAAAATGTATGGTAAACTCGCAGGCCAAATGATTTTGATAATCTGCCGCCAACGTGGCATTTCTAAGACTCGTGCCACATTTAAATAATCTTTGGGAACGCTAGAAACTCCTAAGGCGGTATTAATAATTGTTGGCCATAGGGAAGTAATAAAAATGACGAAAATGGCTGAAGGTTCTGCTAAGTTGAAAATAGCTAAGGCAATGGGCAACCAAGCTAAAGGCGATACGGGTTTAAAAATTTGAATGATGGGATTGAACGCTAGCATTGCCGGTTTGGACATACCAATGAGAAATCCTAGAGGTATGGCTACTGCTGCGCCTAACAAAAAGCCCAGTATTACTCTTCGCAGACTTGCTATTAACAACCAACCAATTCCTAAATTACCGGGGCCTCGCTGATAGAAGGGATTTAAGATGTAGTCCAGATTAGCTAATAGTGCTTCTGGTGGGGTGGGCATTAATTCATGGTTGACAAGGGCAACTATCCACCACAGCACAATTATTCCCAAAAAACCCAAAACAGGTAGAAAGAAGACATCTTTACTAATGACTGGTTTTGCCTTTTTCCAAGCGGTTTGTCCAGCGATCGCGGCGATCGCTGCTAAATTTAATTGAAAGATCATTATGCAACCTCAACAGGGTTAAGTGAAGGTACAAAAAATCGAGCAGTACCAGCCTTGGACACTGATGAGATCGGAACATTAAAAAAATGCCGCCTCTTCAGTCTCCTCTCAATGCCTACGAAGTTAGCTGACGGGCTAGGGCTGAGAGATGCCCCTCTGAAGAAAGTTCTGAGTTGGGAGTGAGGAGTGAGAAGTTGGGAGTGAGGAGTTAATCAAAAACTCATAACTCATAGCTCATAACTCATAACTCTTAACTTTTTTCAAGATACGCCCCACAATTTGGTTCCTCCGTTCCAGCGTTAGCACTTTGGTGGGCTGGATTAGGCTGACTTACTCTAAATAGGTACGAAATCACGCAACATACAACATGGATATGAAGAGCATAACATTAATGCTCAGTAAAAGTCATCTATATTCTGAGAAATCTTGTTTATTTCAATACTGAAATCAAGTTTTCCTCAAGGTTTCTGCGTAATTAATAAATATTATACTTTTTCATAAGTTTAGTTACGTTATGACTCAACTCATTTCAAAATCAGGGAAACAGCAATAATTGAGTCAAGCATTAAGGTTGTTAACTGCTAGATTTTAATTGATGAAGATTATATATATAATACTTAATAAAAATTATGTACGGATACTTAATCAAGCGATACTTAGGGCTTTTCCTAGCCTACGCAACGATAGATAAAATCTATTACTTTTGGTAGGTGAATGATGGAATTTTTTTTGGTAAAAGATGACTCCAGTCGTTAAACTAATTGCATATGGAAATTTACTCATCTCTCTGTTAGCTGATTTAACATAATGGATTTTAGTCAATTCCTGGCTGAAAAAACTGATGCCATCCTAGATAAGTGGGTGAAAGCAGTTCGCAAAGATCAACGGATTGAAAGTGCTGATGATTTATCTTATACAGCAGTTAAAAATCATATTCCTAATGTTTTGAAGGCAATGGTAACGGTGCTTTCAAAATCTGAGGATAATGATATTCAGTCGATAGTTCTTGCCAGTTTTGAACATGGGGCAATTCGAGCCGAACAGGGTTTTGATCCAACAGAAATTGCCAGAGAATATCATCTGTTAAGGACAGTAATATTTGACACTATTCAGCCAGATTTACTCAAAGGAACGCCAGCAGAGATAATTCGTTCTATGCGTTTGATTGACGCTATTGTAGATGAAGCGATCGCTCGGTGTTTTAAGAGTTATGTTGAAGAACGCTTGCGAGAATTGAGACAGCTACAAACATCATTAACGCTGCACAATCAGGAATTGACGCGGTTAATTAGTGCTAATCAAGAGTATATTTCCCAACTGGCGCACGAATTAAAACATCCGCTAACTTCAATTATTGGTTACTCGGATTTGTTTTTGCGTCAACAACGAAAAAAGTCCAAGGTAAAAGATAATTATACCAATATAGAACATATCGAACGGGTGCTACGAAATGGTAGACAATTGCTTCACTTAATTAATGATGTGCTGGAACTTTCGCGGTATGATGCCGGACAGATCAAACTCCAACTAGCACCCAGCAATGTGCCAGAACTGATTAATAATGTGTGTGAAATGTTGGAACCTTTGGCTGTAGAGAAAAATTTACAAATTGTAGTAGATTGCGATCGCGCTCCCCAAGAATTAATTACAGATTCTTTTCAATTGCAACAAGTTGTTACAAATCTTATTAGCAATGCAATTCGCTACACAGAGTCGGGTACTATTATTGTAATGTGTCAGGTGTTGGAAAAAGACAGATGGGCGATCGCAGTTTCTGACACTGGAATTGGCATTGCCTCGTCAGACCAAGCCCAGATATTTGAACCCTATTTTCGTGTTAGTGCTGGCGATCGTCCTTATCTTCCTGATAGTACAGGATTGGGATTGGCAATAGTTTGGCGGTTAGTAAAACTATTACAAGGTGAAATTAACTTAGTTTCTCAAGTGGGGGTTGGTTCCACTTTCACCGTAGTTTTGCCGTTGGAATTGAAGATATGAGAAATTTTAGGAAATAGCATATCCTGTGTGTTGTCTTACATTTTGCGGGTGAAATCCTAAGACAATTTTTTCTTTGGGAATTCCTGCTGCAACTAATTCGTAGGTAACACCATCTTCTGTGTCATCCCGTTGCACCCAAATTTTGCCATCAATAATGTCAATATGAACTAAACAACCGTGAATTCGCTTGACACCATCCCAGCCTAGTGTTATTAGTAAATAGCTGTCATTCTCGCGATCAAAGACTGTTTTGCATTTCAGATCGGCGTAAGAATAAGGTATTTCTGTGTAGGGTACTAATACCTGTTTGACGATGTGTCGATAATTATCTAAGATATCCATTGGGTAATCCTCTGGGTCTCTGGATTAAAAACGAGTAAATTGAGATTCTCAGTTTCTATTAAAAGTGTACCAATTGGTTCTTCAAACAAAGTTGTAAATACACTGTCCCGTATTGCCAAATATAATGTTCTTTCTGGTTCTACGCGCCAGATAACAGCACGATACATAACAAACCCTCCAATGGCATCTTTGAGGTCTGCCATTTCTGAGGGACTAACAAAACTTTTAATTTCTACAGCTATTTTTCTATTTCCTTGCTCTGCGGCTAAGAGTTGTTTAGCTCCTAAGTCTACATACATATCTTTTTGACCCCACTTTAAATGTAGGGGGTCATCAGTAATTATCCAACCTTCTTGAATTAAAGCATTTTTAACAGCATTATGATAAATGTCTCTTGCAGGCATATCAAAGTATTTAAATTCAAACAACTTTCCTGGGACTGGTTTTTATTTAGTTACTACACATTTGGATCAAATAAAAAATCATTTCTACACCAACCCTTGTCTTTTCAACTTAGCTAGCGCATCTTCAGCAGCAGCTTTTTCAGCGTCTTTTTTATTGCGTCCCTTACCTTCGCCGTAGATTTTTTCATCTACAAGTACTTTGGCTATGAACTCTGGCGCGTGAGACAAACCACCAGTTTGGACTGTGAAATATTTAGGAGGAGTTTGGGTAACATTGCGTTGTACCCATTCTTGAAAGCGATTTTTTGAATCTACATTCGAGCGAGAAATAACAATTTGTTCGGGTACAGAATCAAACAGCGGTTCTATAATTGCGCGAACTGCTTCAATATCTGAATTATTATCTAGATAATAAGCGCCAATCACAGCTTCAAATGTACTACTAAGTAAATTAGGATTTTGGTAGCCTCCGTCTTGAATAGCACCTTTTCCTAAGCGCATTCTAAAGTCTAAACCTACCTCTTGAGCGAATTTTGCCAGTTGCTTTTCATCTACTAATGCAGAACGCCGCCGCGTTAATTCGTCTTCTCCTTTTTCTGGGTGACGGCGATAGAGATACTCTCCACTTAAGAAATTCAGCAAAGCATCACCAAGAAATTCTAAGCGTTCGTTATGTTCGCCTTCTCCTGGGTTTTCATGAACATAAGAACGGTGAGTCAGCGCACGGCGTAGAAGTTTTTCATCACGGAATGTTAGAAGTTTGTGCATTTTGAAATTAATTTTATCTTGTTGCAAAAATTTAACTGGATTTTCAAAGTCACCATCTCCTGACACAAGAATAATTATGTCTGGAGGCTGATTATTATATACATCATCAATGAAGTCAGATTTAAGTTGATTGTCTGCACTGTTCTTTAAAGAGCAGGTAACATCCTCACATTTAAAACCAAGTGGTAAATTCGCTAGTGCAGATGATGTCATCAATGAAGCCTTTAAACTGCTACAAAAAAGAGAACAGCGAATTGAAGAATTACGACAAAAAATTGCTGTAGTAACTGAACAAATCGCTAACGGACAAGTAACTGATGGTGAAGTTGTATTTGCCAGATTCCAAGAAAAAATTCGTCTCATTGCTGAGAAGTCTTCTGAATGAGTAATTATTTACTTTCAGATGCAATTCTCACAATATATAGGTTAGTGTGTTTTTATGTTAAAGCGATCGCTTTTTTATCCTCATCAATTTTTTGTTCGTTATCTTGTGTTTGATACTTACCAAAATCCTGGATTAATTTAGCAACTAAACCCGTCCATCCTGTTTGGTGACTAGCTCCAATTCCGGCTCCATTATCACCATGAAAATATTCATAAAACAAAATTAAATCCTGCCAATGTGAATCGTTTTGAAACTTTGGCGTTGCACCATAAACAGGCCGTTTTCCAGAAGAATCTTTTAAGAAAATTCTCGTTAACCTTTGAGATAATTCTGATGCAATTTCGCCAAGTGTCATCATTTTACCAGAACCTGTAGGACATTCGAGTTGAAAATCATCTCCTAAGTAATAATGAAACTTTTGTAGAGATTCAATTAGTAAAAAATTCACCGGAAACCAAATAGGGCCGCGCCAGTTAGAATTACCACCAAATAAACCACTACTAGATTCAGCAGGTTCATAATCTACACGAAATTGACAATTGTTGACATCAAAAGTATAGGGATGTTCAGCGTGAAATCTCGAAAGTGCGCGAATACCATAGGGACTCAAAAATTCGCTTTCATCGAGCATTTTTTGGAGGATACTTTTTAGCTTATCTCTAGAAACGATCGCCAGCAATCTCCTAGCACCAATTCCTGGGGTTTCCATGCAAGCTACATTTTGTCGTAAATCAGGACGGTTGCGGATAAACCATTCCAAACGCTTTTTAAAACCAGGAAGTATTTTTAAGATTTCTGGTTCAATTGTTTCAATGGCAAATAAAGGAATTAATCCTACTATTGACCGGACTTTTAAGGTAATCTGTTGTTCATTTAAATGCAGCACATCGTAGTAAAACCCGTCTGATTCGTTCCATAAACTGGCTTCCATTTCACCAATTTTATTCATGGCGTCAGCGATGTACAGAAAATGCTCAAAAAACTTGGTGGCGATATCTTCATAAACAGGATTAGCCTTGGCTAACTCTAAAGCGATCGCCAGCATATTTAAACAATACATTCCCATCCAACTTGTACCATCAGATTGGTCGATATGTCCACCTGTGGGCAGGTCTGCACTGCGGTCAAATACACCAATATTATCTAATCCTAAAAATCCACCTTGAAAAACATTGTTACCTTTGGCATCTTTACGATTTACCCACCAAGTAAAATTCAGCATCAGCTTTTGAAACACTCGTTCTAAAAACTGTCGGTCTGTTCGCCCATAAATTTTTTCTTCAATCTGATAAATCCGCAAAGTTGCCCAAGCATGAACCGGGGGATTAACATCACTAAATTTCCATTCATAAGCAGGAATTTGCCCATTAGGATGCATGTACCATTCGCGTGTTAAAACATCCAATTGATATTTAGCAAATTCCGGGTCAATCATTGCCAAAGGAATCGTATGAAATGCCAAATCCCAAGCAGCAAACCAAGGATATTCCCACTTATCAGGCATGGAAAGAATATCTTCATTATATAGATGAAACCACTCTTGATTTCTGCCATTTTGGCGTTCTTTTGGTGGTGGTGGCGCGTTGCGATCGCCTTTGAGCCAATCCTCTACAATATAATGATAAAATTGCTTGCTCCACAACATCCCTGCAAATGCTTGTCGCTGCACATTCCGCATATCTTCATTCAAAGAATGTGGTACAATTCGCTGATAAAATTCATCTGTTTCCTGTTGTCGCTTCCCAAATATTGCATCAAAATCTTTGCCCAATGGCTCAACTAAATTTGCTGCATCACTGAGTCGCAATTTCACAATTTTAGTTTCGCCTGCACCAACTGTTAATATATAATTTGCAGCTACTTTAGTACCAATTTTTTCTGGATTTACAGCCTCTTTTAATCCTTGTACAATATAATCATTAATGCCATCTTTAACATAAGCAGATGTATTATCATAGCCAAATAATCGCTGGTAATTTGTTTCATTTTCTGTAAATAAAATATCGTTTGCTTCTTGACAATACAACCACCTTTTTCCTAACGTTGGATGAGATGCCGCAATCGTATTGCAACCATTATTTAATTTGACTTCTTTTAAAGTAGGTTTGCTGCTATCCCCATTCCAAGACCAAGTATTGCGAAACCAAAGAGTAGGTAAAAGGTGCAATGTCTTTGCTTCTAGACCTCGATTAACTACTTGAATTTGGATGAGAATATCTTCGGCAGAATTCTTGGCATATTCTACAAAAATATCAAAATAGCGGTTCTCATCAAATACACCTGTATCTACTAATTCAAATTCTAGTTCTCGGCGACTGCGGCGTTGATTTTCTGCAACTAATTGCGAGTAGGGAAATGCTGTTTGTGGATATTTATACAGCATTTTCATATAGGAATGAGTGGGAGTGTTGTCTAAATAAAAGTAATATTCCTTGACATCTTCACCGTGATTCCCCTCATTACCGGCTAGACCAAAGATTCTTTCTTTGAGAATAGCATCTTCACCATTCCAAAGAGCGATCGCAAAACAAAGCCGTTGATGATTATCCGAAATACCAGCAATTCCATCTTCCCCCCAACGGTAGGCACGAGAACGGGCTTGATCGTGGGTAAAATAGTCCCAAGCAGTACCATTGTGACTGTAATCTTCGCGTACCGTTCCCCATTGGCGATCGCTCAAATATGGCCCCCATCTTTGCCAATGAACTTTACGATCCAAGGCTTGTGCTAATCTGATTTCTTCCTGAGTTGTCATAATACCATCCTGTGCATATCTGCACTGTAATTAATTTACTATGTGGAGTATCATTTTTTTCGCAGAAACGAGGCTGAAGTTTTGATTAAAAGTTGCTAGGAAAATCGATAAATAAAACCCAGGATAAACTCTTATGACTAGGAGCGAAAAACACAAACGTGAAACACTCGAATAGAGCGATCGCTTACAATTTAACCATGAGCATATTATCCTAAATTTTTCAGCAAGTTTAATATGACTGATGTGAACCCGGATAGCATAACTGGAACTATTACGATCGCGGTGCTACCTCAAGACGATGGACATTACATTTGCCAGATATCACCGTCTCTAAGCGATTTTACCAGAGAGGACATACAATGCTGTGGTCAAACAAAGGAACACGCGATCGCCATTGCCTTAGAACTACTAGCCGATGAGTATCGCCGAATAGCGGAAGAACGACAAAATATAGATTGGCTCACAGTGGAGCGATCGGACTCTGGAGAACCAATTGCCAAGCATTACCATGTAATTCTGCACTACGAACGTATTGCTGAGGAAGAATCGAAGTTTGAGGCGATACACAATACGATTATGGGAAATACGGTGGTTGAGAATGCCAAAATCACTGTGATTGAGATTGATCCAGAAATACCAATCGACCCATGCCGCACCTATTTTCAATCATAACCTTGCCGTTACAGCAAACTCAAAGTTGAAATCACTACAAAAAATGGACGTAACTGGATTCGAACCAGTGACCTCTACGATGTCAACGTAGCGC
>VFQR01002496.1_pt1 | contig 11635 bp, 12 predicted proteins | sample 3512321 | NCBI WGS metagenome assembly VFQR01 (sample SAMN10412374, study PRJNA504923) | tailings metagenome | isolation source: Relicate 3 Philex TSF1 revegetated site | place: Philippines: Tuba, Benguet | collected 2017-08-29
CCCTCCCCAGAAAGCCACCAACGGATAGGGGTCCAGGGGACCGCTGTCCCCTGGCGGGTGGGGTCCGGGGAGGGCGGAGCCCTCACCGGGAAGCACGCCCTCACCCCGCCGAATGCGCCAGCGCCGGGAAGCGGGTGAGGGCGTCGCTGATCTCGCTGGCGGCGGTGCGGAGGGCGGGGAGGCGGGTGGTGATCATCGCGGCGAGGCGGATGCGCGTGCTGTCGGCCGAGCAGTTCAGCGCGGCGAAGACGCGGCCGGTGGCGTCGCGGATCGGCACGGCGATGGCGACGACGCCGTATTCCACGATGTCGCTCGCGGTGCCGTAGCCGCGGGTGCGGGTCTCGGCGAGGATGGCGTCGAGCGCCTCGGCGGTGGTCGGCGTGTTGGGCGTGAAGGCGGGGAAGGGCGCCTGCGCCAAGTAGGCTCGGCGGCGATCCTCCGGCAGGTGCGCGAGCAGCACATGGCCCGTGGAGGCGGCGTGCGCCGGCAGGCGGGAGCCGACGGTCTGCCGCAGGCGTCGCGCGCGGCGTTCCATCGCGGCATGGGCAAGGTAGACCACCTCGTTGTCCTCCAGCACCGTCAGCGAGGCGGCGTCGCCGAAGCGCGCGTTGAGCGCCTGGAGTTGCGGTTGCACCAAATCCTTCAGGTTCATCGCGGAGAGGTAGGCGCCGCCGAGCGTCAGCACCTTGCTGCGCAGCACGAAGCGCCGGCGGTTCTCGCGCACGTAGCCAAGGGCTTGAAGCGTGAGCAGCGCGCGCCGCGCCGTGGCGGGGGTGAGGCCGGTGCGCGCCGCGACCTCGGAGAGCGTGAGTTCCGGCGCCTCCGCGCCGAAGCAGGTGATCACGGCGAGCCCGTGCGCGAGGCCGCCGACGAAGTCGCGGTCGCGGTTCGGGCGGGGGGTGGGCATGGCCTGCGCGTTTCGCATTTTCTTGCGCTATGCGCAAACAGGGAGCGGCGGGGCGGGGTAAGGCCCCCCGCACGCCAACCGCACGGGACAACGCGCCGTGACAGACACAACGTCCAAGAAGCCCGGCATGACCAGCGCGATCGCCGAGGTGCATCTCGACCGGATCGTGGTCCGGGGGCGGGATCTCTGCGATGACCTGATCGGCCGCATCGGCTTCACCGAGTATTTTCTGCTGTTGCTGACGGGCGAGAGGCCCTCGCCGAAGCTGCTCGCGGCCGCGGATGCGTGCCTCGTCGCGATCGCCGAGCATGGCTTCGTGCCCTCGGTGCAGGCGGCGCGGATGACGCTGGCCGGCGCGCCGGAGGCGGTGCAGGGCGCGGTCGCGGCCGGGCTGCTCGGCGCCGGGGCTGTCGTGCTGGGGTCTTCGGAGGTCGCGGGGCGGCTGCTCGCGGATGTCGCGGCGGAAGGCGAGAAGCGCGGCGATCTCGCGGCGGCCGCGCTCGATGCGGTGAAGGCGCTGCGCGCGGCGCGGGCGGCGCTGCCGGGCTTCGGCCACCCGACGCACAAGCTCGGCGATCCCCGCGCGGCGCGGCTGCTCGCGATCGCCGACGAGCTTGGCGTCACCGGCCGGCATGTCGCGGCGCTGCGCGCGCTCGAGGGGGCGGTGGAGCCGGTCTTTGGCCGCCGCCTGCCGACCAATGTCTCGGCGGCGATTCCGGCTCTGCTTCTCGATGCGGGCTACCCCGTGGCGGCGCTGAAGGGCATCCCGATCCTCGCGCGCTGCGCCAGCCTGATCGCGCATCTGCATGAGGAAGCGGAGCGCCGCATCGGTTTCCGCCTGGCGGATGTGGCGGATGCGGCGGTGGCCTATGACGGCCCGCCCGAGGGCACCCGGCCGTGATGCGGCCGCTGGAGGTCCTGCGGCGCTTCCGCGCGCATGACGCGACGCTCACGGATTTTCTCGCGAGCCGTGTCGAGGCGCAGCCGGCGCAGACCTTCCTGATCTTCGAGGGCCGGTCCTGGACCTATGCGCAGTTCGCGGCGGCGGTCGCAGGCTGCGCGCGCCTGCTCGTCACGCGCGGCCTGAAGCATGGCGACCGGCTCGGCGTGCTCTCGCCGAACCATCCCTCGACGGCCGTGCTGCTCTTCGCCGCCGCGCGGCTCGGCGTGATCCTGGTGCCGGCCAATCCGGATTACGGGCCGGCCGAGGCCGCCTATGTCTTCGGCGATGCCGGCATCGCGGGGCTGATCACGTCGCCGGCGACCATCGAGACGGCGGAAGCCGCGATCGCAGGGCTCTCGGTGCGGCCCTGGGTGCTGCTGAACGAGGCGGCGGCGGGCAGCGTGCATCCCGTGCTGGCTGACGAGCTGGTCGCCCTGACGGAGGGCGACGCGCCGCCGGCCGCCGGCACGGCGCGCGACACCTGCCTCATCATCTACACCTCCGGCACCACCGGCTTCCCCAAGGGCGTGATGCACGGCCAGCGCGGCGTGGTGCTGACGGCCGAAAGCTTCGTCGGGCGGCTCAAGCTGCAGCCGGACGACCGGCTGCTCTGCGTGCTGCCGATGTTCCATATCAACGCGCTGTTCTATTCGCTCGGCGGCGCGCTGGCCTGCGGCGGCGCCTGCATCCTCGCGCGGCGCTTCTCGGCCTCCGGCTTCTGGAAGCTCGCGGCGGAGACCGGTGCGACGGAGGTCAACCTGATGGCGACCGCCGCGCGCATCCTGGCGCGCCGCGATGCGTCCGAGTTCGTCCCCGGCCATCGCCTGCGCAAGGCCTTCATCGCGCCGCTGGACGCGCGCCTCGCCGAGCATTTCACCGGACCCTTCGGCGTGCATGACCTGATCGAATGCTACGGGATGACGGAGATCCCCGGCGTCATCGGCAACCCCTTCGATGGCGAGCGCCGGCTCGGCAGCATGGGCCGCATCACGCCGCATCCCGATCCCGCGATCCCTGCGCCGGCCTACCGCCTGCTCGACGCGGACGGGCGCGACGCCGAGGAAGGCGAGCTCGTCGTGCGCACGCCGACGATCATGCAGGGCTATTGGCGCCAGCCCGAGGCGACGGCGGCGGCCTTCCGCGACGGCTGGTTCCACACCGGCGACCTGGTGCGGCGCGACGCCGATGGCTACCTGCATTTCATCGCGCGGAAGAAGGACATCATCCGCCGCCGCGGCGAGAACATTTCGGGCGCCGAGCTGGACCGCGTGATCGGCAGCCATCCCGCCGTCGCCGAATGCGCCGCCATCGGCGTGCCGAGCGAGATGGGCGAGGAGGAGGTGCTGGCCGCCATCGTGCCGCGCCCCGGCGCGCGGGTGGAGCCGCGGGAGATCGCGGAGTGGGTGCGCGAACGCCTCGCGCCCTTCAAGGTGCCGCGCTATGTGGCACTGGTGGCCGCGCTGCCGCAGACCGCGACCCAGCGCATCGAGAAGTACAAGCTGCGCAAGGACCCCGAGCTGCGCCGCGCCGCCGTGGATCTCGGCGCGGGCTGACCACCACCACAAGGAGGAGACCAGGACATGGATCGCAGGACCCTGCTCGGCGCCGCGCTGGCGCTGCCCGCCCTTCGCCAGGCCTCGGCCCAGGCCGCCTGGCCCAGCGAGCGGCCGGTGCGCATCGTCATCACCTATCCGCCGGGCGGCACCAGCGATTTCGTCGCGCGCGCCTTCGCCGCGCAGCTCGGCCAGCAGCTCAACCAGAGCTTCGTGGTGGAGAACCGCTCGGGCGGCGGCGGCGTGATCGGCTGGCAGGCCGTGGTGCGCGCGCCGGCCGATGGCTACACGCTGCTGCTGACGGACAACTCGCTCGCCACCGCGCCGGCGCTGCTGCCGAATCTCGGCTTCGACGTGCGCGCCGACCTGACGCCGATCTCGCTGCTGGTGGACTATCCCGCGATCATCGTCGTCAACAAGGACGTGCCGGCCAACACCTTGCAGGAGTTCATCCAGCTCGCGCGGACGCGGCCGGGCGACCAGACCTTCTACGGCTCGATGGGCAACGGCTCCTCGCCGCATCTCTATTCGGAGCTGCTGCAGGATCTCACGGGCATGCGCATGACCCACGTGCCCTATCGCGGCATGGGTCCGGCCTTCACCGATCTCGTCGCGGGCCGCGTCGCGCTGCTGATCGCCGCACCCGCGACCGTGATGGGCGCGATCGCCGATGGCCGCGTGCGCGCGCTGGCGATCAGCACCTCGGCCGGGCGCATTCCCGCGCTGCCGAACGTGCCGACGGTGAAGGAACTCGGCATCGATTTCGCCTATTCCTTCTGGTACGGCCTGCTCGGGCCGAAGGGGATGCCGCAGCCGATCGTCGCCCGCCTCCAGCAGGAGGTGAAGCGCGCGCTGGAGACGCCCGCCTTCCGCGACCGCTTCGTCCAGCAGGGCGGCGTTCCGGTGGCGGGCGACGCCGCGGCGCTGAACGCGGTGATGGAGCAGGATCTGAACCAGTGGGGCCGGATGATCCGCGAGAAGGGGATCCGCGCCGACTGAACCATCCGGGGCGGCGACGCGCGCGCCGCCGCCCTTGCTCCCCGCAATCGGTTGCGGGCATGATCGCCCCATGCCCCCGCAAAGCGGGGCGGCAGGGAGCGGATTGCCATGATCGAGGTCACCGTGAACGGCACGACGCATCGGCTCGATGCCGATCCGGAGATGCCGCTGCTCTGGGCCCTGCGCGACCTCATCGGGCTCACGGGCACGAAATATGGCTGCGGCATCGCGCAATGCGGCGCCTGCACCGTGCATGTGGATGGCGCCGCGGTGCGCGCCTGCCAGACGAGGCTCGGCGATCTCGCGGGCAAGCGCGTCACGACGATCGAGGGCCTGCATCCGGAAGGGCGGCACCCGCTGCAGCTCGCCTGGATCGCCGAACAGGTGCCGCAATGCGGCTACTGCCAGTCCGGCCAGATCATGAGCGCGGCGGCGCTGCTCGCGCAGACAAGGCGGCCGAGCGATGCCGAGATCGAGGCGGCGATGGATGGCCATATCTGCCGCTGCGGCACCTACCAGCGCATCCGCGCGGCGATCCACCACGCCGCGGCGAACAGCTGAGGAGGCGCGACCATGGACGGGATGATGGAACGCCGCGGGCTGCTCAAGGCCGCCGCCGCCGCGCTGGTCGTGCCGCTGCCCGCGCTCGGCCAGGCGCCGCCCGCGCCGCGCGTGATCACGGAGGCCGCCGCGAACAGCCCGAATGGCGGCGCGGGGCAGGTGACAGCGTTCCTGCGGATCGGCACGGATGGGCGCGTGACCTTCGCGTCCCCGGTGACCGAGATGGGGCAGGGGACGCATACCTCGCACCAGATGATCGTCGCCGATGAACTGGAGGTGCCGCTCGACGCGGTGAGCGTCATCGCCGGGCAGCCCGAGCCTGCGCTGCGCCTGCAACCGGTGAACGAGATGTATTCCGGCGCAAGCTTCGGCGTGCGCTTCTGGCATGACCGCATCCGTCGCGCCGCCGCGCAGGCGCGCATGGTGCTGGTCCAGGCCGCGGCGGAGCGGCTCGGCGTCCCGGCCGATCAGCTCGTGGCGCGCGAGGGGCGCGTGACGCATGCGCCCTCCGGCCGGTCGCTCGGCTATGGTGAGCTGGCCGAGGCCGCGGGCCGGCTGCCGCTGCCCGAAACCCCGGCGCTGAAGCCGGCCGCGGAGCGGCGCACCGGCCGCGCGACGCCGCGGCTCGACATCCCCGCCAAGACCAATGGCAGCGCGGTCTATGGCTCCGATGTGCGCATCCCCGGCATGGTCTTCGCCGTGGCGCGGCTATCGGCCGTGTTCGGCGCGGAGCTCGACGGCTTCGACCGTGCCTCGATCAGCGGCGTGCGCGGCGTGCTGGATGTGGTCCCGCTGCGCAACGGCGTCGCCGTCGTCGCCGAGAACACCTGGGCGGCGATGGAAGGGGCGAAGCGCATCGCCGTGCGATTCAAGCCGACGCCCGAGCAGACCCTGTCGTCGGAGGAGGTCTCGCGCCGCCTGCATGCCGCGCTCGCGGAAGGCGAGACCGTCAGGCCCCGCAACGAGGGCGACGTGGATGCGGCCCTCGCCGGCGCCGCGCGCGTGGTGGAGGCGACCTACGAGGTGCCCTACCTCGCCCATGCGCCCATGGAGACGGAGAATGCGACCGTCCACATCCAGGGTGACCGGTGCGAGGTCTGGGCCTCGACGCAGCACCAGGATTGGTGCGCCCGCGATGCCGCGCGCGGCGCCGGCGTGCCACGCGAAAACGTCCGCATCCACACGCCGATGACGGGCGGCGGTTTCGGGCGGCGGCTGCACACCGAAGTCGTGGAGCAGGCGGCGATCGTCGCGAAGCACATGAACCGCCCGGTCCGGCTGATCTGGCCGCGCGAGGAGGAGTTCGCGCAATCCTACTGGCGCCCCGCCTTCGCCGCGAAGCTGCGGGCCGGCCTGGACGCGAGTGGGAAGCTCACGGGCCTGCATGTCCGCGTCGCCGGCCAGGCGGTGATGGCGGACTACCGCCCTGCGCTGTTCGCCGGACCGCTGCGCGGCGCCGATCCCTTCGCGCTGCAATCCCTCGCCGACACGCGCCGCTACGCCTTCGGCAATTTCCGGGCGGAATGGCGGCGCGTGCAGGCGGCCCCGAAAGTGTGGCTGTGGCGCTCCGTGGGCGGGTCGCAGATCAACTTCTTCGTCGAGAGTTTCCTTGACGAGGTCGCCGCCGCCGCGGGCAAGGATCCGCTGCAGCTGCGCCGCGAATTGCTCGCGGCCGATGCGCGGGCGCTTCGCGTGCTCGACACGGTCGCCGAGCGGAGCGGCTGGGGCAGCGCGCCGCCGGCCGGCCGGCACCGCGGCATCGCCTTCGTGGATCTCTACGACAGCCTGGTCGCGCAGGTCGCCGAGATCTCGGTGCAGGGCAATGCCGTGCGCGTGCACAAGGTGACGCTCGCGATTGATTGCGGCGACGTGATCAACCCGCAGGCGGTGGAATCGCAGATGCAGGGCAGCGTCGTCTGGGCGCTGTCCTCGATGGCGTTGGAGGCCGTCACGCTGAAGGATGGCGCCGCCGAGCAGCGCAACTTCGATGCTTACCCGATCCTGCGGATGAGCTCGGCGCCGCAGGTGGATGTCCATATCATCCGCAGCGGCGAGCGCATGGGCGGCGTCGGAGAACCCGGCGTGCCGCCGCTGGCGCCCGCCGTCTGCAACGCGATCTTCGCCGCGACCGGGCGGCGGGTGCGGAGCCTGCCGCTGGCGAAGGAGGGGATCAGCGTGTAGGCGGTTGTCCCGGCGCACTTGGCGCCGGGGCATTCTTCTCCGCCAGCGGATGATGCTCCTCCACCAGCTTCCGCAGCCTTTCCTCCAGCACCTTCGTATAGATCTGCGTCGTCGCGATGTCCGCGTGGCCCAGCAGCATCTGCAGGGTCCGCAGATCCGCCCCGCGGGCCAGCAGATGGGTCGCGAAGCTGTGGCGCAGCGCATGCGGGCTCACCTTCGCGGGGTCCAGCCCGGCGGCGAGGGCCGCATCCTTGAGCACCACGCCGACCTGCTGGCGCGTGACATGGCCGGACGCCGCGCGCGAGGGGAAGAGCCAGCGCGAAGGCCGCCTCGGCTCGCCGCGGGCCGCCTGCGCCGCGGCGCGCGCGCGGGCGGAGATCGGCACGAGCCGCTCCTTCGCGCCCTTGCCGAGCACCGCCACGAGCGTCTCCGCCTCGCGCAGCGCCCCGGCATGCAGCCCGACCAGTTCGCTCACGCGCAGCCCGCTGCTGTAGAGCATCTCTACCAGCGCGACCGCGAGCGGGCCGCGCTTGCCCGGCAGCCGAGCGGCGCCCTCCAGCAGCGCCCGGACTTCCTCCTCGGACAGCGCCTTGGGCAGGCTCGCGGGCAGGCGGGGGCTCACCGCGAGTTCCGTCGGGTCGTCGCTCCGCACGCCCTCGCGCACCAGGAAGCGGAAGAACTGCCGCAGCGCCGAGAGCCGCCGCGCTGCGGTGCGTGCCGAAAGCCCCGCCGCCGAGAGCCCGCGGAGATAGCCCTGCACGTGTTCCGCCACGGCCTGCGCCGGGGTGAAGCCGCGCGTCGCGGCATGCGCCGAGAAATCCGCGAGGTCGGCGGCATAGGCGGCCAGCGTGTTGGTCGCTGCGCCGCGCTCCGCGGCGAGCATCTCCAGGAAGGACTCGACCTGGTGGTCCATCAGTTCCGCGGGGCGAAGCGCTCCGGCGGGATGGTGCGCTCCACCGCCGTGGGCGTCACCGAGGGCGGGAAGGCGCCGAGCACCAGCAGCCCGAGCCCGACCAGACCCGCCAGCACGACGAGGATGAGCAGAAGCGGGTGACGGAACATCGGCGGCGCGGGTCCTCCAAAGGCCGCAAACGTGCTAGCCCTGCCCCCCGTGTCACGCAACCATGCCCTTGCCGAGGCGGAAGCCCCGCCTGACGAGCCCAACGAAACGCCGCCGGATCCACATCCTGGCCGGGCGATCGTGCTCGTCGGCATGCCGGGCTCGGGCAAGTCCTCGATCGGGCGGCGCCTGGCCGCCCGCTTCGGCCTGCCCTTCGCCGATGCCGACGCCGAGATCGAGGCGGCCGCCGGCCTGCCCATCACCGAGATCTTTTCCCGCTACGGCGAGCCGCATTTCCGCGATGGCGAGCGGCGCGTCATCACCCGCCTGCTCGCCGGGCCACCCCTCGTGCTGGCGACCGGCGGCGGCGCCTTCGCCGATCACCGCACCCGCGCCGCGATCCGGGCCTCCGGCGCACTCAGCGTCTGGCTGCGCGTGCCGATGCCCACCCTGCTGCGCCGCGTCGTCGGCCGCGAGCATCGGCCGATGTTCCTCAATGCCGACCCGCGGGAAGTGCTGGAGCGCCTGACCGCCACCCGCCACCCGCTTTTCGCCGAGGCCGACATCACCGTGGATTGCGGAGACGAACCGCCCGACTACACGACCCAGCGCCTGGCCGAGGCGATCGCGGCGCATCGCGAACCGGCGGTGCTGCGCGTCGGCCTGGGCGAGCGCGGCTACGACATCCTGGTGGGCGAGGGCCTGCTGGCCCGCGCCGGCGTGATGCTCGCCGGCGTCCTGCCCGCGAAGCGCGTGGTGGTGATCACCGATTCCGATGTCGCGCCGCTGCATCTCGCGGCGCTGCGCGGCGGGCTGGAGGCGACCGGCTTCCGCGTGCTGGCCGAGCATGTCGTGCCCTCCGGCGAACGCTCGAAATGCTTCGCGGTGCTGCAGGCGGCGCTGGAGACGATGCTGGCGGCGGGCACCGACCGGCGGACGGCGGTGGTGGCGCTCGGCGGCGGCGTGGTGGGGGATCTCGCCGGCTTCGCGGCCGCGGTGGCGCTGCGCGGGCTGCCCTTCGTGCAGGTGCCGACCTCGCTGCTCGCCCAGGTGGACAGTTCCGTGGGCGGCAAGACCGGCATCAACCTGTCACTGGGAAAAAACCTGGTCGGTGCCTTCCACCAGCCTCGCATCGTGCTGGCCGATGCCGGCACGCTCGCCACCTTGCCGCCGCGCGAGCTGCGCGCCGGCTGGGCGGAGATCGCCAAGCACGGCCTGATCGGCGGCGAGGCTTTTTGGGAGTGGTGCGAGGCGGCCGGGCCGCGCGCGGTGGCCGGCGATCCGCAGGCGCTGGCGCATGCGGTGCTGGAAAGCTGCAAGCTCAAGGCCGCCGTCGTCGCGGCGGATGAGCGCGAGGAGAGCGAGGAAGGCGGCCGCGCGCTGCTCAATCTCGGCCACACCTTCGGCCATGCGCTGGAAGCCGAGAGCGGCTATGGCGGCGCGCTGCTGCATGGGGAGGCGGTGGCCGTCGGGCTCGGTCTCGCCGCCTCGCTCTCGGCCCGGCTCGGGCATTGCGCGCAGGAATGGCCGGGCCGCGTGATCAGCCATCTGCAATCGGTCGGCCTGCCGGCGCGCATCGGCGATCTGGGGCGCGGCTTCTCGGCGCGGCAGCTGATCGGCCGCATGCGCAAGGACAAGAAGGCGCGCGAGGGCGCCATGCGCTTCGTGCTGCTGAAGGGGCCGGGCGGGTGCTTCACCGCCGGCGACGTGGCGGAGGAGGCGGTGGCGAAGCTGCTGCGCGACGAGGGCTGCGTGGACTAGCTGCGCCGCAGCATGGTAGCGGACTCGCCATGCCGCTCTCGCCCCCCGTCGCCCGCGAACACCTGCACACCCGCACCATCAAGATGCGCGGCTTCGAGCGGGCGGATGGCCTCTACGACATCGAGGCGCATCTCGTGGACACCAAGACCTACGGCTTCGACAGCCAGGATCGCGGCCGCGTCGAGCCCGGGGTGCCGCTGCACGGGATGTGGGTGCGGCTGACGGTGGGCGAGGACATGGTGATCCGCGCCTGCGAGGCGGTGTCGGACCACACGCCCTACCGGATCTGCCCCGAGGTCACGCCGAACTTCGCCCGTCTCGCGGGCGTCTCGGTCGGGCCCGGCTTCAACCGGGCGGTGAAGGAGCGCGTCGGCGGCCCGCTCGGCTGCACGCATCTGCGGGAGGTGCTGGCCCAGATGGCGACCGTCGCCTACCAGACGATCGGTCCGCGCCGCTGGCGCCGCCTTGCGGCGGAGCGCGAGGCGCAGATTGCCCGCGGCGAGACGCCGACGATCAAGCCGCGCCAGGTGCCCGTGAACTCCTGCTACGCCTATGCCGAGGGGAGCGAGGTGGTGCGGCGGCATCAGGGGCAGGCGGAGGAGTAGCGGGGCGCTACGCCTCCCCCGGCGCCTTCAGCTCCAACGCCAGCGCGTGCAGCCCGCCGGCGAACTCGGCGCCGAGCGCCGCATGCACCGCGCGGGACCGCGCCACGCGGTTCATCCCCGCGAAAGCCGGGGAGACCACGCGCACGCTGTAATGCGTCTCGCCCCCAGGCCGCGCGCCGGCATGGCCTGCATGGCGGTGGCTGTCATCCACCACCGTCACCTCGGCCGGCGCGAAGGCGGTGCGGAGGGCGTCCTGGATGCGGTCTGAACGGCGAGACATACACCATTAAATGGCTGGCAAGGCGCGAAAATCCAGCCTTCCGCCAGACATGCCCGCCACCGCCCGCCTCGCCTTGCGCACCCGGCATGCCCCCCCCATAACTCGCCGATGCCGCGCCGCAGCGACCGCATCGCGCTGAACGACCCGGAGATCCCGGAAGCGCCGGCGCGCGCCTGCGAAAGCCCCGGCTGCCCGCTGGCCGGCGACTACCGGGCCCCGCGCGATCGCGCGCATCTCAACCAGTATCGCTGGTTCTGCCTGGACCATGTGCGCGAGTACAACCGCGCCTGGGACTACTACAAAGGCATGGGCCCCTCGGAGATCGAGAACGAGCTGCGCGCGGATTCCGGCTGGCAGCGCCCGACCTGGCCGCTGGGCCGCCTCGGCGGCTTCAACCCCTTCGAGAGCGACTACCTCCGCGACCCGCTCGGCGTGCTGCGCGACACGCCGCTCCACAAGGCGCGCCGCGAGCCGCCGCGGCGGCGGGACGAGCCGCCGCCCGAGCTCCGCGCCGCGCTGGACCTGCTCGGCCTCGCCTGGCCGGTGGACCAGGCGGCGATGCGGGCGCGCTACAAGGACCTCGCCAAGCGCTATCATCCCGACGCCACCGGCGGCGACCGCCAGGCGGAGGAGAAGCTGAAGGACATCAACCGCGCCTACAGCCTGCTCCGCCGCAAGCTCGCCGAGCGCCCGGCGCCCGCCGCGCGGCCCGCCCAGGCCGCTGCCGGGTAGCCCGGGCGCTGGCCTCGGCCTATACAGGGCCGCGCATTTCCTCCTCCTCCCCT
>VFQR01002497.1_pt1 | contig 11623 bp, 10 predicted proteins | sample 3512321 | NCBI WGS metagenome assembly VFQR01 (sample SAMN10412374, study PRJNA504923) | tailings metagenome | isolation source: Relicate 3 Philex TSF1 revegetated site | place: Philippines: Tuba, Benguet | collected 2017-08-29
TTCAACTCCGCCTATTTCGAACACTCCTTCCTGGCCGACCAGATGGGCGTGGAACTGGTGGAGGGGCAGGATCTGCGCGTCGTGGACGGCCATGTCGCGATGCGCACGACCGAAGGCTACAAACCGATCGACGTGCTCTACCGCCGCGTCGACGACGCCTATCTCGACCCGCTGACCTTCAAGCCGGAATCGGCGCTGGGCGTGCCGGGCATCATGGACGTCTACCGCGCCGGCAACATCACCATCGCCAACGCGCCCGGCACCGGGATCGCCGACGACAAGGCGATCTACTCCTACATGACCGACATCGTGGAGTTCTACACGGGCCGCAAGGCGATCCTGCCCAACATCGAGACCTGGCGCTGCTCGGAGCCGTCGAGCCTGAAATACGTGCTGGAGAACCTCGACAAGCTGGTGGTCAAGGAAGTGCACGGTTCGGGCGGCTACGGCATGCTGGTCGGGCCGGCGGCCTCCAAGAAGGAGCGCGAGGCGTTCGCGGCGAAGCTTACGGCCCGCCCGTCGAACTACATCGCCCAGCCGACGCTTTCGCTGTCGACCTGCCCGATCCTGACCGAGAAGGGGCTGGCGCCGCGCCACGTCGACCTCAGGCCCTTCGTTCTGGTCTCGGACCGCATCCAGATCGTGCCGGGCGGGCTGACGCGCGTGGCGCTCAAGGAAGGCTCGCTGGTGGTCAATTCCTCGCAGGGCGGGGGAACGAAGGATACGTGGGTGTTGGATGACTAGGTGGTGAATGGTGAATGGTGAATAGGAGCCTCTCCTACCTCGGGCGACCTTGGCGTGGGCGCGCAGAGCGGGCGCAATGGTCAGCCATTGACCATTCACCATTCACCATTCTCCTGCGCGGAGCGCACTGATGCTTCTAGGTCGCACCGCCAACGGCCTATACTGGATGAACCGCTACATCGAGCGGGTCGAGAACATGGCGCGGCTGGTGGACGCCGGCCTGCGGCTGGCGCTGACGCGCACGGCCAACTCGGCCGACGAGTGGGCTTCGGTCGTGGTCAGCGCGGGCGCGGAGTTCGCGTTCCGGGAGCGCCATTCGGAGTTCACCGCCGAGACGGTCTCCGATTTCCTGCTGCGCGACACCTCCAACCCGTCGAGCGTGATGTCGGCGATGGAAACGGCGCGCAACAACGGGCGCATGGTGCGCACGGCGCTGACGCGCGAGACGTGGGAGTCGATCAACGAGGCCTGGATGTCGCTGAAGCGCATGCTCGCCCAGCCGATCGACGAGCGCGAGCTGCCGACCGTGCTCGACGCGATCAAGCGCGAGACCGCGCTGATCCGAGGCTCCTTCTACGGCACGATGCTGCGCAACGAGATCTTCGACTTCTCGCAGCTCGGCACCTTCGTCGAGCGGGCCGACAACACGGCGCGCATCCTCGACGTCAAATACTACGTGCTCCTGCCGTCGATCTCCTGGGTCGGCTCGTCGCTCGACAACTACCAGTGGGAATCGATCCTGCGCTCGGTGGCCGCACACCGGTCCTACCGCTGGGTCTACGAGGCGGACTACCGGCCGACCAACGTCGCCGACTACCTCATCCTCAATGCGCGCATGCCGCGAAGCCTGGCCTTCTGCTACCGCAACATCGCCGACAGCCTGCGTTTCCTGGCCGAAGCATACGACACGCGCCACGAGTGCCACGACACGGTGGAGGCGACGCTGGCGCGTTTCAGCGTCGGGTCGATCAAGGACGTGTTCGACCAGGGGCTGCACGAATTCCTCTCCGACTTCATCCATGACAACAACCGTCTCGGCGACGAGATCGCCACGGGCTACCGCTTCTACTGACCATGCGCCTGAAGATCAGCCACCGTACCGAATACGCCTATGACGCGCCCGTGCCGTATGCGCTGCAGCGCGTCAGGCTGGTGCCCTACAGCAGCGCCTCGCAGCGGGTGGCGAGCTGGGCGCTCGCGATCGAGGGCGCGCGCGAGGAGGTGGGTTTCGCGGACCAGTTCGGCAACGAGACGCGGCTTCTCAGCATCGAGGGCAGCGCGCGCACCATAGTCATCGAGGCGGCGGGGGAGGTCGAGACGACCGACACGACCGGCGTGATGGGGCCGCATCGCGGCTTCGCCCCGCTGTGGCTGTTCGAGCAGGAGACCGCGCTGACCCGGCCCGGCGAGGCGATCCACGCGCTTGCCGCGGAGATCAGCCGCGGCGGCGAACTCGAGAAGCTGCACAGGCTGATGGACATGGTGGGCGCCCGCGTCGCCTACGAGAAGGGCACGACGGACAGCACCACCACGGCGGAGGCGGCGCTGGTCGCCGGGCGGGGCGTCTGCCAGGACCATGCGCATGTCTTCATCGCCGCGGCACGGCGCATCGGCTTTCCGGCCCGCTACGTCTCGGGCTATCTGATGATGGATCGCGAGACCGAACAGGCCGCGAGCCACGCCTGGGCGGAGGCGCATGTCTCGGGGCTCGGCTGGGTGGGCTTCGACTGCGCCAACGCGGTGTCGCCCGACGAGCGCTACGTGCGGGTGGCCACGGGCCTCGACTATCGCGACGCGGCCCCGGTCTCGGGCATCCGCCTCGGCGGCGGCGGGGAGGAGCAGCTTCACGTCCGCATCACGGTCGAGCAGTAGAAGCGGCACTGGCGGCCGCCAACGACAGGCGGGCCTGCGGCATCCCGGCAACATCCGCCGCGTGCCAATTCTGCTACAAGCGTGCCGGGCGCCCGCGCGAATCGCGACGTGGCGGTGGGGCGGAGTACAGCGGATGACCTATTGCGTCGGCCTGAAGCTCGATCGCGGGCTGGCATTCATGTCCGATACGCGGACGAATGCCGGCCTGGACTCGATCTCGACATTCCGCAAGATGCATGTCTGGGAGATGCCCGGCGACCGGGTGATCGTGCTGATGTCGGCGGGCAACCTGGCGACGACGCAGGCCGTCGTCAGCCTGCTGGACGAGCGCTCCAAGGCGGCTTCGGAACGCAAGTTCACGCTTGCGGAGGCCCCGTCGATGTACCAGGTCGCGCGCATCGTCGGCGCGACGGTCAAGGAGGTCATCGAGGATTCCTCGCCCACCGGCCAGAAGGCCGACGCCTATTTCAACGCCTCGTTCATCCTCGGCGGGCAGGTGAAGGGCGGCGAGCCGCGGCTCTTCATGATCTATCCGGAAGGCAACTTCATCGAGGCAGGCGCCGACACGCCCTTCTTCCAGATCGGCGAGACGAAGTACGGCAAGCCGATCATCGTGCGCGCCTACGATGCGGGAATGAGCTTCGCGGAGACGGCGAAGCTGCTGATGGTCTCGTTCGATTCCACGCAGAAGTCGAACCTTTCGGTCGGGCTGCCGCTGGACATGGTGTTCTACGAGCGCGGCGCGCTTTCGATCACCTTCCAGAAGCGCATCGGCTCCGACGACCCCTATTACCGGACGATCTCGGACGGCTGGTCCAACGCGCTGCGCAACGCCTTCAAGAGTCTCCCCGATTTTCCGATGAACGCCTGACGGCGGGCCCGGCAGGGTCCTCCGGCCACTCTTTCTTCCGCTTTCGTTTTCGGCTATGCTTATAAAAAACGAAAACGGGAGGGTGGGCCATGTTCCTGACGCCGCGTCACGCGGAAATCATCCAGATGGCCAAGGACCACGGTCGCGTGCTCGTCGAGCAGCTCGCGCAGCATTTCGACGTCACGCCGCAGACGATCCGCAAGGACCTGAACGATCTGTGCGACCAGCGGCTGCTGACGCGCGTCCACGGCGGGGCGCTGTTTCCCTCCGGCATCGAGAACATGGAGTACGAGGCGCGCCGCAAGATCGCGGCCTCGGAGAAGGAAGCGATCGGACGCGCCGCGGCGCGGCTGATCCCGGACCGGGCTTCGCTGTTCATCAATATCGGCACCACGACCGAGGCGGTGTCCAAGGCGCTGCTGGACCATGAAGGCCTCATGGTGATCACCAATAACATCAACGTTGCCAACAGGATGCGCGTCTATCCCTCAATCGAGGTGGTGATCGCGGGCGGGGTGGTGCGGGGCTCCGACGGCGGCGTGGTGGGGGAGGCCGCGGTCGACTTCATCAAGCAGTTCAAGGTCGACTACGCCGTCATCGGTGCGTCGGCGATCGACCATGACGGCGCGCTTCTCGACTTCGACTTCCGCGAGGTGAAGGTGGCGCAGGCGATCGTGGCCAATGCGCGCCACGTCATCCTCGTTTCGGACTCCACCAAGTTCGAGCGGACGGCCCCGGTGCGGATCGGGCACCTCGGACAGGTCGACACGTTCATCACCGATCGGTGTCCCGTCGAGGCCATCAGGATCATCTGCCAGGAGAACGAGGTGCAGCTGATCGAGACGGAGTCGTAGGTTTTTCAATCGCTTCGTATCGGATCGAGCGGGCTGGCCCAAATTCGTTTGACATTCGCTTTGTTTTCGAAATAATTCCCAAACGCTTTCGCAAAGCGGTATCCAATGCTGCATTGCGAAAGCCGGGAGGATTTCTTGAGCGGCGACCTGATCCATGACGTCTTCGTCATCGGCGGCGGCATCAATGGCTGCGGCATTGCGCGCGATCTCGCCGGTCGCGGCCACTCGGTGTATCTTGCCGAGATGGACGACCTGGCGAGCGGCACGTCCTCGTGGTCGACGAAGCTGATCCATGGCGGACTGCGCTATCTCGAGCATTACGAGTTCCGGCTGGTCCGCGAGGCCCTGATGGAGCGCGAGGTGTTGTGGCAGAGCGCACCGCACATCATCTGGCCGATGCGCTTCGTGCTGCCGCATCACCGGGGCCTGCGCCCGGCATGGCTGCTGCGGCTCGGGTTGTTCCTCTACGACCATATCGGCGGGCGCCGGCGCCTGCCGCCGACGCGTACGCTCGACATGCGCAGCGACCCGGCCGGCCGGCCGCTCAAGCCGCTCTTCACGCGGGCGTTCGAATATTCCGACTGCTGGGTGAATGACGCGCGGCTGGTCGTGCTGGTGGCGCGCGACGCCGCGGACCGCGGGGCAGTCATCCGCACCCGGACGCGGGTCGCCTCGGCGCGGCGCGAGGACGGCCTGTGGCGCGTGCGGATGGAGGATGCGCAGGGTCAGCCGGCGGGAGAGGCGCGGGCGCGCGTGCTCGTCAACGCCGCCGGACCTTGGGTGGACGAGGTGCTGGCCGGCGCCGTCGGGCAGAACGACGTCCACAACGTGCGCCTCGTGCAGGGCAGCCACATCGTGGTGGGCAGGAAGTTCGACGATCCGCGCGCCTATTTCTTCCAGAACACCGACGGCCGCATCATCTTCGCCATTCCCTACGAGGACGAGTTCACGCTGATCGGGACGACCGACCTCGACTATCGCGGCGACCCGAAGGCCGCGCGGATCAGCGAGGACGAGATCCGCTACCTGTGCGCGGCGGCGAGCGAATATTTCGTGGAGCCCGTGACGCAGGCCGACATCGTGTGGACCTATTCGGGCGTGCGCCCGCTCTACGACGACGGCGCATCGAAGGCGCAGGAGGCCACACGCGACTACGTGCTCAAGTCGGACGGGCCGAACGGCGAGGCGCCGCTGATCAACATCTTCGGCGGCAAGATCACCACCTACCGCCGGCTGGCGGAGTCCATGGTGGAGCGGATCGAGGGCTTCATCGGCAAGAAGGGCAGGGCCTGGACGGCCGGTGCGACGCTGCCCGGCGGCGAATTCCCCGTCGACGGCTTCGAGGCGGAGGTGGCACGGCTGAAGGCGCGGCATTCGTTCCTAGATCTCGCCCATGCTCGCCGGCTGGTGCGGCTATACGGCCGCCGCGCGGCGACGATCCTCGGCGAGGCGCGGTCCTACGAGGATCTTGGCCGGCGCTTCGGCGCCGACCTGACCGAGGCCGAACTCAGATACCTGATCGAGGAGGAATGGGCCGCCACGGGCGAGGACGTGCTGTGGCGGCGCACCAAGCTCGGCCTGAGGCTGTCGCGCGACGAGGCGGCGGCCGTCGACGGGTTCGTGCGGGGGCAGGCACGCCGGGCGCATCCGGCCGCGGCCGAATAGGAGGAAGGAACGGGATGCTGGAACTGCGGAACGTGACGAAGGCGGTTGGCGCCGAGACGCACATCGACGACGTCTCGCTCACGCTGCGCCATGGTTCGCTCAACGTGCTGCTGGGACCGACGCTTTCGGGAAAGACCTCGCTTATGCGGCTGATGGCGGGCCTCGACCGGCCGACCTCGGGCGCGATCGTGTTCGACGGCAAGGACGTTACGGGCGTGCCGGTCCAGCAGCGCAACGTGGCGATGGTCTACCAGCAGTTCATCAACTACCCGGCAATGACCGTCTACGAGAACATCGCCTCGCCGCTGCGCGTGCGCGGGGCCGACAAGGCGAGCATCGATCGCGAGGTGCGCAAGGCGGCAGAGCTGCTGCGTCTCACGCCCTATCTCGACCGCACGCCGCTCAATCTCTCCGGCGGGCAGCAGCAACGCACCGCGCTCGCCCGTGCCATCGTCAAGAACGCCGGCCTCGTACTGCTCGACGAGCCGCTGGCCAACCTCGACTACAAGCTTCGCGAGGAACTGCGGGCCGAACTGCCGAGGATATTCGCCGAATCCGGTGCGATCTTCGTCTATGCGACCACGGAGCCGTCGGAGGCGCTGCTGCTCGGCGGCAACACGGCAACGCTGTCGCAGGGCCGCGTCACGCAGTTCGGGCCGACGATCGAGGTCTACAGGCGGCCGCGCGACCTGGTGACGGCGCGCACCTTCTCCGACCCGCCGCTCAACACGATCCTGCTGCAGAAGCGGGGTCGCCAGTTCGTTCTCGACGGCGGGGTGAACCTCCCGGCGCCGGCGGACCTTGCCGGCGCGCCCGACGGACCGTTCACGATCGGCTTCCAGCCCCATCATCTTTCCCTGTCGCGCCAGGGCGCCGGCGCGGTCGCGGTCAAGGCCAAGGTTATCATCACGGAGATCACCGGCTCGGAGAGCTTCGTGCACCTGGCCTTCGCGGACGAGCGCTGGGTGATGCTGGCGCCGGGCATCCATCACCTGGAGCCGGACCAGGAGGTCGAGGTGTTCCTCGATCCCCGGCACCTCATGGTCTTCGACGGCGCGGGGCGCGCGGTCGGGACCGAGAAACTCGCGGCCTGAGGAGGAGGGGACGATGGCAAGGATCGACCTGGACCACATCCGCCACGCCTACGGGCCGGCCCGCAGCGACGCGGACTACGCGCTCAAGGAGGTGCACCACGCCTTCGAGGACGGCGGTGCCTATGCGCTGCTGGGACCATCGGGCTGCGGCAAGACCACGCTGCTGAACATCATCTCCGGGCTCGTGACGCCGTCGGAAGGGCGGATCCTGTTCGACGGGCGCGACGTGACAGGGCTGTCCACGCAGGAACGAAACATCGCCCAGGTGTTCCAGTTTCCGGTGATCTACGACACCATGACCGTCTACGACAATCTCGCCTTCCCGCTGAGGAACCGCGGCGTTCCCGAGCCCGAGGTCGACCGGCGCGTACGCGAGACGCTGGCGATGATCGATCTCGCCGACTGGGCCAAGCGCAAGGCGCGAGGCCTGACGGCCGACCAGAAGCAGAAAATCTCGCTCGGGCGCGGGCTTGTGCGCTCCGACGTCAACGCCATCCTGTTCGACGAGCCGCTGACGGTCATCGACCCGCACATGAAGTGGGTGCTGCGCTCGCAGCTCAAGCAACTCCACCGGCGCTTCGGCTTCACCATGGTCTACGTCACCCACGACCAGACCGAGGCGCTGACCTTCGCGGACAGAGTTGTCGTCATGTTCGAGGGCGAGATCGTGCAGATCGGCACGCCGGACGAATTGTTCGAACGCCCGAGCCACACATTCGTGGGCTATTTCATCGGATCGCCCGGCATGAACGTCCTGCCGGTGGCGATCGACGGCGCGACCGCGCGTCTGGGCAGCCAGGAAATCCGCCTGCCGACGCCTCCGGCCAGGCCGCCGTCGGGCAGGACCGAACTCGGCATCCGGCCCGAATTCGTGCGCGTCGGCACACAGGGCATGCCCGTCGAGGTGACCAAGGTCGAGGATATCGGCCGCCACCGCATCGTGCGTGCACGGCTCGAAGGCATGGAGGTCGCCGCCATACTAGGGGAAAACGAGGCGCTGCCCGCCGAACCGCGCATGGCCTTCGACCCGGCCGGGATCAATCTCTACGCCGATTCCTGGCGCATCGGCGCGGGAGGCTGACCATGGAGAAGACCTGGAACAACAGGGCGTGGTTCATGGTGCTGCCGGTGCTGGTGCTGGTGGCGTTCTCGGCCGTGATCCCGCTGATGACCGTCGTCAACTACTCGATGCAGGACACGTTCGGCGGCAACCAGTTCTTCTGGGCGGGCACGGAATGGTTCGAGGAGATACTGCGCTCGAACCGCTTCTGGCTGGCGATGGGACGCAACCTCATCTTCTCGGCGATCGTGCTGGCGATCCAGATCCCGCTCGGCATCTTCATCGCGCTCAACATGCCGCGCAGCGGATGGGGCGTGCCGGTGTGCCTGGTGCTGATGGCGCTGCCGCTGCTGATCCCGTGGAACGTGGTCGGCACGATCTGGCAGGTGTTCGGGCGCAACGACATCGGCCTGATGGGCTACTACCTCAACGCGGCCGGCATCGAGTTCAACTATGTCCGCGACGTGCTGGACGCCTGGATCATCGTCGTGATGATGGACGTGTGGCACTGGACGAGCCTCGTCGTGCTCCTGTGCTACGCCGGCCTGGTCTCGATCCCCGACGCCTACTACCAGGCGGCCAAGATCGACGGCGCCTCGCGCTGGGCGGTGTTCCGCTACATCCAGCTTCCGAAGATGAAGCGCGTGCTGCTGATCGCGGTGCTGCTGCGCTTCATGGACTCCTTCATGATCTACACGGAGCCCTTCGTGGTGACCGGCGGCGGTCCGGGCAACTCGACGACGTTCCTGTCGATCGATCTCGTCAAGATGGCGCTCGGCCAGTTCGACCTCGGCCCGGCGGCTGCCATGTCGATCGTCTACTTCCTGATCGTGCTGCTTCTGTCGTGGGTCTTCTACACGGTCATGACGAACTACGGCGAGGGACGGCAATGAGCGAGGCGAGAGAAAGCGTGGCGCATGCGCGCGACATCCCGCAGCCGGGCATCACGGCGGCGCGCGCGGGCCAGGACGCCGTGGCGCGCTCGATGCGCCGCCGGGGCAACCAGTCGCGCTTCTGGTGGCTGGTGCCGACGCTCTACATCGTCTTCCTGATGCTGCCGATCTACTGGCTCATCAACATGAGCTTCAAGACGAACACGGAGATCATAACCGGGCTGACGCTCTACCCGCACGAGCCGACGCTCAGGAACTACCGCATCATCTTCACGGATGCGTCGTGGTATTCGGGCTACATCAACTCGATCCTCTACGTGGTGATGAACACGGCGATCTCGGTCGCCGTGGCGCTGCCCGCCGCCTACGCCTTCTCGCGCTACCGGTTCCTGGGCGACAAGCACCTGTTCTTCTGGCTGCTGACCAACCGCATGGCACCGCCGGCCGTGTTCGCGCTGCCGTTCTTCCAGCTCTACTCGGCCTTCGGCCTCATCGACACGCATATTGCGGTGGCGCTGGCGCACTGCCTCTTCAACGTGCCGCTGGCGGTGTGGATCCTCGAGGGCTTCATGTCGGGCGTGCCGAAGGAGATCGACGAGACGGCCTATGTCGACGGCTACTCCTTCCCGAAGTTCTTCGTGAAGATCTTCATGCCGCTTATCGCGAGCGGCATCGGCGTGGCCGCCTTCTTCTGCTTCATGTTCTCGTGGGTCGAGCTGCTGATCGCGCGCACGCTGACGACCACGGACGCCAAGCCGATCGCGGCGACCATGACGCGAACGGTGTCGGCGGCGGGCATGGACTGGGGCCTGCTGGCGGCTGCGGGCGTGCTGACGCTGGTGCCCGGCGCGCTCGTGATCTGGTTCGTGCGCAACTACATCGCCAAGGGCTTCGCCCTGGGGAGGGTGTGATGACCGCTGCCCGTCGCTGGCAGATGCCGCTCGTCGTCGTCCTGGCCGTCTACGCCGCCGGGGTCTGGTTCCTGGTCTCGCGCCTGCCGGAACGGGACGGCGCCATCGACTGGTTCGCCTCGCTGTTTCCCGGCGGCTGGATGGCGTGGTCCTTCCCGACGGCGCTGTTCTTCCTCACGATCTTCCTGCTGCTGTCGCTGATGGCGGTGTGGGAGTACGCGGCGCCGGGCGGCAATCCGCGCGTCGGGATCCTGCGCTTCGAGACGACCCGCGGCGACAGGCTGTTCATCACGCTGCTCGGCAGCGCCTTCATCCATCTCGCCTGGCTAGGCCTCGTCGGCCCCAGCCTGTGGTGGGCTCTCGCCCTCTCGCTGGTGTACGCCGTCGGCGTATTCCGGTTCGTCTAGGGGGAGAAAAAGCTGGAGCGGCCGCGTGCCGGTGACCGCTCCTCATCGTACTTGCAACCTTAAGGGAGGATACTCATGCGACGGCATATTCTAGCTTCAAGCAGCATTCTTGCACTCGTGCTCGGGTCCCAGTCGGCGCATGCCGACATGGACGCGGCGAAGGCTTTCCTGGATTCCGAGATCGGCGACATGTCGGCGCTGAGCCGCGCCGAACAGGAAGCCGAGCTGCAGTGGTTCATCGACGCGGCCAAGCCCTTCGCCGGGATGGAGATCAAGGTCGTGTCCGAGACGATCACCACCCATTCCTATGAATCGGAGGTGCTCGCGCCGGCCTTCACGAAGATTACGGGCATCAAGGTCACGCACGACCTGATCCAGGAAGGCGACGTGGTCGAGAAGATCCAGACCCAGATGCAGACGGGAGAGAATCTCTATGACGCCTGGGTGAACGATTCGGACCTGATCGGCACGCACTGGCGCTACCAGCAGGCCCGCAGCCTGACCGACTGGATGGAGAACGAAGGCAAGGACGTGACCAATCCCGGCCTCGACCTCGAGGACTTCATCGGCCTGAAGTTCACCACCGCGCCGGACGGCGACCTCTACCAGCTGCCTGACCAGCAGTTCGCAAACCTCTACTGGTTCCGCTACGACTGGTTCAACGACGAGAAGAACAAGGCCGACTTCAAGGCCAAGTACGGCTACGACCTCGGCGTGCCGGTCAACTGGTCGGCCTATGAGGACATCGCCGAGTTCTTCACCGGCCGCGACGTGGACGGCAAGAAGGTCTACGGCCACATGGACTATGGCAAGAAGGACCCCTCGCTCGGCTGGCGTTTCACCGACGCCTGGCTGTCGATGGCCGGCAATGGCGACAAGGGCCTGCCGAACGGCCTGCCGGTCGACGAGTGGGGCATCAAGGTCGACGAGAACTCCAGGCCGGTGGGCTCCTGCGTGGCACGCGGCGGCGACACCAACGGCCCGGCCGCCGTCTACGCCATCCAGAAATATCTCGACTGGCTGAAGGCCTACGCCCCGGCGGCCGCGCAGGGCATGACCTTCTCGGAATCCGGCCCGATCCCAGCGCAGGGCGAAATCGCCCAGCAGATGTTCATGTACACGGCCTTCACCGCGGACATGGTCAAGGACGGGCTGCCGGTCGTCAACGAGGACGGAACGCCGAAGTGGCGCTTCGCCCCGTCGCCGCACGGCGTCTACTGGAAGGACGGCATGAAGCTCGGCTACCAGGACG
>VFQR01002498.1_pt1 | contig 11621 bp, 9 predicted proteins | sample 3512321 | NCBI WGS metagenome assembly VFQR01 (sample SAMN10412374, study PRJNA504923) | tailings metagenome | isolation source: Relicate 3 Philex TSF1 revegetated site | place: Philippines: Tuba, Benguet | collected 2017-08-29
AGATGGGCCAGACGCTTCAGATCTCCTTCAAGCATGGGCAGGCTGGCATAAGGATCGATAAACGGAGGTTCTTCCGGCTCGGCTTCAGCGGCGTCATCCCCATGTCCTGCACTGTCGCCATGGCCTTCCGGCTCTTTGGAGCTCTGTTTCTCGCTGTGCCCAGTTCCATGTCCAGTGCCATGATCTGCAGCGGGTTTTGTTTTGGCAGCAGGAGGATGAGCATTGCCGTGGCCCGCTGCTGCAGGCTCTTGCGAATGACTTTTTTCGGAAGCGTGCGCATTGTGTGAGTCGGCATGAGTCTCCTGGGAGTGGGTATCAGCCGCGTGGGGCTGTGATGCATGTGCTTCCGCAGCAGGGGATGGGGCTGGTGGTGCCACACGATTGATATCGACCAAAGAAAGATCGAGCGCGCAGAGCGTATCGACAGCCTGGGGTTGAAAATCGTTTTCGATGGTCGAGAGCTGAACCAGCCAGGGGCGGGCTTCTTCAATAGCACCCGTGCGGTAGAGCGATTGGGCCATGGCATTCTGCCAGGTCGGGTTCTTTCTGATTTCGGGCTCGCGGGATTGAGCATCCCGCAAAAAAGCAATCGCCGATGCCAGTCTGGGTAACTCCATCTCTTTTTCAGAGTTCCGTGCTTCCTGATATCCCAGCAGACCCTGGGCATAAGCCATCCGACCCGGTGCCTCGGCATCCAGAAACTGTGATTCGATCAGTGGCTGGAGCAGCTCAGTCGCTTCTTCAAAATGACCTTCCTCTAACAACTTGACCGCATTCGCCAGATGGATCGCTTCGGTCGATTCGCCCGGAAAGAGCCACCAGCAGACCAGTGCCAGCAGAAGAATCCCTCCCGACAAACCAGCACCTAGAATCGCCAGCCTTTTGGGAAGACCCAGAATTTTCCCGGCTGATTTTGCGGACTGCTCATGGCCTTCTTTTTTGCCATGCTGACCATGGGCATCGGCAGTCGAGGAGTGCGTGGCCATGGGAGCCGTTTCGTGGTCTGGTAAAATGGCAGGGCGAAGAAATTTGCACCTGTTCTTATCATCCACATCGAAAAGTGAGTCAATGCCAGTTCGGCGTGTCGCCACTGGTCCTGATTCATGCCTTAATGGGAAACAGCCCTGCGTGATTCCTGCAAATCACCCGGTTTTGCTCCCCGACTTTCGCTTTGTCGCCCGAAGTGCACCCAGTCCTGAGAGCCCCCGGCAAACATCCTCTGGCCCCTTCTCCCATTCCGACGGGAAAAGGCAGGGATGAGGGCGAGCCCGAACGTATTTGGCGTTCTATCCACATCCCAATTCACCAGCGGTGGGTGGCTGGGGTCAAACGTCTTCGTTTGCCCCCAGATGATTTAACGCTGGTTATTCATCCCGATGTTCTTAGGGAGGAACCTGACAGATGAATTGGTGCTGGTGAACTCGATTGACCAGGGGGCGGATGAAGACATCCGACCCCAGCCACCCGGTGGTATGCTTGCTCTCACCTTCAAGCATGGGGTCCTACCACGAAAGATTGGCAACGAGACAAGGCGGGTTATTGGGCGGCTCTTAAGCCAATGCCCGAGTATTCGAATCCTCGTTCGGCCATCAGTTTGGGATCGTACAGATTGCGGCCATCGAAAATGATGGGCTGCTTGAGCTTGTGCTTGATGTAGTCAAAATCGGGATTTCGGAACTGCTGCCATTCCGTCACAATCGCCAGAGCATCAGCATCTTCGAGCGTGTCATAGTGATGTTTGCAGTAGGTGAGCCGGTCTTTGTAGATCGCCTCAACGTTTTCCTGGGCGACGGGATCGTGCACCTTGATCGTGGCTCCTTTTTCGAGCAGTTGATCGATCAGAACGAGTGCCGGTGCTTCGCGGATATCGTCCGTGCGGGGTTTGAACGACAGCCCCCAGATCGCGATGGTTTTTCCCGCCAGATCACCACCAAAGCGCTGACTGATTTTCGAAAAGAGGACTTCCTTCTGGAGGTTGTTCACCTCATCGACGGCATGCAACATCTTCGAAGGGAGGCCAAAGCGACTCGCGACAGCGATCAGAGCACGCACATCTTTCGGGAAGCAGGAACCGCCGTAGCCCACCCCCGGAAAGAGAAATTGAAAGCCAATCCGCTGGTCGTGGCCAATCCCCCGGCGAACATCGTTCACGTTCGCATTGACGGCCTCGCAAAGATTCGCCATCTCATTGATAAAGCTGATCTTGGTGGCGAGCATGCAGTTCGCCACATATTTGGTCATTTCGGCACTTTCCAACCCCATGACCAGGAATGGGTTTTCCGTCCGCAGGAAGGGCTGATACAGCTCGTGCAGCACATCGGCGACGGGCGGTCTGGTCACACCCACCACGACGCGATCCGGCCGGGTAAAGTCGTCGATCGCGCAGCCTTCTTTCAGAAACTCGGGATTGGAACAGACATCGATCTCACGACCGGCTTTTTCTTTCAAACGTTCCCACGTCTGACGATTGGTGCCAACCGGGACAGTACTCTTAATGACCACGACGGCATCGCGGGCCACGTGCGGTGCAATCTGATCGACCACTTTCCAGAGAGCCGTCAGATTGGCCGAACCATCGTCTCCCTGGGGAGTTCCGACAGCAATAAAGAGGCATTTGGCGTCCGGGGCGACAGAGACGAGATCGGTCGTGAACTTCAGACGACCGGCTTGTGAGTTTCTCAAAACGAGTTCGGTCAAGCCAGGCTCGTAGATGGGAATGATCCCCTGCTTGAGCCGCTCGATTTTGCCTGCGTCAATATCGACACAGGTGACTTCGTTGCCGCTTTCGGCGAAGCAGGTGCCCGTCACCAGACCGACGTAACCTGTCCCTACAACCACCAGCTTCATGGGAAAGACCTTCTCAATGCGCTCTGCAGAAATCGTCGATGAACCGAGTTGCCAGTTCGAAGTATCCTGTCTTTCGAAGGCAACGCCAGAGTGGAACGGGATCTATGCAGGAATTTTATGATAAGTGCGGTACCAGTCGACGAATCGCTGGATACCGGTCGCGAGTGGTGTGGCGGGCTTGAAACCAACATCTTTGACGAGATCGTCGACATCGGCATAGGTGGCGGGGACATCTCCCGGCTGCATGGGCAGGAGTCGTTTTTCAGCCTTTTTGCCCAGGCACGATTCGAGAATCCCAATCATTTCGAGCAGATCTTCGGGCCGATTGTTGCCAATATTATAGACGCGATAAGGGGCCGAACTGGTGGCGGGATCGGGATGATCGCTCTGCCAGTTGGGATTCGGAACCGGGATGTTGTCGGCGACGCGGACCACACCTTCGACAATATCGTCGATGAAGGTGAAGTCTCGCCGCATTTTGCCTTCGTTGAAGACATCGATGGGGCGACCTTCGAGAATTGCCTTGGTGAAGATCCACATGGCCATATCGGGCCTTCCCCACGGGCCATAGACCGTAAAAAATCGAAGGCCTGTGGTGGGCAGCCGGAAGAGGTGGCTGTAAGTGTGTGCCATCAGCTCGTTGGCCTTTTTGGTGGCGGCATAGAGGCTGACGGGATGATCGACATTGTCGTGAATCGAGAAGGGCATTCTGGTGTTGCCACCATAGACCGAGGATGACGACGCATAGGCGAGATGTTTCACACCCGAATGCCGACAGCCTTCGAGAATCTCGCAGAAGCCGACGAGATTGCTGTCGATGTAAGCTTGTGGATTGGTGAGCGAATAGCGGACACCGGCTTGAGCCGCCAGGTGAATGACCACATCGAACTGATGGCGTTCAAAGAGTGCCTTCATGGCTGTTCGGTCGGCCAGTTCGATCTGCTCGAATGCGAAACCGGGCAAGGTTTTGAGCTGGGCCAGTCGATCGTGCTTGAGGCTGACCTGATAGTAATCGTTGAGGTTGTCGAGGCCTACGACGGTATCGCCCCGGGCGATGAGTTTCCTGGTGGTATGAAAGCCAATAAAGCCAGCGGCCCCGGTCACAAGATACTTCATGCTGTTCTCCGAACTTCGTCAACTCGATCCATGAAAGCGAAGTCCAAGGAAAAGCGGCAAAACTGTCAAGAGAGGTTGTTTTGGAAGGGAAGAAGGCGGGAAGGACCGCACGAAGGATTTGGGCGAGGGTTTCTTACTCCTTCTCCCGTTCTGTCGGGAGAAGGCCGGGATGAGGGGAACTCGAACGTATTGGGCGTTCTATGAACGAGCGGCCTTATCGCGGGATGCTTCCTGATCTCTGGCCTAGAGAAATCAATCGACGCCCCTGCGGCAGCCCCTTGTACTGAGGCACATCCATTGGAAAGACCCTCACCCGGCACTTCGTGCCACCCTCTCCCACGAAGACGCGGGCGAGGGTTCTGAAGAGAAAAGTGATGTTTGAACTTTGGAGGTGCGAATTCATGGGCTCAAGCGAGCCCTTCACTGAACAGCCAGACGTGTCGCCCCGACTGCCTGATGACTCTCGGCATCATAAGCGACCGCGACCAGTTCCAGCTCCTGAAGTGAAACGCCCACGGGGAGCGGAAACTTCCATGAATTCTGGGTCGAATGGTTCGAGACGAACGATGGCTTCGTCTCCTGAACGGCAAAATCCCTGACAATGTTGACGTGCCGGAGTTGAAGACCGCCGTTTTCGCCATGCTTGACGTTGGTTGTCGCTGATTTCTGGACCAGAGCCAGCAGAACCTGGTACTTCTCAGCCACGGTCTGGCCAGGGATCGGCATTAGTTTCGTCGTGACGTTCAATGATTTTGTGGAGGATGAAGTCGACGGTTCCCGTTTGATCGCCAGGGCAACATGTGGCACTAACGTGAAAGCTCTTTCAACAGCTTTTTCAGCCAGAGTTTTCTTCGAGCCCACGAAGCCAATCGCACCGTTGACCACCATTTGTGGAGTATAGACCTGGTCATTGCCAAACTGAGAAGCATAGGCGTGCTGGCGACGGGTGGCTGCTGCACTCGAGAAGGGATCTTTCCAACCGAGGCGATCCCAGTAATCGACATGAAAGCCCAGTGCAATGACCTCGCCGGACGAACGTGAGAGATTCTGCGAAACCAGCCCTGCGAGAACTTCATCGGCGGGCGGGCAACTGCTGCACCCTTCCGAAGTAAAAAGTTCGACAACAGCAAAATTTCGCGATGGCAAAGCCTGGGCAGCGGCTGGTGGCATGGTGGAAAATCGCAATGAAATCCAGGCCGCGATGCTGAACAGCAGGATCAGTAACAGTTTTTTCTGATGATGAAACCGGCCCATGGATCGGGCTCCTTTTTCGAGAATTCGATGTCAACTGTTCAATCGGGCACTTTCCCGGGTGATGACCAGTTGACGCTCTCTCTCATCAGATCTGATCGGTGGGATGGAAGTGACAATCACGCAGAAATCTGGTCTGAATGGCTGGCTGATGGCACGATGCCAACGCAGACGCGGGTGTCTTACTCCTTCTCCCGTTCTGACGGGAGAAGGCCGGGATGAGGGGAACTCGCACGTATTGGGCGTTCTATCAACGAGCGGCCTTATCGCGAGCTGATTTTCATCTCTGGCCTAGGGCAATCAATCGGCGCCCCTGCGGCAGCCCCTTGTACTGAGGCACATCCATTGGCAAGACCCTCACCCGGCACTTCGTGCCACGCTTGTTTGATGTCGAGTGCATGGTGGGAGGAGCACCGCTGGCGAGCCAGCAGTGGCACACGGAGGATGCAATTCGTCTTGAGTCGATCGATGGTTTCGCCTACATCTGATGTTTCCGACCTGAGTGACTTCTATCACCTCTGCTCCAATTGCCGCCGGCAGGTTTTCTCTTCCCGGACTGTGTTCTCCTTAACAATCACCACTTATCGAAATGCCTTTCATTGCCTGGGGCTGGGCTGTCCTCGTGTGATGAGATCTCTGGAAGACCTTCATGCCCTCTGTGACTCGCCGTGAATGGTTGTTTGTGGGTTTTGTCGCTGTGATATCGCCTTCAGCCACTGGTTGCGGGACGATTCTTTATCCTGAACGCCGGGGGCAGAGAAGTGGCCGGTTCGACTGGGGTGTTGTCGCGCTCAATGCGGTCGGTCTGCTCTTCTTTTTCATACCGGGGGTCATTGCTTTTGCCGTCGACTTCAGCACAGGAGCGATCTATCTGCCAGAGACGGCGAGTGTCCCTGCGCAGTCCTCGCGGAAACCACAATCACCGGGCCGTCGTCTGCTGAGCAAACTGTTTCCTGCGAAAGAGATCTCGCGGGCCGATATTGAAGAGTTTCTCGCTGAGCAGACTGGGCGAGAGATTTCGCTGATTCCCGGCCAATACGAAACCGAGCCGCTCGAATCGATCGACGACTTCTGGACGCTCCACGACCTCAAGCAGCCCGCCGGCATGTCAATCGAACGCGGGTGAACCTCCGAGTGTGGAACGAGAGCTCCCCCCTTCCATTGCATGTACGCACCTGCTGGCGAGTGACATCAGGCTGTCGTCAAGCATGTTTTCAGATGCCTTCGTACTGGCAACACATCGCCGCTGGGGGCGGATGAAGACATCCGACGCCAGTCACCCGGCGGAGTTGCAAGGCAACAGGACGCGCATGGCGCGGCTTCTTGTTGTTGTGCAACGGCACGAAAACCCGGCCACGAGTTGGCCAGGCCACCCTTGAGTAACTGTTATGTGAAAAAGACAGCGGCCTTGAGCAAGCATGCCTCGCACGATGCCCTGGCTCCATCGTCTCAGAACAGATGGATCTGCACCGCAAATCTTACGCGAGATCGTCTCCGAAGGAGGGTGGCTTCATGAGAAACTCCTTGAGATCCAGTTTTCCCGATTGCTCGGCCTCCATCAGTTGCAACCGCTGTTCAAGACGCGATAGCCGCATCTCGAGCTCAGGATGTGTCTGTGCCAACTTGAGAGCACGTTGCGGCCTGGGAACTGCCGGATATCCCAGTTGCCTTTGCAGTGCCGCGAACAGATAGAGTGGATCTTTCCCGTGATTCGCTTTGGCAATCCGTCCAGCCGCCTCGCTGAAGAGAATTTCTTCTCCTTGAGGTGCCCGGCTGGTCTTCGAATTCACGTCGGCAGCCTCAGTCCCACTCTCCTCAGGCTGCGAAAGCTGTTGGATCGAGGCCTTCTGGGCTGCTTGTTTCTCGCGATTCTTAGCCGCCAGTTCCGACCGATGATACAGCAGGTCGGCAAAATCGACAGTTCCCAGGAGCGCCCTTAAACGCTTGATCCAGATCTTCCACGCTTCGTTATAAATCGGATCACCAGCGATCGCATCGAGGCCGCGATCATACCCCAGCCGATTGCGTGCCAGCGATTCAAACTGAAAGACAAACAATCCCGAAGCGCGCGACTCTTTCGATTTATAGTCGGCTTCCCGTTCGAGAATCTCGAGTGCCAGCCAATGATCAAACCGACTCCCTTCCTGCTCGGCCTGCTCCATCACAAACGCCTGAAAGGACGTAAAGTAATGGCCCAGTTGCCTCATCCCGGTGAAGATCACACCACTGTGCAACAACTCGGTTCGCAGATGATTGACCGCCATCGGCAGCCTGGTTGAAGCAAGCAGTTCGTCCTGCAGTGCCTGGAGAATCTCCTGTGTGGGCAAATCCTCCTTCAGCCGCTCGCGGAACGTCCGAAAGAAGTAAGCCTGCTCGATATATTCTTCCCGAGCCAGCATGGCAGGCATCTTGGCACCAGTTCCATTCAGTCCAGAAATCAGACATCCATCCGATTGGCGATCTTCAACACGATCATCGCGATCACCTGATTCACGAAACAGGATCTGCAGCCGACTCCGGCTCGCCAGCGATCGAGGCTTCTGCCGGAGCAGCGTTCTCTGCCGAAAGATCCCGATGAATGTTCGACAAAGCAAAATCCCACTCCATCCACATCCGCATGACAGACCACAAACTGCGCATTCTTGTCAGTTGAGCCTTAGGGAGCTGAGCCGCCTGTGTCAGCCAGGTCTGCGCCGCCGAGGTCAAACCCCACATGGCCGCGAGTTGCTGACAGATTCCGTCAGCCGACAGATCGGGCGTTGCCTCTCCACTGGTCAAACCCGCTTCGTAAGACAACTTGAAAAGCTGAAACAGCTCGCGATGGTAAGGATCCACTTCCAGCGGGCGCGTCTGCGACTCCGCCAACTGAATCAACCGGTCAATCTCACCAAGAATTCTCTGGGCAAACAGATCACTCGCTGATCGACTCATTCGACGGCACCCTGTTCAAAACCGACATCATCCAACAACCACGGTATGAGACAACCGCTGTATGAAACAACCACAGCGTTCAACCATCACGGCTGTTAACCACGACTTGTCGATCTGTTATGACCGCCCGCAGTCCTTGCCCGCTCGATGAAGATTGTCTGTGAAAAATATCTGTGAAGATTGATTGTAACGTCCCTCCACGGGTTGTCCCGCTCCACGATGATTTTCACTCTTCGAAGTGCGATCACAAGCTGTTCAAACACGACTCCTGAGCCTGCTCATTTCAGCCCGATCATTCGCAAAAATCTGGCAGACTTCGCAAAATCGCTGGATCGAATCGTTTTGCATGCAGTCGCGTTGTTAAAAAATGGCATATTCTTTCGCGACTCTTCCCCTCCGGATCCTTCAGGCAGAAACTGGCCATGCCGCATTTCTCTACCCAGCGTCGAGTGGAGTTCTACGAGACCGACATGGCCGGAATTGTCCACTTCTCCAATTTCTTCCGGTATATGGAACAGGCCGAGCACGAATTCTTTCGCTTGTTAGGGCTGAAGATTTCAGGGAAGACGGCCGAAGGGATCGAAATCGGCTGGCCGCGAGTGGCTTGCCAATGCGATTACCGTGCGCCGGCCCGGTATGAGGAAGTCATCACCATCGATGTCACCATCATCCGGCAGACGACGCGCTCGCTCACCATGAGTTACGTTTTTTCGCGAGATGGCAAAATTCTGGCCAGCGGCGAAATGACCACGGTCTGCTGTACGATGCAGGAAGGGGCCTTAAAAGCCATTGAGATTCCGCCTTCGTATCTCGATCGACTTCCCGCTGTGAATATTGCCGGTACTGCGAACGATTCTCCATAAGGTGCTGCCCCAAGGTGTTACGAAGACAGGTTTGATCACTCTTGACGGATTGAGTGCATCGATTCAGGCCCACAGTCACGATCACGAGTTCACGGATGACAACCGATTCCCCGCAGACAACCAGCCCTCCAACAGTTCCTGTAGCAGATCTTTCGCGCTGGCAGCAGGATCTCAATCCCGAGCAACGGGCCGCTGCCCAGGCTGGGCCGGCTCCACTGCTCATCATTGCCGGTGCCGGGACTGGAAAAACCACCACGCTGGTCCATCGGGTCGCTCATTTGATTGCTTCGGGGATCGACCCTGGCGAAATCCTGCTGCTGACGTTCACTCGTCGAGCGGCTGCTGAAATGATCCGCCGGGTCGAGCAACTTCTCGCAGTGGCTGCAAAGTCGCCGGGCATTGCACGCATTCATGGTCGCCACGTTGTCGGCGGAACGTTCCATGCCATTGCCACCAGACATCTGCGGGAATTCGGCCAGTATCTCGGACTCGATGCTGAATTCACGATTCTCGACCACAGTGACGCCGAAGATCTGATGAATCAGCTACGCTCAGAACTCGACATTACACGCCAGGAAAAGCGGTTTCCTCTCAAGGGCACCTGTGTCGAAATCTATTCCCGCTGCGTCAATACCCGTCAGCCCTTAAGCCTCGTTCTGAAAGAGACGTTTCCCTGGTGTGTCGAGCATGAGGCCGGGCTTAAAACCTTGTTTCAATTATTCACCCAGCGAAAGGAAGAGCAGCGGATTCTCGATTACGACGATCTCCTCCTCTTCTGGCTGGCACTCCTGCAGGACAGCCCGGCTGCCCCACTTTTAAGGCAGCGATACAAAGCCGTCCTCGTCGATGAATATCAGGACACCAATGCCCTGCAGGGCGAAATTGTGCGGGCACTTCGTCCCGATGGTCAGGGTCTGACAGTCGTCGGAGATGACGCCCAGTCGATCTATTCCTTTCGAGCCGCCACCATTGAGAACATTCTCCGGTTCGATCAGGAATATCCCGGCACCAATGTCCTCACGCTTTCACAAAATTATCGCAGTTCACCCGAGATTCTCGCAGCCAGTAATCTCGTGATGTCACTGGCGACCGAAGGCCGCAAGAAACAGCTCTGGACCAACCGTCCGCCGCAAGGGAAGCCACTCCTTGTCAATTGCCGCGACGACAACGAACAGAGCACTCTGGTCGCCGAGCGTATTCTGGAACTGCGAGAAATGGGGGTTTCCCTCAAAGGTCAGGCCGTCCTCTTTCGTGCTTCGCATCACAGCGCCACTCTCGAAATTGAACTCTCTCGTCGAAACATTCCCTTCATCAAATTTGGCGGGCTGAAGTTCGTCGAAGCAGCCCATGTGAAAGATGCCATGGCCATGCTGAGACTGGCCGAAAATCCACGAGATATCGTCTCTGCCCTGCGTGTGTTATTGCTGCTCCCCGGGGTTGGCCCGAAAACGGCCCGTCAACTGACGGAACGCCTGGGCACAGGAAGTTCCGCCTTTGAACCCTGGCGCGAACATACCCCAGCGGCAGCAACAAAAATTCATTGGCCGGTGTTTGTGGCTCTGTTACGAACATTGGTCAAAGGTGGTCAAACTACAACTCCTCTTCCCCTGCAACTCGCACAGGTCCGCCAGTTTCTTGCTCCCCTGTTAGAACAGAAGTATGACCACGCACCCGCTCGCCTGCGCGATCTTGAACAACTCGAAATCATTGCTGCCCGGTATGAATCCCGCAGTCAGTTTCTGGCAGAACTGACTCTCGACCCACCCACCTCCACGCAGGATTTTGCTCAGGACCCACTTCTCGATGAAGACTGGATCACGCTCTCAACGATCCATTCCGCCAAAGGTCTCGAATGGGATGCTGTCTACGTTCTGCATGCGGCTGATGGAAATATCCCGGCCGATATGGCGACACGCAATCCTCGCGAAATCGAAGAAGAGCGCCGTCTGTTTTATGTCGCTCTCACACGCGCGAAAACGCATCTGCAGGTTTATCATCCCCAGCGATATTACTTTCACGGCAAGAATCAGTCAGACCGCCACAGCTACTCCCAACGCACCCGCTTTCTGCCCGATGACATTCTGACAGCCTGGCAGTTCGTCACACCCCGCATTCATGAGCCTGCGAGTCAAACCCACATCGCCAACGGACTGACAACCGCCGATGTCCGCAAAAAAATCGGCCGCATGTGGGAATAAGCGATGTCTCGAGTTGGCAAATCGCCCGACCTGCACAGGCCTTTGAAACCCTCGCACCACGTTTGAGTGGGAAAGCAGTAGTGTTCCGCTGTGCGGAGCATGTTCCGCTCACCACTATTCGCGCGATCGATAGCGACTCTCTTGAGGATCAAGCAGTTAGCGCATGAAGTTTTCGGTATGCACCATCTTCAGCGAGCGACATGATTCTCGACATGAAACTTAAAGCGATTTAAGATCGCCTGCCAGCCTTCTCGCTGCTGTTCGATACTGTGGGTCTCTTCGCTATCAAAGGAGACCTGGACATGCACGCCCAAGGGGACTTCCTGGAATTCGACCACAGCTTGCCGATCACCAAAGGCATATTCGATGCGCTCGTTCGTGATGATCGTGGTGTAGGTTCCCTCAAAATCAAAGC
>VFQR01002499.1_pt1 | contig 11619 bp, 14 predicted proteins | sample 3512321 | NCBI WGS metagenome assembly VFQR01 (sample SAMN10412374, study PRJNA504923) | tailings metagenome | isolation source: Relicate 3 Philex TSF1 revegetated site | place: Philippines: Tuba, Benguet | collected 2017-08-29
CCGTTGGAGGCGATCGGGAAGCCGGCCTCGATGATGTCGACGCCCATCTCGTCGAGGGCTTCCGCGACCTGGAGCTTTTCCTCCAGCGTCATGGTGGCGCCGGGGCTCTGCTCGCCGTCACGCAGCGTGGTGTCGAAGATGAAGACGCGGTCGGTATTGGCGGCTGCGGCGGTATCGTTCTGGGTGGTCATGCTGTTGTCTTCCCGTCATGCGGTCGGGGCCCCTGGCCCCACGACCGGACGATGTTGTTCGGTTCGGTTCCGGTGCGCGCTCTCCCCTGACGACCCGCTCGCGACCGAGCTGCCGGTGATCAGGGGCTGATAAGAAGCAGAAGCAGGGCTGCCGGAGGCAGCAGCAGAGACGCGGCGAGCATCAGCCGGCCCTGGCGGGCCTTCCGGTCGGCGGCGGCAATGGCGATGGCGCGGTTGCGCTGCATGGCTCTGTTCCGATTGCGGGCGGAACTGTGCTGCAAAATCGCATCGAGCACAAGCCCGAAGATGCAGCTGCTGCCCGGCGTGTTACTGGAACGCCAGCACCGCCGTCAGCACCGCGCCGACCAGCCCCGCGCTGGCGATGATCCGGCCCAGCCGCACACGCCCCGCCGCCACCGCATCGCCCGCCCGCATGGCGCGCGACGAGATGGCCGAGAGCACGATGCCGCCCGCCAGCACCACCAGCAGCAGCATCTTGGCCCAGAACCAGTGGCTGATGCCGTCGAAGCCGCCATAGCGCAGCCAGATCAGCAGCGGCCCGCTCACCAGCGCCACCACGATGCCGGTATGGCCCAGCATGTTGAGGTAGCGGCTGGTCGCGGCCGGCGAGCCATTGCCCTGGGGCATCATGCCGAGCAGGGCGAAGAACGCGGTCGCCACCAGCATCAGGCCGATGAAGTGGGCGAACAGCAGCAGGGTCACAACGAGGTCCAAAGCCATGGTCCTTTTCGGTCGAAGCCAATAGTCCGGGCGCAGCCGGGATCTCACGCGCCGAGGTCGAGCGTCCCGTGGGCGATGACGACGGCATCGCCGCCGATGCCGCCATGCACCAGCCGGCCGCCATCCTTGCGCATCTGCAGCGTGATGGCGCTCGGCCGGCCCATCTCGGTGCCCTGGCGCAGCGTGTACTCGGTCTGCCCGTCGGGCGCAGAATCGGCCAGCTGCCCGATCAGCGCCGCGGCGGCCGAGCCGGTGGCCGCATCCTCGGCGATCCCCATGCCCGGCGCGAACATGCGGGCGGCGTAGTGCACGTTCCGCTCCTCGGGGGTCGCGGTATAGACGTAGACGGCGCCATTGTGCTCGGGGAACACATCGTCCCAGCCACGGCGCTGCAGCCGGATATCGCGCAGGACGCCGGAGGAGCGGACGGGCACGAGATAGAAGGGCGTGCCCGCCGAAAAGGCCGCGGGCCGGAAGCTGCCGCAGCCGATATCGTCGGTAGCGATGCCCAGCGCCCCGGCGATCGCCGCAGAGTCCGGCCCGTCCCCCAGGCGCTCGGGCAGTTTCGGCAGCCCGAAGCGGGCATTGGCGACGTTGCGCTCGGCCTTGTCCATCACGCAGGTGATGACGCCGACATGGGTTTCGAGCCGCACCGCCGACTGGCGCAGCTGGAAGCCCAGCGCCACCGCCGCCCCGATGGTCGGGTGGCCGGCGAAGGCCAGCTCGATCTTGGGGGTGAAGATGCGCAGCTTGGCCGTATGACGTTCGACGGTCGGCTTCTGCACGAACACGGTTTCGGACAGGTTGAACTCGGCGGCGATGGCCTGCATCCGCGTCTCGCCGACATTGTCGGCGCGAAACACCACCGCCAGCGGATTGCCCTGCAGCGGCAATCGGGTGAACACGTCGAGCAGCACATAGTCGAGCTTCATGCCGGCATCCTCGTTTCGGGGGCAGCGACCTCGTGCGTCACGTCCCGGACAATGCGAAGTCCGCGCGGTCCAGCCCCAGTTCCGCGCACACGGCGTCGACGGCGATCTGGTGGTCCAGGCGCTCGGTGAGTCCGGAGATGGTTACGCAGCCCACCGGCCCCAGTCCAGCCATCACGATCAGGAACGCACCGCCCGCGACGGCATAGTCATGTGCGTCGAGCGCCCGCTGCGGCGGGAACACGCGCTCCTCGAAGCTGCGCTCCAGCGCGACCCGGTAGCTCGACTTGAGGAAATGCCGTGCCGTGTTGACCTTGCGCTCGACCCAGCGCGCATTGTCGGCCGTCGTTCCCGGCATGCCGGCAAAGAACAACTGCCGGTCCCACAGCCGTACGTCGACCACCAGCTTCAGCGTCTCGGCCAGCGCCCGCTCCCGCACGCGCTGCCCGATCGAGAACGCGACGCCCTCGTCGAAGCGCGTAAAGACCAGCCCCTGCTCCTGCGCGATGATCGTCGCGATATCGTCTGCCGTGGACATGGCGTCCCCCCTGTTGTCGCGAGCGGGTATAGCCACCCCGCTCCCACCGCTGCAAGGCCGGCTTGCGCCCCGGCGTCCACCGGCCTATGTCGTGAAACTGTCATATTTGGCGCTGGTCGGACCGCCGTTCGATTGCCCGCAGCGCCGGGGCAGCGGGGCGACGCATGGACGAGATGACGCGGCAAGGCCGGCTGGTGTTCCGCTTCGTGACTGCGGCGATGATTTGTGTGCTCGCCCTCGGCTATGGGCGCGAGATCGCCATCCGGCTGTTCGAGGTGCCGCCGGCCGCCATCGGTGGCCGCCTGTTCTCGCTCGACTCGGAGCGCAACGTTCCGGCCTGGTTCACCGTGCTCCTGCTGCTCGGCGTCGCCGTCGCCATGGCACGCGCGGCCTTCGTCGAGTTCGCGCAGCGGCGCGGCACCGCCTGGGGCTGGAGCGTACTGGCGCTGGGCTTCGTCTATCTCGCCGCCGACGAACAGCTGGGCCTGCATGAACGTCTCGAACAGTTCGCCGATTCCGTGCCGGATTTCGGCGGCATCTTTCATTTCCGCTGGGTGGCCGCGGTGCTGCCGGTCGTCCTCGTGGTGGGCATCGGCTTCATCCCCTTCCTCCTCCGCCTGCCCCGCCCGACGGCGGTGCGGCTGGTGGTGGCCGGCGCGGTCTATGTCGGCGGCGCGCTCGGCATGGAGATGGTCGGCGGCATCGCCCGGGCGGCGGGCGAGCCGGGCATCGCCTATGTACTCTCGGCCACAATCGAGGAAACGCTCGAGATGCTGGGCGGCCTGCTCGCCCTGCGCACGCTGTTGCTGCATCTCGGCTGGCTGGGCAGCGCGCCGGTTCCTCGCCAGCCGGCAGTGGTCGATCCGGTCACCTGAGCTATTCTCGTCTCGGCTGACGCATCGGCGCGGCAGTCGTCACTCTCCCTGTGCGTGGAGGAAAACCGCCAACTGCTATGGCCGGCCCCAACTATCGCTGATAGCGCTCGACTAATGTTGCGAGCGTCTTCCTGCCGATAATGCCATCAATGGGCCCATCGTAGTCACCAATCCGCACCAGCAACTGCTGAAATGCCATTCGAGTTGGTTTGGAGAAATCCTTGAAACCGTTCTCGAGTGCGGTCGACACCTCTTTGCCACCCAGGCGCAAAGCCTGATGCAGCGTGATTGCAGCGAGCTGCGCATCGGTGAACCCCTTTGCGCTATCGTAAATTCCTGCGAGATAGTACTGGCTGTTTCCCGAAAAGACCGCCGAACCGAGCTGGTAAGCTTCAACGGCTTTGCCAATGTCGACTGGTGCACCACCTGCTCCGGTCTCAAAGAAGATTCCGGCAAGCGGCCACGCGGTATACTCACCCTGCTCTACAGCTTGTTCGAGGTAGCGCCATGCCGCCTCTTTCTCGCCCTCCGCATAAAGCTCCCCCGCAAGTGTCGCTTGGGCAATGCTCCGACCAGCATCGGCCGCCTTCTCCAGCCAGCGCCTCGCCAGAATTGGATCAGCCTCCACGCCTTTTCCCTCGCGATAGGCTTCGGAGAGCAGAAACATGGATTGCGCGTCGCCTGCGGCGGCGGCCACCGTCAGTGCCATCAGCGCCCCAGGCTGGTCACCAAAGTAGAGGATTGCCCCGAGTCCGGCGGATCCGGCAGCGACACCCTTCAGGTGCAGCTCCTCGAAGAGCTCCCTCGCCATGGCCTGCTCGGTGTCGTCATCCGATCCGTCGTAGAGGCGCGCGAGGTGTAGGCGCGCGACGTCGCTATCAAGAGCGACAGCCTCCTTGAGCAACGCCACTGCATCGCTCCGGTACAAGTCGTCCCGGTCCTGTCCATCGCGGATGAGTTCGATCAGGACTCTGGCCTTTCGCAGCAGGGCATCGGCTTCGGGCGTTTCGCCGGCTTCCCAACGCTCGGGACTCACCGTGCTCGCTGGCCAAGCAACCGCGGGCCTGACGCCATTGGCCGCCTGACAGCCCGCAAGCACCGTGTCGATCGTGGCTGCCGCACCATCTGCGTCGAAGCGGGCCAACTCGGCGAAGTCGGTTGCTGCCGATGTCGCGCCAATGCCTCCCCACAGCCCAAACGACTGCGGCTGAGCGCGTATCTCCGTCACCAGACCGAGTGTCTCATCGGTGAATAGGGAGATGTTCACCAAGCCATCGCCATAGTTGCTCACATATGGGCCGGCAAATGCCTGAGCCTCGACGAGACTCTCCGAGTCCATCGCCACAGCGAGGGCGGTATCTGCGTTTTCCGGCAAGTCGACGTCCGCTGGCAGCGTCAGAGATGCCGTAATGCTCAGGAAGCCGTGCATGCACTCGACGTACAGGCTGTTCGCTCCATTGGAGACGGATGCAACCTTCATGACGGGGTCATATGACCATGGGGCGGCATGGAGGGAGCCTGTGAGGGTAGACAAAGCCAGCAAGACCGTCACGACACGACACATAATCGTCTCCGCCACCACACCGCCTACGCAACACCCGGTACCTGGCACTGTCAATCGACATCGCTCAGCCTGCCCACAGATGTTCCGCGCGAAGCCGGCGGCGCTGTCGGTCGCCTCGTCTGGCCGATCACCTGACCCCGCCCACGGCGAGTCCCCATTGGTGCCCGGCGCCATATCCATCGCATGGGACCGATGGATGGGTTGTGTCGCGCGCCGTCGCGGTCCACACTCTTCGGCAGCGTCCCGCCATCGGCGCGTACCGCGCCCGTCAGCATCGCGAAATCGAGGGGAATACCATGCAATACACCCATCTGGGCCGTAGCGGCCTCAGCGTCAGCCGGCTTTGCCTCGGCACCATGAATTTCAGCTGGACCACCGGGCAGGACGATGCGTTCCGCGTCATGGATGCCGCCCACGACAAGGGCATCAACTTCTTCGATACCGCCAACCGCTATGGCCGGCCGGTTCCCGGCGTCACCGAAAGCCTGATCGGCGACTGGTTCGCCCAGGGCGGCGGCCGGCGCGAAAAGACCGTGCTCGCCACCAAGCTCTATGGCGCCATGGGCGAGTGGCCGAACGAGAGCAAGCTCTCCGCCCTCAACATCCGCCGCGCGCTGGATGCGAGCCTCAAGCGGCTCAAGACCGACTATGTCGATCTCTACCAGTTCCACCATATCGACCGCGACACGCCGTGGGACGAAATCTGGCAGGCGATGGAGGTCGCCGTGCAGCAGGGCAAGATTCTCTATGCCGGCAGCTCCAACTTCGCCGGCTGGCACATCGCCAAGGCGCAGGCCTGGGCGGAAAAGCGCAACTACACCGGGCTCGTCTCCGAGCAGTCGATCTACAACCTCATCGAGCGGACGGTGGAGCTCGAGGTGCTGCCGGCGGCGCTCGATTACGGACTCGGCGTCATTCCGTGGTCGCCGCTGCATGGCGGCCTGCTCGGCGGCGTGCTGAAGAAGCAGAGCGAGGGCAAGCGCCGGCTCGAGGGCCGTTCGGCGGAAACGCTCGAACGCCTGCGTCCGCAGATCGAGGCCTATGAAGCGTTCTGCGACGAGCTCGGCCACGCCCCGGGCGACGTGGCGCTGGCCTGGCTGCTGCACCAGCCGGCCGTCACCGCCCCGATCATCGGGCCGCGCACCGCCGAGCAGCTCGATGCCGCCGAGCGCGCCGTGGAGCTGAAGCTCGACGCCGAAACGCTGAAAAAGCTCGACGCCATCTTCCCCGGCCACAAGACGGCGCCCGAAGACTACGCCTGGTAGACGACCAACCCGCCGGGCCGCCCCCAGGGGCGGTCCGCAGCGGATGGCTTGCAGCGCGCGCGGCGGCAGCGCACAGTACGGGCAAAACACGGAGCCGCCATGCGCCTCGCCCTCACCTGCCTGATCTCGCTCGCCCTCGCCGCCCCTGCCCTCGCCGAGACGCAGATCCGGGTCGAGAACCGCTCCTCGGTCGCGCTGGTGGCGATCAGCAGCTTCCCCTATGGCCGTGACGGGGAGATCATCGACGACAATATCGGCAGCATGATCGACGAGCTGGCGCCGGGCGCGAGCACCAGCTTCACCATCTCTGGCGATTGCGGCCCGGTGCGCCTCTATGTCCGCCTTGCCACCACCGGCGACGGCGACGACCTGACGCTCGATCTCGACACCTGCACCGACCGTACCGTCCGCCTCAGCGACTAAGGCGGCCGCGGGAGCGCCCTCGCCGGCGCTATCTGCCGAGACGCGGAAACAGAAAGCCGGTGCGCCGGCGATATTCGGCATAGGTGCCGGACAGGTCGGAGCGGCCGAACTTCTCCTCCTCGCCGCGGGCCGCGATGATGTAGATGGCGAAGATCAGCAGCAGCGACGGCACGCTCCACCAGCTCCAGGTCGCCAGCGCCCAGCCGGTCCAGAACATCAGGTAGGAGACATAGAACGGGTGCCGCACGAAGCGATACGGCCCCTGCTGCACCAGTGAGTGCGGCAGCTCCTTGTCGAAGGCGAGCCGCAGCTGCGCCGCCTTGGAGGCCACGAGGGTCTCGCGGAACAGCCACAGGCTGACGAGCTGGATGGCGAGCCCCGCCAGCATCGGCAGTTCCGGCTGTTCGACCGTCCAGGTCAACAGCGTGTAGACGATCGCCGTCACCGTCACGGCGAGCGAGATGACCTTGGTGCCGGTCGGCATCTCGGTGGACCGGAAATGCGCCCGCAAGGCCCAGGCATAGGCGGCCACCGTCGCCCAGCCCACAAATGTCTGCACCCCATCCAGGATCATTTTTTCACCCCTAGCCCCAACTGCGGCGAAGTCTGCAGAAAGCTGCAATTGGACACAAGCGATGAATTGTTCACCGATGTTTCCAACACAACGTTAGGGCCTTGCAGGCATGATGACGTTAGCAGGATCCACCGGGGCGTTACATGCCACATGTCCGCACCATCGCCACGCGACACGCAAGACTGTCGGTTTCCGACAGTGGCGGCGCAGGATTCCCGTTTCTCCTGCTGCACGGCTCGGGCAGCCGCAAGGACGTGTTCGCGCCCCTGATCACCGAAAGGCTGCTGGCCGAGGCGCGGATCATCACCATCGACCTGCCGGGACACGGCGCGTCGGATGATGCGGGCGACCCCGATGCCGCCTACACCGTCAGCGGCCTCGCCGACGCCGTGTCGGACTGTGCCGATGCGTTGTCGCTTTGCGCCTACGGCATTCTCGGCTGGTCGCTCGGCGGCCATGTCGGCCTCGAATTGCTGGCGCGCGACCCGCGACTCAAGGGGCTGATGGTGGTCGGGGCGCCGCCCCTGTCACCGGGACCGCTCGGCATGCTGCGCGCGTTCCGCACCAATCTCGACCTGCTGCTCGCCTCCAAGGAGCAGTTTACCGAGCGCGACACCCAGCGCTTCTTCGAGCTCTGCTTCCACGGCAACGGCACGGCCGACGACCTCGCCGCCATCCAGCGCGCCGACGGCAGGCTGCGGCCGATCCTCGTGCGTTCGATGATGCGGGGCGACGGGGCCGACCAGCGCCGGGCGGTCGAAAACGCCATGGTGCCGGTCGCCATAGTCAACGGCGCCGACGAGCCCTTCGCCCGCCTCTCCTATGTCGCCTCGCTGCATTATCGCCGGCTGTGGGACGGGCAGTGCCACGAGATGTCCGGCGCCGGCCACGCCCCGTTCATCGACCTGCCCCGCGCCTTCGGCGACCTGTTCCAGCGCTTCGTCACCGACGTCGCCGCCGACGCTGCGGCCCCCGCCAACGGGCTCCGCCGCGCCGGCTGACCCGACGCGCCTTCAGAACCGCCCGAGGAACTCCAGCACCGGCCCGTGCGTCAGCTGGTCGCCGGCGATCGCGGCGTCGTCCACCACGAAGTCATGCGCGCCATAGAGCTTTTCGGCGCGATAGCCGAGGCTCAGCTTGGCCTGCTCCGTCACGTGATAGTCGAGTGTCGCCTTGGCATCGAGCATGCCGATGGTCTTGTCGATCGTGTCCTCGACCTCGCCATCGATCCGCCGCTCCATCCGCCCGAACAGCACGCTGCCACCCGCCGAGGCGGAGGCGCCGAACGGCGTGCCGCCGAACCGCGTGGATGCCTCGATGGCGACCCGGGGACCGGCGCCAAGGAACTCATTGTCGTAGAAGTCGGTGCCGTTCTTGTCATCGACCATAAGCCGGTCGGTGAGGCGCATGGCGCGGACGCCCGCCACGAGCCGAACCTCGAAATCGTCGGACAGGGCCGGCGTGTAGCCCGCCTCGATATCCAGCATCTGGTAGTCGAGCCCGGTGTCGAGCGTGCCGAGCTTGTCTTCCTCATCCTCCGGATCGAAATAGGTGAAGTCGGACTCCCCGGCCGAGGCCGACACCAGGCTCACTCTGGCCCTGAGATCGACGAGCGGCATGATCTGCGTGCCGACAGTCATCGCGAAATACGGGCCGCTGAAATCCGGCACATCGATCTCGACAATCTCGTACAGTCCGGAGTCCCGGAAGGACTCGATGGTGGCGTTGTTGCCGACTACCCCGCCCCCGCTGACGCCAAAGATGAAACTGCCGTCTTCAGCGCGTGCAACGGATAATCCCGCCGCCATGGTCAGCGCGGAGACGGAGGCGAGCAGCAATGCTCTCATGGTGGACATGGCGAACCCCAGGTAAAAATATGTTAAGAACTGCAAGAGGTAAGCTACAGGAATCGCCCCACCGCCACAATCGCCCGCACCTCAGCCGCGCCGAAAATTCATGCTGGTGACGGCCACCTTCCGCGTCCTGTCGCCCGACTGTCGCTTGAAGAACACAGGTATGGTTGCGTATTGCGTACGCCCCTCGCTTACGAGTCTACGCAGCACCCGGCTGTTCGGCGAGGCGAGGATGGTGACGCACACCGCGTCCGCCAGTTCCGTCGGCATCGGCCGCAACGGGCCCTCATCGGCTGCCCACCGCCGGGCGATCGCCTCGGTCGTCAGCAGCCAGCCCATATAGCCGATCAACTGGCCGTCCTCGAGCGCCGCCACATGATGCTGGTGCTTGAGCTGCATCCTGATCGCAGCGGAGATCTGGTCGAGGTCGTATTGCGCGAAGGGCGGCGTGCGGGACAGCAGGTCCAGCACCATGCCCAGCGCCTCGAAATCAGGCCGAAGCCGCACCAGCACCCGCTGCGGTTCACTCTCCTGCATCCCGGCTCTCCCTGCCCCCGCTCGCCATGAACAAGCGTACAAAGCCCCGCTTGTTCCCCAAGGAGGCGGAGCTGGCAAGGCCCGTGCGGGCTGCAATCAATCAATAGGCGTGGACGTCCCCGACGACTTCGACGACGACGTCCAGTCCACCGAAGGTGGTCGGCAGCACCTCGCGTGCCTCTGCGTTGCGCACCTGCACGTTCAGCGCCGGCGCATCGGCTTTCGCGTTGAGCCCCAGACCGATGCCCATGACATCGGGCGCCAGGGCAAACTGCTGCTCGAATGCCTTCTGCACCGTTTCCGCCTGCTTGAACTGCTGGGCAGTCACCTGCATCGCTGATCCCCTATGCGTATTGTACCCCCAGATGGGAGAGTACCAACGATATAGGATTTGCACCTGTTGTTCCAAGATTCCCCGCACCGCCGGACTGTGAGCCGGCGAACAGCAGCGCGACCGGGACATTGTTCATGTCCACGATGAGCGAGCCGCTATCGCCCGGTCGCGAGAAGGGGCCAGCGGCGCCGGGCAACGCCTCGAACAGGAGCTGTCCGTCGAAACGTGCCGTGCCCTTGGAGCCCATGTTGACGACGTAGTTGTTGACGTTGATGGCGAGCACCCGACCCAGGGTGTGGCCGGTGGTCCGGCCGGTCTTCTGAACGCCCAGCCGGGGGAGCGGCACCACGTTTCCCGCTGGATCGAGCTGTCCGATCACCGGGGGTGGCGCGCCATTGCCGTAGATATCGCGCGCCTCCCACGTCACGCCCTCGTCGATGACGGCATAGGCCGCGTCGACGGCATTGGCTATGCCGCTGAACTGGATGGGGACGTAGTTGGCAAGCGTTGCCACCTCGTCACCCGGACTTTTGCCTCCATCTCCGTCCGCCTGCTGGACGATGCGTGTGCCCAGCGGGTAGCCGTTCACATTGGCGAGCACGTGATTGTTCGACACCATCACTACGGCATCGTCCTCCAGCCTGCGACCGAAGAAGCCCAGCGTGCCGCTATAGCCCGCGCTGGCCGGAGACACGCTCGCGCCCATCCGCATGGGTCGGTGCCGCGTCCGAGTCCAGAACGGCTGCTGCCGCCCGATGAACGTCACCTCGACTTCGTCGGCGGCCAGCCTCTGAATCTGGTTGATCTCCGGACCGTCTAGGAGGGCACGGCTTTGCACCAGCACGGCGAGCTTCAGATCGTCCTCGCGCGTGCCGGGCGTTGTGCCGAGCGCAATGTCGTGCTGCGCCCGGCCGACCGCCCGGGCACGTCGCGCCGTTGTCGGATCGAGCAGATATTGATCGACGAACCCGGTCGCCGCAGACGCACTCAGGGCCGCATCCGACGTCGAAAAGGCGGTCGCCATGAATGGCAACTCCTCGAACTGCAAGACATCCCGGAAGATCGTCGCCTGAAGATCATCAATCGACTCCGCCCGCATCGCACCCTCCCGATTGCGCGCCGATACTCAAGTCAATATTGATACGTAATTTGCCGCCGATCAATGCTGTTCGTGTCGGACAACAGTTCGTACGACTACGGATTTAGTCATTCAGCTTCTATTTGTCCGCAACCAGATCGGTTATTGCAGTAGGCACGACATCCACCCCGCTCAGACGAAGAAGCCCGGCAGCACCTCAAGTGCCACCGGGCCCGTTCATGCCGGATGCGGACGCGCCGGGCGGATGCCGGCGCGTCTTGCGCGGTCTCGCGATCAGTTCTTGGCCTTGTCGACCAGCGCGCCGGCCTTGATCCAGGGCATCATGCCGCGGAGCTTTTCGCCGACTTCCTCGATCTGGTGCTCGTCGGCGAGGCGGCGGGTGGCCTTGAAGCGGCTGCCGCCGGAGCGGTGCTCCTGCATCCACTCCGAGGTGAAGCGGCCCGACTGGATGTCGTGCAGCACGCGCTTCATCTCGGCCTTGGTCTCCGACGTGATGATGCGCGGACCCGAAACGTACTCGCCCCACTCGGCCGTGTTCGAGATCGAGTAGTTCATGTTGGCGATGCCGCCCTGGTAGATCAGGTCGACGATCAGCTTCACTTCGTGCAGGCACTCGAAATAGGCCATTTCCGGCGCGTAGCCGGCTTCCACCAGCGTCTCGAAGCCGGCGCGGATCAGCTCGACGAGGCCGCCGCA